>Ga0307515_10012044_pt1 | contig 16322 bp, 8 predicted proteins | sample 17_EM_MG_FD_194513 | JGI IMG/M metagenome (GOLD analysis project Ga0307515, IMG submission 194513) | Populus trichocarpa ectomycorrhiza microbial communities from riparian zone in the Pacific Northwest, United States - 17_EM | ecosystem: Host-associated > Plants > Roots > Unclassified | place...
TAGAATATAACTAGAGTTAATTTATTAGGTACTTACTCTATAGTAAAGCTCATTACCTTATTCTATCTATATACTTAGCCTATTAATAAGTCCACTATAATATTTACTACAAGGCTTCGTTATATATAACTCTATAGGATTATATTAAATTTTTAAGCTATATCCTAGGATTATATTTAGTTTAAAAGCGAGGGTAGTAACTATAGCTTTAAAAGCTAGCCGTTAGTTTTTTTTAATAGCTATTAAATAGCAATTAGATAGCCTCTAGGGTAGCTATATATCTTTAATAGAGTTTAACCTTTTATATCCTATTAGTAGAACCTACTTTTAGTGTAGCGATCTACGGTTAGCCTAGAGTATTACTAGCCTAATTATATATAATCCCCTTTAACTTCTACTAAAAAGCTTTTAGATAGCAATTAAATTACCTTTAGGTTGCCGTTATAGTAGAGCTGTACCGCTGCACTGCTAATTGTATATAGGTATACTAATCGCCTTAAAAGGTAATCGTATACAATCTAAATAGCCCCCGGCCCTTAGCTAGGTAGCTACTATATCCCTTATCTTTTAATTTATATTTATCTAACTGTAATATTGTAACGGAACCTTATAGCAAGAACTACAATAGGTTCTATTAATAGGCTAGGTGTGTAGGTAATGTGAATTAAAGTTAACAACGTAATAATAACTGGTGGAGTGGTTGCCTAATAGATTAACTCTAATTGTATTCTAAGAATTACTATAAGGAAGGAACTATCTAGGTAGGGACCAAGGGTTCTTAAATATACAACCGTACTCCTATAAAATCCTTCTTATATATAATATACGTATTATATATAAGGTACGTAAGTTCCTCTTATTCTTTACGTATACTGCGTAGTATATTATATAACCTTAGTTACTATTCCTTATTACATAGTTCTACCGGATCCATTTTAGACCGTGCTCTTATTAACTAACTAGCTTCTTCTAACTTTTCTTTAAGTAGTTATAACATTATACTTAAAGCGTCCGTAACACTATCTCCCTCCTCTTTATCTTTATCCTTAAAGATCTCTAGTATCTCTAAGTTATTTACTAAAGGTATAATATCCGTCTAATTAATTTAGTTAATATTATTACTTATTATGCCTAAAGTATCTCTTTCTTTATACGCGCAATGTTATGCCTAGACTATTACTGCTATATTATCGCTTGGTAAAGTTATACTATCTCTATATTCCTATTGTGCGAAAAAGGGGTTAGTATACGTTGCGTTGGCAAGTTCTTTATCCTAGCAACCCTCCTTTTATTTAGAGTGCACTAAAGCAAACATTTAATCGTCTTGCGATATTCGCTCTACTTCTAACGCTAAGTATACGCGTCTTATAACTCTTAATAGTCTTTAAGTTTCCTAAGTAATTTATTATAGGATCTTATGTTTAATCTACTACTATAAAGCTTAACGGTAATTTAGTATAGGCTCTTACTAAGCTTAAGTATTCCCATAATGTGGAACAGAAGGCCCTAAATGCTTATATCGCGGCGTTTACTTAGTTGCTTTGTCTTAAAAAAGTATATAAGAAGGTCCGTTTTAAGGAGTAGAAACTTATAAAATAAGGTCTATAGGAACTTAGTAATAAGAGAACCGACTCTCTTCCTATAGTAAAGGGAACAACTCCAAGTAGTTCGGCAGTCGCTCTTCCTAAATCCCCCTTAGGTAACTCGTTCTTTAGTAATCCTTCTTTATTAATATTACCTAACCTATTTTCTTCTAATACTCCTATACCTTTTCTATAGCATTTTTTAAATTCTCTAGTAGCTCCTAGGTAGTCTTAGTGTAGCCTATCTACTTAACTTTATACTATATTTTGTCGTTAATATCCTTATAACTAACGATCTTTAAAACTTGCTATTTATCCTCTTCTTGTCCTCTATACATGTCTACTTTATAAACTAGTGGCTTAATATTCCTATATACTAGCTCTAGTATCGCAATATACTATATAGGGTAAATTTTTATCTTAGCTAGTAGGTCCAACTTAAACGTGACTAGTGAAATCCTTTTTATAATTTTAAAAGGTCCTAGTCTAACGTAGTCTAACTTCTTACTTAGTTGTTAACTCTTAAAATTTTTGTGTAGTAGCTATACTTTATCTCCCTCCTTAAGATCTAGTCCCTTAGATCTCTTAGCATTATAGTATTTCTTTATTCGCTATTATACTACCTTAGCTATTTCCATAAGGTCTATATAAAGATTTATTAAAGTCTTTATTCTTTACTTAGCTATACTACTTATCTTCTTTACTTAATATAGCGATAATAATGTTCTTAGCTCATATCCATAATTCGCCTTAAATGGTAATATGCCCATTCCTTCCTATAGTGTTATATTATATATAAACTATATAACTAGTAATAACAATACTTAATTATTCTATATATAATTAACATAGTACCTTAAATACTGCTCTAGTATTTAATTTAATCTTTCTATTTAACTGTCTATCTACGGGTAATATATAGTAAAAGTTACTGCTTAAACTCCTTGCTCCGCTAAGAATACCTCCTAAAATGCTACTATAAATCTTAGATCTCTATCCGATATAATCTTACTTAGTACTCTATATTTTACAAACACTTCCTTAATATAAATTCTAGCGACATCTTTCGCTAAGATTTCTTCTATATAGGCTATAAAGTATCCCTACTTTATAAGCTTATTTACTATTACTAAGATCGCGTTATAATCTTATCCGGTAATAGGATCTCTTAACTTTAATAACTTAATAATAAAGTCCTATAATATAACCTCCTATAGTCTCTCTAGTATTTTAACAGGTTGTAGCCCTCCATATAGCTTATACCTTATTAGTTTATTTCTCTAGTAATTTAGATACTCCTTAGTGACCTTCCTAGCTATCCTTTAGATTCTATTAATAATATACTCCTTCTAGAGTCTTAACACTAAGCCTGTAGCTCTGTTATGTCCTTAAGTTAGTTCCTTATAGAAGTCCTCCATAAACTACTCTGCTATACTTCTTAGGATATACTTTACTTCTTAGTTTTTATATATATCTAACTACGGATCTTCTAGCTATACTTTTAGAATTCTTTATACCTAAAAGCTTTCTAGTAACTTATAAACTCCCTTTAGTTTATTTTCTTAAGTTATTATAATTTTTAGATAATTATATCTAATTAATCCGTCTATATCTTTTCGCAGTAAAGCCCCTAATGGCTTTTCGTCGTTCTATAGTTCAGCCTTTTAACTTAACGCATTAGCTCGCGTATTATTTATACCCTTAATATACTAAATCTTAAAATAGTATTTTGTAAGCATCTCTACCTATCTAACCTATCTTTAGTTAAGTTCCTTTATTATTAGGAATCCTATTAAGTTCTTATAATCCGTCTTAACTATAAATAGTTTCTCTATGCCTTGCAAGAATACTCTTTATTTCTTTAGTGCTGTAACTATACCTAATAACTCCTTATTATAGATGTTATAGTTTAGTTCTAGTAGTATTATCTTTTAACTGTAATATGCCACTAGGTACTATCCGTCTAGATACCTTTATATAAAGTATACCCCTAGTATAAAGTCTAATGCATCTATTTCTATAACTATCTCTAGTCCTAGTTAATAGATCTTAAGAACTAGCTCCTAGGTAAATAACCTTTTAACTTCCTTAAATAGTTTTTATTATTCCTTTTCCTATACCTATAGTTCTTCTTTCTTTATTAATTACGTAAATAGCTTAATATTTTTTAACTATTGCGCTATAAACCTCCTACAGTAATTGCAAACCCCTAAAAATAATCTTAACTACGTAACATTCTCTAGTTCTTACCAATTCACTATAGCTTTAATCTTCTTTAGATCTATACTAAGTTGGCCTAGTTTAATAATAAATCCTACAAAATCGGTCTTCCTTATAAAGAACTCGTATTTCTTAATTTGCTACTAGCATCTATTCTTCTTGTAATCTCTTTAAAACCTATTTAATATATTCTCCATATTCTTCCTTAATTATTAAGTAGATAATAATATTATTAAAATATACTATAATAAATTTATCTAAGTGTTCTCCTAATATATTGTTAATTTGCTTCTAGAACGTTACTAGTGCGTTTATAAGCCTAAACTGCATAACTAATAGCTTATATAGTCCTTCCTTTAACCTAAAGGCTGCTTTCCATTCATCGCCTTCCTTAATTTTAATCTAATAGTACGCCCATCTTAGATCTATCTTTATAAAGATTTGCACATTACCTATCCTGTCTTAGATTTCGCTAATTAAGGGTAAAGGATACCTATCCTTTCTTATAATACTGTTTAACTGTCTATAGTTAATACACAGCCTTAGTTTACTATTTTTCTTTAGTACAAACAGTACTAAATAACCCGCTAATGACTGCGATAGTCTAATATATCCCTTTTATAAGTTCTCTTAGATAAACTCTTTTAATACTTTACCTTCTTCTTCGGTAAGCTTATAGATTAGAAAAAACCTTAAACTTATTTCTAGTTTTAATTCTATTTTATAGTCCCACGCTATATACTTTAATAGCTTTTCACTCTCTAGTAACCATAGTTTCTTACTATACTTATAGTATCTCTTTAGTATATAGCTTAATCCTTTCTCTATTTCTTTATAGGTTGCTTTTACCTAGTACTATACTAACTTGGCTTATTGTTATATCTTACAGCGTTAAGTATTTCTAATATTAACCTAACCTATAATCCAATTGATCTTTAGATTGTATTCCTATAACTAAGGCATTTTTAGTACTGCCTTATTATTCCCTAATAGTAATATATTAAAAGACATCTTAATTTATCTCCCTTTAATAGTTAACTAAATAGGTCCTGTTTTAAGATTAATAATGCCTCCTCCATAGGCTATTAGATCTCCTAAAATTGTCACTAATAGGTAAGAATATTCCTTTTATCTATATAGTAATCCTATTTTTTTAACTACTGCTAGTAAGATATAGTTCCTTATTGCTCCACTATCTATTAATGCCTTAAACTGTTAATCTTGCCATTTTACTTATAAATTTAGGTGTTGACCTTAAATTCCTTTAAGGGTTTAAGGCTCTACTACTAGCTCCCTCTAGTCCTATATGCCTCTACTTTTCCTAACTATTAGCTACTAGATCCTATTTATACTTAGTTTAATTTAGGCTAATACTTAGTTTGCTTTTTATCTTTAATATACTATAGATAGGTGTTCTCTAGACATTCCCACTATTGTTATCTATCTATATATTCTTCCGTAAGGAATCTTCCTAGTTAAAGTATTAAGTTCCCTTATTTTTAAACTTCTATGGGGTGCCAACTATATATATACTTGGCGTTTTAATACTTTACCTTATCCGTTATCCAATATATTCTCATTAGATACCTTTAATATTTGTCTTTTAGTGCTCTATATATATTATATATATCATCTATACACGCTATCTATGCCAATATGTAATATACTTAGTATCTTAGGTTAACTCTTAGCTTATTTTCATCCTTAAGTTTAAACCTTTCTTATATTAATCTAAGCGTTACAACTTCATTCGCAGGTACTAAGATTTGCCTCTCGCTTCTCTAGTCCTCTAATTACTCCTTTAAATCCTTTAACGTTATAATTAAGGCCCCCTTAATATAAGTCATAGCCTTCTCTATAATTAGGTGGTTTTAAATAACTTTTTTGTCTAACTACATATAGAAGTCTTCCTACTCATCATTATGCCTTTGCCTATACCACTTTTAGTATAGCTGCTGGAGTATATACGGCTTATCCATAAGGAAGTATCTCCTCATTACTATATCGTGACAGCCCTTTATATATTGTTCTTCGAATCTAGTTAGGATTTCTAGATCCTCTTCGTCTTCTAGTTTAGTAAGCCACTTAGCTCTTAGTATGCCTATTCTTAGCCTATTAGTAATTCTTCGCATTAGCGCTCTATCCCTTATACGTCCTAATATGCTAGATCTCTTATCTAGTTTCTGTTCTTACTATATAGTAATTCTTACTCTAAATTCTACTATGGTTTCTTTCTTTTCGCGTCTTATAAGTAGATCCTTAAAGTTTTCTTGCTTCTTAATCTTAATATTAACTTTTTAATCCTCCGGCCGAACGCCGTATGCTAGTAAGTCCTCTAGGTCTATATATCTATCTCCTAGTCTAACCGCTGTTTATACCGTAGATTCTCTAATCTATAAAGAAGTCTCTTATTTCTTGCCTATAGGTATCCTAATTTATACTCCAAATTCTTAGTTCCTTAGATTCTTTAATCCTAAGCTTGCTTCTAACTTAAGCTTAGCTCCCGCCTTAGTCTAACTAGGCATCTATAGTGTTCTTATCTTATCTTAAAAGTCTTAAATCTTACTTATCTCTTCTTAAGAATCTTATACCTGTGGGAAACTCTGTCCCGAGCTTATTCGTATATCACTAAACTAAGCCGCTACCCTGCTCTATTAGTTTTCGTCCGTTATAGGTCCTTAGGTATACCTTATCTCATCTTAAGAATCTTAGTCATCTTTTATCTTATCTTAAGAATCTTAAGCCTTTGGCCTTTTGCCTTTATTAAGTGGTAAGCTAGCACTAGCAGTTATCTACTTGCTTAACCTCTTTTAGGTATTACTCCTTTCGTCTTATAAAGCAATAGATGCCGTATCTAATGGTGTTATAATACCTGTTACTAAACCTTACTTTATAGCGGTCTTAGTCTCTACTTTTATTGCGTTATTAAGGTTTAGATACCCCTAGTTAGTTCCTTTATTTGCCTTATTGCTATTAATTAATAAGTACTCCAACTCTATTATTATTATTACTAATCTTTATCCGTACGTTATTATAATATTTTAATCTAGCTTATAGAGTTAATCTTGTTCTTTATCTAACTCTCTAGTTCCTTTAAGCCCTTTTAACTCTAGCTCCTATAGCTAATAGCTTACGCCATACTTAGCGTCCTTATAAATTCGGTATGCGTTATTATAATAAAACGCGAAACTTCTAATTAAACATTCTTTTATTCCTCGTAGTATACTGTCGTCCCTCTATACGTGTGTATCACATACTATTGATCGGGTTCTCTTTATTGCATAGTAGCTCTAACCATCTTTATAATCCCTTACAAAATAACCCTATTTCCCGCAATTTATATAAGCTCCTTCTCTAAACTATTAACTTTGCTATAGAGTCCGCCTAAACGTCTTCTACTAGTAAGATCCCTAGTTTAGCCTATACTCCTTAGTCCTATAATCACTAGATCCTTAACCTCTAAGTTTCTATAGTTTCTTACTCTATCTCTTATAGGCTTCTTTAGTACTACTTAGGTCTATTAGTTCTACGCCATACCATAGTTTCTAACTTAACTTTAATTGTTACGTACTCTACACCTTATACAACTATAGAACTCTATCCTAACCTCTCTTAATCTGTTCCCTTTAGTAGATCCTATTATTAATCTTTATTACTTAATCTATTAGTTCCCTTAGGGTATCCACATCTTCTATTAGAATAATTACGTCCTAGACTTTAGCCTTAAGTCCCTATTTATACTGTGCTATAAGCGCCTTATTATTCCACTCTACTTATATTGCCAACGTTTAAAACTACGTTATGTACTTAATTGCTAAAGTCCGCTACGTAATGTTTTAGAGTTTTCTTTCTGCCGTAGTTATTGCCTCTAGGTCTCCGAATATTTATATAAGTCGCTCTATAAACCTATTTTAGCTTAAAAATATAAACCATACTTCCTAGTTTGTAGTTATTATCCCGTTCGCTTATATCTCTATAAGGTAAAGCTTAAACTATTTAAGTGCTCTTTCTAATAAGAACAATCCTGCGTACGCTATTTAATCTATAGGTGTTGCTAGCTTTGCTCCCTCTTATGTAACCTTAAAGTGTATTTATATAAGGAATCCTTTAAGCTTTAATCTCTCTTTTAAGAATCTTTTAATTAATAGTAACTTAACCTTTACTGCGCCTATCCCGTTAATCCTTATTTTAAGTACTATATTATTTTCCGTTAACTAGTTAACTATTTCTTATAACTATCCTACTGTCACAGGTTATTGCGAGTCAGTGTCCGCTATACTAGTGTCACCCCCTAACCTTAAAGTAGTTGCCGCCGTTAATGGCGTCGTGGTGGCTGCTTTTGGTAGTATATTATTTAACTTTCTATATTTAATACTGTAACTATAGTAGTGATTATATAACGGAACCTTATAGTAAGAACTATAATAGGTTCTGTTAATGGGCTAGGTGTGTAGGTAATGTAAATTAAAGTTAATAACATAATAATAACTAGTGGAGTGGTTGCCTAATAGATTAACTCTAATTGTATTCTAAGAATTACTATAAGGAAGGAACTATCTAGGTAGGGACCAAGGGTCCTTAAATATACAACCGTACTCCTATAAAATCCTTCTTATACGTAATGTACGTATTATACGTAAGGTACGTAAGTTCCTCTTATTCTCTGCGTATACTGCGTAGCATATTATATGACCTTAGTTACTATTCCTTGTCACATAGTTCTACCGGATCCATCCTAGACCGTGCTCTTATTAACCAACTAGCTTCTTCCAACCCTTCTCCAAGTAGTCGTAATATTGTACTTAAAGCGTCCGTAATAAATATATGGATACGATCTGCTAGATATCTGCTAGTATAGCTGCTCTATAGTATACGCGATTGTTTTAAATAAAGTAGAGGACCTAATCTATATTCTAATAAACCGTTATATACGGGTGCCATCTACTAGACATCTACTAGTATACCTACTCTATGGTATACGCGGTTATCCTAGGTAAAAAGTAGAGGATTATAAGATTGCTTAAGGGCGAAGCCTTTAGCTTACTATTAGCTACTACCTAAAAGAGTATAGGATTGGTCTATATATAAGGCATATTGCCTAGGTATACGGTAGGGAGTAGGTAAGCTAAGTTTAAGTAATAAAAGAGTTAATAGAAGAGGATAATATAGTAAAGAGTAGGTATAGTAATACCCTAATATAGAGGCGAACTGATAAGGATAATAAAAGGGCTGTAAGCCCGAGTAAGGGCTAAAAGATTCCTTGTATAACCCTACTAAATTATTATATAATAACTATATAATTAATTCTAAAGCTTTAAAAAAAATTTAAAGTTTATATTATATATAAAACCTAACTATTATAACTTTTTTTTAAAGTTTAAAACCGATAACTCTTTTAAATATCCTACTAATTCTCTATTAAATCTATAATATTTAATATATATTTTATAAATTTAATATCTTATAGAGATTTATATTTAAAAGCAGAAAGGATTATTATAAACCTTTAAATGTTTTTTTTTCTTTCAAATTTGTATGGATTTTTAATAAGGGACTGTAGATTTTAAACAGTAAAAAAGTATCGCAATTACTAGATTATATATCTATAAGCAACTTTAGATTGTTTTTAAAACTCCGGAATTAATTGTGTGGCTTTTATATAGCATTTGGGTAAAAAATATCATTTTTGGTATAGCCTCGGACTGGACACTTTTGACGAGGTACTGTAGTTTTGTCGGAGATTAACCCCATTTTACCTAGTAAACAGGCGGGTTTCTCCGAATGGTCGGCAGCGCTTTCAACCGGATGCGACGAGCCGGTGTAGAGTCTAGCTTTAAGCTAAAATTATTATAGATCAGTAGACTCTCGGTTAAATACAGCACGCGCCAAACCGAGTCAGAGGCTCTGCCAAAGGCTCTACACGGAGCTCTGCCAAGGCTGCGCATAAAGCTCTACCAAAGCTCTACACGGAGCTCTATCGAAGCTCTACATAGTCTATCAAGGCTCCGCCAAAGCTCTATATCTACTATAATATCTACTATAATACCTCTCTCCCCCTCTTTTTCACGTGACTGGGTCTTCGGGTATTACCCAGTAGGGTTAATTATTTATAGGTAATTCTTTTAGGACATTTGGGTATTCAAGGGTGTTGTCAGGTGGCGGGCCCGTGCGTCGGGGACCCGGCCGTTACCTCGCTTATATATTGTTCTACGCGCGTACCTGGCAAGTGTGCCAGATACTCGTTTACCTTTTTGGGTTTGTCTGGTAGCCGAGTGGCGTAGAGCATGTCACCTCACAGGTGTATACTTTTTCATACACCCACTCCGTGACTGGGTAGGGAGTAAGGTAGTATTATCCACACCTACCCAACCCATTGTGAGCCCTAAGCAGGTGCGATTACAATTAAGTTAGTTATATTCCTGATAATACAACATAATCATAACTAATTACTTATTGCTATCACTGCGTACTAGGATCATCGCTTCTTGACATTGCAGACTTGCTAATAAGCAAGCCAGGACGTGCGCAGAGCGTACAAAGCTCAAAATGAGGACGGTGCTTGCTAACACATACCCTAATCATGACCTTGCGCATGAGCTTGTACCAGAAATTGGTTCTTGCACGGCCCATACAAGCCTACTTAGCCTGCCTATTAGCAAGTCTGTGACTTCTTGTCGGATCCTTTCTGACTAACATGTCCTGCAATATCCTAGCCGCAAGTCCCGGTTGACCATGCACGGCTATGCTAACTTACATTTGCCTAATATGGATTTAGTTCTGCTAAGAAAAGGAACACTTACCGCACAGTCGACCGACAGCTCTATCAATTGAACGTGAATAGAAACTGCAGGTAAGACGCGCAGAAAAAAGCTTGGAGGGTGTGAGAGCTACTCCGGGCCTTGTAGCTTGAATTAATATTACAAAGCCATCGATTAGAGCTGGATGTAAGCATAGTCCAAATAATATAAAAATATTTAAACTTACGCATAGTCTGGATACATAGCATCAATTCATTCCATCTGAATATATTCTCCTACATTTACTTTGCATCATACGTCTTGAGGCTAGGATTGGCTATATCAGTACTTGTAAAGATGGGCCCCTCTCCTTTTCGAGCCTTGATTATGGATCTCGGCGACGTCTTCTTCAGTTACTCGACTCCTACAAACTCTTCAATAAAGCCTTCACAACTAAAAGCCGTCTTCAGCTCGCCGACTTGGCATGAGTATGAATGTGGGCGCATATCGAGACAAGAGTGCTACGACATGATCGGCAACGAGTTTCAATTTAAACCTGAGGAACTCCAGCACACAATAGGTTTAGCTACATCTACATTACGGTATGATGAAGATCTTGTTGCACTGGTCAAAGAACTCAAAGCAACAGCCGATGGCGAGCTGCGCGTCTTCGCTATGTCTAATATTTCAATTCCGGATTTTGAGCTCCTGCATAAGGACCTTTCGGAATGGGATATATTCGAGAGTGTCTTCACTTCTGGGCGGGCTGGGGTCAGGAAACCCAATTTTGCTTTCTATCAGCATTTGTTGGAAAAGACAAAGGTTGACCCTCAGTCTACAATTTTTGTGGATGATCGAATCGAGAATGTCATTGCTGCTGAGTGTTTAGGCATGCAAGGCATTGTCTTTAATACGAGCGAGAACGTCAGAACTCTTCTCAAAAACAAATTCAGTGATCCAGTTAGACGTGGGGAAGAGTACCTTAACAGGAATGCTGGAAAGATGTTTTCTGTGACAGAAACTGGAGTCACTATCCGCGATAATTTCGCGCAGCTGCTCATTCTTCATGCTTCGGGCAACAGGTAAGAGTTATCCAACTAGCCTTATCTATGTCCATGGTCCATTTGGTGATACTGAATATTGTTTAGAAATCTAGTAACGTTAGCAAGTAATCGTCCCACATGGGGTATGTTCATCGACGAACCCGTTCTAACGGATTCGAACTTCCCGGACGATCTCGATACCACTACTCTTGCATTTCTAGGACTGGAAATGACGAAGGAAGTAACAAAGTCTGTAATGGATGATATGCTAAAGTATGTCAATAGTGATGGCTTACTCCTTGTAAGTTTTCTGAAACAGGATCGAACTCTTCGCTTCTGATATTTAAATCTCCGTCCAGACTTACTTTGACCACAATCGACCCCGATTGGACCCATTTATCAATGCGAACGTCCTTCGCCTCTTCTACCGCAAGGGACGCGGAAAAGAGCTTTCCAAGCCTCTTGCATGGATGCGCCAGATTCTGCTCATGCGCGCTTACATGCATGGAACTCGATACTACCTCTGCCCAGACTGGATCTTCTACTACCTTGGTCATCTTTGTGCAGAAAACAGCGACTCGGAGATAATAGAGCTCCGAAAGCTTGTAGAGGACAGTCTAGCTGAGCGGTTTGGCTGCGATAATGACATGATGGGAATTGTGCTGCGATTACTCGCCGCGCAGGCGCTCGGTATGACGGATGATAGGGATCTGCAGTGTCTACTCTCCCTTCAACTTGATGATGGAGGGTGGGAGACAGCATGGGTGTGTCTTTATGGAAAGACTAAAATGAAGATTGGAAATCGTGGCGTTCCCACAGCAATGGCTGTCAAGGCCTTACGTGCTGCTTGGAGGTATTAAGCAGGCATTCCTTAAGAATTTGTAGGTTGGAATTGATTCGGAGTGATTCGGTTATGCTAAGTCTTTGATGTTATCATGAAAGAGAGATTTGGGCTCACCCTGTAGTAATGTGGTCCTATGTCTATTCAGAAAAACATAATGTTATCACTCATAGTATCGATTCTAGGTGTGCCAAGATTGGAGTATCCTTGTGTCAATCACCAGTGCGAATTCGAAGAGCAGCGCTTGTCTGGTGGGTTAGTATAAAGTGAGCTTGGTCATGAATATTTGATCCTTCAGAAGAGAAGGATGCACTTCGTAAAACCAACAGGAGCAAGTGGGCTTTCGAGGTGGAGCCGCAAACATTTTGGAGGTGCATGCAAGGTTTACCCGATCCGGGAAACTATACTGCATTAAACTTGGCATCGTGGCGCGCCATAGCCCAAATGATTGTGGCGGACCCTGACGCACCTCGCTATCTTGCAGCTTGTGCCGCATCACAAGCGTCATCAACACCAACGTCTTCATATCACCCCAGCCTTAATCTTCTGACACTTCTCTACTATACTTTATATTTCTCTTTATCCTCTTCTCTGGTACATACTCTTCTTCGAGATACTCCTTAATATAATTGTGCTATTTAAATTACGTTGTTGCACTGTCGTGTGCTTTATCACACCTTACAACCCTCAACGCTATGTTTTAGGAAGTCCCCAATTCCACAGGCAGATACCACCATGTATCAACAGCAAGCGGATGAACAGGGGGCTTCTGAAGACCTGAATCGCGCCGAGTCTACCCTTAGTCTTGACCAACCGCCCCATCCGCCTACGTGGAGCTTCGACGCAGGTCCAACACCTGCAGATAATGCTGCAGGTCCCAGTAACGCCTCGAGGACCTCCCTCTTCTCGTCCAATCCTCCATCGATATTCTCCTCCGCTCCCTCCACATCACCCAGCCTCACGACAGACTCGGTAAGGCCGTCTGTCACTTCCACGTCACCTCCAAATTCGCTGCGTCCGCTCGCCGCCCTTTCGGGTTCCTCTACCGCAACTGTGAGGCGGACAGCTAGATTCGAAGATGAAGCCTCTTCAGCCACACGAAATAACAATAGAATGGAAAAGGCGGAGAAGGATGCTGACGATCCCACCACACCTGTTGAAAGTCGGAGATCGATTGAGAGACGTGAATATACTACCTTGACTACATTGAGTAGACTTTTTGCAGCACAAAGCTCTCCTGTTTCTTCCCGAGCACCGTCGTACCATCAAAGTGCTGGACCTGCATATATGCGGTGTATGTCATCTGATTCTCTCTAATTCCATATTATTGACTTCTATAGCATTCACATCTGAGGCGGCGTCGCTACCGGATCATTTGTATACAAGAGGTCTCCTCGAAGGGCGTCATTCGGATATTACGGTAGGCGCCTTCGGGCAGAAATATGCACTACACCGTCTGATCCTCGATCGAGCACCTTTCTTCACGACTGCACTTTCTGAACCTTGGATCGAAAGCCAAGCTAAAGAGATTACCCTTCATCCGGAAGAAATTGACTCAAGTATCACACAAAATGCTTTTGAGCTTGCCCTGAAGCGTCTTTATGGTTGCGATGTTTCCCAAGAAGAGGATGCTGAAGCTATTGGACTCTTCGCAACTGGATGCTGGCTCGAGATGCAAGACTTGGTTGATTCAAGTATCGATGCCATACTTCGCCAAATGAGTCCAGAGACTTTATCGCCTTTAATCAGACTAGTCACAGCGAATTACTACGGTCGGTCTGGTGAGAGAATTTTGGCATCCGCCAAGTCAATGCTTTGCAGAGATGGTTGGGAGATGCCTCTTAAATATTGGGATGCCATTCCTGGGGATATCATTCGTGAGATTGTTGGTGGAGATGGTTTCTTCATTGATGGAGAATGGGATCGCTGGGTTCTGGCAAAACGCCTTTTAGATCGACGGCTCAAACAGAAAGCTATTGAGGCTGGGTTGATTGAGAGAGGGAAGGAGACAGTCGTTAAAGCACCAGATATGCTTTGCCTTATGGCGGTCCGATTTGATGCCGTCTATCGCCAAAACTCCATGACGGCGAGTCGTCTTACGCCGGACTCTCATCATAGATGGCTTGCGCTATACACGAACCCTGACGTTGAACCACTACTGGTCCTTCTAGATGAAGGAATCCACTACATCCACCTCGATTTTGAGCAGTTACAATTCATTCGAAAAGCATGTGATATTCTAGGACTCCCGGTTATGCCCGAAAAGGTTATCTCAAATGCCCTCTGGCAGCAGATGGAGTTACGACAAAAAGTAGTGAACGCGGGTGATTTGGATATGGAACTTGGACTGAGCAAGCCAGCGGAAGAGCCTTCAGCAAACCAACAAACGACACTGACCAAGGTGTCGTCTAATGACAGTGCATCATCATCATCGAAGGGTAAACGAAAACTTGGAACCCGGACACCTGAAGAGGATGATGGCGAGATGGAATCCGGGAGCTGGGACGCCAACGGGAAACCGCGCAAGTTCTGGATTCCAAGCACTGACTGCAATATTGTCATGGGTGGTAACGCAGAGCCCGTTGTCACTACTTCGAACTCCTTTCAGCGTCACGCATCCCGGCTTTCTGCTACTTTGCAGCCCGAAGATGCGCAGTGGGCAACAGACTTTGCCTCCTCTCCTTCGACTTCCACTAATCCGAACACGCGTACTGACTATCCTGCGCGCCCTGGATCCGCAAGTGGTAGCAATGCTGGCCAGCCTAAACCTATTGCCTATACTCACTATCCGCCTTTCCGATTTTCAGCCGAGTTTCCTAACCCACGCCTCCTAAAAGAGAAGAAACGAGTGTACTCACGTACGGTGTTCTATGCGGGCTCCCTCTGGAACATCTATATCCAAAAAGTCCGCTCGGCTAAGAATGTGCAGCTGGGCGTGTACCTGCACCGGGCCAAGGAGCGTGAGGCAGAGGAAGCACTGGTGAGCGGCGGAACGGGGCTTGCGCAAAACAGCATTGGTACCGTTGATGAACGAATCGGACTGCTCGAGCGAGAAATGCTTCTACGCAGCGAACGGCGCGACCGGCGTCGTGGGCGTGGTGGAGGGCGGCCGGACCAGAACGAGCAACCGGCCGAGGAAGATACAAGCGGCAGCGGGGGCGATCCAGACGCAACTCTTGTGTCAACAGGCTCTAGGAACCCTCTTTTCAGCAGTACAAGCGCGCTGGCGCGAAGGAGGCACCATTTACCTCTACACAATCATCAGTCCAGTGGCCCGTTCGCGCGTCCTACCTCCTCATCTTCTGGTCCTGCGCCTGGCAACAGCTCGAACTCCAACCTCCTCAATTTCCCTGCTCTCTCGCCATCTCCTTTGGACGGAGATATCGTTTATTCAGCTTACGCCTACGCTCCATCCTCACCTTATGCTACGTCTGACGACTCTAAGAACGAAGACCCGGATACCGCATACCCAAATCCGACGCTCTCCCTGCTTGTTCCGCGTAAATCTCGCGCCGCAACACCCACTCTTCCACCTTACGTCGATGCTCGTCCGACGATAAAGACGTATTTCAAGATATACAGCCCGAGTAAAGGTGGTAGACTGTTATCTGTTTATGAAAGCGCACCAGATCGATTCAATTTCAGCCAGAGTTGGGGATGGAAGAGCAGCACATTGATGCTTGACGAGGTCGCATTGAATGGGCGTGAGGAAGGGAGCCAGGGCAGCGAGCAAGGCCAAACAGAGGGTACGAGAGGCGGACTGAGGAGAGCTTCGGATGGGAAATTGAGGTTTATGGTCGTTATCGGGAATCTGTGATGAAAGTTGATGTTAATAGACTGCTAGTGTAGATTTCGAGGGATTACTTGAGCGCCAGACGCTCTGTTCTGTTTGGTGTTC
>Ga0307515_10012045_pt1 | contig 16321 bp, 1 predicted proteins | sample 17_EM_MG_FD_194513 | JGI IMG/M metagenome (GOLD analysis project Ga0307515, IMG submission 194513) | Populus trichocarpa ectomycorrhiza microbial communities from riparian zone in the Pacific Northwest, United States - 17_EM | ecosystem: Host-associated > Plants > Roots > Unclassified | place...
ACTTGTTCTATAATCTATTATATCTTAAAGAAGGAAGGGTAGTTAAGGAAGGTAATTAGGTGTATGGTATAGGGCCATAACTTACAGCTTAGAGAGCTCTATTGTAATAATATAAGACGGTTTCCGGCAGATATTATGGTATTCCTTAATAAGGCTATTTTTAACAAAAAGACTAGCTGGTGGATAAGAGGGCGAGCTCTAGTTAGTAAGGAGGCGTACTATAAGGGCGATCTTTAAAGAGGTGATACTTGGAGTATCTATACGGCTACAACAATTAACGGCTAGGTTTGCCATTAAGCCCATAAGGGCTACTTTAATATTAATGACTTCGTTAGGTGGCTATATGGCTGCCTATTTCCTACGCTTTATAAGCAATATCTAAATCAGACTATAGTAGTTATAATAGATAACCTTAGGGTTTACGTTAACGCAAGGATTCCAGCTACTATTAAAGAGGAGGGCTATGTCCTTTGCTATCTACTACCGTACTTACCAGACTTTAATCCGATTAAGCTTATATAGGCCGTCTTAAAGGCATAAATCTGTCGCTAGCACCTATATACTTAAGAATTCCACTATAATTATAGTGAGTTTCTTAAGCGAGCTATCCGCAAGAGTAGGTATAATTCCTTTATCTGGTAGCAGTTTTAATATACTATAGGAGGAATATATATAGAACAGGCTGAGCTAGAGCGTTTACGGCGTTAATTAGAACAATTTAAGCGTGGTATTAAAGTTTAAGGGCTAGAGGAGTTAAATAAGACCTTTAATATCGCTACGGGCACTTAATTGCCTAATTAGAAAATTATTTAATATTAAATTACTATAGAAAACACCCCCCTTCTACCTAGCTTATATATCTTTTACCCATATATAAAGCCTCCTGCTAGGTCCATAAGAGCGTTTGCCGCTATAGCGGCCTTTTACTACCTATAGTATACTTTATACTTATAGAGCTAGCTAGCTATATTACTAGTAAAGCTATTAGCAGCACCTAATTCCAAAGCCCTACAAAATTTACGTAAGTTTTCGTTTTCTATAGCACGTAGATTATTTAAACTCCACTATTGTTCTAATATAATATCCCTAAACTATTTTAGTTTCTCTTACGTTATAGCATTATATGTCCTTTCTAGCTTCTAGATAAATAGATACTAAATAGTATCCGTATCCTCTTTGTTAACTAATATAGGACTTAAGCGTAGGTGATTATTAATATTGCGTATAGGAGTAGGTGGAGGTAGCGGCAGCGGCGGAGGGCTAATAGTAGGAGCAGCAGCTTAGATCTAAGGTTAAATAGGCAGTTAAGCAGGCGGCGGTATAGGTAGTTAAAGCTACTACGGTGGCGGATAATAAGGCACTTAATTCTGCGGATACCATGCATAGGAAGGGCCGGCGTGGTGTTAAGAATATATAGGTAGCTGCTGATTAAAGCTATATAGAAACATCGTTATCTGCTACTGTTATTTCTGTATAGTGATTAGACGACAACGCTCCTCTTATTCCTTATATCGTTCTTTATAGCGCTCCTCCCTCTCTTCCTCTCTATCCTCTAATTAACGTCTATAAGCCTCCATCTGTAGTTCTTAAAGCTTAGCTATATAGTTAGTTGCCGTATAAAGCTTAGCTATAGCCGAGGGTTTATAGGATTGTTAACCTAGGCGGCTAACTAGACCGTCTACTATAAGAGTGCGGAAAACCTTTATAGGCGGCTCCTCGTACTAAGCGTCGCTAGAGGTAATAGCATTTGCCTAGGCCTTATGCTAAGCAGCGCTAATAGCGTAGTATTAACTATTAAATATATAGTAGAAGTTCTAATAGTTACTACAGTTTATATCTATACACTTAATCTGTTTCCCTAGGCGAGCCTAAAAGCTAGCAATATCCTTATATACTACTTAACGGCTTAAATTCTGCTATAGTAATAGCTCTAGGCGTAATTTTATAGGCGTGCCTTTACCTAATATAAGAGCAGGACTCTTAGACTATAGGACGACTGGTAGGGAAAATAGTATTTTAACGGACTCCTTAACGTCCTTAATAACCTTCCTCTTTATTCCTGACTTTGTAAATGCCTTATAGTTAATTTTAACTTTAAAAGTTAATTAAATATTACTATTAAGGTTGTGCGCCTGCTGGATATTAACGACTTTAAGTAGGCGATTGCTCTGTTTAATAAAGAAGTCGTTAATAGAGTAGTTAGCTCGTCCGCCGCGGCTAGAAACGTACTATATAACTACAAGACGTCTAACCTAGGTATAGATCTTACTATTAAGTTAAAGGTTAATTTAACTTGTAATAGCGTCCTCGATAAGGCTTAGGTTATATAATTACCGTTTCTACTTAACTAAATAGTCTATAGTAACCTTAGAACTATTAATATAGAGCCTAAACTAACCGTAGATAGGATAGTTAACGGTTACCCGCTTAGTTTAACTCTTAAGACAAATACCTTAACTATAATCTTAACCTTAAATTTAACGCCTTTAACGTAGATCTTCTGCCTACCCTTTTAACGTATCTTTAATATTAAAGTCCTTGTTATCCTAATTAACAATATCTGAACTATAAGGGCCCTAATTAAGCCTCTCAAAATCTAGCGGAACCTTTAAATTTAGGCCCTTAAGTGTCTTAATATCGCGCTCCCATCTAGCGTAAAGCTCGTCCCTCCTACGCTCCTTCCTCACCTTAACCTCCTCCTTAGTTTTATTGTAATAGTGCCTGCGACGACTATGGCCCTCTAACGCCTAATATGGTGTGGCCTTTTTAACTTCCTTAACTTCCTTATCCTGGAACCATATACGCTAACCGCGGTCTATAGGCGGCTCTATACAAGTTATCCGAGTTACCTTTATTGGTTTAGCGCGCTGGCTAGGCTTAGGCGGCCCTAGAGGAGGAGGAGCAAACGGCTTCCTACGTTTATTCGCAGTAGAAGCCTTAGGAGCAACACTAGCAGTATATAGACGAATACGGGTATTGCTAATAGAGCGAGTATTATTAGCAGGAGGAGCTGCTAATAGCGTTAATATTACTAGCGTTAACTTTAAGGCCTACTTCAGGGCCTTCTCTGGGGCCTTCTTTGGGGCCTTCTTCGCGGGAGGCATTATACTAGGAAATGCGTTAAGATAGGGCAAATAGCAGGGCGACGTCGGCTTTAACTTACTGACTGAAAATAGTGACGTTATATTGACAATAAGGCGCGTTTAACGTGGAAATGGGCTATCTTATAGTTTTATACGTTGGGTTAGGCGCAAAAATCGGGGATCTGCATGCCAAGGATTCTAATTCATTTTGTAAATAACTAATAGACACCGGCGTTGCAAGGGATAGAATATTAGTAATTAAACCCTCCCCTACCTCTAGAGATAAGCTAAATAGTTTTACTAAAGGAAATAGAGGATGCTATACGGAAACTCCCTACTAGTAAAGTGGCTAGGCTAGAGAGAATCCTAAATAAGGCGATTAAAGCTATATTAGAGGCTATAGCTATACTACTAGTTAACGCCACAACTACCTACCTCCTTAAAGGTAAGTTATTAGATTGCTATAAAGAAATAATTATAGTCGTTCTTTAAAAAGCAAATAAAAAGGACTACTCCTTACTAGAAAGTTACTAACCAGTCTCTCTTAAAAATACGCTAGAAAAGATACTAGAAAAGATAGTAGTAGAATATATATAAAAGGCTATAGAGGAGTAAGGGCTACTACTATGGATATAAATGGGCGTAAGAAAGAAGCGATTAACCCCCTTAGCTTTTTCCCTAATTACCTCTAGCGTCTAAGTAGCGTAGTAAGCCTACCTAGGCTACGTAGTATCTATGCTAAGCCTAGATATAAGCGGAGCCTTTAACCACGTATTATATAAGAGGCTTCTATAAATCCTAAGAAAGAAGGGCCTATTAAACTAGATAATTAAGTTTATCTAAGCCTTTTTAATAGGACGTACTACTAAAATAGTATTTAAGGGCTATAAAAGCAAAAGAATACCAACACCCATATCTATCCTATAAGGATTACCCCTTTTATTAATCCTATTCCTTTTTTTATATTAGAACTACTAGAGACGTTTAACAGTAACTAGGAAATAGTAGCCTTAGGATTTATAGATAATATAAACCTAATTATATAGGGAGATATAGTAGTAGGAAACTGTACTAGGCTAAATTAAGTATATAATAGGTATATTGCATAGGAAAAATAATATAAAGTTAAGTTCGCACTAAATAAATACCAGCTTATCTACTTTATAAGGAAAAGGAGAGTAAATAACGACTTAGTATTAACGGTAAATATCTAGGGATGCGAAGCAAAACTAGAAGCAACCCTTAAGGTTTTATAGGTCTAGGTAAACGCTAAACTAAACTAGAACGTGTATATTACATAGGCGACCTATAGGGGAGCAGCGGCTTTTGCAGTAATGTTATAAATAGCAGCTTTAACCTAGGGGCCCTCCTTTAGACGCACACGACTACTATATATAGTAGTAATAAGGCCGATAATGCTATACGGCGCCTAGATCTGGGGCATAGGACTAAATAATAAACCACTATTAAAAGGCTCCCTAGCGCTACTAAAAAAACTATAAAACTAATGTTTATATAGAATTATAGGGGCCTATAAAAGGATACTACGCGCTACACTAAAACGTAAAGTAGTAGTACTACTAATAGACGTATATATAGAAGCAACTACTATATAAAGAGCATCTATAGTATAAAACTACCTAGTGGAGAAGGGGGTATATTAGATACTAGAACGTATATAAGGAATAAAGGCCCCCTAAAGGGGTACCGCGCCTAAGCTTATAAGCTAAAAAAACCCTACGCCTATAGGCTATAGAGAAGGAATAAGAAATACGGGAGCTACTATAACACTAAGCGGAGAACCGCCACTGCGCTAGTAAAGCGCTACTATAGTAATAAAGGATAGGGGGCTACTAGTATAAGTAGAGATTTACTATATACATCGCAAGATAGGTAGATATTAAGTGGAAACGGCATTAGAAGAAGGCCGTAAAAGTATAGAGAGTAACTATTATAAACAGTGACGATTTGGTAACAATTGGAGTAGAGGAGGACTTACCGACTTATATAGAGCCTAAGTGGACCTAAGTTAGGATAATAAGGTATATCTAGTCTAAGTTATAAATAGAATTAGACCGATTAGAGGCTTTACCTTAATTTAGTAAAGTCCGGACTAGACGGCGCTAGATAAAACTATAAGTAGCTACTCCAGTAGGGGGATAGCTGTTTATAATGTGTTAAATATAGACAGTATCTTCTATTAACTAATCGTGCTGGGTTAAGCCTTTTTCTACTATATTAACCTTAGGAACCCCTAGTTCTCTTATACGCGAATAGCTCCTTATAGTACTATAAAGTCCTTAAACGAATATAAACCTCTAATTATATAATATAATATTAGGCGCGAACCAACCGCAAAAAAAGAATAAACAAAATGTGGTAGTAGAACTATTAAACTCCTAATTAGTATCTAATACGATCTAACCGGATCTAGAAAACTCTGACGACAAAGGATTAGAGGTAAAAGAATAAAAATAAGTCGATTTTAACTAAATAGGGCGAGGACGACCTTAAATAAGAACCCTAAAGAGTTACACTAAGAAGAAAACTAGCTTAATTGGAGGTAAAAAACCAAAGTCTGGATAATAAGCTAGTAGCCATGCAACTATAGCTAGAACTCGCTAGGAAACGGCAGATATTGTCGCAAATAAGGTAAGAACTAGAGGAATATTAATAACTACTAGAAGAGGATAAAAGAACATTAGCAAAATCCTTAACCTTATTAACCCCTGCCCTACCAGACCTAAAAGAGATTAACTTACCTATTAGGGGCGCTGCGTTATAATCCCAATTGCCTAAACTATAGCCACTAATAAAGTTTATAGGTAAGGGGAGATATAAATAGGATAAATGGAAGAAAGACTACGAGAAGTTCTTTATTTAGGTCCTATATGTATTTAAAATAGAATTATAGCGGACTAAATTTGTATATAAGCATTTAGGAGATATCTAGTAGGAAAGATAGGATAATATAAAGGCTGTATAGCCTATTGTGGAACAAACCTAGAAAAAAAAAAAAGAGTATATATTATTATCGCTTGGGACAGAATAGGAGCGTAAGGCTAATGCCTTTACTAGAATTAAAAGAGTAATATAAGGAAACCGGACCCTATTAGACCTATTATAATACCTCCGTATATAATAGAGAGAGCTAAGTATATAAGATAAGGAAATATAGATCCTAGAGTATAAAGCGGCCCTATCGGACGAAATATAGAAGAGGCTATTTTACGTCCTAGGGGTAGAATACTATAACTTATTTAAAATAGAACTAGATACTAAAGAAGTATATAGGGATATAAAGCGCGAATTATTTAAATTGGCCTAGAAATAAGCACCCTTAGAAATAAAAAACTTAAGGAAAAGGTCTTGGAGTACCGTAAATAACTTAAGAATATACCAGAATTGACAATAACAATTAGGTCTATTATTATCCTAAAAAGATTAATTTAAAGAAAATTAACCTAAACTAGATAAAGAAGGGAAGCTAAAGAGTAACTAACCTAGTTTAAGATGTTATAACTATAACCAACTAGGCTATATCGCTAGGAATTGCCGCGAGCTAAAGAAGGAAACGAAAAAAGTAAACCCTACGACGTAACGGCTCTATATATTATAGGTAAGGTTATATATATAAAGGAGCAATAAGAAGAAGCCTGTAACTCTAGCAAATAAAAAGGCCTAGGTAGCTCGTTAATTTAAGTTATAGTGAGTATAAGAGGCCTAAAGGGCAATATATTGGTTTATGCCCTTATTAATTATAGAGCAGAAGCCGATATTATTACCTTATCCCTACTAGTATATAGCGGACTAAATTATAATAAAAAGAGGCTAGGAGGGTATAAGGCCCTTAACTATTAACCTTTAGCTATATATGGAACGGCTAGTATACTATATAAGGTTACTAACTTATTCGGATTAAAGTAAGGTAGAGTAGACTCTTTTTTTATAGAAGAGGTAGCCGGATTTAATGTGGTCCTAGGTATACCTTAGTTATTTAAATAGGACCTAATTTTAAGCTTTATATAAAAGACTTTACGGCTTTAAAGGGCTAAAGGGAATAAGAAATACTAAAAGGTTATAATAGAAGGACCAAAATCCTTTGTAGCAAGTCTGCAACACACGGACTTAGATCTTTTTATTATATATATAACTATTACGGCACTTAAAGGGCCGGTAGATACTCTACTAAAAGCCTATAAGGACTATACAGACGTATTTAATAAGAAAGAAGCTAGGTTATTACTAGACCACGGTCTATATAAGCTAGTAATTAAGTTAATAAGAGGTAAATAACCCCTATTTGGTCCACTATATAACCTTTTAGAAGCTAAACTAAAGGTTTTAAGGGAGTATCTGGATAAGAATCTGTAACGCGGGTGGATCCGTAAGTTATAATCCCCCGCTAGTGCTCCGATCCTCTTTATTAAGAAGAAGGATAAAGGTTTACGTCTCTGTATAGACTATAGAGGGTTAAACGTAATTACTAAAAAGAATTAGTACCTACTCCCCCTAATCTAGAAATCCTTAAACTAGTTATATAGGGTATCCCGTTATACTAAATTAGATCTAAGAGATGCGTATTATTATATTAGGATTAAAGAGGGCAATAAGTAAAAAATAGCATTTAGGACCAGATATGGGCTTTTTAAATATACTATAGTCCTATTTAGACTAAGTAATACCCCTAGTACCTTTTAAGGGTATATTAATAGCGCTCTGTCGGACCTGTTAGATATAACCTACATTATATACCTTAATAATATCCTAATCTTCTTTAAGAGGGTAGAAGATTATAAGGCCTATATAAAGGAGGTCTTAGAGAAACTCTAAGTATATAAATTATACGCCAAACTGTCTAAATATGACTTCCATAAGAACAGTATAAACTTTTTAGGGTTTATGGTAACCTAAAATGGCGTAATAATGGAGCCTAAACGGGTCTAAACTATTAAGGAATGGCCCGTGCCCAAGAGTGTATAAGAGGTAAAAATCTTTATTAGATTCGCCAATTATTACCGCCGTTTTATTAAGGGCTTCTCCTATATAACAGTACCCTTAAATAAATTAACTAAATGTAGTTGCGGTATAGCTAAAGGAAGCTAGAGATAAAGATAAGAAGAGTTAAAGGAACTTAAACTGGACCTAAAAGCGTTAGAGGCCTTTAAACTGTTAAAGAAGCAGTTTAAATCGGCCCCCCTATTAATCTATTTTAGGCTAGGGATGCCTATAAGGATTAAGACGGACGCTTTTAGATTTATAATCTCGGGTATATTAAGCTAGTAAGCTCTAGGGCCTAATAGGAAGCTATAATAGCACTTAGTAGTATTCTTTTTAAGAAAGCTAATTGCAGTAGAATGTAACTATAATATATATAATGCGGAGTTGCTGGCAATAGTGGCCAGTTTTAAGCACTAGAGATACTATTTAGAAGGGGCGTAATATTAGGTTAAATTGCTAACTAATTACGCTAATTTACGGCCTTTTATAACTACAAAAGAGCTATTATAGAGATAGGTAAGATAGGCCAAATAGCTAACTATCTTTAATTTCCATATTATGCACTAAAAAGGCGTAAGTAACCTAGTGGACGCCTTATTACAGCGACCGGATTATAAGGAGATAGATTAAACTATCCCCCTTACTAATAGAGAACCAAATACAATTTTTTAAAGTTTTTAATTATAGCTTAATATAAGCCAATCTAATAGAGTAGGCGGCTAGCTGTTAATAGGAGCAATTATAGGCTAATTAGGCCGTACTAGTGTAGGTAGTGCGCAATACTAAGCGCTACGGACTAAACTAGCTAGGATAGCAGCAGAAGAGTCTGAAACGGTATATACCCTAAAAGACTTACTTCTAAAAGAGGTAAAGGAAGCCTTATCCACTAATTTAATAGCCTAAAAGATTTAGGCGTAATTAGATAAAGTAAAGGAGAAGGAGGGCTAATAGGGCAGTTAGAGTTAGAGTAATTACACCGTCCTAATCTGGCTAAAGGATTAGAAGGATAATAATAGCGTACTCCACTACTAAGGAAGGCTATATATCCCAAATAGGAGACTACAGCTTGAGGTAATGCAGCGTTGCTATAATAGTAAGCTAGTAGGACATTTCGGTATAATAAAAACGTTAGAACTAGTCTAACGTTAGTACTACTAGCCAGAAGTAAGATAATACGTTAAAGATTAGATCCGAGGCTGCTATACCTACAGCTAGATTAAGCTATTAAAACACTAACTATATAGGGTACTATATCCCCTATTAGTCCTAAGAGGCCCCTAAGAAGATATTACACTTAATTTTATTACGGAACTACCTCTAAGCAAGTATATAGGTGTCTAGTATAACGCAGTTCTAGTAGTAGTGGACCGATTTATAAAAATGGCCTACTATATCCCTATAAAAGGGGACTTAAAGGCCTAAGGTTTAGCGAACCTACTTATAAGAGAGGTAATTAGACTATATAGAGTCCTACGGTCTATTATATTAGACTAAGGACCAATTCTAACTAAATTTTAGTTTTTGCTATACTTCTATCTAGGAATTAAGCAAAACTTATTTACTGCGTTCTACCCTTAGATAGATAGGTAGATAGAAAGGCAAAATTAAACTATAGAGCAGTACCTTAGGGTATTCTATAACTTCGAATAAATAAACTAAGCTAGTCTCCTTACTACGGCGGAGTTTACTTATAACGACTTAATCTACGCCTCTATAGAAATAACCCTATTTTAGGCAAATAAGGCTAGAACGCTATTTAAAGGCAAGGGCCTAAGAGAAGCCTATAGAGGTAGTATGTCGAAGTATGCCGAAGAATTGGCTAATAAATTAAAGACAATTTACGATAATTTGAGGCAATCTTTAGTTAAGGCTTAAGAATTTTAAGTTAAATACTATAACATGGGTTATAAACCTATAGAATTTAAGGAAGAAGACTATATATGGCTAGCGGGTAAGTATATATAGATAAGTAGACCTAAGAAAAAGCTAAATTATAAGAACTTTAGACCCTTTAAGGTTATAAGGGTAATTAATACGCAGGTATATTAGCTTAAATTACTAGAAAATTAGAATATCTATAATGTGTTCTATGTGTCCCTCTTAGAAAAATATATACTAGATATAGTTAGCGGGAGATAATAGCCTATGCCTTATTTTGTGGATATACCCAAATTAGAATAATAGTATGTTAAGGCTATTCTAGGCTAGATAGAAGATAAAAATGAAACTATAAAGTACTAAGTGTGTTAGAAAGGATATAGTCTAGAAGATAATATATAAAAACTAGCCAGAAACCTATTAGAAACCACAATAAGAGCTTATAGGCGCACTTTAGGATTAAATAGGCTATAGACTACCTATAACTTAGATCTTAAAAGCAAGAACTATAATAGACCAGGACAGCCCCTAAAAAGGAAAAAGGGCACTAAATAGTAACTCTTTCCTAATTTTCCCCTAAATAGGGTTTTATAGGTTTTAGTAAGACTATAAAAGGACTTAGTTAGTCTAACTAGGATAATAATATAATTAGGAATAAATTGGAATTAATATAGTAGAATTTAGTCTAGAGAGCACTAATAGTACTCTATAGCTAAAAGAGCCAGTCTATACCTACTTAGGTAAGAAATGTAAAAGAAAAGGGCTAACCTATTACTATTTTTCGCTAACTAACCTAAATATAATAAAAGAAACTAAACTAAAGAAGGCCGCCGCCTAAAGGGACCTATAAGATGTTAACTTAGCTAAAAAAGGGTTAAGAAAGGACTACTCACTAAATACTAGTACTAAATCCCGCCAAACTAAAGCTATTAGCTAAATTGTCCCTAACTAAAGAAGAATAAGCTATATTGGTACTAGAATTACGCTCTAGATCCCCTAAAGTATTAGGAGAAGTTATATCGCTATTAACTGGCTTAGAATGGCTAAGGGGATCAGCTTAAGGCGTAGGAGGGGCTATAGGGGTTGGAGTGCTGCTAATAAGCTCCATATTATTGAAATAGTCGGCAATATAGCGCAAAGTAGTATTAATACTAGTTATACTCCCTTTAAGAAAATTAAGCTAGGCTCCTAGGTCCTTAACGTTATAAAAAAGGCGCTAAAGGAGGTTAGTATAACTATTAAGCTCTATAATAACCTTAGTAGAAGTAGCTAGAGTACGTTATACCTAAAATAGACTAATTAGTATTAAGAATAACCAAGGGATACTAATAAGACCTATAGTAGTAAGAGCTTCCTAGAGATGTTCCAAGTTCTATTTTAGTAAATTAGATATACTATTTAACCAAATAGATAGGACCCTATTAGGAGAAGTTAGGGCTAACCCTTATAGAAAGGACGAGATAAGAGCCAGAATATCCCTTTATAGAGTAAAGGTTAACTTATTAGGCTTAGTGGGAGTAATAGGGTTAAAGGAGATGGTATAAGACTTCTTAGTAGTAATAGAGCTAAATCTAGCTAAAGAGCTAGAATGGATCTTTATAGTGCTAAAACGGGGTACCTTAGTTATAATCACCTCGTTAACTTTAAAAAGGTCCTCTTTAGAAAAATTAAGATTAATTTTAACCTACTCGCGTTTAGGTAAGGCCTTATAGCGCCATTTACTACTAAATAAGGGCAGATAGGGTATAGAAGTAGTAGATAAGGTACTAAAGGCAACAGAGCTAGAAGAAGCCTTAGTAACGCTATATTTGGCCAAAGTGGCCCTAATAGAGCGATTATAATATAGAAGTTCCTTACTGGACCTATTAAAGTAATAAGTGCCTATATAGGCTATAAGATTATTATTTTTAAGAATGTAGTAGCTATTAGGGTTAATAGGAAACTAAAAGTGTTACGGACGCTTTAAGTACGATATTACGACTACTTAGAGAGGAGTTAGAAGAAGCTAGTTAGTTAATACAAGCACGGTCTAGGATAGAGCCGGTAGAACCATATAACGAGGAATAGTAGTTATATAATATAATCTATGTAATCTATATAATCTATATAATCCGTAACAGAGCAAACAGAGCACACATATATTATATATAAGGAGGATTTTATAGGAGTACGGTTGTATATTTAAGGACCCTTAGTCCCTACCTAGATAGTTCCTTCCTTATAGTGATTTTTAGAATATAATTAGAGTTAATCTATTGGGCAACCACTCTACTAGTTGTTATTACGTTGTTAACTACTTGCAGTACCTATATACCTAGCCTATTAACAAAACCCACCGTAGTGCTTACTACAAAATTCCGTTATATAATTACTACCTAGTTACAGTCTTAAGAAGTTAAACAACATACTACTAAAAGCAGCCACTATAACGCTATTAACGGCGGCAACTACTTTAAGGTTAGGGGGTAATACTAATATAGTAGATACTAACTTATAACAACCTGTAACGGTTAGATAACTATAAGAGATAGTTAACTAGTTAATAGAAAATAATGTAATACTTAAATAAAGGATTAATGGGATAGGGGTAGTAAAGATTAAGTTACCTTTAATTAAGAGATTCTTAGGAGAAAGGTTAAAGCTTAAAGGATTTTTTATATAAATGCACTTTAAGGTTATGTAAGAAGGAGCGAAACTGCTAATACCTATAGATTGAATAGCGTATACAGGACTATTCCTATTAGGAAGAGCACTTAAATAGTTTAAGCCTTACCTTATAGAAATATAGGCAAATGGAATAATAACTACTAATTAGGAGGTGCAGTTTATATTCTTAAGTTAGGAAGGGTTTATAGAGCGACTTATATAAATATTTGGAGATCTAGAGGTAGTAACTATAGCGGAAAGAAAACTCTAAGATATTATATAACAAACTTTAGTAATTAAGTATATAACATAGTTCCAAACGCTAGCTATATAAGTTAAGTAAAATAATAAGGCGCTTATGGTATAATATAAACAGGGACTTAAGGCTAAAATCTAGGACGTAATTATTCTAATAGAAGATATAGATACCCTAAGGGAGTTAATAGATTAAGCGATAAAGATTAATAATAGGATCTACTAAAGGGAATAGGCTAAGAGAGGTTAGGATAGAGTTTTATAGTTATATAAGACGCAGAGTACGTAATAACTAAAACTAAGTTAGAAACTATAGTATAGCGCAGAGCCGATAGACCTAAGCGGTACTAAAGAAACCTATAAAAGATAGAGTAAGAAACTATAGAAACCTAAAGGTTAAGGATTTAGTAATTATAGGACTAAGGAGTAAAGGCTAAACTAGGGATCTTAGCAGTAGAAGACGTTTAGGCGGACTCTATAGCAAAGTTAGTGGTTTAAAAATAGAGCTTATATAAATTGTGAGAAATAAGGTTATTTTATAAAGGATTATAAAGATGGTTAGAGCTACTATATAATAAAGGGAACTAGACTAGTAGTAGACGATATATATATATAGAGGGATAATAGTATACTGCGAGGAATAAAAGAGTATTTAATTAAAAGTTTCGCGTTTTGTTATAATAACGCATGCCAAACTTATAAAGACGCTAAGTATAGCGTAAGCTATTGGCTATAAGAGCTAGAGTTAAGAGGACTTAAGGGAACTATAGAGTTAGATAAAGAATAAAATCGACTCTATAAGCTAGATTAAGATATTATAGCAACGTGCGGATAATAATTAGCGATAATAATAATGGAGTTAGAGTACTTATTAATTAATAGCAATAAGGATACTAAAGGAACTAACTAGGGGTATCTAAACCTTAATAACGTAACTATAGAAGTAGAGACTAAGACCGCTATAAAGTAAGGTTTAGTAATGGGTATTATAATACCATTAGATACGGCATCTATTACTTTATAAGACGAAAGGAGCAATATCTAAAGGGGATTAAGTAAGTAGATAACTGCTAGTGCTAGCTTACTATTTAATAAAGGTAAAAGGCTAAAGGCTTAAGATTCTTAAGACGAGATAAAAAAGATCTAAAATTCTAAGGATAAGATAAGGATAGCTTAAAGACCTATAATAGATAAAAACTAATAGAGTAGAGCAGTAGCTTAGTTTAAAGATATATAAATAAGCTTAGGATAAGAGTTCCTAATAGTATAAGATTCTTAAGACAAGATAAGTAAGATTTAAGACTTTTAAGATGAGATAAGAATACTATGGACGCCTAGTTAAACTAAGGCGGAAGCTAAGCTTAAGTTAGGAGTAAGCTTAGGATTAAAGAATCTAAGGGACTAAGAATTTGGAGTATAAATAAGGGCACCCGTAAATAAGAGGTAAGAGGCTTCTTTATAAATTAGAGAATCTGTAATATAAATAGCAGTTAGACTAGGAGACAAGTATATAGACTTAAAAGACTTACTAAGTAAATAAGGTATTTAGCTTAAAGATTAAAAGTTTAATACTAAGATTAAGAAGTAAGAGGACTTTAAGAATCTACTTATAAGACGTAAAAGAAAAGAAACTATAGTAGAATTTAGGGCAAGAATTGCTGTATGGCAAGAGCAGAAACTAGATAAGAGATCTAGTATGCTAGGTTATATAAGGAATAGAGCACCTGTATAAAGAATTACTAATAGGCCTAAGGTAGGCATACTAAGAGCTAAGTAGCTTACTAAACTGGAAGAAGAAGAGGATCTAGGGATTTTAACTAGGTTTGAAGAATAATACACTAAAGGCTATTATAATGCAGTAATGAAAAGATACTTCTTTACGGATACGCCGTATATACTTAAAGGACTGTACTAAAAGTGGTATAGATAACGACATAATAATAAGTGGGAAGATTTCTATATATAGTTAGATGAAAAGGTTATCTAAGACCACCTAATTATAGAGAAGGCTATAACTTATATTAAAGGAGCCTTAATTATAACGTTAAAGGATCTAAAGGAGTAATTAGAGGACTGGAGAAGCGAAAAACAAATCTTAGTACCTGTAAATAAGGTCGTAACGCTTAGATTAATATAAGAAAGGTTTAAACTTAAGGATAAAGACGAGCCAAGAGTTAACCTAAGACACTAAGTATATTATACACTATTGTGGATAGTATACGTAGATAATGTGTATAATATACATAGAGTATTAAAGGACAAAAATTAAAAGTATCTAATAAGGATATATTGGATGACGGATAAGGCGAAATATTAAAACGTTAAGTATATATATAGTTAGCACCTAATAGAAGTTTAAGAATAAGGGGACTTAATACTTTAACTAGGAAGATTCCTTACGGAAGAATGCCTAGATAGATAATAGTAGTAGGAATATTCTAAAAATATGTGTCTATGGTATATTAAAGATAAAAAGCGAACTAAGTATTGGCCTAAGTTGGACTAAGTATAGATAGGATCTAGCAGCTAATAATTAGGAAAAAGGGAGGCCTATAGGACTAGAGGGAGCTAGTAGTAGAGCCTTAGACCCTTAAAGGAATTTAAGGATAATACCTAAATTTATAAGTTAAGTGGTAAAATTAGTAGTTTAAGGCGTTAATAGATAGTGGAGTAATAAGAAACTATATCTTATTAGCAGCAGTTAAAAGAATAGGATTACCATATAGGGAAAAGCAGCACCCTTACCTATTAGTAATAATTTTAGGAGATCTGATAGCCTATAGAGGAGGTATTATTAATTTTAAAATAGAACCTATTTAGTTAACTATTAAAGGAAGATAAGTTAAGATGTCTTTTAATATATTACTATTAGGGAATAATAAGGCAGTGTTAGGAATGCCTTAGTTATAGAAATATAATTTAAAGATTAATTAGATTATAAGTTAGGTTAATATTAGAGATACTTAGTAATATAAGATATAATAATAAGCTAAATTGGTATAGTACTAAGTAGGAGCGACCTATAAGGAAACTAAGAAGGGGTTAAGTTATATACTAAAGAGATACTATAAGTATGGTAAGAAACTATGGTTACTAGAAAGTAAAAAGCTATTAGAGTATATAGTATAGGACTATAAAATAGAATTAGAACTAGGAATAAGTTTAAGATTCTTTCCAATCTATAAGCTTATTAAAGAAGAAGGTAGAGTACTAAAAGAGTTTATTTAAGAGAACTTATAAAAGGGATATATCAGACTATCGTAGTTATTAGTGGGTTATCTAGTACTATTCGTACTAAAGAAAAATGGTAAACTAAGACTGTATATTAACTATAGATAGTTAAACAGCATTAACAGAAAGGATAGGTATCCTTTACCCTTAATTAGCGAAATTTAAGATTGGATAGGTAATGCATAAATCTTTACGAAGATAGATCTAAGATGGGTATACCATTAAAT
>Ga0307515_10012046_pt1 | contig 16320 bp, 18 predicted proteins | sample 17_EM_MG_FD_194513 | JGI IMG/M metagenome (GOLD analysis project Ga0307515, IMG submission 194513) | Populus trichocarpa ectomycorrhiza microbial communities from riparian zone in the Pacific Northwest, United States - 17_EM | ecosystem: Host-associated > Plants > Roots > Unclassified | place...
GCTCTGCAAAGGGATATTGAATCAAGCAAGCGACAACTGTGTGAGTAGTTCCTCAGTTTAAAATGCTTGAGATTCATATTACAATGCTAATATGTGCTCTATAGATATCAAGACATATGGAGTCACACCTCTAAATGAGGAGTGTGGTACGATTGAGTGGGTAGAAGGCTTGAAACCCATGCGAGACATCATTATCAGGTTGTACCGACAGAAGAACGTAAACATTGATGTGAGTCTCACTCCTCGCCTATTGAATAGTTCTGGCACTGTTGGCTAACGTGATCCAATCACAGTACACAGAGCTACGCACCCTACTCACTGAAGCCTGCTCTGACCCAAGCAAGGTAACCATCTTTACTGAGACAATCCTCAAGAAGTAGAACAATCCTACCACCATTCTCGCAGTACCCTGTCACTAACGTTTTTCAAGATTCTCCCCTGTTCTGTACGAATGGTTTATCGAGAGTTTTCCTGAACCAGAGGCCTGGTTTGCCGCCCGACTCCGCTATACACGTTCTTGCGCCGTCATGTCCATCGTTGGACACGTTCTCGGGTAAGCGAACTCGGATTCCCTTCAATCTAATCCCCATTTCCACCCTTTCCATCTGACCTACCCTTTCACCCTTCTCTCCAAAACCCAATAACCAACCATTTTCTTAGCCTTGGCGACCGGCACGGCGAAAACGTGCTCCTAGAAGAAGGCAGCGGCGGCATCTTCCACGTCGACTTCAACTGCCTCTTCGACAAAGGCCTGACGTTCGAGAAACCCGAACTTGTCCCCTTCCGCCTGACCCACAACATGGTTGACGCCATGGGTCCCACTGGCATCGAAGGCGCCTTCCGCGCCGCCGCCGAACTGACCTACCAGCAGCTCCGCGCGCACGAAGACACCCTCATGACTATCCTTGAAACGTTCCTGTACGATCCAACGGCGGACTTCCTGGGCAAGAAGCGCAAGACGCGGATTGAGGGCGTGCCGGAGACGCCGAAGGAGGTGCTGGAGGCGGTGAGAGGGAAGGTGGGGGGGTTGTTGAAGGGGGAGAGCGTACCGCTTAGTGTGGAGGGGTATGTGGAGGCGTTGATAGCGATGGCGAGGGATCCGCAGAATTTGGCGGCGATGTATATTGGGTGGTGTGCTTTTTTCTGATGTGCTAGGAGAGCAGGGTTGTGGGGGAAGGGTGGCAGAGCGGTCGACGCGTGAAATTGTGAAAGCGGAAGCCGGGGTAAGATTTTCTCATTTTGAGTGTTAAGAGGTTAGGGTGGTGTTGTGGGAAATTCCGATGATTAGATGATAAGCGTTTATAAAATAGTCTGTTATAGTGGTCTATGCCCAGTGCATATATACATTTAAAAACCTTCACCGTATATACGACCCTACTAAAAGGTAGCACCGCACTTCAAAACTTACGCATACCCATCTTTCTACTAGTAAAAGCCTAATAAGTCTTTTTTAATAGTTTTTTCTTATAAGGGATATTTTATCCCTTATTTAGGTGTATCACCCGAGGGCTGCTTAGGGGTAGCCAAGGCCTAGCCGAAGGCTAGGCTTAGGCTTGCAGCCCTCTTGATCTCCTCATCAGTTCGTCTCTGTACGAGGCTATTGCCATACCCCTTACCATATCGTCTTCTCTTCCATCGACTCTCCTGTGACTTATGCTCGGCTTACCTGCTCCCTACCGTACACCTGAGCATTATGCCTTATATTCGAACCGATCCTATACCCTTCCGGGTGGTAGCCGGCAGTAAGCCGAGGGCTCCACCCTCAAGCAATTTTACGATCCTCTATTTTTTTATCTAGGCCGATCGTGTTTACTGCGATAAAGTAGGTATACCAGCAGAAGCCCAACAGATCGCGTCCGCATAACGGTTTATTGGAATACGGATCAGGAGAAGAAGGGAGATAGTAGCTACCCAGCTAAGGGCCGGGGGCTATCCGGATCGTACGCGATCACCTCCCGAGGCGATTGGCAATCTGCATACAATCAGCAGTGCAGCGGTGCAGCTCTGCCCCGATGGCGACCCGAAGGTGATTCGATTGCTATCCGAAGGCTTTCTAGCAGAAGTTAAGGGGGATCGTACGCGATCAAGCCAGCAATACTCTAGGCTAACCGCGGATCGCTGCGCTTAAAGTAGGTTTCACTAACAGTCGTAGAAGGTTAAACGCTCTTAAAGAGATGCAGCTACCCTAGAGGCTATCCGATTGATATTTAATAGCTATCTAACGAACTAACGGCTAGCTTCTAAAGCTACAGCTTATCTCAAGAGCTACGGCTTACCTTAGTCCTATATAATTAAGCCGGCTCCAATTCGGAGACTATCCAGCTAGTAGCCAAAGAGCTGCTAAGACTTAATCGTATACGGTTATCTCTTATAGAGCTACGGCTCGCCAAGAGCTACGGCTTAGATCTAAAGCTTCAGCTAGTTCAAGAGCTATGGCTCTTAGATCCTACGTAATCTCTTAAGCTACGGCTTACCTTAAGAGCTACAGCTTATATAAACCGTACGCGATTAATTCTACCGGGAGACGATCTTTTTTTTCCTAAATAAGACCTTTTTTCCCACTAGGTTTTGGCTATAGGTTAAGGTTTTCATTGAGGCTGCTTGGTTAGTCTTTATAAGGGCGCGAAGAGGCTTCGCGGTAGATTCAAAGGAATAATATAAATTCTATCTAAATCTAGGAGTATAGCTCTTGTAAAGGATAAGATGTTGCGTAAGGAAGAGAAAGGAATAACGCGAGAATCTTATAATTAAATAGTTAGGAGTCTTAGCGGTCGATACGTACGTACGTACGCACGCAGTCTTTGACTGACTTTGGTAGAATTCAATTAATCTAGTAGAACTTAGCAAAAGTTAGTTAAGCTAGTAGAATTTAGCAGAATTCGGTTAAAGCGTCGGGTTTTATCTATCGAGTGTTTTACTAAGACATTCCTACTATAACTAGGCTAGTATCGCCCCTTTAGCTAAAGGTCTAAAATAATTTAATATTAGTTAAGACTTTATAACTCATTACGCTTTATATACTTATATTAGGTAGCGGTATAGAGTTTTACTAGTTTTAATCGTTAAATAGACTGATTAAGGGCTGTAAATAGATGAACGTGTTGTCGTCATAGTAAACATTTTCAAGTGATAAGCCAAAGATCTCTCCAAATAATTTAGAGACCTTGAAAGACATAGCCTCTTCCATTTCCGCGCATAGCTGCTCCATGCTAAATTGATTGATCTTCTCAAGTCTTTGCCGAGTGTTTTCGATGTCAAACAACCTTGGAATCAGGCAGATAAGAGTATCTAACGATGGAAATGGACCTTCTCCTTGTTTATTTCCTGTGTTGTGCATCTCAGGCATCGGACGATTAGCAAGGAACAATAGAGTATTTTTAGCGTGAAGCAACCCACATAATGATTCCAGTTCTCGTAGCCGCGATTGGAAGTATATCTTTGGCTTTACCATGCCAGTCCATTGCATCATTTTGGAAATTTGTGGCCCTTCCGGACATGACCGAGCAACCGAGACACCTGGACCCCTTCATTTCAGACCACTTGAACAGCCGCCTAAGGGAACCGACTAAAAGGACTGATACGAACAGCCAGAGGTCCAGTAACTTGAAAGCAATCCACCCAGGCCGAGACTACCCAGATTTATATTAGCTGGTAGACTATTGTTTTCTTCTCGAGCATTTGGTTTCTTTGGACTTGAGATCCTGTCCACTAGGTTGCTTGAATGTGAACGACTGGTGAGGAAAGCTGCCTCCTCCGAGGAGCTTCCTGGCTGGGCAATACTTTGAGCCTTTGACTGCGCTCCATCTGGGGATGTGTTGGCTTCATATCCGTCTGAATCAGCCTCCATCGGGGTTGCAGGGTTAGAGTTATCTGGTAGGTCAGGAATCCCAAATAAGGGCTGGAGACCAGTTTCCGGAGCAGTTATGACCATATGCTGGCCTTCTAGACAGTCTACAAAGCCTGAACATCCAATCTTTTCCTCCAAAACTAAAAGGAGGGGTTTAAGCCGGTCCACTGTAGGGAGCAATTGCTTCTTAGGAGAGGATTCCTTAAGCAACCGCCATCCAGAACTGTGACTACACGTCGCGCCTACCCCGCGCGCAAGACGCGTCCATGACGCTCAGCAGCCCCCGCATCTAGCTCGAAGCAGCCCCACACGTCTATCCAGCCGGCCCAGCACGCCGTCCGCAACACCGGCGCCGTCCGAGAGTTCCTGCGCAGGCATCCCTACCGCCGCCTCTCCTAAGGGGAGCGCCAACGAGCGCCACGCCGACCGCATCGGCTATGTGCGGGGTGCCGCACCGTTGCTATATTACGCGTTTCTAGACCGGCTGGCGCGGTTTGTCGGCGCTATTGGCGGCGGCTGCGCGAAGAGTCTGGTTATGGCTAGTGGCAACGGTGCTGTTTGCGCTCGCAATGGGCTTAGCATTTCGAACGAGTAGCACGGATATGTTGACGGCGATGGCGAGGTATGCGGCGGTGTTTGTAGTGTTTGTGGGGACTAGTGGGGCGTAGGCTTGAGTGGTGATCGGGCGTATGGTGTTTGTGGTGGTGGGACTGGAGTCTGGTTTTTCATAAGCTATGAAATAGATCATTGGACTTCTAGAGCTTTGACATTTGAGATGAGTGGAAATGAGCGGAGTTTTAGAGATTCATACTCTTATAGCTTGTTAAGTACGTTCTGATTATCCTGTGAGCATGATTAGCATCGATGCCAGGGAATTAGACAATTAGCGATATTTGAATGCCTCTAATGATAATGTTGAAGTGATCGTATGGGGATATTTAGGGCCGCATATGGCATTGTAAGAGATGATTGGCATCTCTTTAGGGAGGCTTTAGTATAGGTAAGCCGAGTCAAAACTAGCCAGAGTAATTTCTTATATTCAGCGAAAGGTTGGAGATAGGATTTATGTCGTCACCGGCATGTTAAATTATTCGCCTTCAAGCTGTTAGCAGTGCCTTTACCTCGGGGCCTGTACTCACTTGGAATTGTGTGAAGTTAAGGCGGCAATGCATCAGGGAGAAAACATTGTGCACATAGCAAGCGTAGCGTAAAACGAATTAATAAAATGATGTAGAACATGGTCTATAACTCAGATCTAACCACCAATGCAAGCATGCAAAAAAGCAGCACTGAAAAGAGGGTCTCGACTCATGAGCGCCTCCTCTTCCCAACTTGTGTGGGGAGCTAAAAAGCGGCTCCAGCCCATGATATCGATAAATCCGGCCCGACCCCCACAACCAGGATCATAGCCACAACACATTACAATCATCACTGCTCACCTGCTCGCTCGCCTTCATACGTACTTCATACACCAAGATATCCAGCCAACCCTTCATAAAAAGATAAAGAGCAACAGCATGCAAGTTCCAGCGCGGGGGTTTCTTAAAAACAGCAAACAAGTTCCCAAGTTAGCTATGCGCGTCTAGCAAAGCGAGAATAAGTGTATGCGGCAATGGAATGCAAGGGATCTGAGAGGGTGTGGATAAGCTCTTCTTTGGCTCCTGCAAATGCCTGAAGAGAAGGAATAAGAAAAGGAAATGCTGGTCATATCCATTGCTTTAAATAAAAGTCATGACTCCTCTACTGCTTGATCTCGTACGTGCGCCTGAACATGCTGTCGATGCTCGTCAAGTAATAGGTGCCGGGGAACAGAGTGTCGGCGTTGCCAGTCGGGATGTAATCTTTCTTGAGATGGGCCTTCTCGCGGAGGTTGCACATCTGGGAATTGTTCAGTCACATGATCGCAAAGAGAATAATGTTTTGGGAGAGAAAACTTACCTCGTCATATACCTCCGGCGCGACGGTCCGTCTAGACTCCAATCGCGCGTGGATATCGAGCTGCTTCTGAATCTCTTCTATAGAGCCCTTCACCTTAAAAGAGAACATGGAGCTGGCGAGACCGCTGCCGTAGCTGAACATGCCAATGCGCTTACCCTGGAGGGATTCGCTGGTGACGTTGGCAAGTAAACTGCACAAGCTGCCGTAGACACTGCCGCAGTACATGTTACCACACATAGTTGGGACTTGGATACTGGGTTGCACTCGGGTGGCGAAACGCTTCTTGGCGAGACCCATGAAGACCTTCTCAACGGCCTTGTCAGTGACGGAAGCGGCATAGTCAAGGTCACGGAGCTCTGGTGGCACTTCGGCAAAGAGCGGGTTTGAGGGATCAGCGAGGAAATCGTTGTAGAGGAGGCGAGCGTACGACTTAGAGACAAGCTTGCAAGTCGGGGCGTGGAAGCACATGTGGTCGAAGCGGTCGAGAGGTGTTTCAGGCGCAGTGTGATCGCCATTGGTGTGGCCGTTGGTAGCACCGTTTGCGTGGCCGTTGGCATAACCATTCACGTGGCCGTTGGTTTGACCCTTGAGTGTGGCTTCGCGGTTGTTATATACCTTGTAGCAAGCATCCACAGCTTCAGTATAGCATCGGATGGAGAAATGGCCATCGACGATAGGATACTCGCTGGTCAGATCTGGCTTATAGAAGTCGTAGGCATGGACAATATAGCTGCCACGGAGACCTGGATCCATGACAATGGGAGCGTCTGGGCTAACAAGCATGGCAACGCAGCCGGCACCGCCAGTCGGGCGGGCGTTGCCCTTCTTATACAAAGCAATGTCGCCAGCTACGACAATTGCATTCCGACCGTCCCAAGCCGAAGACTCCACCCAGTTCACAGCGTTGAAGAGAGCACTAGTGCCACCATAGCAGGCATTGACAGTGTCAACGCCCTCAATATTTGTGTTACCGGACGGTTCGAAAAGTTGCATTAAAACCGACTTAACAGACTTTGACTTGTCGAGGAGAGTCTCGGTACCAACTTCGAGGCGACCGATGGACTTAGGGTCAATGTTGTATTTGCGGAGAAGGGAAGAGACGGTTGTGAGAGCCAAAGAGTAGATGTCTGCATTTTTAGAAGTACATTAGCTACCTATGTCGCGAAAATTGCAGACGCTAAAGTTGTCGTTGGTGCTGGCGCCTTGAAGAGCTTACCTTCCCTGTCATCGCAGAAGCTCATCTTGGTCTGGCCAAGACCAATTGTGTACTTCCCCTGGCTGACGCCATCGAACTTCTCGAGCTCGCTCTGGTCGACACACTGCAGCAATTTGTGTTAGCATGGTCGTCATGGAAGGAGGCGCAGCTCATGTGTGTCCGGACTGGGGAAGGGAAAACGCACCTGGCTGGGAAAATACAGCTCAATGGCCTTGATACCAATATTTGAAGGTCGCGGGGCCATGGTTAGAGTAGTGATGGGTGGGAGAAGGAAAGCTGGGAGTGGAGGAGTTAGAGCTTAAAAGGATATGTTGCGAGAGAGGTTCACTGCAGGTTAAGCAAGGGGAACAATGGTGTGATGGACAATGGAGGCAAGTTGCGGTCTAGTAGCGGCGATCCGTGGCAATTGGCGGGAGGCTTTAGGCTTTGTGCGGCATTAGAAGTAGTCTGAGGTTCTATATGTCGTAGCGGAGTCCGCAGGATCAGAATATAGTGTCAGCCGGAGAGAGGATTGTGCGGTTGTGGGTTGAAGTACAGCAGACCGGAGTGCTCAACAAATCGAAATTGGCTTCAGGAAGTGCGCTCGGGCGCCGAATACCGCCATCGCAAGCTGCAGGGAAGCATCCAAGCTTAAGCCACCACCCCCGCAAACAGATAAGCGTCAGGGACACTGGCTGGAATCCCCGTTGAAGAGCAAATTTCACCCCGTATGCATCACCAATCAGGGCGCTGCCAGCCTCAAAGCATCGCCTGTCGTTGCCTGCCATTGCCCGCCATTACCTGGCGTCGCCCGACCAAGCCTATTGATTGCTCTTCTGTTGCGAAATTCAACAAAAAGTAGCCTGACGTGCCCGAGAATGTCGAAGCCTCTGCCAGGACTATATCGTCATCAGCCAAAAGCTACTGCTGTATTGTAGGGTGCCTGACGGACTACCTTCCGTTGTGCAGCTACACATGGCTAAAATGGTGCTTAGCTAGCTTACAGATCCCTTTGATTATAGAGGGCTATCCATACCACCCTCAAGTCCGATGAGCGAACGGGCTTTTCCCTCGGAGACTGTTTAAGTTATTTCGAGGGACCTCCTTGCCATCCTCACCATCTTCGCCTTTCTCGTGTCGCAGTGTAGCTTCTCCACCCCTCGTTGTTTGTTCTCATGTTTCAAAGTACTTCCAACAGCCTCGTCGACTTATCATGGTCGCGCGACCGATAAGAGACCGTGATAGCTTTACGGAGGTAAATATCTTGATCAGGCCTTCACCATCCTATCTCGCTGCTGACTGCATCGAACATCTACTTACTCTAGTCCTCGAGCATACCCGGTAGACTGTGCCTATTGAACAGGAGTTTTTATGCGACCTGAGATCGCAGGATCATGAAGGCTGCGAGATCAGCCTTTATAAGCTCGGCCGATAAACCATGATTAAAGGCGAATTATGGATGGGCGAAAATGACACAAAGCTGCTCCTTTGAATATCTACCCATTTAGAAATAGAGCCTGAGGATTCCCTCTAAAGCCAAGCAGCGATGCAAAAGTCAGGCGTCATTTTCAAAGTCGACTCAGCCCTCTTAAAACAGCTCAAGGAAAGCTGCGCGTGTCCAGCTTTGTATTATTGTCATTGAGCATCTCTTAAAGTATTGCTCGATATTCTCTTACATTTGCAGGATTCGAAGAGAAACTCATTTCCCGGGTAACGAAGGAGGGTGGAAAGTACTTCAAGGTCACGTTACCTCGAGCATCCCTGCCCAGTGGAGTCTCACACCAAACACTCTTACTGCTCCCACGAAAATGTATCCTTTACTGGTTTTCTTGCCTGTCCTGCTCTAATGTACCTGTAGGCTCCTTGATTAGGTGGTTGGTGGAATTTTTTGCTCTTGAGAAGCTTTACACCAAGCGGCACGAAATATTTCTTCTCCGCCGCTGGAAGCGATCCCGCAAGCACGATTAGATCAGAAGGGTTTCAAGATTGATTAGATGGCTATAGAAGCTATATAGACATTTATGCCAGTCGCTGGGGTTGGCTTAATCCGTGCATGTCTCATCGGAATGTGGACAAACGAGGACTCGGGACAAATTGTCGCAGCTCTGTACTCGCGCACCACATCCGTGACCAGGTAACAACTCTCGCAACTGATCTAAGGTAGTTATATCACCTCGCAGAAGATAGATGGAATCTTCCATGGCATTAGAAAACTGTTAGGACGCTAAACAGGGAATGCGGGCCGGGGAGCCACCCGAGGTCAGAAGCCCAGTCAAGAGCGAAGGCCAGCGTACGTTGGTGTGATTCTGGTGCAGAAGATTCGGTGGGTGGAGAAGGTCGGTCGTTTCAAGCGTCGTGTTTCATCTACCCCTCTCTGCTAATGCGGGTTCATTCCGTGCCAAAGCGTGTCACCGTCAGTCGCAGAAAGAGGGCTGGCGATTGGGTTGGCGGTCGCCTTTTGAGAAAAATAATAAAGACGGTCTGGCCGATCAGCAAAATTTATTGGGCAACCACTAACACCTGCTGGCCAACCACAAGACCTTGGAATAATTAACGGCCGGAGACAGCAGCGCAAGGATCCCCCAGGGCTAAATCAAGGTTATCCCTAATCGCAGGAACGGGAGAGCGGTAGTGAGAGTCAACAAGCCTGCCAGCTCGAGAGCAGTAGCAAAGCAGCCTGCAAGACTGCTTTTATCGTTAATTGGTATAGCCGCAGCAGATAGCAATAACAAATAGCGAGATTGTTGCGAAGAACACGAGGCTGAAACGGTTCTGGTCTCCAACTATGCAACCTTGGCCAAGCGCCCGCTTTGGAAACTGCCGAACCTTCAACTCCTGAACAGCCAACTTCACTCCCACCAACAACACCTTTCTCACCACTGCCACCGCTCATCCATCACCTCGTCACCTCTCTACGGATACTTGCATCACCGTCACTGGCTCTCATAATTGGATTATCATCGCGAGACACGTTGGGTTGCTGTTAAAGGGGCAACGAGCCCGCTAAGGGCTGACTATCGCAATGGAGCGACGCGAGAACGACAATGAGCGAAGTCCACGCCAATCCACCAACCCCAATGTCTTCGACGACGAATATGCCGTGGATCCCTCCGACCTGGATTTCGAACTTGGCGTAGTGGACGGATTCAGACCCGCATTCGACCAGTCGAGTAATCAACGAGACGATCAGGGATCGAATCACACAACATCACGACGCTCTTTTTCTACGACACCTGCATCAGACGCGAACCTGCGAAGGATGGCATCGCGAAACAGCACCGCTAAAGGCCCTGCGCGAGACTCATTCTCGACCCTTCACGATGGTCCCAACGCTCCGGTACCCGGTCGCAACATCAGCACCCATGCGCGAGCAACCAACTCACATGCCACGTCTCTATTACACCGTACCTCAATCAGCTCCACCGCGTCTTTCGCAACAATGGCACAGTCAGAGAGCCCGTTTCCAGCCGGGCCAAGCCATCCATACGGCATGTATCCACAAAACACCACTGTGAATCGATCTTCAAGTGTGACGACATCCTCAACCATACGTCAGCCACATCGCTCACACTCGGGCCGGCGTCCAACTCACCCATACAGCATGTACTCACAGAATGTGGTAGAAAATCCGGAGGAGAACGAGATAACACCAGCGCCACCTGCAATCCCTGTTGGTTTCCCAGGCCTCAATACCGGGTACCACAGACAGATAGGACCAGACGGTGAAGAGCAAGACATCATTGGGCCTGATGGGCATACAGAACAACTCCCTCCATACTCCAAGTACCCAGAAGAAGGCCCAACGAAAGCATCGCTAGTGGCAGAAGCTACCTCGACACCAATCGAGACAGCCGCACCAGGTGTTAATAATTCACAGGATACGCTACCCGCGTTAGGGAACCATCCAGACCGACAAGGAGCCAGTGAAGTTCAGATGCTCCCAATGTCGGAAATAAACAGCGGAGGACAATCAATCCCAACCGAGAAGTCTCAGAAAGCCAGGTCTTGGAAGGAATTAAGAAAGAAAAAAGTATTATGGGCCTTCCTCTTAATGAGCCTTGTACTGTTATTTGGTGTTGCCCTTGGGTCTTGGGTCGCGAGAAAAAATATGAAGCAGCATAAAGGAGATGCGTAAGTACACTCGCTACTACGACCCCGGCCTCACTGACACAAAGTAAAGTGAACCCACTACCTCATCAATGTTTGGTGCCTCACCTATCCCCACACCCTCTAGCCTCGCTCCTTTGCCTACAGGCACCTTTGTATTACCCATCGGCATTCCCCAGGAATCAAGCCCGAATTGCCTCACTGAGTCCGACCAACTCGGCGCTTGGTCTTGCGACATGAGTAACATGAATGGCCCACCCATACAACTTAGCATTGGTCTATCTCCTGGCGGCGGAGGATATATTGCGTCCCTGAACCCCCCTCCCAGCGGAATTCAGTATGGTGTCCAGCCACCGTCAATCAATATGCAGAACCTCAGTCTCGTCGTTGATCAAGACTACTTCCGTCTTGGTCCAGCTTTCCACTTCCAAGGCATGTATAACAAACTTGTTGTGCTCGAGAATTTTGCCGCTAGCGCGAAGCTACGAAAGAAACATGCCAACAACAAGCCGCCAATGAATCTTGATGATTTCCGTCATCGCTTCGAAGTTAAACCTGGAGACTCTCCATGGTTCTGTTACTGGAATCAGACGCTCATCGAAGGCTACATCTATGTTCAACACAATTCTTCTAACAACAACACACCACCACCACCTCCGCCTCCCACGTCCTGCCCACCCACAACTTCCAGTTCTTCAGCCCCAACCTCAAATCCGGAAACCAAACCTCTTCCATCCTCCCAAGAAGAGTCTGTTACTTCTGCTCCTCCTACGGCCCATTTCCCAACTGTGCCGTCATATACCCCAAATAATCCACCGTCGAGTTATACAACACCTTCCTACCTGCACCCTCGCGATCCGCCGCCAGACTACCCACGCGTGGTCAAAATTGAGGAGCGTCGCTTGCCAAATTCTCCTCAACCTTACTGCCAGAAGATGACCATTTCGCCTGCTGGCGTTATAGTTTCTGCAAACAACAACGACGGCCCAAATATTATCAACCTGCAAGAAACCGACCCCACGATACAGGAGTTCCTCTCGGCACCAGCGGGAGGTGCAGCCGCGTCATCCGGGAGTGCTGCCACAACGGTTACTGAGAGTAAACGGGGACTTTTACGGAGGGCCGATCCACCAAATGCATGCCACTGCCAGTGGATTATCGGGTAAAGCAATGAATTTCCTTTCGAGTGAAACCTTTCTTGGGCATGTTATGGGCTGGTAGAGGTAAATATTACTGATGGCAAATATTGAGGGAGCAAGCACGGCGACATTATTGGCGTTTGCAATAGGCAAAGGGGTTTTTGCAGCACTCATAGAGGGCGTTCTATATCTTGCATTCCCATGGGATCTTCTATGGGCTTTTTTTTGGTTATTTGACCTGACGACTCGGGCCAAGTCGACATTTTGGGAGCGGGGCCTAAACGGATCGGGCGGTGGGTATTCCCGCCTACATACATATGGCTGATATATCGCCATCATCTCCTTTTTAAACTCTATCTGGGGGTTGATCCGCAAAAAGGGGTAAAATGACTGAAACTTTGGGAGAACCAGCTATCCTTTTCTCTCTTGTCTGTCTTTTGTGTAATGCTCGCTCACCCGCGCTATTTCCTTGCTCTTGTTTGCTACTGTTGCTGGCCCTGAAACAAGTGGGGGATAGGGATTGGAGCGCGGGAGATTACAGATTACTACTTTGCTATGCGAGCGCTAGGATTTAATAAGCGTCTTGATTAGCTCCTGGTTCTGCGGGTTTCCTTGATAGGATAGTTCTTAGTTGAAATAGAAGAGCTGCTGAGAGTAACCTAATGCGGGATAAGATGATGATCGATCTAGCAGATATCGAATATGTGCTATCTTAGTTCATGTTTTGCGTGAGATGGTGTTTGTGAGAGGTAGTGTTTGGTTTGGTGTTTGTGAGGTTGTGTTCGGGTTGTTTTGTGTGAAGTCATGGGTCGTGTTTGAGTGGGCTGATTATCCCACTGATTAATCTTAGAACGCTTCGCTCTTCGAATTCTATCCTATCTTTCTTAGTCTAGCCTTTTAGAGAGAAAGCTGCTAACTATGACCAAAGGAATTACGAGCGGAAGGTACTATCTATGCTACGTGGTTGATTCTTGTATATTCTATGGAAGGAGGCTACTCAAACCTACCATGGCTCTTGCTCAAACCTACCAACCTACCATAGCTCTTATTCAAACCTACCATAGCTCTCACTCAAATCTACGATGACTCTTACTCTGGGTGCCATATATACAAACTTCCACAGCATTTGCTCCGAGTACCAAACCACAACTATTCAGTCCATCTCACAGCAAACCACGCTTAAGAATTCGAAAAAATGTCCGTTTCTATCAAGCCCCTCAAGCATTCGGCGACAATAAGATCTCAGTTTCGTGCTTACAACACTAGAGCACGCGACGAGCTCTTGAGGAAGGTTTATGCACCGTTCAAGAGTTTGAAAGAAGGCAGCCCGGAATACAAGAGTTTAGCCAAGTCTGGAAAAGTTTGGGAAGAATATCATAAGCCAGGAGATGATAGGCCATATCTCGCTATACAGGCTACGATGGTGAAAGAATTGGAAGAAATTGACAGGTGGAAACAACTACTGGAGAACAACAACAAGAAGCGTGTATTCACGACGGCTCTTATAAACAAATACGCACACCAAAGCGTGGGAATAGAAGGAAACAATCTGGGCATTGCGCAGGCAAACACCATAAGCGTCAAATTGGCGAAATATGTTGATGGTTTGCTTGAGCACACAATGTCGTCCCTTGGAGATGTGCTAAATCTCTCTCTTCCTTTAGCCTCGACTCTGCTGCCCACCGAAGATGCAAACGAAACAATCGAGCTTCGAAATCACATACTAGTTTGCAAAAAACTAGTGGAAGCAGCTCTTGCGCCTTCTGACACCAAGGGTCTGAATGAGACATATGTTAAAGAACTCGCAAGAGGAGTTCTTATTGATACCACGTCGCAAGACATGATAGAAAGGATGGCTTGGGGAAAGCGGACAAAGATTGGGGAATACCGAAATTTACCGATCCGCGTTAGGAGTAATAACCTTCGGATTTTTCCCTACCCCGCAGAAGTACCAGCATTAATGGGCCGGTTCTTTGAATGGAGAAATGAATCCATTAAATCGAAGAAATTACACCCTTTACTCGCAGCTATACATATCATGGTCCATTTTACTCATATTCATCCTTTTCTGGATGGAAATGGAAGAGTTGGGCGCTGCATTTTGGCAGATCACCTAATCCGAAATAATCTCCTACCAGTTGTGTTCCAGGATCTGGAAAGACAAAATTACCTTCAAATGATGTCGGATGCTCAAGACCACAACCCGGAAGAGCTCTGCGAACTTGCTCTATCAACGCAGCTCGATATGCTCCGAACTTTTCTTGGAACGGATTGAGGATGTTTCAGTCTCCGTCATAATATCCATCATTACCACCACCGTCATCATAATCCTTCTCCCCGTTATCGAAGTAGTTCTCTGCATTATAGTCATCGTCATCTTCTTCATCATCCTCGTAATCGTTGTCTTGTAACTCTTGCGGGAGTCCATCGTCGTCCTGTAACTCTTTTTCGTTCTCTTCGTCCTCCTCGTCTTCATCATTTTGCTTCCTCGCTTCTTCCTGTTCCATACGTTCAAGTCTGCTCATCGTTGTGGATTTGGAGATCTGGAGAAGTTTTGGCTTCTTTTTGGGCGGGGTGTTGCCGTTGGTAGTAGCGTGTGTGGAATCGAGAATTGACCAAAGCTCTTCGGGGAAGAATCTCATAACTTGCGTGTTGTGAGTTAAACGTGTTCCAAGTTAAATCGTATTGCTTCCATCCTACTCACCATATGGTCGCGTATCAAGCCGCGGTATTTTCCTCCGCTGCTTCATGTATTTTTGTGTGTATGTAGGCATGCCTAGAAATGGGTCGAATAATGCTGCAGGTGGTGGTCCTGACTTTCCGACGCGCACTGTATCGCCGAGGATTGTGTATAAGGGCCCTTCGTGGATGCGGTCCCTCAGGGCGCGATAGCGCGTGATTTGCGCTTTCTCGCTGCGACGTCCAGGAGGGGCTATAGGTGGTGGAATAGGCTGTCTATTTCTTAGTCCATAGAATCTCGGAAATGGGTTGGGCTTCTGGTGCTCTGCCATGGTGCTGACGGTCTCGATTCGCTCGCTGGCAGCGTTGAACGAGGGGTGTATCGCGCATTCGACATTTCTTCTCAAGAATATTCCACCTTGGTGAAACTCCTCAAGCCGAAATTGCGCGCGGTGAAAGAAATGAGTGGATGACGATGATTGCTGCCCGGTATCTCTGAAGCGCAAAAGGAACTTACAGGAAACAGCTCCGTCGGCTTGGTCTTTATCTCCAGCTCAGGGTCGTACTCCCAGGGCAAATCAACTCCGCCCATCTTTCCACGCCCAAATCCCCCGCCGCCTCGACCTCCGCCGCGCCCGCCTCGTGACATTGCGAAGGAGCTACGAGCGGGCCTGCGCTCTGCTACCGGTGTAAGAAAATGTATAAGAAGGAAACTACTTTTGAGGGTGACAGGAGCATGATCAGGGACGAGGAAGGGAGGAAGAGGAGATTTTTGCTTGACGTCGAATTACGGTGAGAAATTTTGGAGGAAGCTTGGGCGGGCCAAATTCAGTGGTGGGGCGCCAAACCTTCGGCGCCCACCTCCGAGGGCTCCGTCATCACCAACGACACCGCAGCTGCCTGCTGTTTACATATCGCTATAAACCAACTATATAAGATTTTCTCGTGAACAAATCTCCCTCTTAGAGTGACCAGAAATGCTAGAAGCTTTTTAGCAGTGACCAAGCCAACAAATCTTCCTATCAAATCCAAAGTAATCTTCATAGAGCTCTCTTGGCTGGAGGTTAGTGAGAATCATATTTCATTCATGCTGGAGAATCTTTATTTATTGTGGTTAAGTTATACACAAGTTTTGATTTGCTTTACTGCTCTTATACTCAGAAAGCCAGAACTTTCTGTTAGCCTTCCAAGCTAGTTCAAACTCGCCACTCAGCATTTTCTCCTTTGATTCTTCGCTCAGCTACTTTGCGCTCTAAATTCAGCATCCTTCTTCCAATATCTCTCGGATTATTCACGCTGAGCCAAATTTGTCTTCTAGGAAACTCTCAGACATGTCAAACAATTCCTCAAACCCCCCGCCAGCTGTGCTTACAGAGCTCCAAGCCCATCTCCAGAAAGTAGACGAAGATCCCGCC
>Ga0307515_10012049_pt1 | contig 16319 bp, 6 predicted proteins | sample 17_EM_MG_FD_194513 | JGI IMG/M metagenome (GOLD analysis project Ga0307515, IMG submission 194513) | Populus trichocarpa ectomycorrhiza microbial communities from riparian zone in the Pacific Northwest, United States - 17_EM | ecosystem: Host-associated > Plants > Roots > Unclassified | place...
AAATTCATCAAAAAAATATTTTTTTTATTTTTTAAAAATTATTTTTGAGATCAGCGCATCAAAACGATCCGAAACATGAAAAAAAAATTGAATTTTTGTGGAACACGGTTTGCATCGCGTTCCCAAACGGTACCTGAAAATTGATTCAATCACATGTTATTTAATTTACTTGATTAAACTTGGATAAAATGTAACAACTTCAAATATACCTTTTATTATTTTGATTCAAAGTGATTTTTATTTTTATTTTTTAAAATGAATTATTTTAAAATAGATTTACGTTTAATCATCCAATCCCTAACCAAAACTTAGATGGGATGTGATAATTATGCCCATGACACCGGACTCAACGAAACAGCATAAAATCGTTTTCAAAAGCCTTGATTTCTTCCACGCTAGCTATAAGCTCACCCATCAAAATGGACTTTTGACACTTTCCTAATCAAACAAAAAACATCTCATTATGGTTCTCCTCAACATATCGTTTTTTTCTTGCTTTACACAACACAAGAAAGAGATGAGAAAAACCATGTTTTACCGAATCTTTCAAGTGTTCTTGGCCTTAAAACCAATTATATATATATATATTAAATTCATTTAATAACCAAAAATCAAAATTTCAAGGACTAGGATTAAGGGATTAAGACATGTTCATCGTTTTGACCCACATGTGCTTCAAACCATTGGATGGAATTTCAAACATGCAAGGAAGTTGATTGATCAAACCATGAAAGGATATACTTTCTTAACATAATCAATTGATCAAACCATGAAAGAATATACTTTCTTAACATAATCAATTGTTTACGAGATCATTCATATACTAGACCAAGCTTTTCTTAATTCTTTTTCCTCGCGTGTAAAATATTATTTTTAGAATAATTAAAATGTTTATTTTTTTTGTTTTTATAAATATTGTGAGCCTACACTTGGTGAATGTTTATAATCAACACTTATTTCATAACTTGTTTAAGAATAATTAATCCATGAATTTTCGGTTTTGGATTTAAACTCTATGAATCATTTTTCAAATTATTGATAGTCGGAAAATAAATTCTTAAATGAATTTTAAAAATTTAAACGATTGGAGAAATAAATTTACTTTGAATCTATCAAATCAAATAAAAAAAGAAAAACAATATTGCATAATGAATCCTCTATTCTTGAAAAGGAAATTATAAATTACCATACAAAAAGAAAAAGAAAAAGAAAAAGGATAGATAGTTAATGCTTTGTTGTGTTGTTGGAGGTGATGATGGCAGTAACAGCCAAGAACAACAACAACTGAAAATGAATAATTAAATTAATTGTATTATGATCCCACAAACAATAACTCAAGCTAAATTAATTAAGCATTTTTTATAGAAAAAAAGAAAAGAAAAGAAATCCTCTCTAACAAATGGGTTGTCTTCAAATTGAACTCTTTCACCATCATCCATACACTTATTATAAACCTCTCTCTATCTCCTCCTTCTGCTCTTCCTCTCTCTTCCCTTCTTGATTTTTAAATATTTTCTCTCATCTTTTTTCTCTTAATTCTAACCCTTAAAACCCTCGTTTCTTTGATGATTTCTTTTCTCTATCTCTCTTTATAACCGTCCCTTCATTTACTTCACTTCCTTTGACTTGACTTGACTGGGAATTACCTTAACTGGTACGCCTCCCTCTCTCTGTTTGTGTGTATATATGTTTTGTCTGAAGAACATTTCTTGGTACTTTTTTGGCCTTGCTTTGTTGGGTGTGTATCCATTTTGTGTTCTTTTGACTTTTGGATTACTTACCAATCTAATCCATGTCACTGTACTTTCTCCTTCCTTTTGGCTAATTTGGTTAAAGCTCTCATCTTGTTAAATTGTTTTTTTGTTGTTGGGGTTGATTCACTCTGTTGTTTTGATCAACTGGTGATACAGAAGTGTTCTTTGATTTCGAACTTCAATATATCGTTTGAGGTTGGTGGATATGTACACTGTTTCTTGCTTGGATTTGAATCATGTTCTTATTAATTCATTAATGGAATCTTGATCAAGTTTGATTCATGGCATAGAGCTGCTAAGTTTTCATCTGGGTTTGCTTTGTCTATGTAGTTGGTTTTCTCGTTAACCCATTTTTGGAATCTAAATCCAAGCCATGTTTCTGGGTTCATATCCTCTTTAATCTCTTGGGTCCGGAGATTTTCTTTTTGTTAGTTTTGATTAGTTTCGTGTCTCCCAAATGGTTAATTGATTTAATTTATCATCTGGGTAGAAACTGCTGCTTCTAGATCTTTAACGTATATCTAATCATTTCCTATAGTATGAAAATATTTGTTGGTGGGTTCTGACTCTCAGGGGATTAGTTTTTTAGCAAGGTGTATCCATATTCACTCATCTGTTTAGCTGTTGAAAACAAAATTGTTTGCTTTATGTTTTTCAAATATTATGAATTCTGCATATTGGTATTTTGATTGTTGATGATAATCTGGCATTTTTTTATTTGTTCTGTTCTTTCGATGACAGAGAATTTCAGGCTTTGAAAAGGTCTTTGATCCATGTCCAAAGGAAAAGAGTTGGGGAGTGAAGATGGAAGAGGGGATGTGAGCAGAAATGATCCTGATCCTAGTAAGAAAAGGATGCTGGCAGAGGACTCTGGCAATAGCTCTTGGATTGCTTCTAATAGCCCCCCGATGAAAAAGATTGGTGTTTGTGAAATTAGTAGAGGAGGATCGGGGTGTTATAATTTCTTTTGCAGCAATGGTAGAGTTGGTGATTCGTCAAATGTAAAACCTCAGGATACAGATTACTCCTATGCTCCCCAACTAAGTGATGAGTTAGAGAATCTGATTTTGGCAAGAGTTCCAAGATCAGAGTACTGGAAGTTTCCAAACGTGAACAAGCGGATACTCTCTCTTGTAAAGAGTGGTGAGCTCTTTAAGATTAGGAGGGAAATTGGTGTTAGAGAATCATCTGTTTTTATTTTTGCAACCGGGGACAAAAGTTGGTGGGCATTTGATAGACAATTCTGTTCTCGCAGGAAACTTCCAGATCTACCAGCAGACTGTTGTTTCTCTTTTGGAGATAAGGAATCCCTTTGTGCAGGGACCCATCTGATTATTTCAGGCAGGGAGATAGAGGGGGTTGTTGTTTGGAGATATGAATTGGAAACAAACAGCTGGAATAAGGGTCCTTCCATGATCAATCCTAGGTGTTTGTTTGCGTCTGCATCCTGTGGTGCCTTTGCTTTTGTAGCTGGTGGAGTGACCGGCACTGGTGTTGATGTTCTAAATTCTGCAGAGAAATATAATCCAGATACTAAATCATGGGAAGACCTTCCAAGGATGCGGCAAAGAAGAAAGCTTTGCTCTGGTTGTTTCATGGATAACAAATTTTATGTGATTGGAGGACGGAACGAGGAGGGAAATGTTCTGACTTGTGCTGAAGCCTATGATGAGGATAAAAAGGCATGGGACCTGATCCCAGACATGTTGGAGGATACACCAATCGCTACTTTCCAATCTCCACCCCTCATTGCTGTTGTGAACAATGAGCTTTACGCCCTTGAGCCTTCATCAAACCAGTTGAAGGTATACTTGAAAAAGAGCAGAACATGGAAGAAATTAGGAGCAGTGCCGGTAAGAGCAGATTCTAACAAAGGATGGGGTGTAGCCTTCAAGTCTCTGGGCAATGAACTACTTGTAATAGGTGCATCTACATCCACAGTTTCTTATTCCGGGGATGGCATGGCTATATACACCTGCAGACCTGATTCTGAAGCTGAAGAATTGCAATGGAGGCCTCTTGAGTGTGGCAAAAACAGGCTGAGTAACTTTATATTGAACTGCTCTGTTATGGTAGCTTGAATTTTGACACTCCTAGGCAGTAACTCTATAGAGTTGTTATATGAGTATCGAATAATAGCTACATTTGAAATTAGGATTTGGCACACTAGATGCTTCAATATATATTTTCAATACATCCTCAGGTATTTCGTTAGGTATCTCTCCAGATTGTGTGGTGGATGTGGGTATTTAAGAAACCTAGCTGAATTATAGCGGTCGAGTGTCTTGTATGTACTTTTATTCTCAATGACTTCGGATCTTGGCATGTTGAACTGTGTTCTGGCATTGATGTTATCTTCTGATAACACAGCTTGTCATTTTGTTTGATGTCATATTCAGATCAAGGAACATATGGCAATAATTATGACCTTGATACCAACGAGTCTAGGTTAGATTTGTTGGAACTCTTGAAAGATCGGTACAGCAAAGGAGCATTGCCTGTTACTGAATTGGGATATTTGATACTCTTAACTCTGTTTGTCAAAACATTTTTATTATTCCTTTTTCCTGTTCCATCTACTTGCTTTTTATTACCATCATGAAGTGCAGTTTATCACGTTCCAATAGGGTATTGTCACCAAAATTGTCCAGAAAAGAAGAAAAGAAGTGGGGAGCGTATAAAGCAATGCCACGCCCAAATAAGCTGAGTTGTCGCCCAAGCAAATCCCATGGAGAATTGTCATATTCCACTGCCGTCACTGATTCTTAATTTGGAGCACTCTGCTGGTTCGACTCCACAGTTAATTCGTGAAAATGAATTTTCCACTAACCACGAGAATGTAGCCTGGATAGCTTTGAAGGTTCTTGCAAAGTTGCTGCAGGAATGCAAAGTGAACATAAATTCTTCAAAATCAGCAATAAAGATTGCTTCGTAGTTGCTGACTGCTGATATAACCCTAGATACAGTCAACCATCATTTCTAAGAGCAACTATATTGTTTTGTCTTTTCAACTTTTTCTGCATTAGATTTTACGTGATAGAAGATACTGACAGATGATCTACCACCATGAGATGATATGCATTTCAAGTTTCGTAAACGCATCCCCCCACAATAGGGTTCTTGATGCAAATACATGTCTTGCAGGAAGAAAAGCTTCTGAGAAGTGAGATGAACAAAATGAAATCAAGACAAATTTGCTTCCAGGTAGGGATGGAAATGGCACGGCTTGGATTTTTTTATATCTGTTCCTCTACTCTATTCATTCATTATTTATTGAGGAAAAAATTTAGATTCTTATAAATTATCTAGAGGGTTTTGGGTATCCATTATTTACTATTATTTATTATTCAATAAAAAATAAAATAGTTAATATATATATTTGAAGTATATATATGCATATTAAATGATAAAATGATAAATAATACACACACACACACATATATTTTATGTCAATATTGAGATGTAATATATCATATTATATAGCTTGTGCTATCTTGATTTTTCTCGACGCCAGCTGAGTTTCAGGCTGCAAATCCAACAAATTATACCACAATATCTCTACCCCAATTTGTAATTTCCATAAACAAAGATGTTGAGGGAAAAATCATATAAGGGATCTTATAAAGCAAATTTCAGTCGTTTAGCATAATCTGGGAGTACAACCTTCAGCTGCATTAACAGGATCCGTCACCGCGAAGCAAGTCGTTGCTTTTCTGAGGTCCACATAGCACGTGAAGTAAAATTGAGACCATCCTTTGCATCTTCTGTTCTTTTTTCCAGTGTATGAGTGTAATGTTTCAAAGGCACCCAGATGTCAACAAGAACTTCAAGCAGTCTTTTATGTTGTACACTTAGATTGTGGTTCAATATTCCCATAGAGTTTAATTACGCAAAAAAATCCATTACCATATATTGTGGATCATACAAAGTCCACATCTGAGTTCAAATGCGGTGTAGAAACTTGACTTGATTTCTCTTGAAGCCTCTTTGCTATATAAATTCAAAATGCTATTCTAAATTACAAAGAATCTCCTTCCTGTTGTGTATCCATTGAATAAATGTTGTGCTTGCAATCATCTGAAACTTGATTGACACTGCTTTAAGATGCCACCAATGGTTTAGCAAGTTACCTCCTCCTTGATTGGTCCTCCCTTTTTGGACAAAATCGAACTCAATACGGACTTGCTATGACAAATATGCTGCAGAAGGAACAATAACATGCTGTTAGGAAAATGCACTGGGCTGTAGCTTGGAGAGGAGAAAGGAAAAGGAAAAGAAAGATCAAACTTACAGTTAATTCTGCCAAAAGCACTGTGGGCTAGTTGCCTCTGTTTCTATGCTCAAATATGAGATATGCACATAGAATCCATATCCAGACCCTTCACGGCACGTAGGTCGATCAACAAGGACTGCACATCGTTATGAATTGAAGATCATACTTAAGAGTAACCAAGTAAAAGCAAATCAAGGATAAATCTGGCAGATTTAAGAGGCCATTTGAATGCTGATTCTTTGCTTGAGCAGTTCGGCCAACACCACCACAGATTTGCATGAAGGGAGGGGCTTGTATGTAGGCCAGGACATCTTCCAAATACCTTTTAGCCTTAGATTTCCTGAATGCACAGGCAGTCTCTCTTGTTTTGAGAATCACCAAGACAAATGCAACTGTAAATAACCCATTGAAAAAATTCAAGTCAAGTGCCATCGGATCGACATATCATAGTAAACCACACAATTAATCTTAAAAAAAAACAGAAACAAATGTGATTTTCCACAGTACTTTCAAGTATATACATAGAATCACTAAGAATAGGATATCCAACCTTTTGCAATCTATAGTTACACAGATCCAACCATATAAATTCCTACAAAAAGCAAGCCCCTCTCACATAGCATGTGCAAACAAAACAATAGCAAGATTGCCATGTAGCATCATTCACTGAACCTTTAGTCATTGGCACTGCCTTTAAAGACTCACCCAAGAACAATGCAATTAGTTCCCCTGGCATTCACGAGAGACTTGTTCACATAGGCAACAAGCCCCTACATTTTTATCAGGTTTTAACATCAATGGAACACAAAATTAAGCACCCCATTACTTCATAACATTCAAATTTCAACTTTATACAATGATAAAAATCTTTGTAATATCAGGATCCGTTTATAGTAGTCATCTTATTGCCATTTCCTTTCAAGGCAACCCTAAGACAACTGAACTGACTTTCCCATGACTTTCGGGGGCAAATAGATCCATCTTACATGGTATATACAAATACAACACTAAAAACTGCTAAATAGCATAAAATGAAAAGGGATATTTCTTTTCATCTACATTTTGTGTTCGTTAAATTTTGATGTATCCTATTCCCTGAAGTTTACGAGACTTGTTCACAAGGCAACAAGCCCCTGCTTTTTTTCATCAGGTTTCAAAACAAGACAAAATCAAGCACCTCATTACTTGACAGCAGGCAAACTTCAACTTTGTAAATTCAAAATGCATCAAGTGAGTTTGTAAATGCAAAACGCATCAACCAGGACCAGGACCAGGATCAGAGGTTTTCAGTGCCACTGCCCACTTTTGCCAAATTTCATTTTAGTAAAATATAAGTAAACTTGGTCAAGCTTTAGTCCCACCAAATTAAAAAAATAAATGAGTGATAAGTAGATAATGAATAATCTTGAAAAATAATATTTTTTGTAACCATTTCAGATAGAACAGATCCTTGTCTTTGTTTTATCTAATGTGGTGCATCAAACATTAAACAACTTGTTTGGTCTTATTAATCATGTCCTGTTAAGCGTACTAAACACATGCAACAGTCATGCTACAAACACTGTCTGAAATTATAGAATATTTTGATTGACACCCTTACATTATTATTATTTTTTATTTCAACCCTTAAATATCGTAATATAATGGAAAAAATGGTTAATTTATTTGATTGGAAATGTTTATTTTATGTTTATTTTTTTGACATAAATATAACTTTGTTAAGGATTGTTTTTTAAGTGTATCTAAAAACAAATAAAATGATTTTCTTGAAAAAAAATACATTGTTAAAGAATTTTAAAATACCTATAACTAATATATAAAAACTCTCTATTTTCTCAAAATGATAAGAAATTCTACTCTAATAACTATTGTCCAATAAAAGTGGATGTATTATATAGCATTGAAGATTAGCTATAAATCCAAAGGATTTACCTAGTGATTAAAGAGATTTTGCTCACTTCTTTGATTTCCAAGGTTTAAACTTTAACAGGCTCATTAGAATCAATTCTATATTCAATTATATTGTTTAATTTGAATTCAATTAATAAATAAGTTAAGTTTACATGTTTAAAATGTTGGGTTTCCTGAAACACATAGATGCATCGGAAATGATAAATTTAAAAATTTGAAGATCAGATTTTCTTTTCGACTTTGAATGTTTGCTTCAAGGTTAGGTTGTTGCAAACCACAAACCGTTCAATTGTTCGGTCTCTAACGATAAATCACATGAACTATTAGTGAGAAATCTCCTAAATCCTTTTAAGAATGAGAGATTGTAATGTCATAGAGTGCTAGCTATTTTCTTTTGTATTTTAGATTTTGAAGTATTATACTTTACTCACCTTTTTCATCATAGAAAATAAGAAGCATAGCATTCTATTTACAAAGAAATATAAAAATTCTATAAATAGTAAAGTATCAATTTTCCCTTTAAATAACATCATATTTATTATTTTAAGCTAATTTTAGAAGTTTTTCAATCAAGCCCTCCCTTAATTGTTTCTAAGTTTAGAATTGTAATCCCTCTATTAATTACATTTTTGTCCTTAATTTATAAAATTTATTTACAATCAAGTCATAATTGATTAATCATCCCATTTTAATTTATGATTAATGGTTCTTATGTTTTTGACCCATTAGGTTCCCTAATAAGTTGTCCCATATATAAATCACAATCCTAAATAAATAGGATTAAATTTAAATAAATTCATTTATTATCAATTCAACAATTGATTAACTTATATTTGAAGATCAAGTGCAATGTCTAGCAACATGTCATGATCTCTTAAATATTAAGAAAGTCATAAGTGATTTAACTTAATCTTTTAGTGACTAGTATATTAATGTAATTATTATCCCTTCATCAACAATGTTCCATTTAGACATTATAGCATAGAGTGTGTCTACTATATTAAATTATGTTTGTTCTTAATACCATGGTCATTGATTATTTGAATAAGACTTGAAACTCTTTTCAAATCTCATTCCACCTTGCGCAGAGATTTACAATCAATATTATTTGAGAACAAATAAAATATTTTCTTTAATTTACTTAAGATGATGAATCTTCTCTTAATTACTTAAATATCTTTATATAATTCATATTATACCCAATATTTGTCCATTTGTTACCCTTGATTAGGACAACGTGTAGCAGGATAAAAACATAACACTCTTTATGTAAGCTAACTTAGTGATCTCAAGTCTAAAGATCACTTACATAACTATCATGTGTCATCTGACAAGCACTTACATATTAGTTCTAAGTGTCCTTCATTTCTCAATTTATAAGAACAACTATTTCCTTCCATAAATAAAAGAACATAATATATATCAATGTCAACAACTCTAAGTAATGTCCAGTCTTAATTAGGGGTGAGAAAAAAAAAACAAAAAACCGATTAAACCGAGAAAACTGAAAAAAAAATAAAAAATAATCAAAAAAACCAAACCGTGAAAAAAGAACCGATTAAAATTAAAAAAACACCGACCGGTTCGGTTCGGTTTTGGTTTTATAAGCCTGAAACCGAAAAAACCAAACCGAACCCAAACCGAAAAAAACCAGAAAAAAAACCGGAAAAACCGAGCCAAAACGAAAAAAACTGAGCCAAACCGGTTTGAACCGGTTTTTGTCCTAAAAAACCGAAACCGGTCGGTTTGAACCAGTTTCAGTTCGGTTTCAGTTTTTTTTAAGAAAAAAAATTCGTTTTGGTTATTTTTTTTTATAAAAACCAAATCGAACCGAAAATAATCACCCCTAGTCTTAATAGAGTATTGAGCATGAAATTTAGAAATAATACTTTGATGTAATAGGAATTCATAATTATAACAACTTTATAATTTTATTTGCAAAGCATTTTTGTTTTAATGACTCTATCTTCACTTTAAATTTATTAGTAAAATATTTGATGAATATTAAAGATAAATAAGTTTTTATTAATATATATATCAATAAAGTCAACATCTCGTATAACCAACTGATTGGTTACAGAATATATACGCCAACATAAAAAATCACATAATTCAATTTGTTTTATTTTTTATATTACTATCATTACTTTTATCTTATTCCATCAAAGATTTCTGGAAATAAAAAAGAGGGTAAATAAGCATTTTAAAAAGCAAATTTTAACATTAATTTCTTTTCTTGGTATTCAAAATGATTTGAAACATTACTTATACTATATCTCAGAACTAATTATAATGAAAAGGTCTATAAAAATTCATAAATCGACACAGTAAACTAAAGCTAGGGCAAAGTTTGTCATCTTTCACTCAAATAACTAGTTGAAATGTCTCCACGAAGAGATGTATTTTACCTATAATTATTTCTTGTCATCACGGATATTTAAAAAGATATCCATGACCCCATTGATTGCAATGGTTGCCTTGTGTTGCTCGAGCATGATGACGCGTCCTGATAAATTTATCAAAGCATCATTAACCATTAATCTTCTCTCGGAAGCTTCGGAATCCCTCCAATACATTACTTATACGGTATCTCACAACTAATTATAATTGTAGATTCCTTAATTACCTCCAATATCTTCCAAGCTCCTCTGCCTTGAACTCTCTCACCTTCTCTAGATGTTGCGTGGGAAAAAAAATAATGTAAAACTATTTCATAATTTTTAATGTTATGTTAATTAAAAATTAGTTTTATAATTTATTTTAATTTATATTTTATTATCTTGATCTTATAATTTCGATTACAAATTCCGTGAATTGATCAAATTACCCTTTAAATAATATTATAATAATGAAAAAATCATTGTAAAGATATAAAAATATTTTTTCACGTTAGTTTTAAATTCTTTTGCTTCTACAAATATTTTGATCATTTCACTAGGTAATATTAATAACTAATAAACCTCGTAAAAATATTTTAATGCTAGTTGTTATAGCTTGTCCGTTACATTACAAGATTTGGCTTTATTGTGTTAAATATAGTAATGAAATCCTACTACGAGACGAACCAAATGTATTGTATTTTCAAATCTTGGTTTTTATTTCATAACTGATTTTACATATTATAGTTTTCTCTTTAGTGATCTTTTCAACTTTTTTTTTTTTTTGATAAAAAACACAACGTCATGACCATAATCCATAAATGAATGTAAGATTTTCACCATTTATTTCATGCAAACTTAAATCCCTCATTTCTCATCTAGAATTTTTCTGATTGGTAGGCTGGATTTAGGTTTTCGGACTTGTAATCTAAGCTTGCTTGGAAGTCTTAGGCCTTTCTATACTCATGGGGTTCAGCCCATTATCCCTTCACACGAACCTTCTCTAAAACAACTCTCTTTAAGAACGACACGTCGTTCACCCCTAAACTACAAGTCGTCCTCTACGTTAAACTCTATCTCTCACTCTCTTTTCCCTTTTCCGTACGGAAAAGAAAACAAAGGCATACAGAAAGAGAGAGAGAGAAACAAAGCGAAGCAAAGGAAAGGAAAGCCAGTCTTCTCTCTCCTCTATTTGCAAACTCTTTAGCCTTAGCTCACTAAGAAGCAGAAGAGAACAACTACCAAAAAAAACCAGAAGCAGTAGACTTTTACCTTAACGGCACTTCTGTAAGATTTCATCTCATCTGGTTTTTTCATTTGAATTCCTTTTGACAAATCCAAACTCAAAACCTTTTCTTCATGTTTTTTTTTAAGGTTCCCTTTTAGATAGATACTCATGATTTTTATTTCCTGTCTTTATCTTCCTTATCTAGAACAAAATGATTTGTGTTAAAGTGGGGTTGAATTAACATCTTTTGTGAAATTAGGGTTTTTCATTTCTGCCTCTTGAAGCTCAGTCGCTGTTCGTTCCTGCTAAATATTGGGGCTTCTCTAGGGCTTATAGCTCTTTATTTCCATTCAAGTTTGATTCTTGATTTCTAAGGGGGGAAATTTGTTTAGATTTGCATATTTTTGGTGGGTTTTTGTTTCTTTAAGGTTTTAATTATGGCAGAGTTTTAGATGCTTTGGGTGTTCGAAGCTAATTGGGGATTGGTAGTTTTAGCTTGTTTTTAGGCTAATTTAGTGGGTAATTTATATAGTGATTAGCTATGTCTATGAACAACAACAACAACAACAATAATAACCCGCCAAAGAGTTTGGGGCAATCTTCGTCACCATTTGGTAATTCAGGGATGGTCAATCCATCGATGGGCGCGAACCCAACATTCCCACAAGCGCAAGCGCAGATGGGTGCTGGCTTTCAGGGTGGTCAGTTCCAGCTGTCCCAAGCACAGGCTACTTTGCAAGCCCATTTGAAAGCGCAGCAGGCTCATGCTCAGGCACAAGCAGCTCACGCTGCTCAAGTTCAAGCAGCTCATGCACAATTCCAAGCGCAATTACAAGCGCAAGGGGTTTCTCTTAACCAAAATCAGAGTGCTGGAATAGGCAATTTGGGTTCATCTTCACCGTCATTCTCGACTCCTGGCAATGCTAGTGCAAAACGGCTCCCTCAGAAACCTCTGGGTAGACCTCCTGGTGTTCCCATGTCGAGCATGGTTTCACCATTGAAACCCATGGATCTTTCTTCCGCTGCACGTAGGAAGAAGCAGAAGCTACCAGAGAAGCAGCTACAAGATAGAGTAGCAGCAATTCTGCCAGAGTCTGCTCTGTACACCCAGCTTCTTGAGTTTGAAACCCGTGTTGATGCTGCTTTAGCTAGAAAGAAGGTCGACATCCAGGAGGCGCTTAAAAGCCCTCCTTGTGTTCAGAAAACCCTTCGAATTTATGTCTTCAATACATTTGCCAATCAGATAAGAACAATCCCCAAGAAGCCAAATGCTGACCCTCCGACTTGGACTCTTAAAGTTATCGGGAGAATCTTGGAAGATGGGGTAGACCCTGACCAGCCTGGAGCAGTCCAGAAATCAAACCCATTGTACCCAAAGTTCTCATCTTTTTTCAAGAGAGTGTCAATTCAGTTGGATCAGAGACTATATCCTGATAATCATATCATTATATGGGAGCATGCTCGATCACCTGCACCTCACGAGGGTTTTGAAGTCAAGAGAAAAGGGGACAAAGAGTTCTCTGTGAATATACGATTGGAAATGAATTATGTGCCTGAGAAATTTAAGCTCTCTCCAGCTTTGATGGAAGTTCTTGGTATAGAGGTTGAAACCCGTCCTAGAATAATAGCTGCAATTTGGCATTATGTGAAGGCTAGGAAACTGCAGAACCCTGAGGACCCTTCATTTTTCAATTGCGACGCGCCTCTTCAGAAAGTATTTGGGGAATCAAAGATGAAGTTCACGATGGTTTCACAGAGGATATCTCAGCATTTATCTCCTCCACAGCCGATACATTTGGAGCATAAAATTAAGCTATCGGGGAATAGTCCAGCTGGAACTGTCTGCTATGATGTGGTGGTTGACGTGCCATTCCCAATACAGAGGGAGTTGTCTGCTTTGTTGGCAAATGCTGAGAAGAATAAAGAGATTGATACTTGTGATGAGGCGATATGTACTGCTATAAGGAAAATTCATGAACATCGTCGGAGACGCGCATTCTTCCTTGGATTTAGTCAATCACCTGTCGAATTTGTCAATGCTCTCATTGAATCTCAAAGCAAGGATTTGAAGCTGGTAGCTGGAGAAGCTAGTAGAAATGCCGAGAAAGAGCGCCGCTCAGATTTCTTTAACCAGCCATGGTGAGTTTAATTTTCTATCTCTCCTTGTTTGAACCTCTTTCATTTCATCTATTTGATCCGTAGATTCTATTTTAGGTCCACTGTCCATGTACACATTATATGAATGCCACGGTTGACTTGATGAATAATCTTAGAATTTGACTTGTAGATGTATATCAAATATGTTGTTGCCTGCTCAAAACAATGTCACTTGAAAGATGATAAATATGGGTTCTATTATGCAATTGCTTAACCTGCAACTTGCCAAATTGTTATTCACTTTTTTCTTTTTAGTTCTGATGTCAAGAACTGTTAATTGATCACATGATCGGGCTTGTTTTTGTTATTTAGTCACAGAATTTGCAATATCATCATGAGGATGCCTAGACAAAATTATGAAGATTAACAAGGGGAAATGTTTTGAGGATTCTAATGCTTAGTCAAAAAGAGACAAATTTGGGCATCTAATTCAATTTATGAAAGCCTGCACATGACAAAATTAAAAAGAAACATCCACTCATCTGTACTTATTTGGTCATTGAACAGGGTTGAAGATGCTGTAATTCGATATTTGAATCGCAAGCCCGCTGCCGGAAGCGATGCTCCTCGGAGCATGTGAGTTGGGAGTTTGAAGAGCTGCTGATCTGTAACCCTGTCATTTATTCTTTCACTTAGCATTTGTAGATTTTCACCTTTGTTTTGTGAAAATAGTACAGCCTATCATCGCCCTATTGCTAATGGCCCTGGGAGGAATGCTTCATGCTTGTATTAAAACAAAATAGGTTCGGTAGCTTTTTGTTGTTTTTTTGTTCTTTTTTGAACATCGTTTAGGCTTTAATTATCCTCATACTTGCTTGAATTATTATGCTAGTGAAAAAAAAGCCATCTTATCATAGAGCTTATGTTTTGTCAGTTTTGTGAATGATGCATTTACTGCTGCTTTAAACTTTGTGTTGGTTTGCATCGTGCTGTGAATGCTGCGCCTTCATTGGTAGGCTCAATGACTTGATTCTCCTTTTAGCTTTTGCTAGTTATAATGGATAACGACAAGCCACTGAGAATCTATGATAGGGATTGTTGTGGTCTTGTGGGATATTTGCTCACTGTAGAAAGGACATGACATAAGACTACTATAGATTGCATATTCACCTGGAGAGTGTTTTTTTATGATATTATGGCGTGTGCGGCGCACGTAACCAAGATAGACTGTTGACTTGTGATTGGGCATATATCATTTCGCGCCTCTCATTCTCGTATCATGGGCATTTCTTATGCCGGGTACACAACTAGTACAATCCGTAGCTTGGTGAATGAGACGCCTTTTATTCTCCACGTGTGGAGTTGGCACATATCAGAGCTTTTGTTCCTTTTTCTTAGTTCCTTTCAGGTTCATGTTCGATTGGCCTTTTTGCAAGCATTGTTGTGACGCCAAAGTTCAACTAGAGACATGAACATGAGATAGCTTTCCCCCCCAAAATGCATAATAGGAAATCACAAGCTTTTGTTCTTGATGACCCCACACTGATATCAATCTACAAGGAAACATCACAAGTATATTTGGACATTTGGGAGGAGGGGGTAAAGTTATAGAAATGTTAACTTAAGGGTTTGTTTTTTAAAGAAGTATTTTGATTACACTTGAAAAAAAAATATTTTTTTACTTGAGTTTCTTACGTTTCACTTAGAAATATTTAATGGCACCCTTACTTTCATATTAGCTCCCCACACCCTATCCACTCCTGCAAACCATCCACACCAAGATGGGAACAAATACTGATTTACAGGAGCATGAAGCTAAAAAGTTGCTAGGAACATTAACATATTGGGAAATGACTTGCATTCCACTATAGCAATGAACAATGAAATATCAAGGTTTTTTTCATTTTGATCCTCAAAATTTTTAAGGATTTTTTTTTTAATTCCAAACTTAGTTTTTTGTTTTATTTCATTATTCAACACTAGGTTTACACTTTACCGGGTATTGGAATTATAGTTTATTTCAAATTTTCTTAGATGGAGTTATCTCGATCCTTAAAATTTCGAGGAATTTTTTGTTTTAATTTCAAATTTAATTTATTTTTCAATTACATCCTCCTACATTGGGTTTACTAGGTATTGAACTTTATAATTTATTTCAAATTGCTTCTATAGAGTTATCCCTGTAACGGCCTGGCTCAACATGCTGTATATTGTCCGCTTTGGGCCTTCCAGTCCACCCATTTCTAGGGCTTCTACCCAGGCCCCCCTCACGGTTTTGTTCTTGGCAGCCACGCATGGCCCCAAAACGCGTACAACATGTTAGCAACCAACACCACTAATAAGGCCCTGGCTCTGGACGCTCACTTCCGATGTGGGATATCACAATCCCCCCACCTTAAGACGAGCCGTCCTCGCTCTGATACCAAATGTAACGACCTGGCCCAACATGCTGTATATTGTCCGCTTTGGGCCTCCCAGTCCACCCATTTCCAGGGCTTCTACCCAGGTCCCCCTCACGGTTTTGTTCTTGGCAGCCACGCATGGCCCCAAAACGCGTACAACATGTTAGCAACCAACACCACTAATAAAGCCCTAGCTCTGGACGCTCGCTTCCGATGTGGGATATCACAATCCCCCCACCTTAAGACGAGCCGTCCTCGCTCTGATACCAAATGTAA
>Ga0307515_10012050_pt1 | contig 16319 bp, 5 predicted proteins | sample 17_EM_MG_FD_194513 | JGI IMG/M metagenome (GOLD analysis project Ga0307515, IMG submission 194513) | Populus trichocarpa ectomycorrhiza microbial communities from riparian zone in the Pacific Northwest, United States - 17_EM | ecosystem: Host-associated > Plants > Roots > Unclassified | place...
TCAATTGGACTTCTGTAGCTCCAGATATTCAAGTTGGAATGGCCGAAGGTCAACACTGGCAGATTGCGAGATTTGACTTTGAAGGCTGCGATTTCCATGCTCTTCCTTATTTTATTTTCTTGCCTTATATGTCCAGAAAGGTATGGATGTTAGCTTTTTAATGCCACTTGAATCACTTCATTTCAACCTCTAGAGCTCACGCTCTGCACAAAACATCGACTGAAGGTCAAATCTGCCAATTATCTCCAATTTACTCCTTTTTGCATCTTTCATCCAAAAGTGCCTTCAAAACATAAAACAAAGAATATCAAGGCATTTTATATATAAAACATAAGCAAAACACTAGTTAAATGTGGGTGAAACTATCGAATAATATGGTTGCATCAGATAGATAGAAGAAGTATGCTGATGTGAGGAGAAGACCTCTTGAGTTTAGTATGAGGGACCGACTGTTCCTGAAGGTAGCTCCATGGAAGAACATGTTACAGTTTGGATTGAAAGGGAAGTTAGCTCCCCACTTCATCGGACCCTTCAAAATCTTGCAGCGAGTAGGGCCAGTAGCCTACAAAGTGGACTTACCCCCTCAGTTAGCTAAGGTCCATGATCTGTTCCATGTCTCCTTGTTAAGAAAGGCTGACTTGGACCCCGCCCGGATCCTACCCCAAGTTCTAGTATAAGTTAAGGAAGACTTGACACTCAAATTGAGGCCCATAAGGATACTAGATCGGGAAATGAAAGAGCTACGATGCAAAAAGATTCCCATCATCAGAATCTTATGGCGAAATGCTCAAATAGAAGAGGAAACTTGGGAGAGGGAGGCCGAGATGAGGAAACCTCTTAAATTATTTGAACTACCAGGTATGGAGAACCTCTTAAATTTTGAGGATGAAATTCATGTTAAGGAGGGGAAAATGTAAACCCCAGGAAAAATCAAGGCTGGATTAAATTAAAGAAAATAAACTAAACTAAAATTTATGGGGCAAAAAAATAATACACTTAAAGAATATGGGGCATAGATGCAAATAAGAATAATTATAGAGCATAAATACCCCTCTTCTCACCAAAAAATAGGCAGGTACGGTAAGGAAGGGAAAAAGGGAGTTTTGTATCCATTTTTACAAATCAAGAGAGAAACACCAAAATCTCAAGAACCCATCCAATATTAAGGATTATAGGTAGAATAAACACTTGTGAGCTTGTGAGCAAGGGATTAACAAGAAAATTTGAACTAGAAGAGAAGAGGGGAAGGCCGCAGTGATTAGAAAGAAAAGAAGGGAGTTGAAGATCAAAACCTTGATTCTTACCGGAGGGACCACATGTGGGGTGCAACAACAACAACATGTGAACACGAGTAGAGCTTCTATTACAGGTAGGTGACTTTCACCTTCCATTTCAATAACGTTGAATAATGTAATACTTTATCATGAATGTTACCATATTGTGTTAGTTCAGATATCAGTTTGCCAAATGCTTAAATGTTGACAAATGATTGATTAGCTTCGGCTAATGGCATCCGGATGGATGACCGGGATAAACGATTGATTAGCTTCGGCTAATGGCATCCGAATGGATGACTAGAACAAATGAATGATTAGCTCTGGCTAATAGCATCAGAACATATGACCGGGGAAAATGATCGATTAGCTTTGGCTAATGGCATTCGAAGTGGATGGCCGGGATGAATGAATGGTTAACCTTAGCAAATAAGGCCTTAAGAGAATAGCCGGATTTAAAATTATGGCTGATTGCAAGAATTGGTGCATCTATATGCACTACAAGTTGTTTATACCAAGTACATGGGGGAACTATAATTGTGACACTTCAAACATGAGATAATGTAATACTTCATTAAACTGCCAGACCTTTTTTTATCATTATTATTATTAAGTAAATGCATTCTAATAAATGTTTTATACTGCAGCAGGGACATCACCCCAACGAGGTGCTTAGGAAAACCCAATACATGGAAACCTACTTTTGCAAGGAATCATGTAGTTGCATTCTAAATCATGATGTATTTTATATGAATCAATGTACTGAATGTATAACTATTATTAGATCTTTTTGTTTAAAATTCGTGATGACTATTAGTAGGATAGGAATGCAAACTCATGTCTATATAGGTATATATTTTTAATGTGAACTGCTAATCATGCAAACATAATATTATGTGTTTATGTAAGATCCACTTTTAATTGAAATGTTGATTGTTGTTGATGCATGGATTGAATCTTGATGATGTGAGGGAACAGGTTCACCGATTCTCGACATGATGTGTGTCAAGTAAAAAACAATTACAATTGTTTTGGGCTTGAAAAGTCGGGTTGTTACACTTATTGTCATAACACATTTTTGGGTTATTTCCCAAATTTTACCCTTTTTTCTTTTAAAATAAAGAAATAAATAATAAATAATAATAGCAAGAAAATTTACGATAGGTAAAAAGTAAGCTGAGAGGATTTCAAATATAGTGGAAGATCAACTTGCAATTTTGAATAAATTGGGATAGTAATTGTACCCAATTGTAGCCAAAATTGGGGAGACAATACAGATTCAAAGTCACATTAAATGATTATTAGAAAAATCTGTATAAAAATTAAGCATAGAGATATAATTAGATTTTTAATAGGCCAATTTGATTTAATCATAGGCCAAATTAAAAGTTTCATTATGTTTAAGAATTAATTTGGGTCAAATTAAATGATTTAATTAAGTGAAAGGACTTACTTACACTTTAAATGTGTTAAATTAATTTTATTAGGGACTTAATTGGTGAAAAATTAAGTTTGGAAGCCCAAGTTAGGCTTAATTAAGAAGATTAGAATATTAGAGGACCAAACTTAATTTTTACCAAGTTAATTGGTTGAAATCAGGGGTAAAAAGCACAAGAAAATCAAATGTTAAGGTCAATTATGGGTTAAATTGAAGAAATTCACAGCCAAAAACTTTTTTTGAAACGCCGAACTCTAGGGACAAAATTGAATGAAATCAGGTGTGAAATTGAAGAAATTTGAAAGTTTAATGGTCAATTGAGGGTTAAATTGCATAAATTTAAGACTAAGGACCAAAATAAAAGAGGTGTTGAAATCGGAGGCCGACATTGAAGTTTGATGAGAGTAAAATTGCATAAAATTTAAATTTTAAGGTCAATTAGGGGTGCAATTGAAAGAAATTAAAAGTTGGAGGACCAAATTGAACTTTGATCAAACCCTTAAATTAAAACCCTAAATAGTCCAAAATAGCGTTGTTTTGAACGGAGAAAAAAACAAAAAAAGGACATGTTGTTTGGTTACTATTCATTTTCTTCATGTTTTTGTGTGAAAAAAACTGCTTAGGTAGTCACTTTTAAAGGCTTTTAATGCTTCATCTCTTCACCAAATTTGACAAAACATAAACCGCCATGATGACCTGACATTTGACCATACCGCAGTATGGTTCTTTCTGGTTGATTAACACCATAACAGCCACGATGTTTGCTTAAAGAGGCCAACTCATACAACCTTTAGTTGTCAAAATTTGACAATTCATGATGACAACTTTGAACCAATAGTTGGTATTCTTCCAGTTTGACAAGTAAAGATAAAATATCTCTTTTTCACCTTCTATAACTAGACCATATGGGTCGTGGACTGGACCTGTTTCAACCCAGCTTAGCAAAAAAAAAAAAGAACTTGTTGGGCCACCAATTGGCCCCACTCAACTGAGTCAGGCTGGACTCGTTTCAGCCTAGCCTAGATGGTTGGGCTTGGTCCAGCCCAATATATTCAATAAAATAATATTAAAATATTAAAAAAAAACTTATGGGTTACCCACATATTTTTTCAATAATTTTACATAATATCAGGCTGTATGTTTACACTGTAAGATATAGATTCGGTATTAAGAATACCTAGTTTCCTCTGAAATTTTTTTAAAAATAAAAAACTTAAAAAAAATTAAAAAAAAATTTCATTTCTAAAAAACAAAAAGAAAAATATTTTGTTTTCGTGCATACGAACAAATCCTAAAAGTTTTCCAAGCATATTTTCATTAAAAAAAAATAAAAAATTGCATCTTTCTCATGTTTAAAAATGTAAAATGGATATCGTAACTAGTTTATGATTATCCGTTAAGGTTTGACCAAAATATCAAAAATCCTTCACTAATTATTTTGTTCACTTTATATTTACAATGTTTAGATTTCATTGTACACTTTAGTATTTGGAGGTATAAAACTACAAAGTAGATATTAAAGATGCAAAAAAAAAAAAAAATGTGATGTTGAAATTTAGACTTTAGAGTGGTTAGGATTTAACCCAATAAGGTAGAGACTTCCTCACGAAAGGATATTTGCCTTGAATATTAGAAAAGATCAATGGACATAAACATGACCTAAGAAAACAATCAAACAATCATGCAACTTACCTTAGGTATGATGCATTGGGGGTGATGCGTCTTCTTCTTGCACAATCAGTCTCTTACCTGGACTCTCGCAGACCATTAGGTTTTCTAGTGACTATAACACTAGATGATGACTTCTTAACCTTATAATCATAATTTTATGATTAAATCCAAACCCTTTTTCACCAACATCTCAGGATGCAGACTCCACGTGCGCCGCAACACTTATCATGATCATTAATTGCTTTGCATACCTAGATAAATTTTAAGTGAATATTTTAAATTTGTATGATCTCCACAAACTTTGAAAATTGTTTGATGAAACTCAAGGTGAAATCTTAGACAAAATATTACCTGAGAATTGATTTAGGCATTATTTGAATCGATTGAGCCTTTCAAGCTTACTTATTTATTATCATTATCCTTTGATAAGTATTTAAAAATGTATTTTTATTAAGGATTTATATCATCATATTGCACTTGAAGTATCATTGAATTCCCTAAATAAAGCATGTTTATAATAACATGTTTAATAATATAAGATATCTTTAATTTATGGTAAATGCTCGTTACAATGCAGGTTTGCAAAATAGGCATATATCACGATTCAAATGATTGATTGATGTGTTTAACTATTGAAATTAGGGAGACAAAGTGAGGGCTAAGATTAGAGAAGAAATTCTAGTTGTGTTGGTTCAATTTAAATTGGAACACCATTCAGTTTTTTGATCGTAACTAGAGTCGTAGTCCTTGGATTTAGGTGTGGTTTTATCTTGATGGAAAGCTAAGATATAGACCTAAAACATTTATGAAGAGTCCAATATTCAATATTATCATTTTGAAGTTCAAATTTTAGCAATAAAAAAGAAGTCTGAATCTATCTTGTAACCCAGATATTGTTCAGTGCTCAACTCATATCTTAAGTTCTAGAAGTCAAAATGAACCCATTAAATTTTTTTTGTAAAGTTGAGACAAATACCCACAACTTTAATGAAATCTTCTATTCAAATTCTGATGTTATCAATAACGTGTTTTCTAGACACCACCAATAAAGCAATAGTTAGCCACCAAATTAATATTTCTAAATTTTAGCCTATAAAAAGAGGCATTTGCCATATATTTAGACACCTTGGTTTCAGATTAAGATCAAACTCTTGCTTTCTTTCTTTGCATTTTTGTAATGTAATGTTCAAGTTTTATTTCATATTATATTCTCATTAATCTATTGTTTATACTTATCATTTCCTTTACTATACTTAATTTATATTATATATGTGTTCTTGTCTTGTTTATTTATTTTTTTCTTCTTCATTATGTTTAGTTAAGTTTGTTTTTTTCAAGGTTAAAAGGTTATAGTAATGGTATAAGAATAAGTATAGTACAAACTTAACATGGACTTTAATGCTTATATTTAAGAAAACATGTTTGAATAAGATAATCAATCACTTCATAATGATAATAACCATCTTAGAATACTTAGAGACCACATGAATGCAATAATAACAAGTGCACCATCATGCATAGTTTTCCCCCTAATGCATCTCACTTCAATTTTAAATAAGATATTATTCAACTGTTACCTATTTTTATGGCTTAGATCTAAAAAATCCTTACTTATCTTTGAGAAAATTTGAACAGGTCAGCTTATCCCTCCTTTCCCATATTAAAGTTTGTGATACTTATAATTACTTAAATTGTAGCATGAACATCAAATTAAAGGTTTTTCCTTTTTCTTTAAAAGATAAGCTAAAACATGGCTATAAAAATCTCATATCAGGATCTATTCATATTTGAGATGAAATGCACCAACAATTTTTTACAGAAGTTTTTTTCCTTCTCATCGAACAAACTCTTTCAAAAGACAAATCAGCACTGTCACTTAAAAACCAGGAGAAATGTTTTACCAGTGTTGGGATAGATATAAAGAGTTGTTTAATACATGTCCTCACCATAGTTTTGAAACATGGAGATTAGTTCCATACAAATGGTGGAATTGATGTACAATGAAACTTTTGAAGATAAAAACTAGGATGAATCAATAGAGTACCTAGACTTGTTAGCTGAAAATGCCTAAAATTAGAACATTATAGGCACTTGTGATACACCATGTAAAACTCAGCCTCATACATATAGTGGAGACATGTATAACCTTAGGGAAGATCATGACGTCCAAGCCAAGTTTGCATCTTTAACGAGAAAAGTTAAGGCACTAGAATTGAAAAATAGTGGTCAAATAAAATCTATTCAATAAATTCTGTGTCAAATCTGTGAAACTAATGAACACTCAACCAATGATTGTCAACTTTGCCTTCTTTCAAGGAATTCTCTATGAATAAGCCAATGTTTTAAATAATTTTCAAATGCCAAATCCTAATCTATACTCGCAAATGTATAACTCTAGTTAGAGAAATCATCCAAAATTTATTGGAAAAGTAATAACAATAATGCACAAACTTCGCAGTCACCCTTTCAAGCAAACCATAATTTTTAAAATTCTCAAGGATATGCACCTCCTTAAGTTTTCCCTTCTAGAAGAAATCTTGAGGAAATACTACATGTATTCATTGAAAAACAAGAGTCAATCAACACTCAAAATGCTTAAACTATGTCATATTTGAAAGACACTCTTGCAAAATTCAAATCTACTCTTAGTTTTCAAGAGAAAGTTAGGTTTCCTTCTCAACTAGAACAAAATTCTAAAGGATAATACAACTCAAGTGCGGCTAGCTTTGAAAGCCAACACATAGATCAAGTCAAATCAGTTATGACTTGGTAAGATTATTGAAAATCCTATTCTTGAACCTTGTGAGAAAGATGATGAGTCAATCTCTGAGGGTAAGGAAAAGGTTAAACCTGAACTTTATAAAGAAAAGATTGATTCCCCACTAGTACTTCCATTTCCTTATGCCATGACCAATCAAAGAAATATGAATCATAATTTTAAAATCTTTGAAACTTTCAAACAAGTAAAGATTAATATACTTTTGTTAGATGCTATTAAACAAGTATCTTTTATGTTAAATGTTTGAAAGACTTGTGCATTGTGAAGAGAAAATTGAATGTGAAAAAAAACCTTTTTTGCCGAACAAGTAAGTGTCATTCTTCAAAACAATAATGCTTTGAAATATAAAGACCCTCGTTGTCTTAAAATTTCATGCTTTATTGGAGAACATAAAATTAAAAAGCTTTACTTTATCTTAGAGCTAGTGTGAATTTACTTCCATATTCAGTTTTTCGAAGTCTCAATCTAGGTGAGTGAAAACTAACTTTTGTAACTCTTTTATTTGCTGATAGATCTGTAAAAGTGCTTAGAGGAATAGTTAAAGATATGTGACACGATCAAAAGATTGATGTCTTATCCCAAGTACAGGATTGTCGAAGTAATAAATAACCCGGTAAGACTGGTGTCGAACCATAGGGAGGTTAACTGTATAAACTATAAATAAAGAAATAGATAATAACAGAAAAGGAGTTGAAGAGAGCTTTGAGATGTGATATTGATGTAAAGATTTAAACAAATATAAAACAATGGTCAAGGTTAGAGGATTCACTAATGGTATTTCAAATAAGTATAATATAAACTCTTTTTATTATTCAACTGGAAACCACACACAAAGGAGGTTCCACTCAGATTATAATTTTTTAACATGATTATATTAATTATCTTATTTGAGTAATGCTAATACTTGTAAATATTGTCAGGTATTCATGGTGATAACTAATTGTTGAGTGGGTGGCCACCTCTTGACTTGGTAACAATCCTTATCTTCTTGTCTGTAGAAATCATCATTGCTAACATCAGAATTTGAACAGATAGTCCTCATGAACGTTCTGGGAAATTGTCCTAGCCTTCCAAAAAAAATAAGAATGAGGTCATTTGGACTTCTAGAACTTGAGATATGGGCTAAACACTAAACAGTGTCTGGGCTGCAGAACAGATTCTGACTTCTCTGTTGTTGCTACAATATGAATTTGAAAACGGTCCTTTTGAATCTTGGACTCTTCATGAAAGTTTTAGGCCTATGTCTTAGCTTTCTATCCATATAAACCAGACATAAATCCAACTTCTACAGCTCCATTTATGATCCAATAACCGAATGGTGTTCCAATTTGAATTCAACCATCATCTCTTTTCTAAGCTTAACCCTTTCTTTGTCTTCTCAATTTCAATAGTTATACTCATCAATCAATCTTTTGATTTATGTGATAGGCCTGCATTTAAAATGAACATTTACCATAAATTAAAGGTATCTTATATTATCAGACTTGTTATTATAAAACATGCTCTAGTTAAGGAGTTATTGATACTTCAAGTGCAAAATGATGATATAAAACCTTGATAAAAATGCACTTTTAAGTACTAATAAAGGGGGGAGAGAGAGTGAGAACCATTTTGGAAATTCTTCATTGGAGAGCTTACAAACACCTTCCCAAAGAGTGATTTAGAGTTTTATGAGTGATTTTGAAGGAGAAAAGTGTTGGGGCTGGAATTTATGAAGGGACAACTTGTTTAGAGGAAAGAAGCTTGAGTGATTAAATGTGGGTTCTTGGAGAAGAAGAACAAGCTTGAAGAAGAAATTCTCAAAAACACTTCAAATTGGGTATAAACTTCAAAGAGTAAGACATATTCTTTAACCTTTTCCTTTATTATGTTGATTTTGGTGAGTAATATGAAAGAACCCCAAATTTTAACTTCTAGGGTTCATACATAATTTGGGGAAATTCAAAATTCTAAATAGGGGTGAGAAATAGAGGTCTATTTGACATATAATATATTGGAAATTATGAGAAATTGATGATAATAATTGGGTTCCAAGGCTATGTAAGTTTCAACAAAAAAAAAAAAGGATAAAGGAGGACTTCTCCAATTTGATCTTTGTTGCTTACATGTTGAAAAGAATAGATGTTTGATCATTTTACATGCAAAACATATTCTGAAATTTATTGTATAAGACAAGTACATTTAGAAATTCTTGTGAGCATATATGTGAAATGCTAAATTATGCAACGATGATGTGAGAAAATGATTATAGCTTGCATTGATTATTAGAAAGTGTTTCCATGTAAATTCTTACGTATATTGTAAATGTGTATTGAAGTTAATGTTCATAAAACAAATTAAAAAGAATGAAAAAGGGAAACTTGAGGTGTGCTAAGCTCGCTTTGACATGATGTAAGAATGTTATAGTGCAAATTGGTGGAAATATGAACAATTTAGTAAGAAAACATATGGAGAGAGAAGGGTCTAAGTTTCGGCCCAAATAAAAAGAATTGGGGGAGATATTCTTAAGTGTAAATGTTGTTTAAGCATGCTGAAAATAAACATGTTTTTGGTATAGTTATGGTAATTGAGGAAAAATAATTAGAAATTGTGTTAAAGAAATGTTAGGTTCAAATTATAAAACAAAAGGAAACTTAATGTAAACAAAAGGGAAAACTCTCTCTAGAGCCGGCCATTGAAGAAGAAAGAGAGAGAATATAAATTTGATGCTAATCCTTGGTAAATTATGACTTTAGATGAGTATCTTAAGACTAATTCAAGGGTTGAAACTGAAACTTAAGCATATTAGCGTATTTCTTTCAATTATGAATATACAAGTATAGTAATTATACTAAGTGCTAACTTGAGAGATAGATAGGTAATAAATTCATGTTAACATACAATTTTAGTGAGTAAAATCCAAGGATTTCATGAATGAATTGGGTGAAAAGGGAGCTAGAGGGTTCGACCAAAACAAAGAAATGAAAGAAAGAAATTATGTGTGTTAAACATGTGTACATGGACATGACTTGAAAGTAGTATTGAATTGTTGTATAACATGATTGATATGTTGTGAATATGAGATTGTTGTGGGTTAAATGAAAGAAATTGAAGAAAATGGCCACCATAATTTAGCCAGATGCTTGTTTAGTGGAGTAATGATGTAGAACATGATTCTATGTTGAAAGCTCGAAATTCCCATGAGAAGAATAATGTGACTTGCTCGAGGAAAACTTATAAACGTAGCCTTGATAAGTTTCGGTCTTGTGCAATGACACAATAATGGAAAACAAAACTTGTTATTATCCTTGGAAATTTAAAGAATAAATGTCAAATCCTTTAGTGTCGGGTTCTTAAAAGGTTAGTACATGTTCTATGGTATGTGATATGGGTAGGGGTTGAGATAAAAGAGAGAAATTTGAATTGTGGATGTTGTGTGTAAATGGAAAGGTTGACGAATCTGGACAGATTCGTCTCTTGACTTTCAAAGACAAAAATTCAAGTAGGAGGATGAGGGAATTAAGATCAGTTTCCTTCATAGGAATTGTAGTTTTGGATGTTGACTAACTAAGAAAATTGGTCTTACTCAATTTGGAGCCACAAAACTCTAGTTATGGGTCACCAACCAAGACTGGTTCATGACAGACCCTATAAGGCAGTAGGTCTGATTTGTTGACGAGTAATTTCAAGTGTCTTGGGGGAAGAATTGGGTTCTCCTCGCTTCAGAGGACTTGTAGCCCCGTCATTTAGCTTTCTAACGAGACCAACCTCGCTTAAAATAGAGTCCTAAAACTCCGAATATAGTCAAATATCTAAGGAGAAGTCGGAATGCGACCTCTGTTGGCAGATTCAGAAAGTCGCTAAAGCGACTATCTAGATGCATTAAGGGTGAACATTGGGTCCTTTCCCTTTGGAACATGTGATATTATATCTTAGCTTCCGAAAGAAACGAGCCATGTTTGAAATGAAAATTTGTAATGATAACTATGGTTGGACAAAGAATGATGATATTAATGGGTGAAATGAGAAAAACATAAAATATAAAGAAATGAATAATTGAAAGAAAGACCTATATTGGATGTTAATATGGTTATTATGAAATGTATCCTTGAATGAGGATAATTTCTGAGATATGCCTGTGATTTCAGGTGGGACCACAGGCGAGGTGCTGTAGTAGAAGCAGGAGAGCACGAGTAGAGCTTCTACTGCAGGTAGGTGATCTGCACCTATACTTTCTAGTTAAATTCCATGATTTAATATGTTATTAATGTGAAATGTGAATTAGCGAATGTTGGATATTATATAAAAGAATGAAAGTTTGCTTAATGATGTTGTTATTTCGGATAGTATCCCGAAAGTATATGTGTTCAAGGTGAATGGTCTTTTGTGTGTATTGCCAAGTGATAAAAGTATCACTGACATAGAAAATATGAGAAGTGTGATATGTGACATGGACTAGCATACATTTAATGTATGTTAGGGTCTCGGGTAAGGGGATCACCATGCATAGATTAACATACATTTAGTGTATGTTAGGGTCCCAGGTAAGAGGATCACTATGCATCAAAGCTTGCGAGGTGATGATGATACCAGTGAAATTGGTATCAACAATGTGTTAGGCGGAAATAGTTATGGTTGATCTTATGGAATCTTGAATGGAAGTTGAAAATGGAAGATGAAATGGTTTTAGTAGTTGAATGAAAAAGAGTTCCAATGGAAACAAAAACGGAGAAGTGAATAGAATATGAATACATGTTTGCTTTTTTAAATTGTTGGATATTTGTGTTACTATACTTATTGTGATATTTAAGTTTCAATAATATGTATTTTGTTTCAAGACCATCGCATGCATGACAGGAGTAGATCCTAGCTTTTGTTCACTTTTTGTTATCTAGTTTTAGGGAGTATAACCTTGTATTTTGAAATATTAAAACATTTATATAACTTAATTTGTATAATTGATGTTTAAACTTGAATAGATGAACTTAACTCTGAAATTCATATAATCATGTTCCATGTATGTGTGTTTATCTCATTTATTTCTCTATAATGATATTTGTTATTCAATGTATGTTATAAATGTTGTGGTTGTGATGATGATGATGCTTGTGGGATTGAGACCCAGGACGATTGGGTCATGATTGAGTTATGAGATGTGAGATATTAGAAGTGTAAATAAGGTATATGTCGATAACTTGGGACTTCCTGGTATAAGGGAGACTCTGCTGAAATTTTGGTGGAAATTTATATGAGAACTGGATAAAACAAATTACCCGTATTTTTAGGTACCAAATCGTAGGAAAGTAACTATAAACGCATATGAAAGTATGAGGCATTACATTGAGTATGCATTATGAACACTTTATGAAGTTGTTGATTTACACTATCATATATGTACTGTGCCATACTATTGAATGGAATCTATCTATCAATTCTTGGAATATCATTGTAAAAGGCATCGAGAACATAATGGCTTATAAATTTTTTTACCAATTCCAGTTCTGAATGTTAGGTCATTACACATTGACTTCCCACAAGCTAAGTTATTAATGACCTTGTCGATCGATGTTAATTTTATTCATTCATCCCGATCACCCAACTTGGATTTTTAGGGACCAAGACTAACTCCCTGGTCTCCCTTGAGTTATAACCTGAGATGCTACAAACATAATTTAATCATGCCATTCAATCCTAGTTATCCAGTATGGATACCATTAGCCGAAGTTAATCACATCATTCAATCTTGGTTATCCGATATGGATACCACTAGCCAAGCTAATCACATCATTTCATCATGGTTATTCAATATGGATACCATTAGCCAAAGCTAATCACATCATTCAATCCCAGTTATCCAATTTGGATACCATTAGCTGGAGCCAATCACATCATTCCATCCTTGTTATGCGATATGGATACCATTAGCCGTAGCTAATCACATCATTCTATCTCAATTATCCGATACGGATACCATTAGCCAAAGCTAATCACATCATTCTATCTCGGTTATCCGATATGGTTACCATTAGCCAGAACTAATCACATCATTTTGTCCCAGTTATCTGATATAAATACCGTTAGCCAAAGCTAATCACATCATTCTATCAATTATTTCATGAGTAACTTTATTCAATCATAATCGAGTGGCAACATTATGTAAAATTTACAAGGATTAACATAAAATAGATAAAGGTGGAGACCACCTACCTACTCCTCCCGTAAAGTGTCCTCGTTCACCTGAAGATCCGATTCTGGTCGTACCTCTTGATACACCAAGTGGTCATTAGTACATTTGCACTAAAATAATTTCAAAGACTATTTCCATACGTATTCCAGAACACACATATACGGCATCTATCATATTTGTATAATCGTATAATGATAATATCACAACAATATATTTATCCTCAATTTTAATGGAGGTTATCCACGAAAATTTTATAGTTTGACTCTAAAGGTCTTTAATGGAACTAGGCCAAACTGACACTGAAAATCATTAATGAAAACGCTGAAAATCATAAACAAAAACTAAGTCATTTTAGACACTCCAAATCATCAACAAAAACTAGGTCATTTCTGACACTCCAAATCATCAATGAAAACTAAGTCATTTCAGACACTCCAAATCATCAACAAAAACTAAGTCATTTCAGCATTGGAAATCATAAACGAAAACTAAGTCATTTATGACATTGAAAATTGTCAACAAAAACTAAGTTATTTCAGACATTGCTTTTTTCCTAGGCTATGCATAAAGCCTATGCCAAACTTTTCCCCTTACAACATACTTCAACCTAGTTTGGATATGGACCACAACCAAATCATATCCAAGTTTATGAAGTAAAGGCGATAAGTAATGTTCTTGTTCCATGACAATAACTTGTATTCATCAATATTATTAAGGATAACCTATTAATCATCACCACTTTCCCTTTTTAGCTTACTTTGATTTCCTCAAATGTTACATCAATTTCCATTCATCATAGCATGGTGAGGAGTGTCCTAGGCATTTTAGCTTACTATGTACTACCTAACATGAACAAAAGCAAGAATCATGTACTTTCCATAATCTTATCAAGTTTATCACAAGGTTGTCAAACAATACACAATCAAGTCCACAACATGTATATTTTTTTCAAGGGTTCTCCTAACCATTATTCCATGTCCGAACATAGTATTGTCAACAATTGTTCATTCCATTATCCTTAATTATAGTATTCCAATTCATCAACACAAGATTCAATTTCCACCCTATATCTTGTTTCTCTAAGGATGTTTATCAAGCAAAATTTCCTTCATTGTTCTTCCTCATGGCCGAATATAGTAGCTCATTTCTTTCTAGTTTACACATGCAATTTATTATTTCTATGACAAGTATGTTCATATTAACATGCTATAATCACACATTCATACACTTGATTCATAATCACACAAGTTCTTCAATCACATAAGCAATAATTCTATTTCAGCTCAAGCATGTTTCTAGGAGCCTAACAAGATCACAATTTACACATTTCATCTCGTTTTATTCTTTTAATTTGGTCAGCCTTTAGTTAGGGTTTATTCATCCATATTCATCATCATTTTTTTTGTTAAAGGTTCTGAAACTCTGTTCTCTTCACCCCCATTTTTCTTCAATCTTCTTATTTAGTCTTTCTGAATCTATAAGTGTAAGAAACCTAAGTCTTTTCCTTTTAAGGTTTCTTCCTCCCCTCGTCCCGAAATCTTAAAGTAACAAGTAGGGAAGTGATGTTATTCTTACCGCATGATTTTATGCAAGCTTTAAGGAAGGTTTTAGTGGTTTTTCTTCCTCTTTTTCTCTTGGTTTTTCTCTCCTTTTGTTGTTCCAGTCGACCCTCTAAACTCTTCTTCTCTTTATGTTTTCGGCTCTCCATCCATTCTCCAACTCTCTTCTTACTGAAGCATTCAAGGGGGTGGCATGCAAGATGGTTTGAATGGGGTTTCTTTGTAAGAGGGGGGGGCTACTATAGCTAGGGTTGTTGTCGGCTTTGGGGGAAAGGAAAAGTCATTTATTTTTCCTCTCCTTGCATTTATACTCCCTCTTAAATGTGATGGGTTGTGTTTAGGTATTGGTTGTTCTTATCCTTGCTCCCTTTTTGATTAACCTAGGGTCGGTTGTCCCCCCCATGTTTCCCACCTAGAATAAGTCAGTCCATCTTTCTCTTCTTTTTTTTAGGTGTTTACATTAGTTTCTTTGCTTGTGCAATAGCTTCATTGTTATCACAATATAAGGCTATTGGATCAACAATGCTAGGAATCACACTTAGTTTCAATGATGAACTCCTTAATCTAAACAACCTCTTTTATCTCCTCAAATGTAAAGGTATACTTGTAGAATCTACTTTGGTCTTTTATTTGGAACTCTTCCAACTTACAACACCATTATTTACAGTAAAATATAACCAGACTGAATTTTATATTTTCAATATCTTATTGAAAACTAGCATCCAATACCAAAAAAAACATTCTTAATTCTTCTTAAGTATTTAATATTATTTTTAACTATCTTCCAATGAATCTCACTTGGATTTGATTGGTATCTACTCGTTATGCTCAAAGCATAAGATACAGTTGGACTTGTACATATCATCACATATATTATGAATCCTATAACCAAAGTATATGGAATCATTTCAATCATATCTCTCTCAATTTGTGTTTTAGGGCACATATCCTTAGAGAGACGTATCATATACGAAATAGGTAAGGTTCCTCTTTTAGATTCTTTCATGCTAAATTGTTTTAGCATCTTATCTATGTACGTGGATTGAGTCAATACAAGCAACCCTTTTAAATCTATCTTTATAGATATTTATTTCCAATATATAGGTTGCTTCTCTCATATCCTTCATGGAGAAATTCTTGGACAAATTCTTGGACAACCATATATTTACTCACTTGAGTAAATAAGTGTTGTTTACTATTAATAATATGTCTTTTACATATAACATTAGGAAAACAACTTTACTCCCACTAACTTTTTTTATAAACACAAGTCTCATCCATTTTTTTATAAAATAAAATTGTTTGATTATCTCATCAAAATGAATAATACAACTACTTAAAGTTTACTTAAGTTCATAAATGAATTTTTATAGCTTGTATACTTTATTGGCAAATTCCTTATATTCAAAACTTTCAACATACATATCTTCTT
>Ga0307515_10012051_pt1 | contig 16318 bp, 8 predicted proteins | sample 17_EM_MG_FD_194513 | JGI IMG/M metagenome (GOLD analysis project Ga0307515, IMG submission 194513) | Populus trichocarpa ectomycorrhiza microbial communities from riparian zone in the Pacific Northwest, United States - 17_EM | ecosystem: Host-associated > Plants > Roots > Unclassified | place...
CTTAATTTAATATTTATCTTGTAAGAGAATATTTTCTTTTCTCACCAATATTTTCATATTATCTATTTACTTTTTTTAAAAAAAAATTCTATTTCTTGAAACAAAACAAACTGAAAGGACCATGAATTGGGTAAAAAGGATCAAATTACAAATGCATTTAAAAACATAGGGAATATTTAATTATTTTTAAAACTATATTATAAAAATCGTTCTACCCTCCCAAGCATAATCAACTTCGTTGTTGCGGGGTAAAAGACGATGCCATCCTTTTCCCAGACTTGCCGTGCTAACATCACCTGGGAATTTGGTTTTTTTCATCACTTATCTTCCTTGCCAGATTTTGGGATCATCAATTTGCAAGGGGAGAAAAGGTGAAAAAGCAAATGATAGCTGAAAAGCATGGAATAAATTCCGATGAATTAATTGAAACCTTCTTTTGCTTGCTTGGAAAAATTGAGTTCTTTATTTTAGTTACACTCAACCATCCACCCATGAAAGCAACAAGTTCTTTATCCAAGTAAGAATATTTTGGGGAGTGTGGTTTATTCGTATTTCAAAAAATTATTGATTTTTTATATTTTAAATTATTTTTTTATTTTTTAAATCTTTTTAATATATTAAAATAAAAAATAAACAAGCATAACATGACGCTAGCATCTTTATTTACTTTAATAAAAAAATCAAAGTAGACACAAAAAGCAACATGAACATTTATATAATTAAAATATATTTTTTCTTCCTTAACAACTATAACAACCCAATAGTTTATTGCCCGTGTTTTGCTGCGGATTAGATCAATTTTTTTAGATATAAAAAAATATTAACAGTGCATAGAATTTCTTAACAGTATTATTAAACCTAACTAAATTAGTCAATTTTAAAACCTTTCGACTTAACTCTTTATCTAATTTGAATTTATAATAAAACCGTATGGGAGCTAACTCGACTTAAATCGATCGATTTCATGAGTCAAAATACAATCGTGATGATTTATAAAAACATGACATAGTTTTTTAAAAAAATTTAAAGATCAACTATTTAAAAAAATAATAATAAGACAATGGCAGATTGAATCTACTTCAGCCCCCCGCAACCTAAGTCATGGACTCTATTAGGTTTAATATCTTTTTTTTATAAACTATTTTTATTTAATTATATAATAAAAATAGATGTTTACAAAATTGAGCACCAACCTAAAAATACACTTATTTGAGACAATTATCATCATAGAAAGCAAACAAAAATCAATCATGTAATCTATTTCTCAATCAATCTAATATTGAAGGATGAAGTTAATTAATTAAAAGACAAAAAAAACATACCCGGTTGGTGGGTAAACTTGTCAAACTTGTGAATCGGGTAACCCGGGCTAGCACATCAAATATGTGAACTGAGTTATAGACTCTACTAGGATTATAATTTTTTTTTAGAAAGTATTTTTTATTTAACTATACGATAACAAAAATAAATGATTGCAAAATCAAATACCAATTCAGTATCGAGATGTTTTTAAGGATAAAATAAAAAAAAAACTAGTTAAAAAAAGTTAAACTTATCAGACCTGCGAACTAGGTCAATTGACCAAACTAGTATATAGGTCCATGAACTTTATAAAGTTTAATAAAATTAATTTTCTCTATTACTAATTTTTATTAACTATACAAGAAAAAAATAAATAATAAAAAAGTCAAGTTTAATTAAAAAAAAATCCTCACCAAACTCGTAAATCAAAACAATCTGAATTACCCTAACAAACTCGTAAACCACACTAACCTTATAGAAAAACAAAATAAAACAAAATAAATTATGAAACTAAAATCTCAATCATCCTGGTATTAAAAAGATGAAATACATAAAAACAAATTTGAAAAAAAATTATAACAAAAATCCAAAAAGAAAGCAGAACACCTTGGATTATTATTGTAATCTACAATGCAATTAGTGTTGGTGAACAATAATTTTCCCACACCTTTTATTTTTTGTTATTTTATAAAGTTTAATAACATAATTTTTCTCTAAAACTATTTTTTTTAATTATACGAGGAAAAAAAAGACTATAAAAAAGTCAATTCCAATTAAAAAAACAAAACCCACCAAATCTGTAAATGAGGACAACCTGAGTTACCTAGATAAATCTGCAAACTATGTTAACCTCATATAAAAACAAAATAAAAAGAAACAAATTACAAAGCTAAATTAAAAAACAAATTACAAAGCTAAATTTTCAACTATTCTAATTTCAAAAGATAAAATAAAAAAAACAAAATTTTAAAAAAAGAATCATAACAATTTTTTTTTAAAAAAGCAAAATATTCCACAGTGCAATGGATATAGGTGAATAATGATTTCCCTATATTTTTTAATTTTTGTTAATTTATAAAATTTAATAACATGATTTTTCTCTAAAACTAATTTTTTAAACCATACAAGAAAAAAATAAACTATAAAAAAATCAAATTCAATTAAAAAAAACATTCTAAAAAACCCATAAACTAGGGCAAAAAAGGTTATTTAGACAAATCTGCAAACCACACTAATCTAAAAAAATAAAATAAAAACAAATTACAAAAAAAATTTCAATCATCTCAATATTAAAAAAAAATCAATAAAAACAGTTTTAAAAAATCATAATAAAAAAATTAAACAAAAAATGTATTCAAAAATACATAAAAAAAAGTCAATGTGAGGAAAATTACAATAATCTACTTTCTTCTAAAAAAAAAAACTACAGTATTTTTCCACGTAATTGAGTTTTGTCAACAACAATAATAATTAATGTGATGTGATTATTAACAATTAGGTGAACTATCTGCCGAATATCATCAACCTCCAGCCAACTACCCTGTCCTTTCCTCTTCATTTATCTATACCCCAACGCCTCTTATATCCTTCATCATTCAAAACTCTAAAACGCACAGCCAATTCTTGATAAAAATGGCAGGCTTGATCAGGTCGAAAGAAGATGAACGTGCAGGGGCAGAAATTGTGTATGGTCATGAAGAGTGTCATCGCCACTCCATAGAGCTTCTTGAAGAGCTAGGATTCCCTAAAGGTGTCCTCCCTCTGAAAGATCTTGAAGAGTGTGGGAGGGTTAAAGAAACCGGGTTTGTGTGGATGAAACAAAAGGCTCCTTATGAGCACTTCTTTGTCGGATCCAACACAAAAGTAAGTTATGCCACAGAGGTGACTGCTTATGTAGAGAAGTTCAAGATGAAGAAAATGACTGGGATTAAGAGCAAGCAGATGTTCTTATGGGTACCATTATCTGAAATGAGCATCGAAAATCCTTCGCGCAAGAAAATTCTCTTCAAGACTCCAATGGGGATTGGCAAGTCTTTCCCTGTCTCTGCTTTCATGACTGACGAGGAGAAGCAGGAGCAGCAGGAAAAGCTGGAGGAAGTCCATGAATGAAATCTAGTCCATCAATTCTTTTAACTGCTGTAGTCTTTCATTATGTTCATCAATAAACACGCTGCTGTTCAAGTTTCCATGATTTTTTTTCATGTCGTTTCTTACCTCAAGAAAAAAATTGTATTGTGCGATCTCAGTTATTTTTTTCATGTCGTTTTAATCAATCCTTTAATTTAATTCAGGGATTGATGAACTTCAAACCAGGCTGGGTTTTTCACGGCTGCGCCTTGGGTTATTGGATTGATTAGGTTAAACTACTAGTTGGTGAGGTAACGGGATGACACCACGAGCTTTCTTACAAAAACAAGTCTTAGAATATAGGACCTTTGATATCTAAGTTCATAAACATAGGAAGACAATACTACACGAGAGCGAAAGGTGTGAGAGAAAGAGCACGAGGTGTGAGGAGGATGGTCATGATTGTGAATAAGTGGTCAAGTGATCACGGTATGAGGAGGTGCTTACGGTGTTAAGAAGCTGTGGCCAAGCGGTGTTAACTAGCTAGAAAGTGATGGTGATAAGAGGCAGTAATGATCACGAAGTGGTAGTGATCATAACGTGCTGAACAGTAGGAGGTGGTGATCGGGAGGTAGCACTGACAAGAGGTGGTAGTTATCATGAAATGAAAGTGACCAGAAGGTGGTAATAACCATGAGGTGGTGGTGTCTAGGAGAGCGAGGAGTGGCGAATGAACCTGGAGATTGTTCTTGAATGGTTTTAATCTAAACTGTTTAGACCCAAAATATTAATATTTGTAAACCCTATCTCGTTGAGATTAGTATAATGATGGAAAGTTGCCTTATAATAATAAGTAGAGAAAAATGAGTTGCTGGTCATTGTTTCATTGGTAGAGAAGTTAATGTTTGTTTTTGATCATGGTGGCTCGTTATGCTATTAATGGAGAGGTTTGTGGCTAATAAGTGCTATTTTATGGCAAGAAAAGATTGGTATCATACCAAGGAGCAAGTCGAGAAGAGTGAGCTTGTTAGTTAGTATTGTGATGTATGCTGGTAGCTGGGAATACTGGGTCAAGGCCAGAAAGCATGGCGGACAACCAGTTTGGGCTTGCTCTCATAAACCAAATGGTTTAGAAAAGTTGTTCGGTGGAAAGGTCTCAGGCAATGTCAACCTAGCCCAAACAATTTTTTTTAAAAAAAATTTAATGCATCATTATTTATTCCTAATTTTTTAAACATTTAATTATGTTGGAGAAAAAATTATAATGGCTTTTGTTAACAAGCATGAAGGGAGATAAGAGTTCAATTAATTTGTTTGTTTCTCTTAAAGTGGAGAATATTATTACTTAGAAAATGAGAAATATTTTGTGATTATGAAAGTAGGTTCTAAGTGTAACGCCCCAAGTTTTTTAATGCACTTTGCATATTTCTAATAACTGTGTGCATGCAAATGGGTTTTTTTTTTTCATTCCATTAGTAGCTTTCCTTGTTCAAAATTATTTCCAGCAATCACAATGAAAGCCTCGGATTTCCAGCATTCAAATCCCAGAAATTTCAGCCTTTTTTTTCCTTAAAAAAACTAGCACAACAGGAGACAACATGGGTACACGAGGAGGGGGAGCTCTCGACTAAAACTCACAAGTTGAAAAAATTTGGTTAAGTTAGATTCATAAATTAGATTGTTGACTCCATAAATTTTTTGTTTTTTCTAAAATATTTTTTATTTGACTAAATAAACACATAATATAATGATTACATAAAAAATAAAAAATAATAATTAAAGCAAAAAAAGACTAAAACACAAAAAATACAATTTTACAAAACAATATAGATTACTATTGTAATCCATATTGTTTATGAGTGTGCGTGAATAGTATTATTCCTAAACCCTTTAGTTTTTACTGGTTATTTAAATTTTAACCCGTGCTTCGCCATTGGCACATGCCAAATATTTTTTTTTCTAATAAAAAATTTAAACATGAGACTTTTTGATATGTTTTTTTACATAAAAATATTAAATGTAAATAAAAAATCTTATGCACCCATCTAATTAAAAAAATCAAGAACTATTTGTATTAATAAATGAAAAAAATTATTAATGACAACTAAATAAATAATTGAAAAAGTCAAAAGACGGATGTAAATCAAGATATTTGATCTCACAACACGAATCATTTACTTGGATGTATTCAATGACCCTATTTATCAAAATTATAATTTTTTATTTAATCAAATGATATTAGAAATAGACACATACATGAAATTGATTAAATAAAATCAAAGGAAAAGAATATCACGCAAGATTACACTTATTAGAAATACTATCTGAAAATAAATATTTTTTATTTTTAAAAATAAAGTTTATTTATATAAAACATAAAAAAATATAGATGAGTTAGAATAATCTCTTCAAAAATCAAATATATACACAATAATTAAAAAACTACCATTATTTAACAAAAGCTAAATACAAAAAAATAAAAAAAAATCAGAGAAAAAGAGTATTAATTTGAATATAAATTAAATTTTTTTTTTAACAGAACATGTATAAAAAAATATCAATTTTTTTAAGGCAAAATTATAGAAAAGCAAACAAAAAAATAAAAAGAGGTTAGACGCCTCCAGGTCTTGTACATTGCCCACTTAGAAAGAGCTTGTGCGAGGAACCTATATTTTTAAAAATGCAATTAGAGTAGACGACATATCATCCATCTCAATATTTTTTGAAAAATAATTCCATACAACGCATTATCTGGCTTTCCTCAAATTTTGGCCATCAAAATCGGGGTCTATGATTTTTTTACCTAGAAACCCATTTTTAACCCAAAAGACCCTAAACACTTTGATATCTAGTAAATGGTCTTAAACAACCTAAAAAACCGCACAAAAACACAAAATCAACCCGAAATAAAAAAATTTCCTGATCTTAAATAAGTTTTTTAGATATTTTTTTGGTGAAAAAACCTAAGTGAAACTTCCTTTACCAAATAAAATTCGTTGACATCAAGATCGACCATTTTAGTTGCTAAAATAAGTGTCAAAACTGATCTTCTCTTTTTACCACTAAGATTCGACGGTCTCTTCCTCTTATCTCTTTCTGAAACTAAAAAATAAATTTTTATACCAAAATTAAATTGCAAAAAACATTAAGAGACCAAATGAGTATGATTTGGGAAGTTTAAGAACTAAATTGAACATTTTATAAGAACTTTAAACCCCCATATATTTTCGGTTCCTTTTTCATATTGGTCCATCTTCTTTCAATTTTGTCTTTGTTCAACAAAGTTGAATTAATTGTACTTCATCCTCGCTTCAAAAGGATGTAATCGTGAAAAAAAAATTAAGAATAAAAAAAAAAAGAAAAAAAAGAAAAAGAAAAATTATGAATAACTAATCCATAGTAAAATATGAGATGGTGAATGATATTTTATATACAATATAATTCTTATAATTCTCATACCTTTTAATGTTTTTTATAATCATTTTTATGATGTAATTATAATTAATTATTTGATAACAAAAAGAAACAATAATAAAATTAAACACCAATTAAATACTAATTTTTTTTTTAAAACTATAATAATTAACCTCATACAAAACAAAACAAATTATAATACTCTCTAAACCAAAACTGAACAGATAAAAATACTTATTTCTAAAAAAAAAAAAAAAAACTCTTGCATTATAACATTAAAAAGGGGTAAACTTTGAAAATTGATTATATATATTTTCCCCACCTATAATCTCAACCAATCAATTTGAATATTCTGTTCCATCCAATGACACCTACTCCTTTGTATCGCACACCATACCGTCCACCCTTCAACAAGCTCCCATTTAACCACCAAAATGGCCAAACTCTCTTTAACCCCCATATCCACACTCATCTCCCCAGTCCGCCGCCACCGTCCACCGCACTCCTCCCTCCAAACCGCCGCCGCCACCACCACCACCACCAACACCATGCCTGACCAACACACTCCCCACCCTTCCCTCGAGATAATCGGTGGCGCACGTGACCTCTTTCTCCCAGCCTTCAATTCCTTGCACCGTCCTTACACTCCTTTCCCTCTTCTCGGCAATAACTGTCACGTCGAAACCATTTTTGCTTCATTCTTTCGTGCCACCCCTGATGCCAGGCTTAAACGTGAGTGCCTCCGTACAAAAGATGATGGTGCTGTCGCTCTTGATTGGGTCTCCGGTGACCACCAAATCTTGCCACCAAATTCTCCTGTTCTCATTTTACTGGTCTGTATGAATTTATTATAAAGCTTCATAAACTGTGTTTTTAATTTTTCTGTGGATAAATTTTCTGGATAGATTCTGTTTATGTATACTAGCAGTTGTCTTGTTTAGCTTATAATTGATAACGAGGTGAGAAGTTCGTGATTTCTTTTTTGACCTTTTGATATAATCATCAAAACCATCTGAAAACATTCGAACAAAAAGCTGAAAAGTCACATTAAAAATCACTTTGAAATGCAGTTCAAAAACATTATCAAACGCAATCCTAGTGTATTCAAAGACACCGAGAAATTAAAGCATTGATAATTTCCGAACGGATGTTTCAAACATTGTCAACCGGTACCTTTTCAACAGTCTTACTAAAAATATTGATAAAGGCACCGACTAGAACAATCAAATTTATTTATTTTTGTTGGCATGACTCTGTCATTTGGTCACTATCTCGGAACAAAAAAGATAGATATAGAAGAGAAAGAAGGGACATGTCTGCATGTCTATAAATTCACTCCAAAATTGTCTCAAGCATAGATTTGTTTTTATGTCTTTGTCTTTGTCTCCGTCTCTCCACCCAACACACATCTCTTTTGCATCTTTCTTTTCTGTTATGGGATATTAACCAGACGCAACCTAAGTCTACGTAGTAAGGGCGTTATGCACATTATTGATTGGTAGCAAAAGGAAATAAAGGTTTTTTTTTTATATATATATATATATTAAGAGAGTTGTTTGGATTTGGTTATAATGCAGCCAGGATTAACAGGAGGGAGTGGGGATTCATATGTAAGGCATATGTTAATTAAAGCAAGAAATAAAGGGTGGCGTGTTGTTGTTTTTAATAGCAGAGGATGTGGAAACAGCCCTGTCACTACTCCTCAGGTACATTTTATGTGATTATTGTATTAATCTCTAGTTGATTTTGGTGTCAGAATAAAGAAGGAGTTGGTTTCAGTATGTGATCATTTTTACCAAGTAAAGGACTGATGATGCAGTTCTATTCGGCTTCGTTTATAGGAGATATGCATGAAGTGGTGGCACATGTTGGGACTAGATATCCAAATGCTAATTTGTATGCTGTTGGGTGGTCTCTTGGTGCCAACATTCTTGTCAATTATTTGGCTCAGGTAAGTATCATTGCTTGTTGCTTTATTTAGTTTAACGACTTCACTGGAAATGTTAATTTAGTTTTAAAATATCTGCGCGCGCGATAGTTTTTAGTTCTTGCTAGAGAATATGGTGATGCATATTGTTATAGTATTTACATATTTTCTGCTCATTCCACTAGTTCTTGCTAGAGAATATGGTGATGCATATTGTTATAGTATTTACATATTTTCTGCTCATTCCAACCAATCGACACCTTTCAAGTCCGTGGAACTTTTATGGAAAAGATGCTGTAATCCTCTTCTAACTCAGAAAAAAAACTATTAAAGTTGAAGGTTTTAGTATAAGGTACGAAAAGTATTTGACTTGAGATAGCCATCAAGAACTGGAATGTTGAGATTATTACTTTTGATGTAGATGTGGAAACATAGGAACCAATGTGAAATGGGTGCATCCATTGGAAGTTGGAGAGGGCATTTATTGAGTACAAGTGATGCTTGAGATGGTTTGGCCATATCCAACATAGATCCATGGACACATTCAATGAAGGAAACAGAACTATTGGAGCTGATTCCAACTAGTTTGAGATTGGAGTTTAGTTGAGTTGTGATGGGTTACTTTAGGCATTATCGGGGCGTCGAGGTCGAGTTCAGTTTAAACTTTAAAGTACTTCATTTTTCTGTGTGCTGAATATTTTTTCTGTTACATTGAATTATGAAATATAAATTTACTGTATGTTGATGATGTATTCATAAGGACCAGCTATTTTATTTTAGCTTCCTTTTCCTCTTCCATATTCTTGCACTACTGCATTTATTTATTTATTTTATTTTTCATTGTTTATTGCTTGCAGGAACCTCAAACAATAACCGGGGCTGTATCATTGTGTAATCCTTTCAATTTGGTCATTGCAGATGAGGACTTCCGTAAGGGCTTTAATGTTGTTTATGACAAAGCTCTCACAAATGCTCTGCGTAAAATTCTTAAGAAGTAATTCTGCAATAAAGTTCTTCCATCTCACAGCCAATATTTCTTCTTAGAGATGATATCATAATCTCCTTTTTGTGCAGTCATGCTATTCTCTTTGAAGATATGGGTGGTGAATATAATATACCTTTGGCTGCCAATGCCAAGTCTGTCAGGGAGTTTGATGAAGGACTAACCCGAGGTAGATGCTCCTCGTAGAAGCAATTCCTCCTTTTCTTTTATGATGGTTGTGTTGGAGGTTATTATGGTATGCCATCAGCTCACACAACTTTTAACTTCACTGGGCAGTTTCATTTGGTTTCAAGTCGGTGGATGACTACTACTCTAATTCATGCAGTTCAGATTCCATAAAACATGTTCGCACACCTTTGCTTTGCATCCAGGTATGCATCTGTGCCAATTTTGCAGATTACATGAACATCTTGTCTGATACTGTGCTGTAGAGAATTAATTGGGCATTGAACTTTTGGTCATATTTTGTTGCTGAAGCCGTGGTCGAGCTACATTGATATGTGATATTTTTGGAACTTCTGTCTTGTCTTGTCTATACCAACTAGGCTCCTTGTATGACTGCTTATTTAGTTCTGGGTGAAGGATTTACTAGGAGCGTGGATGTTTCTCTAACATATACTCACAATCTTACTTACCTGAAGCAATTGAGGACTTGACTTTTGGTTGTTTTTATTCACTATAAGGAGCTAAAAGCATTGTAATTCCCATGATACATCGAAGATTATTTAGGAAAATAGATTTGCATGTGTTGAATTGCGTTCCTTCTTTGATACTTGGATTTCAGAAAGTTGTGAAATTGTATTCAGATTTGGCTCAGCTTTGGATTTACTTGTAATTAATTTGCAGGCTGCCAATGATTGCGATCCTTCTTTGATACTTGGATTTCAGAAAGTTGTGAAATTGTATTCAGATTTGGCTCAGATTTGGATTTACTTGTAATTGATTTGCAGGCCGCCAATGATCCAATTGCTCCAGCCCGGGGAATTCCTTATGAAGATATCAAGGTATGCAGGGCTCTGTCCCTAGAAGTCATGTAGTGCTCTTACCCCCCTATCTTGTATCCTTCTATATCCTTGCCTTTCTGGATAGCTATTTGTGCCATTTTTCACTTCTGCATAACCAGGTAAGGTACTCTGGTTCTACTAAATACTTAGCTTCATCAAGAGTCACAATTGTTAGCACACAATAATAAATTCATTATTTCTGCATGTGTTCTTTACCTGATCCAGTGATATTCTTCAATGGTCACCCCTTGTCTTCATCCACCATTTTCATCTTTGTTAATTGTTTTATATGCCATTTTAAAATTAGAAGTCATGATACCTAAAATAACCACGGTTTGATTTTCTTCATCTTGACGTTCCTTCCCAAATGGTTTATCCTTTTCTTAGTAAGTATACAAAAGCCAATTTTAGATGGGAATTTTTTTTTAGGTTGGGAATAATGTTGATCCTTCCTACATCTATAAAAATTTAAATTTGGTCCAGAATAAATTTTAGTAGTATTTTTAAGCAAGTTATCAAATATCTTGTCCGAATTGTCTGACTTGAAATGCTTTAGGAAATCTCTCGTTGGTCATCAAGTTTCGAAGTTTACTAAAATAGCCAGCCTGTCGCATGCCCCAACTTTGCTGATTTTGGGTATTTTCGCTTATTAACACCATTTGAAAAAAATATTAGCCAAGTAAACGCAAGTATAAAAAGTTTTGGTGAAATAACACAATTTGTTACATGTCGTATACATGTACCTATGCTATTTCGCCAAAACTTTTTCAAACTGTGTTATTTTGCTAAAACATTTTTAAAAAGTGTTAATTTTTTTTTAAAAAAATTCTTTAAAAAGATTCATGGTGCTAATTTTAGTGGTACAGGGCAGCTCAGGATTTTCTAGTTAATTGAATACTTTCTACCATAGTCTGCATTCACTTTCTACAACAATGTCATTGAACCATAAACCGCCCAATTGATCACCACCAGGGCAAACCTAAATGTTCTTTGATTCGTTGTGCATCCAATCATTTTGTCCGTCCCCTTTTAAACAAGTACATGGCTTGCTGTCACAGGAAAATCCAAATTGTCTGCTCATCGTGACACCCAAAGGTGGCCATCTAGGGTGGATTGCTGGTAGTGAAGCTCCACTTGGGGCTCCTTGGACTGATACAATAGTGATGGATTTCCTAGAATATCTACAAAGTGGTGCATGTGAAGCCCCGGAATCGCATAGCGGCACAGAAGGCGTGCAACACTCTACCGAGGCCATGCATCACCTAAAATTATAGCCCAGCAAACAGGACACATCCATGCTATCCAACAGTTGGTATTTGTTGGCTATGGAACCGTTTTCAGTATACAATTGGAAATATAAAAATTCGATTATTTGAACTTTCTGATATCTCAGAATGTTGCATTCTCAGATCATGAATCTGTGATATTTATATACCTCCTAAAAATGACAATTAAATTTTATCACATCTCTTGTGTTTCTTAAATGTCATCTCCACATTTCTTTTTCTTCGGTTAATGAGGAAATTTCCTGTCATTAGAGTAAATCATCACTTGCACAGAACAAACTCACTGAGCTGCTATTCACCTTCATCAAAGAGACCTAACAAAAAATTGGAAATCAGTTCAGATTTTTGTTGTCTCCACTCACTATTAGATGTTCAATTCAAGTCTCAGCTTTCTGTGGCACTCTAAGCTACAAGCCCACAAAAGTTGTTTTGCATCTTATACTTTGCCTTTCATAATGCAGGAACTACTCTGTGCTACTGTCATCGCTCTTGTTCATGACCTTGCTTGGGAGCAATAGCTTCTTGTTTAAGAATTTAAATTTTGGTCTCTAGTTTTCTTCTTCTTCTTCTTCTTTTTTTGAAAACCACATTTTAATCCTTCCAACTCTAAGTTTGTTGCTAAACTTGAAATGATTACCATATAGTAAGTAAGTTCTCATCACCGATAACGTTTGCATAAATAAATAAGCAGTGAGTACACAAATAAATAAACAAAAGTTAAAATTACAAACGAGGATTATGAGTGTTTTAAGGAATGCTGAGATTGTTCTAAATAAATAAATAAATAAATATGGAGTGAGTAGATAGATAAATAAATAAACAAAAACAAAAAATATTGTCTTGCCATATGCCAACGGGATCGAATGGAGGTTTTCTAAAAATTCACTTGATGTATAGATATAGTAATACAGCTAACTGCCACAGACATTCTCACCATTGCTGGTGAAATGCCAGCAAGTGCCTACATTGTCTACATTCACTATACTAAAACAAGTCTAAATTCAATATCTTATAGCCACATTAACTTACAAGCTCATCACAATTTACCAATATTTTCTTTCCTTTTCTTTTTTTATGGTATAATTTAACAATATATTCAATAAAATTTCACACACATTTAACCCCTCTCTCTCTTATATATAGCAGCATAAATCCTCTTCCTCGCCAACCCATCTCTGCATATTTCTTTCTTCTTGATTTCTTTAGTGGTGTTGGCATGGCTGAAACCAAGAACCAACAAGGCTTTGTTTTTGCTGGCAAGAAAAGATCATCAACAGGGCAAGATGGTGATGATGATTGTATTGTTGCTAATAAGAAAGCAATGTTATCTACAGGCATGCCTTCCACGTGGGAGGATCCAGCTGCAGCATTGGCTACCTCAAGGCATGAATTTGGTGAACATGGTGGTGTTAACATGTCCACTGAGGCCTCTGCCACCTTCACTGTCATGGAGCCTGAAACCATGCGCCGTATGTTTTCCAGCGAGCTTGGTCCTGAACGACTTCTTCACATACAGCCGACACTTTAATCCCACCGTTTTAAATCTTGGCCGTCAGATGGATGCTCTTGAAGGCACTGAGGCTGCCTATTGTACAGCCAGAGGTAAGTTAAATTTTACGATTTAAGAATAGCGCTTTTCTTTTTGGTTCACAGTCGGCCAGCTTATGCATGATCTGACGTATATTTCTAATAAGATATCTTGTCTGTTTATGATTCCTATTGATAATATGCTATAAATGGTTATACCTTTCAAGATTTGTATGTCCTAATTGCACAAATTGTCTTAATTACGTCACTTGAGAAGGCATATAAATTAATGTGTAATATACTGGTATATAAATTCATGAACTTGTAATGGTTTAATTTTGGACAGGTACGTCTGCCATATCATCAGTGTTGCTACAACTTTGCTGTAGTGGAGGACGCATGGTGGCATCAAGGACTCTCTATGGAGGGATCCATGCATTACTCACCCATTCTTACCAAGGGCGCGTAACATAGCGACAACATTTGCGGACATCAATGATTACGGGATGGTGAAAAATGCAATAGTTGAAGGATAGACCAAAGTTTTGTATTTTGAGTCCATGTCTAACCCAACTTTGATGGTTGCTAACATCCCTGAACTGAGTAGAATAGCCCGTGATAAAGGAGTCACGGCTGTTGTGGACAACACTTTTGCTCCAATGGTTCTGTCCCCAGCTAGACTTGGAGGTGATGTGGTTGTGCGTAGCATCTCCAAGTTTATTAGCGGCGGAGCTGATATCATTGCAGGTACTTTGAAAAACTGACGCTTCCCAATTCCAGAATTAAGAGTCCATCTTTCATAATTAATGTATTTCCATATTTGGCAGCCTAACAAAGATGATTTGTCGCAGTCCAACGCGAAAGGCGTTTGATGAGCAATGCCATGCTTATTTTTTAGGTGAAGATGTTGTGAAATTTGGCTAATTTACTTGCCATAAAAGGGGAAAAAAAGTCTTTAACTGGTGGCAATGGAATTTAGAAAGAGTACCGTTGAGTGGTAATTCTTCTTTTCATTTTGAAAAGAAACAGGGAATGCGAATCAAAATTTGAGGGGATTTTTTAGGCTTACAAATATTTCTTTTAAATAAAAAAGATATAATTTACTGAAGTAATGGAATCTTTCCTCTCGTGAAAGATGAGCATGCCAACTTTACCAATTATTCATACCATACATTTTTCTTAATATTTTTTATGGTTTTGTTTTTGACATTTCAAAAAGATGTTCTTATATTTGAGTTTGATATTTCCTTCTGTTTCTCATGTGATTGTTTGTGTGATGTGTCCCTTATCTTGTTTCTTTGCGGATCGGATTTTTCTCCTCTCTTCTGCTTCGAAAACAAAAGAGGTTTTGGAGGGCTATGAGGGGCAGGCTACCGATGGTCCACATATGCTAGTAGGTTTAGCACACGGTAGACACGACTGATTCCAACAATAGCCATATTCTGGTGTATTCCAAAACTTAAAACAAGAATTATTGCTAATGCATCAATGGAATATCCTCAGGTGCTGTCTGTGGTCCAGCCAAACTGGTTAATTCAATGATGGATCTTCAGCAAGGAGCCTAATGAATGCCAAGGTTGCCTTTGAATTGTCAGAGAGGATTCCTCATGTCCTGCTCTGTTAGTAGCAGTAGTAGTGAAAGGAACAGGCACTTGCTGGCATTTCACCAGGATTGGTGAGAATGTCTGTGGGATTCATTGGAACTTTGGCCCAGAAATGGAGCCAATTTGAGAAGGCTTTTTCAGAACTGCAAGATTCAGGGTTATACAAATTAAAATTCAGTGTTTGATGACATTCATTTGTTAGTTGTAAGGCCAATATATCAATATAGTAATAATCTGTCCTGGATATAAGAGTATTGGACCAAGCACAGGCATTGAACAGAGGATGGTGAACTAGGAGGAGGTACTAAATAACTAGAGGCTGTCGATTTTCTATAGATTATAGGTTTTAATTTGGAGCAAAAAAGCTTGCATTATCTCCGAAGAACAAAAGGAATCCACTAAGATTTAGTTGTTGGTACCAGATGGAGACATGCACAAGCAGGTGTCATATAAACATCTACATCTACACATTGTACAAGCATCTCCCCAAAAAAATAAGTTTCGTAAGAAAATCTTAGCTCAATCTTGAAAGCAGAAACGTACACAGACATATCTGTACGTGATTGAACATTGAAGCAAACCAATAAGACATGGGGTGGTCAAGCTAGACGTTTGGATTCTTCATGTAGTTCATAGGCATAGGACTTGTTTATATTAGGACTGATAAATACTGATAGAGGCTTGACAATGTAACTACAGATACAGTGGAACATAACTAGATCACACCTTTGTTTTGGGCCAACTATGGTCGGAGTTCCTCCCATGTAATGGAACTTTCACCGAGCAGTATCAATGTCCTTCAGCCCACCTGTTTTCACGTGCTATCAGCTACGTGTTTATGAGATGTGATTCTCTTGTTTAAGGTCATCAGGAGGGTCCAGAAAAGGATCTCAAGACAAAAGCTAGCTAGTGTTTGTTTATAGATATCAACATCATATTGTTGGACCTTGTAAAGCCAAAAAAAATAAATCAGTCTTTTCTTTCGAGTAGGATAAGGAAATTAATTTTATTAATACTATTTTGTTGGATAGATAATTAGAATGTCATTTTAAGGATTTGAAACGGAACATTTAATTTGTGTGATGTAAAAGAGTGAATACATATATATGCCAGAAAAATTTATTTTAAATTTTTTTCATTAAAAAACACTTAAAAAAATAATAGAATTTCTAATCTTAAATCAG
>Ga0307515_10012052_pt1 | contig 16318 bp, 10 predicted proteins | sample 17_EM_MG_FD_194513 | JGI IMG/M metagenome (GOLD analysis project Ga0307515, IMG submission 194513) | Populus trichocarpa ectomycorrhiza microbial communities from riparian zone in the Pacific Northwest, United States - 17_EM | ecosystem: Host-associated > Plants > Roots > Unclassified | place...
AACCAATGAGCATTCTGTAATTTGCCACAGTAAGATGGTACGTACCACCATCAACCAATGAGAATGCTTCGAGCCGACAAACCATGTGTATATATTATAGACAATGTAATTCTTGGCAAGAAATGATTTCTTGGACAACATGCTGGGGAAAATCAAGCAGTAATAATATGGAGAATTCTTGAATGCTATGAATTGACTCACTGTGTTGAACTGTTTTCAACCACCAATACATGCAATAATGCCAGTGCAATAAAGAAGCTTGAACATATCTTTGGAAGCCACACCAAAGGATTTGGTGCAGTAATGACCGGTATACATTGCATTGGACATGTTTTAAACTATGTTGTAAATCTCTATCTGCACGGAAATGATACCGCAGATATCAAATCAAGAATGCACGAATCAACACCGCAGTGGTATCCCAACCTACTCCATCCGTCGCATATATGGGGAGCACTGACAAAGCTTTAAAGTAGGTTTGTGTGGATTTTATGCTCACCCTAATGAAGACAGAGATTGGAGGATTGAGCCACAACAGACATTCCAGATGTTTCCCCTGTACCCAAATTAGGTGGAAATATTATACAATGGCATCGAGATGTCGATGCACAGCACGATGCCCATAATATCACAGAGGTGTTTGTTAAGTATATGTTTACTGCAATCTGCGAAGAGCAAGCACAAAAATTTTGGCCAGGAGTAACAACCTCAAGATCAAGATGCACGGCATATTTCCAATTCGATTACTGCATACAAAATACTTCTGATCATTTGGATAATCTGAATACAATTTGCTTCATTTTTATATTATTCGAAGTTTGATCTTGACGGTTGAAAGCAAGCAGACATAGACCTATCGTTCTATTGGCTTTCTGGCAGAGATTATACCAGCCATAGATGAATTGCCTGCCAATCTACAGGATGCGAACATACAGTACTCAGACACTACGATTTACACTTCCCATCATAACAGTGCAATTATCATAGGTTACCCTGCCATGCAACATGACTGGGCGATGCAACACCCCGACGACACAGACTCTTCGGAGTAAACGCCGTGCAGCCACCACAAGTACAACCTCCAACGACAACCACAATGCCTAGAGTCAAAGCAAGTAAAGTACAGACAAAGAATGATACTATGCGGAAGGCTATAAGGGACTACAGGGGTGGTAAATATGCAAGCATCAGAAAAGCAGCAACACGCTTCCAGGTGGACTTCACCACTCTTTCCAGAAGGCTCTGAGGCACAAAGCCAGCCCATTCAGCACATCTTGAGAGTGCTCTCCTGACACGTGTGCAGGGGAAGGCCATTGCGCAGCTGTGTCTGGGGTTCAACAGCTGGGGCTTACGTCTCAACCTTGCATATGATACGGGTTTTGCCATTCATATTCAGGACACAGAAATGCGCAGACAGTCATGCAATCATTAGATTTCACGATTCCTGAACAGCCATCTTATCCTTGCTTGCAAGATAGCCAATGATTCCACCGGTCCACATGATAGCAGTCTGCGGTAGGGCACAGTCCAGTCCGGTCTAATGGGAAGGTCGGACTACACCAATCTGTTGCATATATGGTTTATCTCCCTGACGTATGGCTTCAATTGGGCTGATGCATAATCTCTCTCAGATGATGGTCATTCCGGACTCAGCTGGAGATGCCAGCTGAGTGCACATGCATGCGTGCAAAGGAATACTCTGTAGGCCGTATATAAGATCATAAATGTACCTGTACTTTAGAATACAAGCTTCTAGCAATCAGTACACTCAACACAATCCACAGACTGGCAGTCTGGGCCTGGACGGGCTTGGACTGGACCGATCCATTTACGCATATAATTTTAATATTACTTTTTAGCTAAGTACTACCGCAAACATAACTCATCCTCACTTTTTATCACCACTCTCCCCTGAATACCGACTCTGATCGAAATTATACCACTTCTGTCTGTATATTCGGCTCAATCAAGAGATATTTGCCTCATTAAAAGACTGATAACCAGGAAAGTATACCCTAACCCTGGACACCGTGAGGGCTCGGTCCGGACCAAGCCCAGTCCAGTCTCTCTGCATCTTGGATCGGTACGATCCCAGTCCAAAAATTTCTTGGACTGGACCTGGATTGGACTGGACGGTTCTGGTCGGGACTGATCCATTGCTGGACTGGTGGAATCATTGCTCGCCAGCTCCTGCCTACATTTGCTCAATCACCACCAACTTCGCTTGCCAGCTTCTATCTAGCTTCGTTCAATCACCACCAGCCAGCTTCACTCAATCAACAGCTGCCAGCTCCTACTCAGCTTCGCTCAGTCACCACCACCTTTGCTCGCCAGCTCCTACCTAGCTTTGCGCAATCACCACCAGCCAGCTTTGCTCAATTAACAGCCGCCAGCTTCTACCCAGCATCACTCAATCCCCCCATCTTCGCTTGATCAATAACTGCCCACAATTACCCAACTTCACTTGATCATTATCCCACTCCAAGCCCACTTCACTTTACTAACTCCATGCAGCTTGTTGACTACTTCGCTTGATTATGACCAGCCTGCTTCGGTTGATCAACATCTGCCCTCTTCAACTCTGTTTCACTCGATTGCTCCCAGCTCCCAGCCAGTGCTAACAGTCAGTTTCCCAGTTGAGAGAGTGAAAATATCAGTTGCAAAGTCAGCATGTCAGAATTGTGAGAGCGATTATAACAGAGTTGTGAGAGGGAGCATGTCAGTGTTGCGATTTTCAGTATGTCAGAGTAGCAAGACCTAGGATGTCAGAGTTGGGAGTGTGAGGATGTCAGAGATGGGAGAGGGAGCATATCAGAGTGGTAAGAGCGATCAGCTCAGAGTTGTGAGAGCAAAGCATGTCAGAGTCGGGAGAGTGAGGTTGTCACAGTTGTGGAAGCAAGCATGTCAGAGTTGTGAGATCTACTCTAGCATGTCAGTTGTTAGTGGAAGCATGTCAGAGTTTGGATAGTGAGCATGTCAGAGTTGGGACATCAAGCATGTCAGAGATGCGATTGCGAGATATCAGAGTTGCAAATAGCAGGGTATTTAATAAAAGCAAGAATATATACCATGAATAACTGCATATTACAGAGATGGTACCAGTGAATTATAGATATGTTACTAGAGTAATACAGATATGCTACCGGGGTATTACATGTATATAACTGGGGGTGATGCACAACAGCTCTGGGGTGTTTGGAGTTATATGTTGCTATGTGGTGTTATCGGTGTTTCGAGAGATCACAGTACGACATAAGGCTCAGAGTAGATTCCTTCTGATGGAATAACATTTTGCAGACGTGTTTGGTGCAACTGTGCCACTTGGCCCGCCTGCTGCGTCATTTATCTTTCCATTCGGCTCCTCTAGTCTCCCAGTGTGCTTGATGACTCCGAGATCTCAGTCCTCAGCCTTTGCCCATTCTGGTTCCGCTCCCACGGTTCACTCATAGCTGTAAAAGTGACGCGTATTTTGTTTTGTTTTAATCATACTGTATTAACTCTACTTAGAGTATGACAGTCCCATACTCCCCTCCGCCTCTGGGTTGGCCGGCTAGACGGCGGAGCTCCGCTCCTGCTACCCGTCATCCCCTTTGGAAAAAAGAAAAGAAAAGTATCTGAAGGTGATCATTAAACTACAATGGAAATGGAAATGTGATGAAATCAGGAAGAGCCCGCTGGTTCTTACTCCTCCGCCTGTTGCCCGCCGGCTCTTACTCCTACTCTTCCGCACATTTGGGCGGGAAGTTCCCGATCTTGGTCGCTATCAGGAAGTCCATCACTGCCTTATCGCACTTCTCCATGGAGAGCAGCTCAGAGACTTGCACGCTTCGGCATCTGCCCGCTCTCCATCCCGTTGCTGTCCTCACCCCTTTCCCCAGCGTTTTCTGCTTGTCTCCCCATCGGCTGCGGTGGAGGAAGAGATGCTCCCGCGTCTGGGCTACAGTCCTACCTCCGCCGCTGCACCACCATCATTTGTCGTCATCTAGGTATCCGAACCGCTTTATGTACATTTCCACTGGTGCATGTCCATTCTTCAGTCGGTAGTACCTGACTGCCAGTGGTTTCGCACTATTCATTCGGATGGGTCTCTTGCTCCCAGCTTTGCCTTTTATTCTGTAGCCATGATGTTTGCTGCATTTGTCGGCTTCCCATTGAGCCTTCGCCGCCATCTTTGCGTTTGAGATTCGTCTGGTCCTGCTCGCCACCGAGGTGTATACTCGGTCTCGTACCGTACCTGATCTGCGGCCCTCTCTTGCTAGATTCACTTGGCGATCTGCTTCCTCATTTCCGGGGATGCCAGTGTGTCCTGGGACCCAGTGGATTTCTGTCTCTATGCTGGCTTCGCGTAGAGCCCTTGCACTTAAGTTGATTCACCTGCCTAGGGGCTGGCCTGGCCCAGGTTCCAGGTGCTCCATTCGTCGAGTGGCTGCTTGCGAGTCGCTGAAGAAAGCTACCTTTGTCACTCCGTGTGTCTGCAGTGTGTCCTTTTTCATTACTGACTCGCAGAGTGCGAGTCCAATTGCCCAAAGTTCTGCATCGTAGACCTCAATTCGTCCGGTGCCGAGGTGGCTGCGGAAAACTCTCCAGCCGTCTCTGTGCTTGCATACTGCCGCTGCTCTCACTCTGCCATCATCGGATCGCGATCCGCACGTCCACCACATCCAGACCCCCGCGCCCAAGGTGACGCGTGTTGTCTCTCCCGACACCTCTCCAGCCATGCCGCTAGTCTCTCCTGGTTCCGCCATATTCATACCTCTCCCAATCGGTGACTCTCCAATCGTCACTCCAGTAGGGCTCCCACCCTCTGGGGTCGCCATGGACGCTGGTTTGTCGGTCGTCACGTGACGTCGATCGCTTGTGCGTTCTGCAGATGCCGTGCCTGGCCTCCTCCAATCATCCAAAAATGCTGGGAGAGCCGTTCCCGGGTCAATTCGATGCTAGAAGTCGAATGCCATTGTCCGCTTTTCGATCACTATCGTGGTTGCTGAGTTATTCCGCCGTTTTTGGTTTTCGTTTTCGCCAAGACATTTTGCAGACTGAGCCGATCATGCCAGTGGCATGTTCTGGATCATCGATTTTACATGTTACTGAGTTTGTGGCATATGGCATATTGTTACTTTGGATGCTTCTTTGACTTGTTGATTGACTTGATTGATCTATCTCGAGAGCCAAAAGCCCGTATATGTACAATCTCCCATATGCATACGCGTATGCTCTATCTAACATGAGACGCATCACCCTGGTCCTGATGCATATCCTCATACAGCCACCATCTTCATACAAGTCTTCATTCTCATACAAGACATCAGACGGTGCTGAGACTCACGATTCAAGTACACATGCAACACATATTGTTACTTTGGATGGTTTGGTGACTTCTTGATTGGCTTCTCTATCTCGAGGGCCAGAGGCCCGTATATGTACAATCTCTCATATGCGTACGCGTATGCTCTATCTGACATGAGACGCATCACCCTGGTCCTGATGCATATCCTCATACAGCCACCATCCTCATACAAGACACCAGACGGTGCTGAGACTCACGATCCAAGTACCCATGCAACACATACCTGCACTCTGGAGGCGTGATAATCCATGATCCAGGCGACCCAACAAATCGTAACATCCAAACATCAACCAACCCTTTAGTAACATTTCGACATTATCAATCTTGTTACAGTTCAATTACTGATTCACAACCGCAGATAAATTTCGGACTCAAAAATTGTTGACACGTGTACACTGCGGTGGGCGTGGAAAGCTCATTAATTGTCCAAATCTAAGTCTAAGGGAAAGGAAGGCTAAGAAGACAAGCTGTCTACAATACTATACTGGATATAACAACCCACGTAACAGCCAAGCTATCACATGATGCCCATCGATGATCTTAGGCAAAGCCCAGCATTTCCATCAACACAAATGACTACCACGTCACCACATATACTAATTTGAGCTTCCAAGCTTCCTGATATTCTATCCGTTTGCACAACTACCTCTAGGCTTGAGGCATATATCGGTGTGGGGGAACAGCATTCAAAGTATATATCCTGGTCACCCATATTGACTGCTACTGCTACAGTCTTATGCGGCTGATCATTTGTAGTTTCCATATACTACCATAAAAAAATAAATTCAATCGCGGGGCATGGCGAGCTACAAACTCTGCGTGGTTTAATCAATTGCACTTCATCCTTGGAAACCCAACTCGCCTCTTGCCGGTCGCTTTGCAGAATCTTATCATAATCGACATACCACATCTAGTTCTGCAATCCTGATGGTGGCGTTGCTCTTGGCATGACGTGCTGAAACACCCCAGTACTGCTGAAAGACTGAGATACCGAATCGGCGATTATGCTGGACACGATTTTGTTAAAGACTTAAAGTGGTAGGTGATGTACTATTTTTGTGTAAGGCACACTAAACTTAAACTTTAAATGCCTCGGATTGCGGCGTTCCTGGAACTAAGAAGCGCTCATGCGCAATCGTACCGTTCGGTATCGGAGCGGTGTGCGGGAGATAGGCCACAGTGGCACCAAAAAGGCGAAGGTGCATTGCATCATGCATGATCATTATTGGATGGCTTAGCGCATCGCCCCACTCCTATCAACAACGGGTTGGGCTGCAGCTACTGTTTCGAGCTGTTGGCATTATGCAAATCATATCTCTGTGAGCTTGGCACTACTCAGTAGATTGTGTCGGGGACCACTTGCAGGGTCCAGAACGCCAGGTACACTTACATGCCTGTCAAACATGAAAAAGAAAAGAAACAAATATGAGAGCCAAGAGTACTATCGAGAAAAATAATCAGTCGCTTGTCCTGTACGAACTAGCTTATTCAAATGAGGTCATTAGTTTAGATCGCATACTGTTAAAATTCAGAGCTTAACACAGATAAACTGGTGTAGCTCCGTTCAATACGATATCTGTGGTTGTATTTCAACGTCACTAGGTAGTTTGGCAACGACTGTCGGGGCCGCTCGGTAGGCCAATCGGTATGTGTCCACTCTGACATCGGGTGACATGCATAAGTAGTTAATGCCAAGCTGACCTTCGTTTGAATTGAGGGAGGTCCGCATCCCCGGTTGCCGTATTAGAAGGCAGGAGCATCTGTAGAGGCAACTTTCGTATACGGTATGCTACCTGGTCTATACACCTCCTGCCATATCTGGGCGCATTTGCAATTGTATGTGCAGTCGCAATTGCTTTTGGTTGCCTTTAACTCATGTACCCGGCCTCTTATCATCGTGATGTCTTTGCTGGCAGGTGCACATGTCCTCTCGGGCTTCTCCTACCAATGGGTACACTTGTGATTTTTGTTTTCGCTTGTTGCTGGGTACACTCGTTGTTAATAGCATCCCTACACTCATGTATGCTGATAGTTGCTCATGCGCTTGGTGTTTTAGCTTCTGGCTTCGCCGTGTCGCTACTCTTTCTGGTGGAAGTAGCCTTGAAACAACATTACACTATCTTACAAAAGAGTGTTAAATAGTATTCTAGTCATCTCATTTACATAATACATCATCATTCATCTCGCTTGTGCTTTCCTCTCCTTATGCTCGGATGAGCTTGTAGTTCCTAAATTTACTACAGCCAGATACAATTGTCGAGTTTCGCAGTAGTAATAATCTTTTAGTGCTTCGTTTCTGGCCTGTCGCTTCCCGTTCGACTACCGTTTCGGTACGGTTACACCTTCACTTGAGAGCAGGTACTTTATCGATCACTACGTATCCTTACTTTGATCCTGGGTGGTTTCCGATTACGCCATCATAACTGTTGCTCCGGGAAGTCGCGTGATAACCCAAATCACATTCATATACGCGGATGTCGCTGTTTCTTGTCACTTTTCCAAAGATGACAGCACGAAATTATGCTTTGTGATACAATGACCCTTAGCTACCATGACATATAAACAGTCCTTTCCCTAAAAGTTGAGTGGGGGAATCTTCCCCATCTAGCCGCGCCAACTGGAGGGGTAGGGGACTGTTATAGTCTAGATAGAGTAAATACAGCATAATCAAATCAAAATAAAAACAGTCCTTTCATATATGTCATGTTTATTGACATTCGTTGTTTTCGGAGTTTCATTCCAGCATAAATTTCAAATTCCACCCATAAAAGAAGAAAATTAAGCGCAGAGCGATACTAAGTAGAACACCACAGTTTATCCATTAAGACGAAATGACATACAATGAATGCTTCACACCATGACAAAAACACAATACAGTAACCTTTAATCGAGACACCAAAACAGAAAAGCAAACAAAATATCCAAAGACTAGTCAGGAGTGTTAGTGTCGATCAACACTGGGGTCACAGGCTTACCAAAATAACCCCTAATCATCACACTCAGTTTTGAACATTCCTCCAACTAACACCTGATTCAGGTCGGCCTGCATTCGGGTTCATCTTTGTTGTCATCATCAGGTCGTATTGGGGCTTGTTCGATGCCACGGTATCGGATTCAATTCGTACGAGCTTTGGCAATGCAAACGGTTTTGCCGTTACGTCGTTCTGACCCTCGTCTTCTATTCCCTCAACAGTGACGCTGCTTATACGATCTTCACCCACGTTTTTGATAAATGGTGCCCCCTGATTTCTGTCTTCTCTTGTCCCATCAGTGACGCCGCACTCACGATCTTCATCCACTACTTTGACCACTTTGATAAACGGTGTCGGCGATAACCGTCCTGACCATCTCTGTCGTCCGTTCAACAGCTCGTCCAAACACCGGTACAGTTGAGTAGCTTGAAGCCCGATCGTGTGAAGGTTGAGACGAGCCAGAGGTCCCAAGTTATCTGTCCTTGCCAGTGGTTGAACAATTTGCAGGCGCATCACAACCAGAATCCATATAACGACGCACACTATCGGAGTGACAACAAGGACTTTGACTGACAACGCCGCGACTTCGCTGCTCTCTAGGATGATATCAGCGTTCTCGTCCGGGACAACGCCGTTTACCGCAGCGATATTTTGAAGTCCTTTGGGGTCGAGGGTTGAATAAAGAAGGAATAGGTTTCTAGCAACCTCTCGGGAATAGAGGAACGTGACAGAAATTAACTTTGTAAAATCTTCCTCTAGGGACGCTTTGCCAGCCGTGAATGATTTGGTGCGAGGAAAGTAGTAAAGCGACGAAGCAAGGTTGTTAAGGCCAAGATTTAGCGTGAGTTGGGATATCGGTGGTACCCCGAATTCAAATGGAAATACTTCGTCTCGCAGAAGCTTTGAGAGCTTCAAACCGCGGAGATCCTTTAGATCATCGACATAGTAGACAGTTTGTCCTCTCAAAGAATAAGTATCGTGCTGCACGCATCTTAGTCCAGGCCTACCACGTTTGACACGCCACTTGGGATCGTACGTCGTTTTGTTGGAATCGAGATTTAGTTCAGTCGAATACCACGGATCGTCCAGATTTTCGCTGGTTGTGAATCGGAAGGATGTGTGCGGTGTTAGTCCAAACATAAACCCGTTCTCTTTTATCGAAGATACGTTGAGTGGAGAGCCCGGGCGACTCTGTTCGGGGTTGTTACTTAGACTGAGATATGGCGGCATCTCTTCTTCGGATTTTGTCGAAAATTCGTCCTCGAAGCCCGGCCAGCTAGGCCAATAATTCCAACTTTCCTTATCGTCTGTCCGGTTGTAGATACTGTAGTCAGTCTTGCAAAAGCCGTTAACATTATACGTCAGCTCAGGAGCATCCTGAAGGCCCATCTCATATCCGGTGATCTCATAACTGTAGTTGTATTGTACCATCGGTCTACCATTGTCTGCTGGAAGATCTTCGCGATTCACGTGTACCCTATTCTTCAGATTCCTGCGGGAGGTCTCATATCTTCCCAGCGCCTGAAATCCGGCGGATCCTCGGATCGGTTTGACCTCATCTAGGAGGTCGCTTCCAGTATCATTGGCAATGCGGAAATTCGGATAAAACAGCACTGCCGCATTTGCTCTAGTAGCATGTCTCTCAATCAGCTGCCGACCGGACACGAGAAACTGTGCACCCAGGCTTGCTCCAATTAGGGAACCCGCAATAGCCAACAGTATAAGTGCACATCGAACTGTAGGCCAATCGACCATCCTGCCAGTCGGTTGTATTGACCTTATGTTGAAAAGAGCACGACGACAGTAATGGAACATGAGGATAGCAGCTGTCGTAGGACTGTTCGCATTGTAGAAGGCCACCAACATGATGATTCGGTTACCCGAGTTTTCGAGCGGAAAGAAGGCAAGAACCAGGTCGACCACGAGCCGAGTAATGCCGGCAAATATGAGCGCGACGATGATCGTGTAGGCCACTATCCAGTAGCTGGCTTCGTCTGAGGTGACAGCGATGACCTTGACGATTGTGTTGTCGCTCTTGGGTAGGTCAAACCAACGGTACCGATTGAGGACGAAGGTATCAGGAACGGGTCGGTCGTAAAAATCCATGCCGGGAGTCGAAACGATAGGTTCTGAAGTTAAATGGCAAAGCAGGAGCGATATAATAGCTGCTTCCGAGTTGATGTCTAACTTTTTGTTATTTTGGGCCCAAGCCAGTATTCCTAGCGTCATGAGGGGTACTTACCAACAGCTTCGAAGTTATTGTCAGACTATGTCTTCCGCACGGTTTCTGCGGTGGGATTTTCTAATGACAGCGAGGTATTCTCTTATAGCAGATAATTAATTTTCCACACTCGAAGTCTGGTGGTGTCTCTCAGCATTCATTCTTAACTATTAAAGAGCAGGGATGATGGTTCTACAGCAATTGAATATCCTTTCAGGCAACGGAATCTCTCACCAGCGAATAGATGGCAAAGTACTGGTATGACCCGAACGAAACAGCTGGACAACGTTTGCACGTGAAACAATGTAAAGTTGAGTGGCTCTGGTAATCCCATCTATAGTTTACCTTATGTATCTTACAGTTTCGTTTAGTAGAACGCTAAAATCCACACCATATTGTCTTTTCTTTTGCCACCGACGTTGTTGATCGATCATAAAGCCTAGAAGCACAACTCCTGAAGCTAGGCAGAAGTGCAACTGTGGAATGATCTTCTCTTACTTGCTGGAGCTTACGAGGACAAATACCAGGACTATGTACATTACAGGAGTCTAGAACTTTGATATGTGACGTAGTCAAAATCTCTGATATATCATAGAGTAAAAAACAAGCGATTATGATATTCGCATATGACAAACGGCCTAGCAAGTCAAAGACTGCAACTATAGGTTAGTTGTGTCTCTTTTCGGTCTAACAGGCCAGAAGCCATGATACATTTATCAGGCTTAGTGGTACTGGGGCTCTAGAAACAACAGTACGTGCACCTCCACATTTCATTTTTCTTGCCATAGAACTTGGATATTAGGCAGCAGTAAGTTGTGAGAGTGTTACAGTTGCATTAGCGGAGGCTCTGTATAGGGGGGGGCATGTACTGAATTCAAGTTACAAGTGCAGTTTGTATGATAAATAATGGGTTCGTAACATGCCTAGAAATAAAGATGACGTACCCTGTTTCTAACGGCACTCTTTTTCGCGATTTCCCCACCTATGGAGATAATTGTGATCTCAGTGATCCGCAGCAGCCATATTGTCGTTAGCTACAAGAAGCGAACAAAAATATGCCCAACCGCGCCCTGCAGAGCTATTGCCTGCCAAGATCTAAGTGCTAGACGAAAAACAAATTTGGGAGTGGGACTACTCCAATCCTGATTCATCCCTGGTGAATACTGCTGTCCTCGAATCAATGTTTCTATACTATGTACCCTGCACGCACGAGTGCGCGCTTTTGACCGCTCAAGTTAACTAACGAATGTCAGAAGCCAAAATATATCAGCAGCAAGCATTATGAGATATCTGCAGAAGATCATGACAAGAGAGTGAGCGCATGACATTGCATCGGGTGAATGCGATGGTACAGCTTCAGGCCTCAGTACGGCACTGTTGGCGGAGGGTTTGAAGATGCATTCTGGCAGATTAGGAGGGCACACGTGAACCGATTTGCATGGCTCATCAACTGGCCAATGCTAGCTAAGAACGAGCGAGGGTCGGAAAATCTGGAAACGAGATCAAAATAAAACCGTTTCAAATACGTTTATCACTTCCAGGTCCGTGAATTTTAATTCCGTATCTGTTACTCTAAGTCATAGAGAAAGCATATGATGTATTACCCAATGAATTATCTAGCAAAGTGCTGCTTCGAAGTTCGAACGCGCAACGCTGTACCAATATCGAATTTAAAGTAGCCTGTCACAGTGTGCTCTATAGTACGAATAAACGGTGCTTTTTCAACCATGTGAGGCAGTATAAGCCGAATCCTCACTTATCACTCAAAGTCCGGGATGAGAAACACTTACTGTGTTTCCCAGAGCCTCTGTTTAACCGTGTGATCTCAGAGTCAGTACTTCCAAAGGCTTTCTACACGTACATGACATGGGGCGATAAAACTTTCAACACTAGAAGTCAATCGCTAGTAAAGAATAGTCGTCATAATTGAATGCCTAACTGAAGCTTTCCGCACCCTACAGTATACATTGCTTACTTACGAGTGAATGCGATTTAGATTCCAAGCCGTCTATAAATACACCTTCAACCTGCATTTCCAGCGGGGGTGTTTATATCCCTCGTGAAGTGTAACTTAGTATACCTTACTGTGACCTAGCGGAGATACCCGGTACCCATAAACGTTGTGTTCCGCGAATTATTTTCATAGTTTTACATCCGCGAGAGAGAAAAAAGCTGTAGCGAGACGTACTTGGGATAGGATATAATACGTGAACTCCGTATCCTATTTCCCTGCGTTATGGTGTACATCGGGTAGGTGCTGCCTGAAAATGCTGCTAATATTTGACTTTATTTCAGTAGACAAATGTCGATGCGGAAATAAGCGAGGGAGCTCGGAATTAGAATTGCATATCATGTTTGTTTTTTGATCCTTTTTTTTTTGATGCATGCATGCAGCTTACACGGTACACTGCAGTTTTGATTTATCTTAATTTTTCTCATCTAGATCACGATCCTGCATATCCAGAAACCAAACGGATACAATAGCTTCTGCAGCCGTACTCTGTATCATACCACAATAGTAACGAGTTGGAGCAGATATGCAAATATCTTGGAGCGGAACGCTGGACTGCAGCGCACATTCATGCTACGGAATCTAGGCATGTGTGGTCATGTCAGAGGTACAGTGTATTCACCTAGGAAACTAAATGTAAAGAAGACTGATCATTACTGAAATAGTTATCCGTCTTCTACTGACCGCAGTCGCTCTATTGTTAAGTTATCAGAAATTGAAATAGTACTTGCACACAGAGACCCTTGATCAGATTTCGAATGGTTAGCGTTAGCGCAACTATCAGTAGGCATCACGTAAAATGGGATAGGGTTTCTTTTCTTTAGTTAACTTGAAATTTTAACGATAACAGCACCAAAAATTGCAAGTGACGAAACATTTCACACAAGTAGATAAATTCTCAACCATCACCATTCGGGTCGTGTCTCACGGGTTTACCTTCTGGTTCAAAATGTTTGCATATCGCACATCAGCCTCAGTTTGTCTTGTAGTCGTGTAGCAAGCTGATCTTTGTCCACAGAAAGAGAACGACCGGATAGGTTCGCCTGCGCATTCGCCAAGAAAAACTAATTATGGCAGAGGCAACGGTATTCCTAGCCCTCAGATGTCCCAAGATATCATAGGACCGATACGTACTTAAGTACATAGCTTTTCCCCGAGGTATTCTTGACATCCTCTAATACTACTATCATCTAATAACTATCCTCTACTTCGGTTAATACAATGAATCCCAAAGGCATTCTTTTACTCTCGTTCCTCGCACTTGCCCAAGCACACGATGTAATCAGCCGTTGCCGTGAAGTCGGCTTCCATGCCTTCGCCGACCAACTTGAGCTCCATACTGAACTCGTTAATCGCATCAACAAGCGCGGGGACACGGCAATCTGGGCAGTTCCCGACGAGGAGGTCTGGGCTACCTTCGGGAACAACACCAAGATTCGGAAACGACAAAGCGCTTCTACATTTTCCGGCCAGGCAACCGCCAAGAAACCCCCACCAAATCAAAAGCGGAATCTGATCGATGCGACCTACGGAGAGACACTATACACATATCTCGAAGACCCAGCGTTTGTGAATCTTGGCAAAGGACAGCCGAGTCGCCTGGTTAGCAAGTATGCAGGAAGCTCCAGCTCGTTGGAAGAGGCAACTTTTCAAATTTCAAGCGGCCTGGGAAAGGTGACGAGTCAGACATGTGGGCCGTTTTCATTTGATAAAGGTGTTATTTTTGGAGTTACCGGGTAAGTAACCATAGTTGAGGGTGTGAGAATGAATGGGACTGAGCTGACTACGATAGCTTTTTCACACTTCCGTCCGCGTTCTCGACGTCGATCCAGAAAGATGGAAGTGCGGACAACTTTTATGCGGCTGTTGTCAAAGCCAAGCTCCAGGACTTCTTCGACTCCACCCCCGCATGCACAGTATTCGCTCCAGTTGATTCTAAGCACCAAAAGCGTAAGCTGGATGTGAAGAAACATATTATCTGTGGCTTCCCGGGACACAGCCCTGATCTGTACCCGGGGATGACATACAAGAGTCTCGCCGGAACACCGATCAAAGTTACATATGGCAATGATGGACATAAACGGGTCAATGGATTGGCCTTTGTGAAGACTGATATTATCACGAAGAATGGGGTGCTTCATTTGATTGAAAAGGTATTTTAACCTACATTCATTCGTTGCTAGAGAATGCTGACAGATAAAAGCCATTTTAAACTGCCGATATCTGAGGGGTAGGACGGAAGGGATGATGTTGTTCTAATGGTGAATGTTATAATGAAGGCTTGCGATAAATTAAATTTAATAATTATCTATTGGATCTCAGCTTCGAAGTTTGTGTGAAATGGTTAATCACTACAAATCAGGTGAACAAGAACCAGAGTAAATATAGAAGTTGAGATCTCAGCATTGTACAGGGGGCGTCCTACTACTTTTGGTATTGGTCAACGTCCGACGGGCACTTTACCGCACAGGTCCTGCAGTCAGCAGCGGGTGATTATGGTTGCACAAAACGAACGCCCTTTACCCCACTAGTCTTTACCGACCATGGCTACACACTGGCTTGCAATGCTGGATGAAATATCCATCACAACCCTGAAACATTCTTCAGAGTAGATACAGTACAGGCAGATGAGGTTGAAATGATTCCTAGACAGTATTGAATTTCGTATTAGTATGAAGGTAAAATGGTATCTATGATATATGTACAAAAGTAAATTGCTGTTTATGTGTGGCAAGAGTGGAAACGAATGGCAAGGGGTGGTGCCGACCAGGAATCCCATTTGTCCGTTCCATCCGTTCAAGGCCATGCCAGAGACTTGATTAAAGCTTTCGTGGCCCAAGGTTTAGGACAGGATGGACTAGGGCTCTTCATGATAAGACTCCACGACTGTGGGCCCTAGAGTCCATTAATTACCTCCCACCGAAATTGAGATTCAGATTAATGAAGGTAAAATCACCGGATTCGGTTTAAGTTCATCTCGGCTGAAGATTTGCTCCGGAGTTCGGTGTCCCGGAACTCTCATTCCCGAGTCAGATCTAGTAGATCTGACCGTGGTCACAACTACGGCCATCTATACCAGGCCTAGACCTGTAATTTTCTGCCCGGGACAGACCAGCCCCTCCATAGCAGCGAAGAAGGGTAAGAGTAAGAGAGTACTGAGTAGAAAAATGTTAGCGAAGAGGAAGAGGGCACTTTGAGGAAGACGACAACGAGGTGGAAGGTGACGATAAAGTGGAAGAGGATAATGAACAACAGCGAAAAAGGAGGAAGAGACTTCTTCAAATGATATGGATTTCGAGTGCGGTCATCACGTGGCGTTGGGTTAGGGTTGAGCCGCGGAGCCGCATCTTTACTTCTTACAAAGTACGGTGGCGGTTTCGCTGCCCTTTGGAGGCGCCCAGATAGATCTCCAGCCCAGCCAACCCAGAGTTGTCATTTTTAGCAGCTCTTATGCTTCCAGATGTATATGGCTCTAACATACTCCTAGAATTCAAATTTGTTAGATCATCCCTTGGCCAACTCCCAGTGATCTAAGTCTGGGTGAGTCTCTATTGTTTCTGTGGCTGGAGCAAGCATATTGGCAACTGGGAAGATGCCTTCCACTGGGTAACTCCAATCAATTCAAGTTCATTTAAGTCCATGAGTTTTGCACTGATCACAAAGTGTTCTATACATGAACTATGCATAAACAGATCCTCTTTCACTTCCTGGTCTCCAATTTACTATATCACTAATATCCATAGTGCAGCTGTAAAAAAATGCTCCAA
>Ga0307515_10012054_pt1 | contig 16315 bp, 4 predicted proteins | sample 17_EM_MG_FD_194513 | JGI IMG/M metagenome (GOLD analysis project Ga0307515, IMG submission 194513) | Populus trichocarpa ectomycorrhiza microbial communities from riparian zone in the Pacific Northwest, United States - 17_EM | ecosystem: Host-associated > Plants > Roots > Unclassified | place...
GCTTTTACTAGCAGAAAAGCCCTAAAGGCAATCCTCCTCTTACTAAGGAAAATCTGACTAAAGGAGATATAGAAAAGTACCTACACCCCCTATTTTATTAGGCTTTTACTTTCTATAGAAGAAAAACCTAAGAAAAGTCTATGTTTTGTAGTTTTGGTGGTAGTAGTAGTGGTAGTAGTAGTTTTGGTGTTCCTATCCGTGCTTCGCTTATAAGCTAGGACCCCTTTTGCCAAGGCCTCTACCGTAGAACAAAGGGGGTAACAAGGAGAATGAATCTACCTCTAGCTCGCTAAGTAGGCGGAATTAGGTCTTAGGAGTTGGGAAAATGATAGTTTTTGATGGTAAGATGGGTATGCGTAAGTTTGGAAGTGCGGCGCTACCTTTTAGTAAGGTTGCATATGCGGTGAAGGTTTTAGTCGCTTTAGATATCCTTCTATTTTAGGGTGTAAGTTAACTCTAAATTTTATATTAATAGGGTGGGAATGTTAAGAATAAATATAGGATCTACCCCTTAATATTGGTTTAAGTTTTGACTAAAAACAAGATCTTGTTTTAAGAACTAGATCCAATTTTAAAGACCGTATTTTAATTTTAAAGACTATATCCTAATTCTAGGTTTTGGCTTAATTTATAATCCTAAAAACTAGATTTAGTAAATAGCCCTATAAGCGTAGCTATAAGTCTAAGCCCCCTTGCGTAACCTAACTACCTTACCTCACTATACTAAAATAGATGAATAACCGCTGTATATAATGCATAGAGTCCTCCCTTAACGTAAGGCAAATTAATAGGAGTTATTATGCCGCTTGTATAAGGCGGAGCGCTTATAAAGGGCTTAGCTAGAATACTAATTAAACTACTTTATAACGTACTAATAGCTCCTTTGCTATAGATGGGGAGTAAATATATAAGGTTAACTGGCTAAGATAAGTCTACTACTTAAGCAGTGTCCGGCTCCGTAAAGAGTAGGCGTTAGGAGCGGATTATATAATGCTATTCCTACTAGGTAAGGCGTTATTAGGGGGTTATTATTAGCTTTTAGTTCTAGTTTATAACTTTATATAAATGCCTCTAAACCCTGCACTATTGGGGCTGTCTAAAAGCTAAGTTGCCTGTTTACCTTATCTTAACCTTAGGCCAGGCTTATTAGCTATTGATTTATTAAGGCGATAGGAAATTACGTTAAGGCGTATAATAGGGCTTAAGTGAAGCCATGTAACTAGATAGGTATTGTTATACAAAGTAACGCTTAACCAGCTGCCTCTATATCGCTATTTCGGAATAATTAGAAGAAAGGGGTTAATATTAGCCCTTACTATTTAATATAACCCTCTTATAGAGGTATAGCAAAGTAGGGTATAGACGGGGAAGGATTATGCTCCTGTCGTGGCTGTATTATAGTATATTTATAATACTATACTAGTATTCCTAAGTTAGTAAATTAGCTCGACTTTTAAGGTATAGTTAAAGCGGAGCCTACTATTAGCTCTCCTATTAGCTAAGTAGTAGAGAGGAGTAGGATATAAAAGGCCTTTATATCCTTTAACTAGACCTATATTAAGTATAGTATCCTTTAAGAAAATCCCTCCTTACTTTCTTGTAAAGATACTCTATAACCTTACCGGTACTAGCTACTCTAAAATGCTTCTAGTTTTGACCCTAAGAGTTTAAATAAGCCTTAGTTTTAAGTCCTTAAGTTAAGTAAACAGTCCTTATAGTAGGAGTAATGCCTTTTAACATCTCCTTAATATTGGTAATAAAGGCGCTATGTACCTAAGAGCGGTGTAGCGTAGTGTTATAAGCGCGTGAGCGGCTAGCCTAGCCGTCCTATTGTAATAATCGTGGTATTGTTAACTAGCTAGTTATTTTGGCTATAGTTATAGTCTCTATAGCCATATACCGCTAGGGTGAGTGGTAGTAACTTATACCTTACTTAGCCGCTTCTTGTCCCCCTCCTCTTTATCGCCTATATTAAGAGTCCGTTACCGCTTCTAGCCCTTCTGCTGTATTATATTAGGTATAGCATCTTCTATAGCGGCGGAGACTTCTTAGGTAAAGCTAACGTACTTCTTAGTAAGGCGCTCTTTCTCCTCCTTATCTTCCCCAGATATCCTCCGCTACTTCCTCCTATATAGTATAGCTAGAGGGCTTTTAGCGGATAGTAGTAGTATTAGGAGCTAGTCTACTTAGCGTGGCCTCTGCGGCCTTTAGGGCTAGTTTAGTACTGCTATTAGTTTCCCTAGACCGACTCTAGTGTTAATATTATTACCGCCTTTATCTTTATCGTCGTTATTGTTGTTGCTACTATCGTTAGAAGTAGCCCCCTCGAGCTCTTTCTGTGCCTTTAATTTGGCCTTACGCTTCTCTTTAACCTTTAGTGGCGTATGCCCTATAAGCCATTTATTAGCGGCGCTATAATATATAACACTTCTATATATCTATTTAGTGATAACCGTATTAAGGTGCTGTTTAAGTACGGTAGTGAATTAGTTATCGTAGGCTTCCTGGGATACTGGTGTACCTATATAAGGAACAAGGTAGGCACCTTAAGTGGTAACAATGTTAAGGCAGTCCTGTAAGTTCGCGCTACTATTAGTTTAATAGGCCGTAATGCGAAACTAAATTAAAAGGATATAGGCTTATAATAAGCAGATCTTGGCTAGCTGTGGTAGTAGGTAGGCTGTCTGGCCGCGATATTATGGCCAGCGATAGCTATGTGCAGGACGTCACGAGTTAGGCTATTTTAGGTGGAGGTTGGGGAGGTAAGCCTTTAAATAAGGTTAGAAATCTATAAGTTAGTATAGGCGTAAGGAGGCGTTATTACGTGATCTAATATATGGGGCACGATAAGGGGGTGGTACAAACCCTAGGCTTAAATATAGTTGGAAGTGACAGAACATAGGGCAGCGGTATTATTGTTAAGAGAAACGGGAATTTAATTACTATAGGCACTGGATATAGTATATACACTAGTGCTACTAGTCTCTCTTTTGCATAACTATAATATGCTAACTGGGCGGCCCTTTAAACAACACTTATTTATACCTCCCTATCTTTAAGGCTATACTCTAACCGTTATCTTTTTGCCTATAGAGATTTGGGTAGTAATAGGCCCTAAGCTAGGTACTAAAGAACCTTATTGATATTAGGGCGCTACCTATAGTTGTTCGCTGCCCACTAGTATCTTGCTATCTTAATAAAAAGACCGCCGACTGTAAGTTTAGATCAGCCTATTTGCTATTAGAAGCTATTAAAGCTCTATAATATAGAACACTTATAATATATATAGCCTCCAGCCAGCGACGCGTACGCACTCTTATAATCCCTAGCTATTTTATTAATAGTATTCTAATAACTCTTCTAAAAGGAAGGGCGTAGCTTCTTATTATCCTTGCCGTCGCGCTATAGGTTAATAAAGAACTTCTATAGGTGGTAGTTGTATATTAGCTTAAATAAGATAATGCCTATAAACTAGATATTAATAGAGTAGTTATAATCCTCTAGCTTAAGCTTGGGAGCGAGATAGCCGATTATACTAACTATGCCTAGCTTAGGCCGTAACGACTTATCTACCTAAATATGCCTAGATATACTAACGTCTAGTAAGACGGAATAGAGCGGCTTACCGATAAGGCCGATATTAGTCAGCTTTAGGTTGCGGTATAGCTAGCGTCCGTTATATATAACTTTAATACCTAGCAGTATAGCGCGGAATGCAGTCGCCGCCTCTATTATTATGCCCTTACACCCTCTATTAAGCTTATATATTAGCTGCGTTTTTTTAAACTATAATTTTAAGAATATAAGAGGCTTACCCCTTGCTCTAAGTCCTTACTAAGTCGCTAAAGGCCTAGGGCGTTATCGGCTTTAGGATAATAGCAATATTATTAAAGGCTATCTTAGAGGAGAACTCCTTACTATTAAAGTAGATTACCTCTGCTATGCGTAGAATTCGCTTACCGTCGTCTGACTTCTATATGAGATTAATTACTTTCTAAAGTATCTTAATCTTTTTATCCACACTATAACAATTTTGGAAAGTCCGCTTTACTACTTTAATGGCGGCTATATTGGCTAACTAATCTAAGGTAAAGAATACTCTTCTGTAACCGCCCGTACCTAAAGTATCTCCTAGTATCTACCTACCTATCGTTCTTTTATTAGGGAGTAGGGTTGGCATTTTAATATTAATGTTGGCAGCCGCCGGCCCGCTAAGAGCGCGAGCTATATAACGTCTGCGCACTTCCTTAAAGTTATCTTTAGTAGCAAATTCCGTTTACTAGAAGTGGTATTTAAGCTTATTAAGCAGTATCTTTATACTATACTGGTTTAAGTAATATGGCTACCGCGTGGTTATATTACTATTAACTATTAGCTACGCTAACGGAGACCTAGAGCAGTCTATAATATAAAGGCCCTTACTTTTAGGAAAGAAGTTAAATCGCGTATAGGGGTTCCGGAGGTTAATATTATATAACTTTATAAAAGACCTAGTGTAGAGGAGTAGGTTAATAGGCATGTTTTTTAAGGGGCCCTTTCCCGCCACCTATCCCCTCTTTAGTACGGCTGGCGGAGACTATAGCCCTAGCAGATAATAGCCGACCTAGACTATACTAAGCTTTTAAAACTACTCCTTAGTATCGGTATCTGGCTCCGTAAGGGTTTCGCTTACTTTACTATTAGTGTTATACTTAGTACGTTCTATTTTACGTTAAAGGCGAACTATCTTATTATTATATATCTACTTAGGCTTAATAAGTATGCGGTGGAGGGTGGCTTAAGCGCTATCTACCTAGTTGTTCTGGCGCTAAGATATAAGGGCGTTATAGACGTCGCTAAATACTAGCCTAGTAAGGGCATTTACGGGTATAAGGGACGCAAAGGCGCGGTTTAATATTTAATAATAGATAGGGTGCTTATAGTAGACTCTAATAAGGGATATAAGCTTTAGAATGCCGTAGAAAATATATACCTTTTTAAATGCGATTGCTAATTATAAAACCCCTTTCTAGCGGTTCCGTAACGTAGAAATAGCTAGACTATAACTACTTAATCTTGCTTTCTTTAGTAGGTATAAGATATAGAACGTCTATACACAGCATCTTTAGTATATTACGGTCGTCTTACCTTTTATTAAAGTGAGGTAAGCTAATGCTAGGGATATGCCCTGCCCTAGGTACTATAAAAGGTAGGGTTTAAGCTTAATGATTTGGGATCTACCTAGTAGAGAAGGATCTTTAAATCCTTAGGGCCTTCGCTAGCTGGCTTTTTAGCCTATTATTATGGCCAGAATATATAAGGCTAAAGCTGGACGTTACTAATTTGTTAATAATATAAGTCTCTACCTTACTTTACTTTTGCTCTACTTTACTTTACTTTATATACTTATACTTTACTTTACTTCTTCTATCCCCTATAGTACGGTATATGCCCCCCTCCCCCTCTACGCTACTACTTTCCTTCTTCTATACGCACTCTACTCTATTTTACTTTACTTTACTTTACCTAACCGACCCGATTATATCTTTAGCATCGCGCCTATTTAGCATATATATCGCCCTATTTAGTAAAGTAAAAGTTTACTGTAGGTAGCTATATAAGTGGTTGCCTTTCCGTTAGGACTTCTTAAAAAGTGCCCGTTTTGCTAGTAAAACTATATCTAAAACTTCTAATCTTTATAAGATTGTAGTCGCTTTAGGGTTTACCTCTATATATAAAATATTACTAACTAACTAAGTTACTTTAGGGCTATAGACCTACAGCGATGGCTATTAAGACTCTATTAATAAGATTTGCTTTTATATCCTGGTATAAATAGAAAGACGTTAGTCGTAAATAACGTTACGTAGGATAATATAGCGCTTTAGCAGCTAATTTAAAATAAGGTAAGTCTTATCTTAAACCCCTATTCCCTATATACCCCTCCCCCTTATAAGAGCACTAATAATTAATACGCTAGTTCCCGTTTACCGACCCTATAATGCTTAGAGACTAGGAGGTTAGGATAGGTCGGTTTTCCTCTCTTTAAAAGGGCCTGCCGTAGGGGTGGAAGCTCTATAGTGTAGTGGTTAGGGTATACAGTGAGAACAGCGCGGTGTGGGTGGGTGGTAAGATATATAGTAACGTTAAAATGGAAAACGTAGAGATGGGGTGGCATCTTAAGGATAAGTATTTCCTCCTTATTGTAGACGCTGGTAACTAGTGCATAATACTAAGTAGGCCGATATATTGTCTTATATTAATGTAATAAAACACACTACTAGCTTTATTCCGCTGGCTAAATATAGGTGGCCTCCCTTTATATGCCGTATTCTATAACCGCTTTTATAATGCCTAGGCCGAACTCTATCCTTATACCCTATTCCGCCGGTCTAAACTTAATAAAGGGTGGAGAGCACTTGTTAAATAGGCAGTTAATTTACACTAGTGTGTCCGTATATTTGTCTTTTAAAAAATCTAGTAGGTTATATAGGGGCATTATTAGAGACACCCCTCCCTACGGCATCGCCCTATTAGGTAGATTATTATAGCGTTCCGTCTCCTAGTCTAGGCTCTTTAGCTGGTCTAGTGGTGTAGGGAGCCGAACGGCGTAGTGCTTAATCGCCTAAGCTAGGCCCTCTAGCTTAGCCATGGTGCGCCACTAATTGGAAATAGCATTGGCGTAGATATTGGTAGTTATAGCGCGTGCCCGTTTGCTGTGTAGGTTCTAGTATAGTTTGCTAAGCGTATCTAGGGTAGTACCAATAGCGCATAGGAAGAAGACTTTAAGGGAAATAGATAAGAGCTTAACGGGAATCGTCCTGGCTTTTTTATAGTAATTATTGCCAATAATTATGTCCGGGTTCTCCCTAATAACGGCTACTGCCTTTAATAGCCTATTTTCCTTAAGATCTTCTAGGGGGGAGAATCCGCTTAAAACCCTCTAAATCCCGTTATTAAGCATGGTAATAAAGCTGGTGTAGTTTATAAGCGTAGGGGTAGGAGCCATAGAGCCATCTATAGAAAGGCTTAAATAGTAGGGAGAAGAAAAGTAAGTAAAGTGAAGTAAGGTAGATAAAGTAAGGTGAAGTAGGTAGGTACGTAAAGTGAAGTAAAGTAGAGCGGAGTGGAGTAATAATGTAACGCTATGCAGCTGTGTATTAGTCTATACCCCTTATTAGGAGGGCTAGTATAGCTAAACCAGCTATAAGTTCTAAAGGAACCACCCCATCTAAAAGAAATTATAATTGCTTGCGAATTAGACTCCGATTTTTGTGCATACTATAGTAGATTTTCGCACTTTAGGCTAATGACTAATATAGGGTCCTAGAAGAGATTGTATAAAAGTATAGTATAAAGTTTTATAAGGCTTGCTAAGAACTGCGAGAACTATACGGCGCTAACTATTTATAATAGGGTAGGCAGTATAAGCACCAAAAACGCCGACAAGCTATTGCCTTTAATTGTAATAAAGGGTAAGTTTACTTAAGAGAACCTAGAGCCTAGTAGCCTTAAGGGGCCCGGAATTAGGCGGAATCCTATAAAAATAGGACTAAAAACTAGGTCCTAATTAGCTTAGGCTTATTTAATAAATGCCTTAGTAAATAAAGGCTAGAAAGAATCTAAGGAAGAAGTAATTAACTGGATAGAATTTGATTATAAAATAATTGAACGCTTTTTAATCTTTTTATATACTTAGGACTATCCCGTTCTAAATCTAGAGCCTAATAATATAATATATAATATAGAAGAAGAGATAGGAGCACCTAAACCAACTAAAGGTAATTTATTTATAGTCTTATAGCACTAGTGTATTAGGTAAATCTAACTAAGGAGCTATAGAAAAACTTATAGCTGTAATGGATAAACTAGACACTAGTAAGGGTTTCCACTAACTGAATACACTACTATGGCTAATTACTTAAGCTCTAGATCTCTAGGAAGCAACCACAGATTCCTTAAAGCTACGGCCTCTTACCCTAATAACTAGATGCGTGTTTGGACTGCCGTTAGAGTGACATTCTACCGCTATAGGATTATTTACCTAAACGGAATTTGAAAGCGATAGCTACTTTAGTATAACACTCCTAGCGTACGTAAAGATATACGCATTTATACACTATTACCTTATATCTAAGCTTAAACGCTTTGCATTATAGCGTCTTAACTAAGTCTTTATATTAATAGACTGCATGTAAGCTTACGCAATCCTAGATATTGTATAACTTATCCACTATATATACAATAATACGATAGTCTATAAATTGCAAGAAGAGCTAGCCAGGAAACTTATATTATAATTTATTGCTCTTAACTACATAAATCTTATAAAGGGAGAGCTCCAGACCCTGCTTGTTGAGGGAGGCGATTTTATCCTTAATTTATTAGATAAGATATTTACGCAATTATAGAGCGGTGGTAGTAGTAGCAAGTTATTAGAAAGCTAGATTAATAAGTTTAAAGCGGAAGTTTATATACTAAAGACGACATACACAGACTAAGAAAGTAAAGTTTAACGGCTTAAATAAGAATTAATAGAGTAGTATAGCTGGAAGGCCGGGTCACTAAAGAAATTAAAATGGAGATATTAATGTACTTTTATATGACTGGCCAGCAATGACCATAAGTAAATTGTATAGAGGAAGAGAGTCTAAGATAGATAGTCTCTACTGTAGAGAGCTTTCCTTTCTTATAGCTAATTAATTACCTACTGGCTTAGTACAATAGCTTATAAGCTTTTATAGCGTGGTTAAATTAATAAGCATCTTAATTCTTAATTTATGAAAATAAGTGTTAACTAATATATAACTATTGATTCCTAAGGACTTAATCTTTAAGTTGTTTTCAATTTAACCTAAGTCATTTTCAATCTAATTTAACGCTAGGCTAATGTAGTCTTTACTGTTGATACAGTCTTTATTATTAATGTAGTGTTATTAATATAGTCCTTATTGTTGCTTTATCCTTCTAGGGATAATTAAGGTTAATTACTAAGCAAATTATTATATAACTAGTTAGCCCTCCTACGCGGCTGCTTATATTAGCAGCTAAGGGTGTATAGATATACCCTTTCTAGAGGGTCTAGGATTTACGAAGGTAGATAATTCCAATTCGTACTTAATGGGAGGCCTTAATATCCGCTTAGCGGATATATTTACTAGTATTAACGCGGGCATCTAAGGGTTAATTGGCGTTGTATTTATGCTAAAAGTAGGTGGTTTAATCGCAGACTCTTATAAGGTTCTTTATAGTTAATCTAAGCTTACATATAGTAAGGGCTAGGAGAAGAGAGCGGTAAAGAAGAGGGTTTGATTTTGGGGGGGGGGGGTGTGATTTTTAATAGTGGTTATTTTTGGTAGTCTCTAAGAGGGTCCCAATTAGAATGTTTTTAACCTTGCGATAAAATTAGGTACTCTATTTTTAGTCTTCTAGAAGCCTTAGGCTCCTAGGATTAATTCTTTAAAGAGCCTTTAAGTCTAAGTAGCTAAGTCCTAGTAATGGTCTCTTAGTAGTCCTAGATTTAGGATTAAGCTCTTAGGAACCTAAGGCTCCTAGGAGAATTAGTCTTTTAGGAGCCTTAGGTTCCTAGGGAATATATTCTTAAAAGTTCTACAGTACCCTATAATGGAATAATTATTTCTCCTAGGATTGCATCCCTCCTAGAATTGGCCCTCCTAGACTAAGAGCTCTCCTAAGATTAAATCTCTTAGATATTAAGCCCTTCTAAAAGCTCTACCTAGATAACTAGGAGCTAAGTACTAGTAATGGCAGCCTATAAAAATTATACGGCTAAAGAAATATGCTGCCTATAGAAAGTGTGCGGCCGCAGCGCCTAGGAGCAACTTATGGCCTAGGAGTATTAAGTTACTCTAAGAGTAATTTATTTTTAGTGGCCTTTCCTATTATATAGCCCTGTTATTTTTAGAAAAATATTTAATAGTATTTAAGCTCTTAGCTGGGGCATCTAGAGGGGAAATATCCTTTTAAAATGCTTACTAACTTAACCCTATAGTGGAATAGCCTGCTTAGCGCTATGCCCTATTATTTATAGCGGATAAGATAGTATCCTAGTATATATTTGGATTTGAGGTCGCTTATATATATCTGTATACCCCCTAATAATGTAAGTATTTTGTGTGTTTATGTTATACTAAAGCTATATAACGTAAATTTATTGGAATGTATATATATTACTAGCTAATAGACAGTATAGTTAAGCAATATACCGCTACTAACTATTAATAAGAATAAATATAAAGAAAGAGAAAGGGTAGCTAAATTTTAAATATATATCTGCCTATATACCAAAAGGGCGTGTATTCTATAGAGCTAAGTGTAGGACTATAAATTATTAAACTGACCTCCTCCTATAAAATTATGATGAAATTCTATATTTATAGTACTATAATGACTAGCAAATACTATATACAGGATATTTTTAATCTACAATTCTGCAATTAGGTTGAGTGGAGTTTAATTATTTAAATAGGGTTGACTGGTAAATAGGGCTGTTAATTAGGCTTGGTTAATTGGGTTAACTAGTTAACGGGTTTAACTAATAAGCTAACTAGTTATTGGGTTTGACTGGTAAATAAGCAAACTAGTTATTAGGTTTGACTAGTTAATAAGTTTAACTGGTAAATAGGTTAACTAGTTATTGGGGTTACTAGTAAATAGGCTAACTAGTTAATGGGTTTAACTAGTAAAAGGGCTAACTAGTTAATGGGTTTAACTGGTAAAGGGGCTAACTAGTTATTAGGTTTAACCGGTAAATGGGCTAACTGGTTAGTGGGTTTAACTAGTAAATAGGCTGACTATACAGTAGGCCGTAAAATTCTAATTAACTTCTTTAGTAAACTTATTATCCTTATTTATCTTACCCTTGTTAATTTCTATAAGTTTTTATATTAGCTTGTAATTCTAAGATTTATATTTTATTTTGCTCTTATATAGGTTAGGCCTATTTTAGTAGACGTAAATCTAGAATAGTTATATGCTTAGCGGTTAATATTAGCTATATAGTAACAGTAGTCTGTATAAACACTTTACTAAGTATGTTTTTACCTAAGAGCTATATTTCCTGGGTGCTGCTAGTCTTTTTACTAGTATAGTAGCAACCTCCGTTAATGTCTGCGATAACTTAAATATTAAAGGTAGGACGGTTTTTAAAAAGGGTTTATAAAGTGCTATTAGGGTCCTGCGTTTTGTTTGGGTTTTAGGCTTATAGGTACTTAGGTATATATAATAGGCCGAGGTATCTCTAAAGTGAGATTAAAGACATTATTAAGGTAGAGCTAAAGGAGGATAAGATTGTGTTAGAAGGCGATTGTAACAAATGCGTAATAGAATCTGGAGAGGTTTTTATCTCGGCTGTATAGCAGATATTAGTGTATCTAGTTAATTTCTATATATATGTCTTATCTTTAGATATTAAACGAACTTAAGAACTGTAGATCTGGGAAGTAGGATAATTATTATTATAGTTATATCTCTACTTATCCTCCAGGTCACGTATACGCTAGTTAGTACGCTAGTTTTACGCGCTTAAAGATATAGGCGCTCCCATAGGTGGGTCTTCTATAGGGATTAGTACTAGTCCTATAGATTTGGCGTAGCGTCTTGTCTTAGCTAAGAGATACATTATATAGATGCTTGGCGTTTTCTTAATAACTTTACTGGTGGGATAGGAAAGCTATACGGAAATTTTATTACTTAATTGGGATTTTTTACGCTATTTGCTTAAAAGGAAAAGTAAGGGTTGAGGATAGGAGCGAGGAGGTTTAGGGGATTAAGTAGACCCTAAAAATAAAGGATTTAATTTTGGGCTCTTAAAATATCTAAAATTAGGACCCTCTTAGAAGCTAAAAATAGCCCTTCGTTTACACCTAAAACTAAATACTTAATTTTTAGAGCCTACTTAATCCCCCTCTTTCTTTCTCTTTAAGTTTAGGTAGTAGCCTTAGATATAACTTATATAAAACGGCGTAGAATAACTTATTAAAGCGTAAGCTAGTAAGGCTTAGCGAAGCGTGCTAACTAATTAAAAGTTAAGAAGCTGAGGATAAAAATAAATCCTAGCGATTTGCCTATTTATAGAAGCCCTTACGTTTTTACTTCCTTGCGGTTCCATTCCCCTAGGGCTTCATCCCCCTAGGGGATTGTTCCCCTAAGGCTTTACTCCCCTAGGGCTTTATTCCCCTAGGGCCTTTATCTCCCCTTAGCTTACTTAAATCTGCCTTTATATATAGGGTAAACTAAAAGTAATATATGGATTGTTGGGGGTCCGCTAACGAAAATTTTAACCTAAGTTTATACTTAATAGGCCCTTATTTAAAGGCTTTTAATATAAAGGCTTTTAGGTTAAAGACTTTTAATATAGCTTTTATAGTTTGTAATTAAGATTATATTAGTTACGAATAGTGTATACTTATGGAGTAGTTAATTGTGATTAAAGTTTAAAAATTTAGGACCCGAAAGTAATAGACCACTTATAAACTTGGGTTAATAAGCTTTATAGTTTCCATACTATAGAATTAACTTTTTAACTAAAAAGGTTAGCAATATCCGCTAATTAATTCTATGGTCTAAGCTTGCTAAGGTAAGCTGTTAGATCTACGTAATGGTTACCTAGAGCTAGATTTTCTGGCCGATTTTTGTTTAGAATGGAAGATAACTAAGTCCTAGTAGCTGTAGAAGTCCTTCCTTTAAAAGTCTGGCGCTAAACTATAGATTATATCTTGTAAGTAACGCCCTTATATCTTGTATATAAAGTATCCTTATACTTACTTCTTAACAGAGCTTAACTATAAGAGAGAGTGCTAAAGCAGCTCTAGATGCTATAAAGGTTTTATTTATAGGCGTTCTAAATCGCTAATTATATTCTATATAAAACCTCTACTATCTTAATTATATTAGATTATAGATTTTATACTTGCCTTTAGAGGCGCTTTACAAACTTTAAACGTGGCTATTTTAGATATAGCTGTTAGACGTAGCGTTTTTGCTCTCCGGACGTGACTGTTCTTTAGATATAGCTGTTTTCCAAATATAGCTGTTCTCTAGATATGGCTGTTAGCTATTCTCTAGTGGCTATTCTCTAGAAGTGGCTGCCCTCTACGTAGCCGTTCTCCAGACGTGGCTGCCCTCTATATGGCTATTCTCTAGACGTGGCTGTTCTTTAGACGTAGCTATTCTCTAGACATAGTTCTTCTATTTGGCGCTACTAAGAGGACTAGTTATTTTGGGCTAATTAGGTATCCGATAATTCTCTAGACGTGGCTGTTCTCTAGACGTAATTAGGATCCCCTAACTACGGTTAGCTAAAAATAGAGGGTCCCAGAATTAGGTTTTAAGGATAATATTTAAAGCCTAGTGAAAACTTATATAAGTTATAATAAATAACCTGTTCTCCCGTAGTAAATATTATTAAATAGGCTATATAGATATATAAAAGGTATAATTTCTTAAGTACGAACGAAGATTTGTAGTGAAGAGGAGGATTAAGTATAGAGGTACTGCTAGTGTTAATCTCGAAGTGCTGTATTTTGTATATAAAAAGGATAAGGGAAATATAGTAAGACTTAAGAATTTCTTCTGGAAGAATAGTTGCGATCGCCTAGATATTTAAAATTATCTTCCTGCTGTTATTAATTAGGAGTAGCTTGACGGCTATTTAACTTTTAGAAACTCTTTCTTTTAGTAATATAGTATCTGCAAATATGGAGTCTCTAGATTAATTAGATATCTTACTTACTATAGCTTTTATTATAAAGCGATTCCACCTAATTAGATTGGTAGAAGCTTGTATATAGCTAAAATAGAATTACCGGCTTTAACTAGTTTAGTAAACTAGACGTTAGCGGAATAAAGAGCGAATATCGGAATTAAGTTATTACGGCTAGGCTGCTTCCCGCGCTCTAGATAATATATAAGGTATATAGTTAAGTATAATAAATAACTAACCACCCTAAAAGGTACTGGTATCCTTACTTTTAGTCCCAACTAATAGTAATTTTAGTATTTATAACCGCGAGTAAGCTTCCTTTCTACTAGTAGAATCTATAGTAGATATAGCCGTATATCGTGCTATGGGAAGGTCTGTATTGTAAAGTTAGGTAGTAGTAGTCGCGAGAACTAGTTGAGGTTTGATAGGCTTTTATTGACTTAGTAACTGCGCTACGCTAAACAGCCGAGTAGTACGTAATAGCGTTGGCGGTAACTACAGCAGTGCCTTACCGCCACTACGCTATATTTAAGAGTGTTACGCCAACTAGTTGCCTATTTACTCTATATTCTCTATTTTTTAATCTTAAAAAGTATACCCTTAATAAAGGTGTGGTAGGAGCAGGTCGGCCGCCCTCCCTTTTAGCGCTAGTAAACTATAGAGAGCTTTGGGCGAATTTTTACGCTAAAAGTACTACTACTTCTTTTGTACCTAAATAGTATAGGGAAAGATTAAACGCGGTTCGGCTAAACGTTTCTCCTAACTATATAGAAAACTACTTAGACTTAGCAACCGTAAATTTAGCACTATATTCTTAGCCTCGTTAAGCTAAAGATAAACTACTACCCTTTTTATATTATAAGAGCGGCTCTGTAGCCTTATAGAGCTATAAGTGTACTACTATATATTTCTTATTAAATCTGGTCGCTTTACTAAGCCTTCCTACTTACCCCTCTAGCTATGTTTAAGTATAACCTCCACCTACTCGCCCTTAATAGCGGCGGCGTCTACGGCCTATTAACGCTTTAGATCTTAAAGCATTTTATAAATACTATTAACCTAGAATCGCCGCCAAAGCCTTATAACTACTTTAATATAATTAAAGGCACTAGCACTGGCGGGTTAGTATTAATTACTTTACTAGATTTAAGGCTAATAAGAAGCGTAGGCTTATAGCGATTATACTTAGTTATCTTTAGATAACGGTTAATAAGTACATTAATATATATGCCCTACTATTAGATAGGATTTTCTAAAAGTAAAGATACTGTATAATGATTAAGGGCCAGGTATAAGGACGATTTAATTTAGATAAGCTAGAGCGTGTAATTAAGAATCCGACTAAGTAGTAAGGGAAAGGATAATAAGATATATAGGCTCTATTTAGATATATTTTATTTATCTCTAACTAAGCTTTTAAAGAAGCCTACGTTGTTTAAAGACTGGCGTATTTAATTATATAATAGAATGCAAGATACCTTAAGATATTATTAGCATACGACTACCCGTTACGTCTACTAAAGTATTTCTCTCGCTCGCTAAAATATATAAGGCACTAAGCCTCTCCTATATATCTTAACACTCCTAATAATTATGCCTAAAGACCTTCTAATAGCCTACTAGAGCCCTTAAGTACATTGTTTTAGCTTTGCCTATATTGCCTTAGCTAGCGAATAGTAGGCCTAGATTGTAGATGGTATTAAGCGCTAGTATATAGGATGTAGCGAGTTCCGGCCTAAGCGCCTTCTTATATCCTTTTAGCGCTTACTAGTATATCTTCTCCGCCTCGCCTAGCTTACCCTAGAATTTATAGAGGTTACCTAAGTTATTAACCATATTAAGTGTTAATATATAGTCCCGCCTAAGTGCCTTCTTATATCCTTTTAGCGCTTACTAGTATATCTTCTTCGCCTCGCCTAGCTTACCCTAGTCCGCGTAAAAAAGGCCTAAGTTATTAACCGTAGAGAGTATTAATATATAGTCCCGCCTAAGTACCTTTTTATATCCTTTTAGCGCTTACTAATATATCTTCTTCGCCTTACCTAGCTTACCCTAGGATTTATAAAGGTTACCTAAGTTATTAATTATAGAGAGTGTCGATATATAGTCCCGCCTAAGTACCTTCTCCTTTTCTTTTAGCGCTCGCTAATATATCTTCTCCGCCTTGCCTAGCTTGCCCTAGTCCGCATAGAGAAGGCCTAAGTTGTTAACCATAGAGAGTGTCAATATATAGTCCCGCCTAAGTGCCTTTTCCTTTCCTTTTAGCGCTTACTAGTATATCTTCTCCACCTCGCCTAGCTTGCCCTAGTCCGCGTAGAGAAGGCCTAAGTTATTAACCGTAAAAAGTGTTAATATATGGTCCTACTTAAGTGCCTTTTCCTTTCCTTCTAGCGCTTATTAGTATATCTTCTCTGCCTCGCCTAGCTTGCCCTAGTCCGCGTAGAGAAGGCCTAAGTTATTAACTGTAGAGAGTGTTAATGTATAGTCCTACCTAAGTGCCTTCTCTTTTCCTTTTAGCGCTTATTAGTATATCTTCTTCGCCTTACCTAGCTTACCCTAGTCTGTATAAAGAAGGCCTAAGTTATTAACTGTAGAGAGTGTTAATATATAGTC
>Ga0307515_10012055_pt1 | contig 16314 bp, 17 predicted proteins | sample 17_EM_MG_FD_194513 | JGI IMG/M metagenome (GOLD analysis project Ga0307515, IMG submission 194513) | Populus trichocarpa ectomycorrhiza microbial communities from riparian zone in the Pacific Northwest, United States - 17_EM | ecosystem: Host-associated > Plants > Roots > Unclassified | place...
GCTGCAGATTCCATAGATTACGCAACAGGGCTTTGGAGGACTATCTTTATTGGCACAGACCGCGACGCCTCAACATCGCCACCGAATGTTCCCAGAAACCCGACGACTGTCCACTTTTACGAATCAGTTACTCCCCTCGTCCTTGCTCGCCTCGAGGTGATCCTCAAACAATTGCAAACGGACCCCGTCCCTGTGCACAACAACACCCACTTCGTAAAGTTGATCGATCGCAGTGCCGCGTTATTGAAGCCCTTCCAAGACCTTTATAAGCCGTGTACAAGCATCGCGCCTTTCTTCCATGCACCTGTGGAGCTGGAGAGCGGAAACCCGTGACCACTGCACGGACAGCTGCACACGAACCGAAGATCGATTGCAAATGCAGAAGAAGAAGAAGAAGAAAGGTATTGCTGGAGAAGGCACGGAGACAACTCTTGCGGTCTCTTGCACAGGGCAGTGCCGTTCATCGAAGACCCTGAATTCTTAATTGACTGCGCAGTCTCTCTTTGGAGAGCACTGGGGTCGTATTACGCTGGGATGCACATATGTTAACAAGAGATTGGCTCGACTGGAATTAACGACTGACTCTCAATTCAGACGGTGGGAATGGAAAGGGGTATGGTTGTTCGTTGGCAATACTACTGGTACACACCGAAACTGATCTTATAACCCCATTGTGGGCGCAAGTGTCGTTGATTGATACAGTGTAAAGAAACTATCTAAAAGATTCAAAGATGCTGCGGTCCTCACTCAAAGGCCCCATGAGTGGTAGTAGTTGGAATATTCTCAATCGCCTTCGGCTGGCCACCTCTTGCTTTTCAGCGTTGCTCACTCGCTGCCACCTCGGTCTGCTTCCAAAAAGCAATCGAGCGTCTTTCCGAGACGGTATCTTACTAAAGGAGGGCATCATATGTTCGACGAGTGACTTTGTATTCGGAAATAATTCTGCGGGCGTGCTCTCCGCGTTACAATATTTGAAGACCGAGAAAGATCGACGGATATTTGGCGTGGGGTGGAGGACCAGTGAGCAAATTAAGTTGCCGGGGTTGGGCGGGATGTAAATCCAATATGTGGATGGGGTATCCACCTGAACAAGGAGCGCTGAGTGATTGTTTATGAACACGAAAGAACCGCATTCTGCGACGTGCGTGGGGAACCGGCTCAAGGATGCAGACATTTGATTTACAAGCAATTGCTTTTACACCCGGGCATTTGTCACCGATTCATTTCCTGGCCAGGGCCGATGAGAGTGACCGTCCAAGTGGCTTTCCAGTCGGTGTATGAATGGCAAATCGACGACATACACGGATGGTATCCTACTATCCTGGTCAGTACTCGCTCTCCTCCAAGAGCGGAGACACTCACCTACGAGGCCTTGGTTTTTTGGGCTTCCTTCTTCTCCAACTTCTTCTTTGCCTCTTCTTGCTTCAAAGCGGCCTTCTTTAAACGTTGTGCTTTTCGTCGTCCCTTCCCTCGTTTCGGGCCAACAACCTTAACTGGATTTTCATACAATTTCTTTCGTCGTGCCGCGAGTTCTTCCGCTCGTTGCTTCTCTTTCTTCTTATCGCGTTTCTTCAGAGCGGTGAAGGATTGTTTTAGCAAAGCACCGTAGGCGGCATGAAAGGTATGGAGGGCGGATGGAAGGACCTGTATGCGCCGTTAGAGGCGACATGGAACGATCGGGAGCATGAACTAACTCTTGTTGATATGTTGATATCCTTCCCATTTGTCGCTCGTAATAAGACAGGGTATTCGCGGTCGTCTGCGGTTTGCACCCCTTCTGGAATCTTCATTTCTACGTCTTCTTCATATCGAACTGCACAAAGGTCAGCATACATCCAGAAATGTTCGATGGCCACAATACCTACACCGCTTATGTGTCAACCAGACTGCAGTTCCTCCATTGGTTCTTGTCGATTCGAATAAGGCGGTCAACCTCTTCAGAAACTATGGATTATTCTCGTCAATATCTAATAGAATATCTAAGCGTTATATACTGGCCTCATCGTTGTCGACGAGTTGCTGCATCCGTCTATCGAGGGGGATTCCAAGGTTGACCCTGCATCCAACCAGCATGTCGCTCCTTGCTCGGCACGCCGCCCGCAATGTCCAGTTTCTCGCTCCGCAACATTCAAGATCCATTATCCAAGTAAGTCGTTTCCGGTGTTCCGTCCGTGGGAATCCTCGCTGAGCGGGGTGCGCCCCAGACCATCCTCCATGGCTCGCCAGAGGCCAAAAAAGCCGGCGAGTTGGATATGCAGCAACACAGTAGGCTCATCGCTCGAGGAAAATACATCCATGCCTTTGAAAGTGGGTCGCCCATCCCCACCTTTTCTCTCGACGTCACGGCCAGCAAGTAGACACAGATCGTTGACGCATGTCAACAGAACATAAAATCAACCCAAATCAAACAGACGAGTACATGAAGGCTGCGTATGTCCCATGTCGCGTGCATCACGCCCCATTTGCTGTGTTGTGTTTACTCTCGAGTTTTACAGAGAGAAATACTACACAGGTCTCATTAACGATCCCGAACTGCATGTCAAGCTAACGGGAAGTTGGGGGACTACTGTTGGTCCCGAGCTCGACACCTTCCGTACGTTCCCCAAAACCTTCGCCATCATCGCCTAGGCTCGTCAGGGCCCCAGATACACGCTAACGTCATAGATTGCTGCCTGTAGTGCATGTTCTCGAGTTTGAGAACTACTCCGGCTACGATCAATCGATCAAACTCATCCAAGAGCAACGGAAACATCAGGAAGCACTCAATGCAATTCGCCCATATTTAACTTCGCGGTCCTCACAGCTATGCCAGGAGTTTGCATTCTTCCCTTCCTCTCCCCCGCATGACGAGGGTGGCATCTTCGAGCTGCGGAGCTATACTCTCAAGCCGGGATCTCTCCTTGAATGGGAGAATGCATGGTGAGTATCAAGCATAAATAGTACACTTTCGCTGTCCTGGCAAGAGCGCCCGTGAATACTAATTCACATGTCCGCAGGAGAATCGGCATCGAAGCGAGGAAGAGAGTGATTGCACCAGTAGGTGCATGGTTCAGCCAAGTGGGGAGACTTCATCAAGTACATCATATTTGGCAATACAAGTTAGCATCTTCTCTGTTCTTGCTCCCCCAGAAATTTCATCCCTCCCCTGTAGGAACCTCGACCACCGTCGTGAAATGCGTGAACGCGCCTGGAGTCAGCAAGGGTGGCCAGAAACAGTGGTCAAGACAGCACGCCTGGCTGATCTCATGGATGCATCCATTATGACACCACTGAGCTGGAGTCCACTCAAATAAAATTGAGTGGGCATTTCTCAAGGTTTGATGTCTGGTGAGGCTGAGCAATCCCAACTCTGTTTGAGACCGTCCGGCCCTTGTGTACCATATACTGATGGTATCTGCGTCCTACAAGTCACTCCGGAAAGTCGATCCTGATCTACTCAAAGCCTTAGCCTCTGTATTATCAGATATTGCGTCGCTTGTTCTATACCCTGCGCTCAGGAGTCCTCGACTGGAAGTCTCACACCGAGTCTTCGTAAAGAATCTGTAAACTTCGGGTGAATACACTGTCGGGAGTGATTACTCAAACGCACAGTATTGGTGCGACTGAGTACAGAATGAATTGGTGAAGGTCTGGATTAATAGATAGGCCGGGTATGAGGTGAGTGGAGCGTTGAGTAGCGTTGAGACACAGGAACACCCTGAGTAACTCGTCTTGATATTATTCAAGCGTTAAAGTATAGGAAACCCTGCTCCAACCCTACACCGGCGCACCCGCCAGGTGCTTAGAATATTACTGGCGTGGTTCCAGAAGGCACAAAAGAGCGTATCTGTTGACCATCAGAAGGCGCGAGACTCTTCTCAAAGACGCTCATTCTTTAGTCTGTCGTTCTCTCCAATTTCGAGTTATGACTCGACGACATCTGCACATTACCTGCCTTGGACCCTTCCGTTGATTTCAAAAGCAAGTTAACCAGCTCTTCCATACCTTAGTTGCCGCCCTTGGTATTGCTTCTCCGTTGTTTCGTATTTACCAAAAACGACACGAAAAACTTGGCGCGCGGCAATCTTAGGCACGTTCGGCGTGTTTTATCTTCACTTTGAATGACTCTGCTTCCACAGGCACCACCTTGAGTGGCGAACTGATCGAGGTCCTTCCATCGATAAGACCCCGAACAGCGATTGCATCTGACTCGAAGCGTCTTGGTGCATGTTAAGACGATTACACTTGTTCTCCACCACACCAAACTGTATCTATATTTCGAGAGGACGCGTCCTGTACACGACGATGGCCGAACCGCAAGCGCTCTCTGCTGCAATCGCCGAGCAAACACAGCGTTTGAATGATCTCAGGCTCTCAAAGGTTCAAGACCAGGCGGCCGTGGACGAGGCAAAGAAGAAACTTAGCGAGTTGAAGAAGACCTTGGGAGAGCTGAAGAGGGGCGCAGCTGGACCAAAAGAAGACATAAAGAAACGTGAACGGCTCCTATTAAAAACTGCAAAGGTGTGCTTGATCGTGCTTCTCATTAACCCTCGATCTAACAGAGATGGAACCTGCAGGGAACTCGGGATTTCGGACCGTCGGAAATGGCGCTTCGTGAGCACATCGAAAATGTGGTCAAAGATTGCTTCAAGCGCTATGGAGGGTCATGCCTCGATACACCCGTTTTCGAGAGGAAAGATGTCCTTACCGATAAATATGGAGAAGACTCGAAGCTCATTTTCGACCTAGCTGATCAGGGTGGAGAAGAGCTTGCGCTTCGATACGACCATACAGTGAGATTATACTATCACCGTTCATGATATTCCACTATACACATTGTCCTCAGGTCCCACTCGCGCGCTATCTTGCTATGAGTACCGCCAGCTTCACAGGCGGGAAGCTCTGGCAAATCGGCAAAGTGTACAGGAGAGATAACCCCGTGGTATCTAAAGGCCGGATGCGGGAGTTCCAGCAAGCGGTCAGTCCCCGCTGGACATGGCCTCGAGTCTCACTCATATTCTGCCTAGGACTTTGATATTTCTGGAGTATACGATCTCATGATACCCGATGCTGAAATTATCAGTCTACTTTGCGACATTCTCACAAGGCTCAAAGTCGGCGAGTTCACAATCAAGCTCAACCACCGCAAGATCCTCGACGGGATTTTCTCAGTATGCGGAGTCCCAGTAGAAAAGATTCGTTCTATCTCTTCAGCTGTGGACAAACTGGACAAGCTTCCTTGGGCGGACGTACGGAAAGAAATGACGGAAGAAAAGGGGCTCGATGGTGCTGTCGCAGACAAGATTGGGGAATACGCGAAGCTGAAAGGCAGCAAGGACCTGCTAGAGAAACTTGAAGCAGATGCGCTATTGATGGCGGACAAGGTCGCTAGCGAAGGCATCAAGGAGATGAAAATTCTGTTCGGTTATCTCGACGTGTTCAAAGTGACCGACAAGATGTCATTCGATCTCTCTTTGGCGCGCGGGCTGGACTACTACACCGGTATCATCTACGAAGCCATTGTCGCGGCATCTGCTCCTCCTGGCTTCTCGACTTTACCCGCTGTTTCACCTACCGAATCCACCACGACCGCAGCACCTACAGCACCCCCTCCGGCTCCCAAAAAGAAAGCGAAGAAATCGGCTGAAGACGATGAGGATGTGGACGACTCCCAGGTCGGGGTCGGCTCCATCGCGGCTGGGGGACGGTACGACAACCTGGTCGGGGCGTTCACCGCTGCTGCGTCCGCCGAGGGAAAGAAGGCGGCTCAGATCCCTTGCGTCGGCGTCAGCATCGGTGTGGATCGCATCTTCGCGTTGCTGTGGCCACAATGGACCCAGAAAGAAAGGACCAAGGACACGCTCGTTTACGTAATGGCGGCTGGTGATGGCCTCTTGTTGGAGAGGATGAAACTTGTGAAGGAGCTTCGGGACGCTGGGATCAAGGTATGGACTATTCTCATACTTGCACGCCCAAACGACCTGCGACCTGACATGCGTTTTCTATGCATAGACTGACTTTACAGCGAAGAATAAGCCCAAGTTGCCCACGCAGTTTGCGGCAAGTGAAAAGGATGAGGTGCCTTTTGCAATCATTTTGGGAGAGAGTGAACTGAAGGAGGGTATGGTGACTGTGAAGGAACAGCGATGGGAAACAGTGGAGGGTGTGAAGCAGAAGGTGGTGAACACCAGCCAGGGAGAGAAGGTTGAACGCGCAAAGCTCATCGAGTTTCTGAAAAGCTCGGAAGGGTGGCAAAGGCAGTCTATCTAGAAACCGATGGAAGGCGTATATCATCGATATTTCGATATATCTGACGACTGAGGGCGATGAGCAAATTTCACGTCACCACGTCTGACACCCAGGGTTCTTGCCAAGCCAAGCGCTTACAAGCGCTCATTCGACTGGTTGGCTTGGATAGCTTGGTGAGAGTGTGACTCGTGACCTAAAACAGCTTGAATGGTTCGAAGGCACGAAGGGGAATGGAGCATTGAGGCAGGTAGGCAGGTAGGCAGGTAGGCAGGCAGCATATGCAATATGTAGCAGCACGTCAAGGAACGTCCTGGATTTCTCCCCATTTCGAGTTTCTAGTGCAACCCTTAGCGCTTCCCAGCCAGGCGAGAGCGAGAGCGCATGGACAGAACCAGACCGCATGGCTACGGCTACGGGTTGAGCGCCATGGCTAATCGGAACACTTCTAACACTTCGTCTTCCTGAACTGGCCGTAATCTACTCTTCTTCTCCCTTCTCGGAGTGATCACAACAACGCAACAACGATTCATCCATGAATGCATGGCTATGGCTATGGCTATGCGTCTGCGTGATTTTCGAAGGAATCCTCCCAAATATTCTCTACCGTTTCAGCTGCTGTATCGGGGCAGCCCGTGTCACGCAAGCAACAAGGAACACAGGGCCAAACAGCCCAACCGACGGGTGCCGCCTGCCCTGGCCCCAAGGCAAGCCGTCGACATGACGAGCGAAGACGAGCGAAGGAGCTACGTGTACGACGTGTACGACATTAGTAAAGCATCGCCGCGCAAGTCGACCGCCCCCGTCCGTTCTGTCATGTCTCACAAACTTCAGCACACCGAATGGGGGGCCAAGGGATCGAATGCTTTCCCTCAATCCGCCCTTTGGTCCCTCCTTGATCTCTGCTCCCGCTGCCTCCCCTAGCTCGCGCGGGTTCTCCGTTCGATAAAAGCCCTCGGGGCCCATTTCACGTTGCCCAGCCTTGTTTTGGCCACCTCTCCCTGTCACATTTCGCGGGTTTACAGCAGCAACAGCAGCAGCAGCAGCATTCATGGAGGAAAAATGCAGCTCCTCGACGACACCCCTGACTCTACCCAACGTCATAACCCCTACGTCGCCCTCACCGACCATCCGCATCTCCTCCTCCCATGCCCACCCCAACCCTCGCCCCCGCTATACCCCAAACTCGAACTCGGCACGGCTCGTCTCGCGTCCGATGCATAGTCGATTTCCTTCATCGCTAGCTGAGGTATCTTTTCTCTCCGTTTTCACCCATTTTACCAGTCGGTCTAACCGCACTTATCTAGAACCCGTTCGATCCGAACCCAACGTCATCGCCTCCTATTTCCGCCTCGTGGTTACCTCCAAAGACCCTTAGTCAGGTACCGCCTCATCGTTTACCCCTATACACTCATCAACCGACCCACCTATCTCCAGTACGCCTTTGACCCAAATCCTCTACGCTGGGGATTGCTCGATATTTCACCCAATTTCGTCGAGGACGATGACGACATCCACAGGCCAGATGAGGGAATGGACGAACAACGCCTCAAATGGAATACTCGGGCAGTCTCCACGGGTGGTTCCTTCCTCCTCATCCTTGTTTGCTTGATTGGCCTCTTGTAAGCGTTATCTTCTCACGGCCCTCCTTCTACGCAGTATCTGACGTCATTTCATCTAGCCTTATCTATCCAGTTGTGTCATCCGGGATATATCTTGCGATGTCAAAGAACAATGGATTCAATTTGGGAGGCATCAACGCCACCGGCCAAATCATGGAAGGCCGATTCTCGTTAATCGACAAGGACACCCCACGAGACGTATACACTAAGACTTCTCCCTCTGATGGTCGCCAGCTACAGCTCGTGTTCAGTGACGAATTCAACGTCGACGGTCGAACATTTTGGCCAGGCGACGATCCATTCTGGGAGGCTGTGGATCTTTGGTATTGGTACGGATTCAAGCCCTCCTTCTGGAACTCTCTTTCTGACCCCGTTTCAGGCCGACACAGAACCTCGAATGGTGAGGGACGTCTAGCAGGTCTCCCAATGGGGCGCTGAAACACTCCTTAGGTATGACCCACAGCAAGTGGTCACGCAGGGCGGAAGTCTTGTTATCACCTTAGAGGCAGCGGTTCCTGAGGACAACCATGGACTGTCCTATAAAGGTGGCATGATTGCGACATGGAACAAATTCTGCTTCACGGGCGGTCTCATCGAAGCAAGTGTGCAACTGCCAGGTCGTTACGATGTATCTGGGTTGTGGCCAGCTATCTGGACGATGGGGAATCTCGGTCGAGCAGGTACGACTTCGTTGAACGCCTTCTGACAAGGTCTCACTGACTCCGGCGGACAGGTTATGGTGCTACGACCGACGGAATGTGGCCCTACAGCTATGAAGCATGCGATATTGGTACATTGAAGAACCAGACACGACCCGACGGTACGCCTAACGCGGCCGTTGGGCAGTTTGGCGATTGGGCGTACAATTACGACCTTTCGTGGCTCCCCGGGCAGCGGATGTCGTCATGCACCTGTCCGAATGAGGATCATCCCGGTCCAAAGATGAAGAACGGCAAATGGAAGGCACGCAGCGCGCCTGAGCTCGATGTGTTCGAGGCCCAGGTTACGGAAAATCCGGAGGCCAACCCGCTACTGGGCAGCGTCAGTCAGAGTTGTCAGTTTGCGCCTTTCGACGCATTCTACAGCTGGGACAATGTCACAGGCGCGATTATCAGTGACCCAACTCAGACGATGATCAACGGGTTCAAGGGCACTATGTATGATCATCAATATCCCCGCTGGCTTTCCATCACACTGATCGTAATCCCGCAGAAACCAACAAGCCGCATCGCTCATTTCCAGGACAGACCATAACTGCTACCAACAGAACCTGCAGTGTTATTCTGTATACGGTTTCGAGTACAAACCTGGATATGAGGCGGACAACGCATACGTTACGTGGATCAACAATGACAAGGTCTCCTGGACGTTGCTCGCCAAGGGATTTGGCGCGAACTCTATATCACAGATCAGCGCTCGCCCAATTCCGCTAGAACCTATGGTATGGAGATAGATCCCTTCTAGTCCCTTTACCTCAACTGACGGTTCTGCTATCAGTACATCCTCCTCAATTTGGGTATCTCGCCAAAGTTTGCCACCATCGACTTTACCCGACTCTCATTCCCATTTCAAATGAAGGTTGACTGGATACGGATATACCAAGTGAGTCGTTTTTGTCCTGCGGGCCTTGGGGAAGGGGAAGGGGAATTGTTCGTTACATATTTCTTATACGCTTCCTTAGTTCCAGGATGATATTAATATCGGGTGCGACCCTGTTGGCTACCCAACAACTGCCTACATTCAGCGGTACGTCTGGTTTAAATTCAGGGGTTCAATATTTGGCACTTATTTTTCCCTTAGGCATATTGATGCCTATACTAACCCAAACATCACATCTTGGGTGGGCCCCCCCGGGAATGGTGGTTTCAATCAGCCATGGCCGAAGAATGAACTCGTTGACCAATGCTGAGCGCCGTTTAAGGCGGACTATGTGCAGCATCTGGGTTTCCCCGATATTTTTATCCGATTCGATTCGAACCTTCCAGCGAGAGGGCAGCGCCCTCCGCTGGGTCCCCTCCATCTGAACAGCCGCCATATGCCTATCTCATCATCTACGCTATATCCGGCTGACGTCGCAGTGTGCTCGTCAATCACACTTCCCCCCAACGGGTCGCTACGATCATTCTTCAAACATCATGTGCTATGTCACCGCCAACCAAGTCAAAACAGTTATGAATGCCACATTCAGACTTTTCCATCACTACATATAAACCTTCATCTAGCTACCTGTGCGCCATTGCCATCGCCTATCTAGTTCCTGCTCCTGTTTGTTGAGGTATGCATCTCGCTGCGGACTTTCATAGACAAATTTGGTAGCTAGGTTAATCACGGACCAACTTGTTTCGTGGACACTGTACTACTGTGGAAAGTACAAATCATATTTCGCTTCACGGAACCTCTGAGTCGCTTGTACATCAGACTTTTTCCAATCGGATAATTGAGGCGGGCTCAGCCATTACGCCCGATCGATCGGCTTGGGCCTAATCCACACCACTTCCCTAAGATTTTTCCCTTACACGAGGCAGCCGCGTCTACACTACCATGACTACAATACAAGCGGACACATTGGCACCGACCACAGCTTCCACCTACAAACAGGAATTCCTGGCCCTCTGCCATGCTCACAATATCCTCAAATTTGGCACGTTCAAAGTAAAATCGGGGCGTATCTCACCATACTTCTTCAATGCCGGATCCTTCAGCACTGCATCGCTACTGTCAGCGCTGGGGAAGGCGTATGCGCAAACCATCGCACTCGCATGCCAACCCCAGTCTAGCACCGCAGCCCCGAAAAACCCGGCGAACAGAAGTTCAGATCCGATAGAATTTGATGTGCTCTTTGGGCCGGCGTACAAAGGGATTCCACTCTGCGCAATCACGTCCGTGTACCTCGCAGCGCTCGATCCGGTAAAATTTGGGGAGAAGGAATGGTGCTTCAATCGAAAAGAAGTTAAAGGCCATGGAGAGGGTGGATCGTTGGTTGGTGCCACGGATCTCAAGGGCAAACGCGTCCTCATAATTGACGATGTTATCACGGATGGAGCGGCTAAACGAGAGGCGGTGGAAATTATCAAGGCGTATGGAGGGGTTTTGGCTGGAATTGTGGTCGCTGTTGATCGCCAGGAGGTGACGAAGACGAAGGAGGAGGGTGGGGAAGACGATGGTGGACGGAGGGAAAGCGCACTTGGAGTATTGAGGAGGCAGTATGACGTGCCGATGGTGGCCATAGTCACTTTGAAAGATATTTTGGAGTACTCGAAGGGGAAGTTGACCGGAGACGAAATTGCGGCGTTGGAGGCGTATCGTAGTCGCTATGGGAGTAACGATCTGGACTGCTGATGAAACTTACCATATATGTGTTTACTCTATTCACATCCCCAGGAATTCGCAAGGCGTGACAGTGATGCAATCAAAGTAACGGACTTTACGCGATGGGACGAAAGTTCCAAAACGCATGAACCAGTACGAGAAGGAAATGGGTGTATAAGGAGTGAGGAGCAGAAATAAAAGGCTCATCCCAAGAGTTCTGCGAGAGAATCGTCGATATCTTCCCCGTCTCTTCGTGTCGGCTGCACGCGAAGGTCCTTGATGATCCTGTTGCATGACATATAAGGCTTGTAGTACATAGCAAGGTGCCATTGAGACCGTACCGGGCATCCTTTCGAACATCCTCGGCTTCCAATTCCACCACTCGCTGAGGAGTCTTCGCTTCTATCACCTGGAATGGAGGAACACCTTCAGTAACATTTTCAAGAAAAGAAAAATAAATTCGTACGTAGTGGTTGTCGCAATGCGGACAATACTCGTCGCTTTCCTCGTAGGCGGCCATATCCTTCCGGAATGCCTTCTTACATTTCTTGCACAAGAAGGTCATCTCGTTCGTCTTTGCTAAACGGTGGTCTGACTGCTCCGCGTGACACTCCGCACAATCAAACCACGCCTTGCAACAGGGCGCCCGAATCGCAACTTGCGCGTTGAGGATGTGCTTACTAACGAGGAAAGGCGGTTCGTTAGTGTCACGAGACAGAAATAGCGCCGACCCACCACATTGGATGACTTGAAAAGGGTCAAGCCTGGCGCCAAAAAAGGTGGTTTCTTGTCCTCCACCATGTCCTCTAAACCCTCCACCCTGCCGCGCCCTGTAGCCACCACAAGCATCCCATCAAAGAGGGAGCGTGGCCCAAGGAAAGAAAAGCCCCCTCGACCACACAAGGTCGAGCGGACAGAGTGAGCGCACTGGAAGGGAACCTCGACAAACAGGGCAAAACTGATGCGCCTTTTTTTAGTTTGGAAGTCGCAAATAGGACAGCAGACTATTTCCTAGGCATATTCTATGAGAGATTCGATGCTCCTCGACGAGATGGGGTAAGCAAGCCTGACACCAGGAGGCTGGCCGATACCTCATTATTCATTTCTCGGTGTTCAGGCACTCTTGAAGCTCTATCGTGACGACACGAAATTAACATGGAACGGAGAAATGAAGAAAGGCGTTGAAGAGGTCCGTTCGTACCGGTACAGAACCTCACCTCGATCTGGTTTCTGAACCACCTAAATCAGATTAAGGAGTTCTTTGCAACTCTTCCCAAGTCTCATCATTCCATCCAATCTTGGGATTGTCACCCTGTCCCCGGTACGCACTTCCACAAGCTTGTGGGCGATGTGTTAAACTAAATTGAATTACAGGAGTTGACCCTCCCCCAATCCTTGTGACAGTATCCGGGTCTGTAACACACGGTGGAAAACCAGAGAAGAGTTCGACCAACAAGGTCGTTGAGAGCTTGCCACGAATATTCCACCATAGCTTTGTGCTCGCACCACCTATCAATCCCTCTGTGGCCCCTTCCGTTACCGGCCCTACAAGCGAGGAAGCTCAGGGCGAAAATCCTCTGTACTACATCGTCGCGGAGACGTACCGTTTTGTTGGCTGACGGGTGAGCACTCGCCAGATCTGAAATGGGGCCCACCTCTATGCTCTCATGATCAAATTTCTAACTAGACTCTTATTAGTGATATATTTACGAATAATAAATGATAAAGTTACTGCTACAATGTACATCCCCAAATTAGATAATCTTAAGGTAAAATATACGCCCGTGTCACGCCTAATCCCAACTGGAGCAACTACCACTTCACTACGCCCGATTTTCTTTTCCCATTTTGGGAGCCCACTCATGCCACTTGAACCGACCCTGGAAGGCATCTCCCATCTCCACCAAATGGTCCTTCATCCAATCTGGAGTCCTAACCGCCTTAACGTGATGAATACCGCGGAATGCCCGTGTTAAGTCGTTCTCGTGGTTGCGCCACTCACGTATCCGGTCAATACCCATCCGTCCTGCGATCGGTCAGGGCCCTATGCACATTCACCTTGTGAAGAAATGCATACCGCGTCTCCTGAGCGAGCCGGGCAAGCTGTCCATATCCTCATGACCGTCCGTTTCGATATCATCAGCGTGGACTACCGTGTTCGAATCCGACTGGTCCTCGTGATACTCCTCGTCTGCCTTGCGACCCATAGTCGTCCTTAAACCTGACCCCCTTAATGCCACATACTCCTCCCAGCTTCTCCTCAGGTTCGCATCCTTCAAGAAGGTCGTCTCGTGTATGTCTGCGACGCCGGGACGGAAGCAAAGAGTCATCTCTACTTCACCGATACAGGTCACCTCTTGTACAGGGTCTTCCCAGATTCCCCAAAGCGGAAGGTAGTTCCGCTTCAATGGGTCGTAGTCGCTGGCTTTCCAAATCTTGGCACGAACAACTTGCTTCCGATTGTCGATTAGATCCCTCATCCATACCACCCCCATGCCCACTGTTCCGCGTTGCAGCAAGCTATTCCGCTTGACCGTCACAAGCAATGCGGACTGGTACCGTTTCTGGACAGGTAAGCTAACCGTATGATCTGAGAATTCTTCTTCGCTGTCACCCGAACCAATGCTTGAAAGAGATACTGATGAGCGGTTCTCCATTGGGCTATCGGGGGTAAGTCTGCTCTCCGAGTCGGGTCTACGCAAGAGCTTCTGTCTCCTAGGTGATGTACGGAGCCGTATCAAGGTCGATTCTGCGAGGCTTTGGTCGTTGTAGTGTGGTATCAGGCTCTGGATCTCGAGGGTTCCAATTCCGAAACCAGTGAGAGCGGGAGGAATACTGGCCAGTACAGGCCTAAAGCAGAAGGATGCACGGATGCGACCGAAACCGAGACCCCGTTGTAGTGACCAAGTTCGAGTGACTTGACTGCTCGTCTCGAATAGTTCGGAAAGCTATCGAACGACTCAGTATGTTAATGTTCCCACAGGATACAAGAAGGCCATACCTTAAGATAGACCACTCCAAGGATGGGGTCTAACTCCCGTAAACGCGAATCCCTAACGACGAGGCAGATATGGGATGATCGCCAATCTGGGACGAAATGTTCCGTAGATGCATTGAAAAACGGGCTTGCGGTCATGGGCTTCGTCCGCGTGCGATATATCTGCAGTGCGCCGTCAGTGTGTTCCTTGTTTTAGCTAATAAACCTCGCACGGGCTCATCATCCAGGACAACCATGCAGTATCCGGAAGGTAAATCGGAATCCTCCTCAACCCCTTCTCCTCCATCTTCCTGCTTGACGTCAATGACATCCTCGCGTCTTGCACACAAGGTCGGCCGGTCCTTCTTGATCCCTAGCTCCCGAATTTCATGAATCTGGACCGAGACAGCTCAGTAAGACCAATAAACAACTACAGCAGTTCCAAGTTGCTTACCTGTATGGTAAGAATACCACTGAACCACTTCCTTGATGGTGGAACGAAAGTAACGGCGGCTTCGATGTCACTCATACTTTTCTCCTTAACTCTGGCAAATTCTGGATTATCCAGGACCACCTGAGGGACGTCTGGAGAACCCTCCTCGGAGCCCGGTGCTACCTTGGCGTAGAACCCGATAGTGTATTCAATATATCCCATATGCTCCTGGCTTACAGGTCGTTTGAGGGATGCGAGTCGCCGAATAGCCTGGTTCTTATTCTTCATGAGCTCTGCGAGGTCAAAATCAGTTAGTTGTGTGAGTCTTCAAGCTGGATGTTCGTACCGACGAGGTCGATCTCTACGTGGCCTACCAGGTCGTCTCCCGTGAATCGGTCGCTATCCCAGACTTGTAGGGAGACCCTCTCTTTTACTTTCGGGGCATTAGGGTCCACCAAGAGTGTGGTGCACTCTTGGAACACAGGGTTCAAATCGCCCATGATGACACGAGTCGAGTACTGCGGCTTATTCATCGGGGACATACAGACGCTCACGTAGGCATCCACTGATCAATGTCAACGTGCTGTTTCAATTGAGGTTGGACAACTCACCTTTGCCAATCCGTCGATCTGTACTTTTTAGATCCTTGCATCTATGAATATGTACTATGATGACCCCAACGCTGGCCGAATCTATGGTAGAATTCAGCTTCAGTGTCTTACGGGTATTGAAAGACGTGCCTCTTTTGATCCCATCATTCGAGAGCAGTGTCTGTAAATCGAAGATCATACTCTTCGGGGCGACGTATTCCTGTACCGCCAAATTGATTGACTTGGAAATGAAATCGGAAAGGAACGGGATATCCATGATGTTAGGGAGCATCTTCTTGTGAAGAGGCGTGATCGAGAGGCTAATCTTTGGTGGACCCATAAGCGAAATCAAAGTATGTTTGACACTGAAAAGTTGTTATTACTCGCACACTTTAAGATGATGGAGATTTACAATGGCGGGTCCGGGATAAGCTCTGCTCTAATCCGCGCGGTACCCACGACACCGGTGATCTCTGCCCACACAGCTAAAACACGATTTTAGATTCGAACAACATTCTTTTATAACGTGCACTTACGGACGGGAACGCCTATGACACCACGCAGTCCCATAAAGAACTCAATTAGGAGACTATTGGACGCGTTAGACAGCCACGAGCATGTCGGGACCTCTACTCACTGGGCATTGACAGCCCGGCTCGCTTTACGAGACGTTGCAGGATTTGCTCGATAGGCAAAAGAGACTTCCAAGTTAATGTGGTCACCCTGGATAAGCTCACGATCTCCTGCATCAAGGTCTTGCATCACCTCCGACAAGCCTGCGTCCGGTAACGACCGAATGGAAGTGATACGGATTGGGTTGGTACCTTGGCCAAGGTTGCCAATGCGCACTGAATGCTATGATAACAATTAAAGCACCAGCTCCGGTATGAGGAGTGGAAATACTCACGATAAATTTCGGAACAGAGTCCTGCATGATTTCCTCGAGCATATCAACGGCATTGGTAAACCTATGCAGATAGAACTCAATAAGTTCCGTGTGAACGAATGAGTAATTGAGAAAAGCCGCCCTAGGGCTGGACCTACAGGTCAGGGTTGATGATTGGCCAAACGCCCCTAAGCAGGGCGTTGAACCACTCGGCGCTCTCCCGAACCCTCTCGGTGATATCCACTTTTCCGTCGTCGTTTAGGTCACACCCA
>Ga0307515_10012056_pt1 | contig 16314 bp, 20 predicted proteins | sample 17_EM_MG_FD_194513 | JGI IMG/M metagenome (GOLD analysis project Ga0307515, IMG submission 194513) | Populus trichocarpa ectomycorrhiza microbial communities from riparian zone in the Pacific Northwest, United States - 17_EM | ecosystem: Host-associated > Plants > Roots > Unclassified | place...
TTAATTTATGGTAAATGTTCATCTTAAATGCAGGCCTATCACATAAATCAAAGGATTGATTGATGAGTTTAACTACTGAAATTGAGAAGACAAAGAGAGGGTTAAGCTTAGAAAAGAGATGCTGGTTCAGTCCAAACTGGAACACTGTTCAGTCATTGGGTCATATCTGGAGCTGTAGATCTTGGATTTCAATTTGGTTTATATGGCTAGAAAGCTAAGACATAGGCCTAAAACATTTATGAGGAATGCAAGACTCAATTCTATTGTTTAGAAGTCCAAATCTTAGCAACAACGGAGAAGTTGGAATCTGTCCTGCAACCCAGACATTGTTCAATGTTCAGCCCATATCTCAAGTTCTAGAAGTCAAAATGCACCGATTCATTTTTTGTTGGAAAGCTGAGACAATTTCCTAGAACTTTCATGCGGACAATCTGTTCAAATTCTGATGTTAGCAAGGATGTTTTGTTCAAACAAGAAGATAAGGATTGTCACCAAGTTATGATGTGGCCACCCACTCAACAATTAGTCATCAAATCAATAGTTCCAAATTTTAGCCTATAAAAGGAGGCATTTGCCATGCATTTAGGCATCTTGGTTTTCAGATCAAGATCATGTTCTTGCTCTCTCTCTATATTTTTGTAATGCTTAAGTTTTTTTTTATATTAATCTCTTGTTTATGCTTTTCATTTCCTTTCTTTTACTTAGTTAACTTATATCTTATTTATGTTCTTATCTTGTTTATTTATGTTTCTCTTCTTCATTATTTTTAGCTAAATTTATTATGTCAAGGTGAAAAGGTTACACTAATGGTGTAAGAATAAGTATAGTATAAACTCAATATGGACTTTAATATTTGATACTAACATGTTTTGTATTTGTTATCTTGTTCACTCTTAATACTTTGCTTGTTAAATGGTTAATCTAGATTTATGTTGTATATCCTTGGTACAAACAAATACTTGGCACTTTCATAGCCCAAACCGTATGGTATAACCGACACCTGTGCTATGAAAGGAACTTGATTTGTTGTTAACATAAGTTATAATCATGAATACCTGACAACATTTATAAGTATCAGCATTGTTCGAATAAGATAACTAATGTAATCATGTTAACAATTTATAATCCGATTGGAACCTCCTTTGTGTGTGGTTTCCAGTTGAGTAATAAGAGTTTATACTATACTTGTTTAAAATACCATTAGTGGATCCTTTAACATTGACAATTGTTTTTATCATTGTTTAATCCTTATATCAATATCACATCTCAAAGCTCTCTTTAACTTATTATTATTATTATTATTTATATAGTTAACCTCCCTGTGGTTTGACCCCGGTCTTGCCGGGTTATTTATTACTTCGACACTCCTACACTTGGAAGAAGACATCAATCTTTTGATCGTGTCAGGCCCCAAAACACGTCCTACAAGGTTAGGTACCAACTGTCTTAATATGCCCTTGCTCTGGACACTTTTCTTTCAATGTGGGATGTTACATCTAGTATGGAAGATGTTCTTCCTTTGTTGCTCCACATCATCCTCGTTAGTATGAACACTAAGAGACCTTCTAATCCCCAAAACTTTATCACCAACAACATACTTTATATCACTAGCATCCTCAAGTGGTGGCATGTTATCACAATCACACTCCTCACTTGAAACACTTTATATCACGATTACGCTTAGGTTGGACTTCTCGCATAAGTTTTTTTTATCATTGGCCGAACCTGCTTCTTCATGAAGGTAGGTTCGACAACTTTATAAGTTACCAAGGGCTTCGATGACTTACTACCCTCTCTCCTATAATTCATCTTCCAACCCGAAAAAGACCTCAAATAAGCTCTTGATCATGTACTACTCTTCCTTTTCAACTATCCTTCAACTTTAATGGCCAAATGCACTAACTCTTCCAATTCAGCATAAGATTGCAACTCCACAACATTAGTTATGTCTCTATTCAAGTCATTAAAAAACATAGACATAGTAACTTCCTCATCTTCATTAACATTAGCTCTAATCATAGCCACCTCTAATTCTTTCTGATACTCCTCCACACTCTTACTACCCTGTGTAATCATTTGTAAACGATTAAACAATTCCATATAATAGTTTTAGGAACATACGTCTTCTTCATTATTGTTTTCAACTCTTCCCGCGTCCTAACTGGTCTTTCTCTATTCCTTTTTCTTTTTACCACCAATCTCTCCCACCAAACCATGGCATAATCAGTAAACTCCACTACAGCTAACTTAACCTTCTTTTTTTCATAGTACCTATGGATGTCAAAAATCATCTCCACCATTTTTTCCCAATCTAAGTAAGCTTCCAGATTAGTTTTTCCCTTAAAGGCTGTGATTTTTAACTTAATACTACCTAAATTTTGGTCTACATCACCCAAATCATCAAAATCCCCTCTATACTCAAAATCCCTATGTGGTCGAATATGTCCCCTCCTTGGCCGATTCTCATACCTCTCCCCTATGTGTACGAAACCCACTATTGCGGTTAAGATCATCCTCGGCTTCATCTACAGAGTTTCTAGCAACACTCTCCTCCTTTCGTAGCTTCTCTATCCTTTTTACTACGTTCCCCATCAGACCTAGTCTCTAATTTTTCAATCCTAGTCATCAGGTCACCAAATATAAATTCCATCTGTTGTTGTATTCTCGAAAGCCCATCTTCTGGGATTTCACCCTTTTTCTGTGGCACACTGTTAGAAGACATTATTTAAAAGAAGCTATATTGACTGAAAAAATTGAATTTGTTACAAATTCATACCAATCTACATACTTATTTTGATTTTGATGTAAAAGACTTAAAGACAGAATTAATAGTTTGGATAATATATCCAAATTCATTTCTTCTTGATTGAATTGATTGAAAGGCACTCCTATAACTCTAATAAACAAGGTAAATAGTACCAAAACAAGAATAAGAAATACTATAGTATTATTCGATTCCTTGGGATAGGAAAAAAATCTTTTAGTACCAAAATGATTAATAGTAATAAAAGGACACATCATCATTCTTATAGTACCACCAGTTTGATATATTTTCTTCCAAAAAAAACATTTTTTTTAAACCTGCATGAAAATCGTTAGCAATAAAAATAACACCTCACACTGTAACGACTCGACTTTTTCAAGGCCAAAATCGATGGATTTTTTTTCCGTCAAGTTCTTGATGTTTTTCACCATATTAGTTTACATATTTGTCATTGCATTCCATTCATTAAGAAGGCACAACCCATGTAGGATAACGTAAATCAACATTCCCATAAAATGAATTTTCAATACACATGCCCATAATATTATATTTTCATACTCATAGGTTTACATTACATCATATTGACAAACTCATAAATTCACATTCCTCTTTTAGTCTCGTTATCATCACGAGTTCATACAAGAGTGTCGAGCGGTAAGTTACACAACTAGTACTTTCATTATCCTGACCTCATATAATTTCATAATATAACATCCTCATAAGAAGAATACCACATGCGTATATTCATACATGTCATGTCTGCATGTTCGCACCTACACATCCATGTCCCATTTCAATTTTTCATTACAAGTCTTTACAAAAGGGGTTGGACGACTAATTGAGCGATTAACATGTTTGTTCATCAGAACTCATATCACCTGTAACATACGAATAAATATTCTTTTCAAAATGTGTGAGTCACGAAACGAATTTCCTTACGCACCATATTGGTATGATGTCCCTGTTCCAGCACAAGGTAATTTCAAGCATTATAGGCAATTTAAGAAAACATAATAAAGCATATAAAAAATGAAGAAAGAGCTCTCAGTTAAAGAGAAACATGAGAGAGAGACTCTCCCTTCCCCAGAAAGATTTCCTTTCTGATTACATTCACTGGCTAGGTTTTCTGAAGTTGTTATGTGTCTTTAGTGACCTCTGATTTCTTATGGCTAATTCTAAAAAGAAATCATTGTTGATTCACCTTACTCGGCTTAATGGCCCCTGCCTTATGCCTAGGGCTTCTCCAGCCACCCATCGGTGAAACCGAATTGTGAATTAGGAGAAATCTCCTACTGAGCTTGCTACGGGGGCTCTCATCCTGGTGGTGATGCGATCCAAGCAGCAAAGGATCCATTGGAGGTTTTGGTTGGTCTAGTTACAAGACTTAGAGCTAAGAGGTTCAAAGAGGCTTTTAATGGACTTCTTCAAGATACGTGGGCTAAGGTGGAGTTCAAGAGGATATTAAATAATGATGAGAAAGCCGTGATTAATCTTATTCATGTTCAAGAGGGGCTTGTTGGTGTAACCAAGACCATTACACAAGGATTGGGAGAAGAAGACTATATTCGGACAATTTGACCTTTCGCTACCTTGTTTTATCATAACTGGAGCTACATGTCGAATTTTGAGGTGATTCTAGTGGGGATGGAAACTAGACTTCCATACCTTTCCAACGGTATATGACATGTCTTTTAATTCTTTTAGATGAGAGAGAACCATCCATTTGAAGTTGGGTTTTGCTGCTGCCAGATAGATTGTGGAAATAACCAAACTTGTCTTATTAAATTAGTTGGGCTACTAAAATTTCTTTATTTTATGAGGAAACACTTGTTTGGGTTTCAGACTTGTTTATTTTATTTATTTTAATTAGTTTGGGTTAGTTTTAGCTTGGGTTGATTATTATTTAAATTGGATTTATATGTGGCCCATTAGGGAAACTAAGGTTTTTGGCTTGGGATATAAATACTCTTGAGAAAACTTTTCAGCACATTTTTTTTTGGCTAATAATATTCTGATTTTTACCAACTTTTGGTTGTCAATCTTGGTTCTTGATTGAACTTTCAACTCTTCAAAGAATTGACCAATCTTTGTTGTGAATTTATACTTCTTTTGCTCGTCTGTAGGTGTAGGCGTTGTGATTGGGTTGGTTTATAGTCTTGTTGCCTTGGAGCATGTCTTCCATTGTGATAATCTCATCATAATTTCAGCAAACTTGGGCTAGATCGATCTTGGGTTCGCGAATTCCATTCAATTCCGCTAGGGTTCGCATCACTTGGTATTAGAACACATCTAATCACAGGTTATATCCTTCAATTTGTGTGTTTTGTATCTTGATTTTTCTCTCTCTCTTGATTAGTTTTGGCCACATATATTAAAAAAATAATAATAGGGTTCTTGTATCCTCTTGAATTATTGAACACAAAATCATAAGGTAGTGTTCATGTTGAATTCTTAATCTTGCCGCAATATATACTTAAAAAAAATGTGTTCTTGAATTTTTCTTCTTGATTACCGAATTGGTATAACAAAAAAAAGGGCTTGATCTTGAAAAAAATTTGATTGTTGCCGCAAAAACAAGAGAGAAGAAAATCAACATTCTAGAATTTGGCCGAGAGCTAGGGAAAGAAAATTGGTCATTGGGAATTTGTGTTGCTTTTTTTTTTCTCAGGTTCTATCATTGCTTGATTTAATTTTCAGTTTGGATAGTAAATCTCTTTAGTATTATTGCTTCCATTCAGTTTACTTCACGTCTTCAAATCATCATATTACTCGCACAAATTTGCATTGCTACTTGTAAATTTATAATCATAGTTTTGTTTTGTTAGTTTCGTAAATTTCTTGCTTCTTGAGTTTATATCAAATTTATAAATTCAATGCATAGTTGGTTGCTTTTCTGAATTGTTGCTAAGTGATTTCAAGAACTAAAGAAAGGCAATTTGAGTGGAAAAAAGCGTAGCGAGCATATTAGAGTGAAAAGCCTATAAATTTATGTGAAACACGAGTGTGTAAGATGTTATTTTTATTGCTAATGATTTTCATGCAGGTTTTTAAAAAAAGAAATAATATCTTCTAACAGTGTGCCACAAAAGAAGGGTGAAATCCCAGAAGATGGGCTTTCGAGAATACAACAACATATAAAATTTAAGTTTGGTGAGCTGATGACTAGGATTGAAAAATTAGAGACTAGGTCTGATGGGGGACATAGTAAAAAGGGTAGAGAAGCTAGGAAGGAGGAGAGTGTTGTTGGAAACTCTGTAGATGAAGTCGAGGATGATCTTAACCGTGGTGGTAGGTTCCGTACATATAGGGGAGAGAGGTATGAGAATCAGCCAAGGAGGGGACATATTCGGCCACATAGGGAGTTTGAGCATATAGGGGATTTTGATGATTTGGGTGATGTAGACCGAAATTTAGATAGTATTAAGTTAAAAATCCCAGCCTTTAAGGGAAAAACTTATCCGGAAGCTTACTTAGATTGGGAAAAAAACGTGGAGATGATTTGTGACATCCATAGGTACTATGAAGAAAAGAAGCTTAAGTTAGTTGTAGTGGAGTTTACTGATTGGGCCATGGTTTGGTGGGAGAGATTGGTGGTAGAAAGAAGAAGGAATAGAGGGCCAGTTAGCACATGGGAGGAGTTGAAGACAATAATGAAGAAGAGGTATGTTCCTAAACACTATTATTGGGAGTTGTTTAATCATTTACAAATGTTTACACAGGGTACTAAGAGTATGGAGGAGTATCAGAAAGAATTAGAGGAGGCTATGATTAGAGCTAATGTTAATGAAGATGAGGAAGTTACTATGTCTAGGTTTTTGAATGGCTTGAATAGAGACATAACAAATGTTGTGGAGTTGTAATCTTATGTTGAATTGGAAGAGTTAGTGCATTTGGCCATTAAGGTTGAAGAACAGTTGAAAAGAAAGGGTAGTACACAATCTGGAGCTTATTCAGGGTCTTCTTCGGGTAGGAAGATGAATTATAGGAGAGAGGGTAGTGCGTCATCGAAGCCCTTGGTGACTTCTAAAGTTGTCGAACCTACCTCCATGAAGAAGCAGGTCCGACCAATGATAAAAAACTTAAGGGAGAAGTCTAACCGAAGCATAATCATGATATAAAGTGATTCAAGTGTCAGGGATTGGGACACTATGCATCAGAGTGTGCAAAACATCGAGTTATGTTCTAAGGAATGATGGAGAGATTGTGTCCACTAGTGAGGAGTCTGATTGTGATAACATGCCACCAGTTGAGGATGCTAGTGATATAAAGTATGTTGTTGGTGATAAATTTTTGGGGATTAGAAGGTCGCTTAGTGTTCAGACTAATGAGGATGATGTGGAGCAACAAAGGGAGAACATCTTCAATAATAGATGCCTAATCAACAATAAGGTATATAGTATGTGATCATTGATAGTGGTAGTTGTACTAATGTTGCTAGTGTTACTTTGGTTAGAAAGTTGGGATTGAATACCATAAAGCATGAGAGGCCTTATTAGCTTCAATGGTTGAATGAATGTGGTGTTGTTAGGGTGCCAAGCATGATGGATTTAAGAACAGGTATTCATTGGAGAAAGATGGTAGAATTTATACACTTGCCCCACTAACACCAAAGCAAGTGTATGAAGATCAAATTCAGTTGAACAAAAGCTATGAGGAGGAGCACTCAACTTTGGGCAAAGTGGAAGAAGAAGCCGAACAACATGGTGAGAATGTGAGGAAGAGTGTAAATAAAGTTAGCCATGAGTTGAAAACAAAAGGGGACAAAGTTTCGGCCCTTAAGAAATTAGGGGAGGGTCACGGCCAAAAAGAAAAAAAATAGAAGGGAGGCCGAGAGTGGAGAGAAGAAAGAAAGGGTGAGAAAAGAAGAGTGTGTAGAAAAAGTGGGGAAAAAAGCTAAATTTCTTTGCAAAATCTAGTGATTTTAAACATGCTTATCTTTCTGAATTGCCTATGATTTTACTTGTGTATAAGGAGGCATACTTTAACTCTGATAATTTGGATTCTTGTGTTCCTAGTGTTGTTAAAGTTCTTTTACAGGAATTTGAAGATGTCTTTCCAGAAGAGATTTCTAGTGGCTTGCTGCCAATTAGGGGAATTGAACATCAAATTGACTTTGTTCTAAGAGCATCTATACCAAATAGGTCAGCATATAGGAGCAATCCTGAAGAGTCTAAGGAACTCTAACGACAAGTGGAGAAGTTGATGTCGAAAGGATACATTCGTGAGAGCATGAGTCCTTGTGTAGTTCTCATGCTTCTTGTCCCAATAAAAGACAAGACTTAGCGAATGTGTGTCGATTGCAGAGCTATCAATAACATCATTGTAAAGTATCGACATCCTATTCCTAGATTAGATAATATGTTGGATGAATTGCATGGTTCTAAAATGTTTTCGAAGATTGATTTAAAAAGCAGTTATCATCAAATTAGGATGAATGAAGGGGATGAATGGAAAACTACTTTTAAAACTAAATATGGTTTGTATGAGTGGTTGGTTATGCCTTTTGGACTTACTAATGCACCTAGTACTTTTATGAGATTGATGAATCATGTTTTGCGTGCTTTCATTGGTAAGTTTGCAGTTGTCTACTTTGATGATATTTTGATTTATAGTAAGGAGTTTGATGAGCATATGGATCATTTGAGACAAGTTCTTGATGTGCTTAGAAAAGAGTCCTTATATGCTAATTTGTAAAAGTGTGACTTTTGGATGGATATAATTATTTTTCTTGGATATGTTGTTAGTGCAAAAGGTATAGAGATGGATGAGGCTAAGGTTAAGGCAATTCAAGAATGGCCTACACCAAAATCAATAACAGAAGTTAGAAGTTTTCACGGTTTGACTAGTTTCTATAGGAGGTTTGTTAAAGACTTTAGTACGATAGCCTCTCCATTGACTGAAATCATTAAGAAATCTGTGGGGTTCAAGTGGGGTGAAGAACAAGAAAGCGCATTTAACTTGTTAAAATCAAAGTTAATTTCGGCACCATTACTATCTTTACCTGATTTTAATAAAGCTTTTGAGATTGAATGTGATGCTTCAGGAATAGGTATTGGAGTTGTTCTAATGCAAGAGAAACGACCCATTGCTTATTTTAGTGAGAAACTCAATGGTGCAACTCTTAACTATCCCACTTATGACAAGAAGTTATATGCGATAGTGAGAGTATTGGAGACTTGGCAACATTATTTATGGCCCCAAGAGTTTGTTATACATATCGATCACCCGTCATTAAAACATTTGAAGGGTCAAGGTAAGCTAAATAGGCGACATGCCAAGTGGATTGAGTTTATTAAAACTTTCCCATATGAGATCAAGTACAAGAAACGTCAGGAAAATATGGTTGCAGATGCTTTATCGTGAAGGTATGTTCTTCTTAATACTCTGAAAACTAAATTGTTAGGATTTGAGTATATTAAGGAATTGTATCTTGATGATAATGATTTTGGTTCTATCTATGATGAGTGCAAAGTTTTGGCCAAGGATAGGTTTTTTAGGCATGATGGAGTTTTGTTTAAGGAAAATAAATTGTGCATGCCTAATTGTTCTATGCGTGAATTGCTTGTAAGGGAAGCTTATGGGGTGGTTTAATGGGGCATTTTGGAATTGCTAAGACTTTGGATGTTTTACGTGAACACTTTTATTGGCTTAACATGAAAAGAGATGTGCAAATAATTTGTGATAGGTGCATAACATGTAGACAAGCTAAGTTTAGAGTAATGCCTCATGGGTTATACACACCTTTACCTGTTTCTAAGGAACCTTGGGTTGATGTTTCAATGGATTTTATTTTAGGTCTACCTAGGTTTAGGAAAGGAAAAGACTTTATATTTGTTGTGGTGTATAGACTTTATAAGATGGCACATTTCATTGCTTGCCATAAAACTAATGATGCAATAAATATAGTTGATCTATTCTTTAAAGAAGTCATTCGGCTACATGGTGTTCCTATGAGCATTGTGTCTGATCGAGATGTTAAGTTACTTTTGGAAGGTTTTGTGGGGTAAGTTAGGGACTAAGCTTTTATATTCTACTACTTGTCATCCACAAACAGATGGCAGAACTGAAGTGTGCATTGTACTACTAATTATTCACCATTTGGGATTGTTTATGGGTTTAACTCGTTGACACCATTAGATTTGATTCCTTTACTTGTGGATGAAATGGTTAGCCTTGATGGTACTAAAAAAGCATAGATGGTGAAGGATTTACATGCAAAGATTCAGCAACAAATAGAGAAAAAAAATGAACAATATGCACACAAGGCTAATAGAGGATGAAAATTGGTGAGGTTTGAACCAAGTGATTGAGTTTGGATGCATATAAGGAAGGAAAGGTTCCCTAAATAAAGAAGATCAAAGTTGATGCCTCGAGGAGATGAACCTTTTTCAAATCATAGAAATGATTAATGATAACGCCTACAAAGTGGATCTACTAGGTGAGTATAGTGTTAGTGCTACATTCAATGTTGTTGATCTTTCTTTGTTTGATGTAGGTGATGATTCGAGGTTGAATCCTATTAAGGAGAAAGGGGATGATGCAATCCAAGCACCAAAGAATCTATTGGAGGTTCCGGTTGGTCTAGTTACAAGGCTTAGAGCTAAGAAGTTCAAAAAGGCTTTCAATGGACTTCTTCAAAATACATAGGCTAAGGTGGACTTCAAGAAGATATTAAATAATGATGAGAAAGTCGTGATTAATCTTATTCATGTTTAAGAAGGGCTTGTTGGTGGAACTAAGACCATTACACAAGGATTGGGAGAAGATGACTAGATTTGGACAGTTTGACCTTTCGCTACCCTTTCTTATCATAACTGGAGCTAAAGGTCAACTTTTGAGGTGATTTCAGTTGGGCTGGAAATTAGACTTCCATACCTTTCCAACGGTATATGACATGCCTTTTAATTCATTAAGAAGAGAGAGAACCATCCATTTGAAATTGGGCTTTGCTGCTGCCAGACAGACTGCGAAAATAACCAAACTTGTCTTTTAAAATTAGTTGGGCTATTAAACTTTCTTTATTTTATGAGGAAACACTTGTTTGGATTTCAGACTTGTTTATTTTATTTATTTCAATTAGTTTAGGCTAGTTTTCGCTTGGATTGATTATTATTTAAATTGGGTTTATATATGACCCATTAGGAAAACTAAGGCTTTCGGCATGGGGTATAAATACTCTTGAGAATAATTTTCAGCACACTTTCTTTTGGATAATAATATTCTGATTTTTGCCGACTTTTGGTTGTCAATCTTGGTTCTTGATTGAACTTTCAACTCTTCAAAGAATTGACCAATCTTTGTTGTGAATTTATACTTCTTTTGCTTTTCTCCAGGTGTAGGCGTTGTGATTGGGTTGGTTTATAGTCTTGTTGCCTTGGAGCATGTCTTCCATTGTGATAAACTCATCCTAATTTCAGCAAACTTGGGTTAGATAAATCTTAGGTTTGCGAATTCCATTCAATTTTTCTAGGGTTCGCATCAGGTGGTGTCTCCGCCCGTGCTTCCATACCATGGTCCTCCTAGCCTCGATCTGGTTCGATCCTGCCCAACTACTACTAACACATGTCTGGGTTTGCTGGGCGCCGCTTTCGACTCTGTTGCCCAAGAACAACTATTGGTTGAGGTCTGCTCTAATGATAACTCTAGTGAGAATGAACAGGTTGATTTCTCTGGATCGGATTACAGCCTTGACTCCGTTCATAGCACTCCCCCAACTTCTAGTAGTGGAAGGCGATCCCCTGACTCCAACCTAGGTGGGGCTCTGCTTTCTTCAGCTACTTCTTCGGTTGTCACTCCCATTCGCACTAAAGTTGACTCCACCCTCGTTACTGGAACAAATGTTTGCAAGGATAGTGGATGTAACACCCCATACTTTCATATGCATTTATAATTATTTTCCTACGATTTGGTACGTAAAAATACGAGTGATTTTTTTTTACAGTTCTCATATAAAAGTCTACCGAAATTTCGGCATAGTCTCCCCAAGTTATCGACATATACCCTGTTTACACCTAATATCTCACATCTCATAACTCAATCATGACCCAATCATCCTGGGTCTCAATCCCACAAACATCATCATCATCACAACCATAATATTTATAACATATATTGAACAACAAATATTATTATAGAGGAATAAATGAGATAAACACGCATACATGAAACATGATTATATGAATTTCAGAGTTAAGTTCATCTATTCAAGTTTAAATATCAATTATACAAATTAAGTTATATAAATATTTTAATATTTCAAAATACAAGGATATACTCCCTAGAACTACATAACAAAAAGTGAACAAAAGTTAGGATCTACTCCTGTCGTGCACGTGATGGTCCTGAAACAAAATACATATTATTGAAATATGAATATCATAATAAGTATAGTAACACAAATATCCAACAATTTAAAAAGGCAAACATGTATTCATATTCTATTCACTTCTCCATTTGTGTTTCCATTGGAACTCTTTCTCATTCAACAACTAAAACCGTTTCATCTTCCATTGTCAACTTCCATTCAACATTCCATAAGGTCAACCACAACTATTTCTGCCTAACTCATTGTCAATAGCAATTTCACCGGTATCATCATCACCTCGTAGGCGTCGATGCTTAGCGTCCCCTAACCCGGGACCCTAACATGCACTAAATATATGCTAGTCGATACATGGTGATCCCCTTACTCGGGATCATAACATACACTAAATGTATGGTAGTCCATGCCCCATAGGCATCGATACATGGTGATCCCCTTACCCGGGATCATAACATACACTAAATGTATGGTAGTCCATGCCCCATAGGCATCGATGCATGGTGATCCCCTTACCTGGGATCCTAACATACACTAAATGTATGTTAGTCCATGCATGGTGATCCCCTTACTTGGGATCCTAACATACACTAAATGTATGCTAGTCCATGCCCCATAGGCATTGATGCATGGTGATCCCCTTACCCGGGATCCTAACATACACTATATGTATGCTAGTCCATGCATGGTGATCCCCTTACCCGGTATCCTAACATATACTAAATGTATACTAGTCCATTGCCAATTTCATCCATTAATATTGTCATTCTTTGTTCGACCATAGTTATCATTACAAATTTTCATTTCGAACATGGCTCGTTTCTTTTCAAAGCTAAGATATTATATCACATGTTCCCCGAAGGGAATGACCCAAATTTTCACCTGTTAACGCATCTAAATAATCGCTTTAGCGACTTTCCGAATCTACCAGCAGAGGTCACATTCCGACTTCTCCTCAACGTTTTTACTATATCTGGAGTTCTTGGACTCCGTTTCAAGCGAGGTTGGTCTCGTCGGAAAGTTAAGACATGGGGATACAAGTCCTATGAAGGGAGGAGAACCCAGTTCTGCCCCCAAGACACTCAAAATTATTCATAAACAAATTAGACCTACTACCCTATAGGGTCTGTCATGACCCAGTCTCGGTTGGTGACCCATAACTGGAGTTCTATAGCTCCAAATTGAGTAAGACTAGTTCCTTAGTTAGTCAACATCCAAAACTAAAATTATTATAAAGGAACCTGATCCTAATTCCCTAATCCTCCTACTCGAATTCTCTTCATAAGTCAGGAGACGAATCTGTCCAGATTCATCAACATTTTCATTTACACATAGCATCCACAATTCAACCTTTTCTCTTTATCTCAACCCCTAGCCATATCACATACCATATAAGAGTGTCAAAATATCTTTTTAAGAGCCAATTTATCCTAACTAATTGATCTATACCGTTATACGCAAGGTACTCTTATTCATTCCAATAATATCATCACAAGTTTGATACATATCAATGTACGTAATGCACTCGTATCCATTCTAATTATATCATAACTAGTTGATACACATCAATGTATGCAAGGTACTCATATTCATTCCAATATTTATCGAAGCAATAAAATAATAAATTCTAAAATTTATCAATGAGTTTACACAAATTGAAAAGACAAGGTGCGATGCACCTACCTGTTTCCTCAACCGATTGAGTCCCTTCAACCCCTAACGACCCTGCTACAGGCATCTCTTCTGTTTGGTAATCAAGAGATACAATTAGTACCCTCTTCTAATTTTATCACAATGTGTGTTCTCATACTATTACAATCTCATTCATATGAATTCATCACCATGTTTTAATTTCATTTTCTGATTATTTCCTTTAACTACCTCATTACACTTTCTAGATCAGATTTCACTCGAGAACACTGTTTACCACTTAATTTGTAAGTAAAGTTATATAATTCGGTTTTAAGTGTGGTTTGCCTCCTTGGAAAGCTAAGACACGGTTCTACAACTCTACTGAAGGATCGGAAGACCAATTCTGCCCTTAACACCCCTGAAATTATCTGTTATAGTACTCAATAAAATCTGTCAAGTACAAGACAGTTTGACCCTTCTTTCAGTTTTAGTCCATATCTGGAGTTCTATAACTCCCAATTACATGAGGTCAGTTTTGTTTAAAGATAACATCCATACCTACAACCTTTGTGAAGAACCCAATCTAGAATTTTATCATTTTGGTTCCCTAACCACAGCTGAAAGGTGGGTGATAAAACTGTTAAGTCCTAATACATAGATTGGGACAACCAATATCTCCATTTTCCTACTATCAATAATATGGCCGATGTTGCGATGTCGCGATCACACAAATTAATTACCCTAGCTTAAAACACACAAGATAATATAGAGCAAGTAAGGGGTCGATCCCACGAGGAAGGTTTAGTTCAGATTTTTGTGCTATACGTTATGCAATTAGGGGGGTTTGATTTGTAATGATCTAAACTATGGCAGAAATTAAACTAGCAAACAAAATAAATTAAAACTGAAATTTATCAAGAAAACAAACCTTGGCCGCAAGCACACATCCACATACAGAAATCAGAACCGATCTTTGAAACAAAACTCAAGTTTATATTCTGAATTTTTATCTTTTCTTAACGTTGGTTAATTAACGGATCCGCCGTACTAACCCTAACCAACAAACATTCACAGTGTCAGCACTAATGATTTAATTCAATGGTAGCCTTAAGATCTAGATAAATTCATTAATCTTAACAACCAAGCTGTCAGCAGCTTATGTCGCTTTGATCAAATGTTCTCCCTAAGTTTAATAACGTAGTTCCGCCACAATTATCAAGCTTAGTTGCTTCACAAGTTTATATATCACAACTCTGGTTTTGATATCAAACTTAGCAATAGATTGTTCACAATAATAACTTAGAGTCTGCTCTAGTAATTAAGATAAATAATCATAGGAAATATGCATAGGAAAACAAGCATACTCATTCATAATACACTGAAAATAAATGGAAGAATAAATCTCATAGTTATTGAAATCTAAAGGTTTTTGCGTCCTTACAACCAAGAAAACGAGCTTAGCCTTGCATATCTATTGAACAACTACTCCTAAAGATGGAAGAAAGCATGATTTCTGGTTTGTAGAAGGGAGAGTTTGTGTTTCTTCTCTTATAGCTGCCACCCCTCTTTCTTTGATTCTACAGCACTCTCTTTCCCTCTCTCTTTGCTCTCTATTTTTCTCTCCAAATGATGCCTCTATTTATAGGCTTCAATGGTAGCTCCTCCTGCACTTATCAACAATGGTGGCTATCTTTTGTCAATGGTTGGTGCAACTTCTTTTGACAATATTCAGCTGCCACCAAGAACCCACCATTGTTTGACAGAATTCAGCTGTCATCTTTGAAAAATCACTATCCCTCATATGATATCGTATTGGCTGAAATTTGTAACGTTGATAGGTCTTTACGTTCGAAATCCAACAAAATTGAGTTTGCATTAATTGGACTTCTGCAGCTCCAGATATTCAATTTTGAATGGCCAAACGTAAACATTGGCAGAATGCAAGATTTGTCTTTGAAGGCTGTTATTTCCATGCTCTTTTTTTTTTATATTTTTCTTGTCTTAAATTTCCAGAAAGGTATGGATGTTAGCTTTTTAATACCACTGGAATCACTTCATTTCGACCTCTAGAACTCACGCTCTGCACAAAACATCGATTGAACGTCATATCTGCCAATTACCTCCAATTTACTCCTTTTTTGCATCTTTCATCTAAAGGTGCCTTCAAAACATAAAACAAAGAATATCAAGGCATTTTATATAAATAACATAGGCAAAACACTAGTTAAATGTGGGTGAAACTATCGAATAATATGGTTACATCAAATACCCCCACACTTAGCTCTTGCTCGTCCTCGAGAAAGGATAGATAAAATCAAATTAAAAATAACTATGACCAATCTCTTAATCTCCCATCAATGTCCAAGAATATATGCATTATAAACAAGAATACAATCAAGAAGGATAAAGAGTATAAATTTTCATGAATTCATTTACGCAAACTTCAAAGCTCAATTAATCGTCAAGATTTAAATGAAATCTATGTCATGCCAAAGTGATAGGTCCTCTCATTGATATACACTCCAACACTCATGTGTTTAGGGCTTATGTGTTTAAATCTCTCAAATTCAATCAATGAATATGTTCTACCATAAGCTTG
>Ga0307515_10012057_pt1 | contig 16313 bp, 15 predicted proteins | sample 17_EM_MG_FD_194513 | JGI IMG/M metagenome (GOLD analysis project Ga0307515, IMG submission 194513) | Populus trichocarpa ectomycorrhiza microbial communities from riparian zone in the Pacific Northwest, United States - 17_EM | ecosystem: Host-associated > Plants > Roots > Unclassified | place...
GCAGGGCTCGGCGCCCCCAACTGGGATATCTCGGCTGCGGGCGACAGCCCAAACAACTTCCCGCTCTGGGGCGCGATGGGCGCAGCCGCCATGCTGGGTTTTGGTCTCGCCGTTGCGCAGCCAAAGCGCAGGGTGCTTGTCATCACAGGCGACGGCGAAATGTTGATGAGTCTCGGCGCACTGGCCACGATCGCCGTCCAAAACCCGCCCAATCTCACCATCGCCGTGCTCGATAACGAGCGCTTCGGCGAGACGGGAATGCAGAAGACGCATACGGCAGCCGGTGTTGACCTCGCCGGGATGGCTGCGGCCGCCGGCTTCAAGACATCGCGAATCGTCAGAACGATGGCCGAAGTCACCGAGATCCGCGATCTCGCACACCACGGAAACGGTCCCGTGTTCGCGCAGGTCAAGATCAATCCGGAAGCGCTCATCTTCGTGCTGCCGCCGGCCGACGGCGGCATCCTCACCACCCGCTTCAGGCAATCGGTCCTCGGGGAGGGATCGCTCTACAACTGAGCTTGGGTAGCCGGCCGCCCGGTACAAAGCTCGGCCGTCGATAAAATACTGAAAAACAAGAATTTACGGGGGTTATTTAACTGGCGATCCCGGCATGACTCGAACATGCGACCTACGGTTTAGGAAACCGTCGCTCTATCCGGCTGAGCTACGGGACCGCGAACCCGCTGGAGATGCGGGCTTGGCGATTCCATACCAGAGCGGAGGCCTGATCGCCAGCCTGCGATTGCGCCGTGATTTGCAATGCGCAACCGCAGGAACCCTGGTGATTTCTGACGCCTAGACCGTCGAGATGCCGTCGATCGGGCTGATATCGCCGACGAACCTCAGCAAATCGGCCATGGTGAATTCGCCCGGCGTTTTCGAGGGCAGCGTCGGCTTCCAGTTTTTGCCCTTCAGCCACAGATACGACTGATGGTCGCCGTGCACGAGACCGACGAAGACTTCCGAAATGATCGTCGCGCCGACCGGTCCGAGCTTTTCGCCGTCGCCACGTTGCTCGGCCTCTTTCAGGATGTAGTACCAGAGCGGCGTGTGCTCGTGCATGCCATGCTTCTTCGCCACCGCGCCGTCGGTGCCCTTGGCGATCTCGGCTGGCGTCAGCGGGTTCTTGATCCGCATCGCCTTGGCCACATCCTGTCCCGAGGGCAATCCCAGCAGCACGCCGCGCTTCAGATTGCGGAACGGCAGGCTGCCACCGCCACCCGGCAGCGTGTGCAATTGCGGCACCACGAATGGATCGAGCTTGCGCGACGGATTGAGCCGCACGTCCGCCGGATTGGCGGCCAGCACTTCATGGAAGCGCCGCCAGTCGATGATCCAGTTGCTGGAAAGCACCGGGAGCGGCAGCGGAGGCACGACAGGATTGGGCGCGAGATCGCCGATGATGCCGCCGGACAGGCCGGTGAACTTGAACAGCAGATCGAGCGTGGCTGGAATTCCACCCGCACCGGGCGTGAAGATGCGGTTGTGGCTGTAGATTTCGCGCACCATGCTGTGGCCGAGCCGGTAGGCGGCCGCGGAAAACTCCACGGGCATGTAGGGTATCTTCTTGAAGCGATAGAAGCGGCGTCCCTGTTCGAGAATCTTCGCAACGATGCCCTTTTCGGTGATGCGCTCGACGAAATCGTGCAACACCATCCATTGATAGTGCCAGGTCACGATCTGGCGCGCCTTGGCGAATATCTCGCCGACCGGCGTGCCTTCAGCCGCCAGTTGATCGCACACCTTGTTGTGAAATTTCAGCATCGCCAGATGCGTCTGCGCGACCAGGAGATTTTCGTCGTTGCGATGATCGCCGATCAACGCAAAACCTTCGGGACTGCGCGGCAGATCATTGCGGGGCGTGCTGGTCACGTTGCCGAACGGCACGCTGATGGTCTTGCCGATCAGCAGTTTCGGGCCAGGGGTCTTGCCATTGAGGTCGCCGGGATTGCGCGCGTAAAGCTGCCGGCTGCCATCCGGGCCGAGGCCATAGACGTTGTCCAGATCAAGCGCGGGCGTACGGAAATTCTCGACCGCGTTGGGATCGGCTTCCTTCTCGCCGAACGATGTCAGATCGAGCGTGATGTCGTGATCGACGAACTGCCCGAGATAGGTAAAGCCGGCCGGGACCTTCGTGTTGTTTCCCGCGGCGTCGCCGGGGTTCGGGTCTTTCATCGCATCGGCGAGTTCTTGCAGCGGACCGTCATCGACGACCAGCGGATCGAGGGTCGGAAACATGCGACCGAACATGCCGGGATCGTCGTGCCCGGAAAGCGTATCAAGAAATTGTCGGGTCGGATGGCGGCCAGCTTTGCCATGGCCGGGCTGGACATTCACTTCTGTACCCATCGCTTTCTCCAATCAGGAATGCTGTGAGGAGAGGGGCGCTAATGAGTCGTCTTGCTTATCTAAAATCCAATCGAAATTTTGAGCATCGCCCCTCTGGGTGAGTGACGATGCTTATAAACCCATAGATTGTGTCAGACTGTTGCGTGGTTCACACTTCGCCGCTGACTGGGCTGCGTCATTAGCGCTCAGGCGACGTCGAACTGCCTGCTGATTTCGGCGTCGGTGTAGAAGCAGATGCCGCCGTCGAGATCGCGGACCAGCCACTCTCCGAGATAGACGATCTGCGCGCCGCTGCGCCGCTCATGTCGCAGTTCGAGTTGTCCGTCGTCGCTGCGTTGAAGCGAGCAACTGGACTGGACCCAGCTCGGCCATTCGTACAGCGGTTGCCCGGTGAACTGCCATGCGATCAGTGCCGTATTGGTGGGCCGGGGCTTCAGCGTGAGTGTGCTGTTCACAACCATCTCCGCAAACGTGATTTTATAGGCGTGACGTTCCGCGTTCTGACAACGCCCGGGAACCAAAAAGGTTGGGCGCGATTCCCAGAACTTCACCGTGAGTCGGCGCCCTTGCCTATGCGTCTTTGGGATAGGACCGGGATGATACGGGCCCGCGCCGCGGCAGCCATGGGTAAGCTGCCGCCAGCGCGCGCCCGGCAAGACGCAAGGAAACGCGGCCCTACGCCTTGATGTTGTTCTCGCGCACGACCTGGCCCCAGATGCCGACCTGCTTGGCGAAGAACGTGCCGAAATCCTTGGCGTCGGCCAGCAGCAGCGACATCTGCTGGGTTTCGCGCAGCTGCGCTGCGATCGCAGGCTCGCTCAGGATCTCGCGGACCGGCTTGGCGATACCCTCGATGACATCTGGCGGCGTGCCCTTGGGCGCGAAAATGCCCCACCAGGCCAGCGTCTCGGAATCGGGGTAGCCGGCTTCGATCCCCGTCTGCGTGTCGGGGAGCGATGGCATCCGCTCGCGCCCGAGCTGCAGGATGGGACGAAGCGTGTTGGCTCCGAGCTGCGCCATCACCAACGCCGCCGATCCTGCGATCAGATCGACGTGGCCGCCGAGCACGTCGTTCATGGCCGGTCCGCCGCCGCGATAGGGCACGTGCGTGATTTCCACGCCGGCCTTCTTGGCGAGCATCGTCATCGCCAGATGGCCGAGGGTGCCGATGCCGACGGAGGCGTATTTGATCGAGCCGGGTTCTTTTTTCGACGCCGCAACGATGTCGGCGAAAGTCTTGAACGGGCGGCTGGCATTCGCCGCGATCACGTAAGGCGCGGTGCCGACCAGAAACACCGGCATCAGATCCTGCTCGACGTCGACCTGTGGCTTTTCGAGAATGGAGGGGATCACGGCATGCGAGTCGAACGTCACCAGAAACGACGAACCGTCCGGCGGGCTCTTGGCGACCACGGCAGCGCCGAGCGAACCGGCGGCGCCCGACTTGTTTTCCACCAGCACGACACGGCCGAGCCTGGTTTGCAGATGCGACTGCAGCAGCCGGGCCAGCGCATCGGTAGAACCTCCCGGCGGGAACGGCACCACCAGCGTCATATTCTTCGCCGATTGCGCCAGCGCCGGCGCGGCAACGAAAGCGGCTGACGCCGCCAGCATGGTACGTCTCGTGATCTTGGTCATTTCTCTCCCCCTGATTGTTGCTGCGTGTTGTTTTTGTTTTTCGCAGATCTATTGATTACCGAAGCCCGATCCGGGCTTTTTATATTCCGGCCGCGGCGGACTGAAAATATCGAGCACACGCGCCCCTTCCGGCCCGGCGCGCATGGTGTGCGGCACGTTGCCGGGCGTGCGCCAGAAATCGCCCTTCTTCACGGTGATTTCCTCATCGCCCTGCACCCGCACCGCCGAACCCTCCAGCAACACGCCCCATTGTTCTTCGGGATGATGATGCAGGGTGCCTTGCGAATGCGGCGCCAGCGTCACCACCGACAGCATGGCCTGCTCGCCGGCGAAGATACGTGTGGTGAGGCCCGGCGCGAGATCGCGAAACAGGCCGTCATGCGGGTTATCCAGATTGTGAAACTCGTCTTTTTGACTCATCGCCGCTTCCTCAACGTCAGTTGCCCAATGTCCGTTGTGTCTCGATCATGATTTTCCGTAGGAGCCCTGGTAACGGCCCTCGCGGATCGCGATCAGCGTTTCCTCTTCGCGCTTGGTCTGAGCGCGGACCGCCTCGAGCAATGACGGCGCTATCGCGGCCGGAAAGGATACGACGCCGTCTTCGTCGCCCACGACGATATCGCCCGGCGATATCACCGAGCCGCCGATCGAGACCGGCACGTTGATTTCACCCGGACCACTTTTGTACGGGCCGCGATGAATCACCGCGCGGGCAAAGCATGGAAAGTCGGAGGCGGCAAATGCAGCGACGTCGCGGATCGCGCCATCGATTACGTAACCGGCGGCGCCGCGAAATTCGGCGATGGTCTTCATGATCTCCCCGACCAGCGCGCGTGACTCGTCACCGCCGCCATCGACCACGATCACGTCGCCCGGCCCGACCAGTTCGAGCGCCTTGTGGATCGCCAGATTGTCGCCCGGCCGGGTGCGGACGGTGAAGGCCACGCCCACCAGCCTGCCTGAGCGATGGAACGGCCGCAGCCCCACAGAGCCGGGCAGCCGGGCAAGATTGTCGCTGATGATCGACGTCGACGCGCTCCTGAACGCCTCGATCAAGTCAGGCGCAGGCTTTGGCACGCTTTCCATGGCAATGGCGACGCTCATGCAGACGGTTCCCCCTTGGCTTTTTTTTGTTCGTAGACATCTTTCATAGCCTCAAACCACAGAGATCAAATACCTTTTTGTACAAATTGATATGCCCAAATTTTATTCCTTCGGGCTGCATGGCCGTCGAGGCCATGCCTGGCGTCGCGGTTGAACCGCGCCGCCGTCAAATCGAGCGCCGGATCGCGTGGATTTTCCTCACGCAGCAAGCGTTCGCAATTCTCTCACGCGCCATCACCGCACAGCTTCGGCGTTGAATTTCCTCAGCAATTTTAGGCAATCCGCTGTGTTCCACCGGTCACAGCGAAGCAATATGCGCGAAATCGACAGACGAAATTTGAGCAGTTCCAACGTGACAAGGCCTGTCAAAATGGCGACAATCCGTTTAATCCGTGTCGACAAATCAGTTCATGGAACTCGCGTTGGGGAAATACCGTCCGTGATCGCGTCACGATCATCGTTGCTTGCTGTTGCCGCCGTCGCCGGCCTCGTCGTGCTGGGCCCGGTGCATGCGCACGCGCAGTGGTGGCGCAGCACGCCGGTCGATTTCGAATCCTGCGCTGACGTCGCCGAGAAGGCGAAGACCAAGGAAGAAAAGACCTCGGCGCTCGCCGAATGCAACGCGAAGTTTGCGGGCCGCCGCAAGCCCGGTGGCGGCTACACGTATTACGACTTCATGCAGGACCGGACCTTCGATATCGCGGGCCCCAACCCGACGCCGGAAGAGCAGAAGCATATCGACCATCAATACACCGCCTATCTCGAGAGCCAGCGGCGCAACACCATCGCCGCGGCGTTCACGGCCAAGCAAGCGCAGCAGCAGCAGCAGGAATCGCAGCAGCGCGTGGAGCAGGTGTCGCTGCGAACCGAGGTCGAAAAAATCCCGGTGCCGGTCGCAAGCCCGGTCAAGCAAGCGGCGCGCATCAAGGCCTCCAACTGCGCGAAGAATGCCTTCTCCTGCGAATGGCCGCGGCTTTCGCAAAGCATCGACGATTTGAAGAAGCTGTTTGGCCCGACAACGGCGAACAAGCCGAAGCGGGGCTAGCTGTCGCTGTCGCCCGTTCGTTCGCAGGGACGACGGTGATATTTAGTTCGGCAGAGGACGCTTGGTCCGGCGCGGCCGGACCGGCTTAATGACCGGCGTCTCCCGCTCATAGACCCGCGAGGTCGCCCGTTGTTCTTGCAGCCGCGCGTCATAGCCCGGCGATGGCGTTGCCGTGGGCGGCACGGCATGAGCTGATGTCACGGATAGCGCGCCGAGAAAGACAGCAATCGCCAGAGGCGCTACGCATATTGGTTTCATGCCGTTTCTCCCGTTGAAAGCTCTCGATAAACTCGCGCCACATCGGCGCCATTTCAAGGCAGCTGATCCTATCAGCCGCGGATCTGTTCCGGCGTCAGCCCCGGTGAGCCCTTGCCAGCGGTCTCGGCGTTGCGGATCAGTTCGACGACCCGGCGCGACAGCGGCACGTCGAGCCCGCGCCGCTCGGCGATCTCGGTGATGACGCCTTGAAAATAGTCGATCTCGGTGCGACGGCCGCGCTGCAGATCCTCCCACATCGAGGAGCGCGCTTCGGGATCGATCTTCATCGTCCGCCCCAGCATGGCCTCAAAAATCACGTCCGGCAGACGCAGCAACGATGGCGTCCAGCTTGCTGGAATCGGCGTCGACGATACCGGCTTGATGCCTTCGGCGCGGATCGCCGCCAGGCCTTCCGCCATCTGGTCGGCAAACAATCTCCGCCATGGCCGCTGCGCGAGCTGCCGGCGCAGCGGCAGATCAGCCAGCGCGTTGAGCGCGTTGTTGAGATTGACGAGCAGCTTGCCCCATTGCACGCCGTCGATGTTATCGGTCGCGCGCATGTTCAGTCCCGGCACCGAGAGCTTCCCGGCGGTATCGGCCTCGTCCTTTTCGACCACGATGTCGCCGGAAGTGGCGCGATGAAAGCGCCCCTCGCCCGCCGAGATCACATTGAACGGCACCATCCCGCCGAGCACGCGCCGGCCCGGCAAGCGATTGCGCAGCACCGTGACATTGCCGACGCCGTTCTGCAGGCTGACGACAACGACATCTGACGGCGCATTCCTTGCGATGACATCCGCCATCTCAGCGGTACCGGCGCTTTTGGCCGTGACCAGCACGACGCCGACGTCCTTGAAGATCGACGGATCATCCGACAGCGTGATCTCATTCGCATCGATCGTCCGATCGAAACCTTCAAAGCTCGTCGCCCGCAACCCTTTGGCCTGGATCTCGGCGATCACGCGCGGGCGCGCCAGCAAGCTCACACGGCGGCCCCCGGCCGCCAGCATGCCGCCGACGAAGCAGCCGATGCTGCCCGCCCCCGCCACGCCAATCGTTCGGCCTGCGTTCATCTTCAACTGTCTCTATTGTCCGCCCTTCGATAGCAGAACCGGCCGATGGTGCCTATCGAAGGCGCAAAGCCCTATCCGGGCGCGCCTTGTAACCGTCATGGGCCACCGTTATGTTTCACGCGGGGGCTGACACGCGGCAGGAGACGACCATGGGTTTACTCGACATACTCAACGGCATGCAGAACGGTCCGCGCGGCCCGAGCACTCCAAGCGCACAATCGGATGGCAAAGAGGGCATGTCGCCCATGACCATGGCGATCCTGGCGCTGCTGGCCTGGAAAGCCGTGAAACATTTCGGCGGCAGCCAGCCGGGTGCAGCGCCCTCCGCACCCCCGAAACTGCCTGGCAATGTAACTGCAGGCCTGCCCGGCGGGTTGGGTGGTGCGTTAGGCGGTATGTTAGGCGGCGGCAACAGCGGTGGCGGCCTCAGTGACCTGATGAAGGGCGGCCTCGGCGGCTTGCTCGCGGGCGGCGCCGCCGGCAGCATTTTGAGCGGCGGCCTTGGCGATCTGCTCAAGCAGTTTCAGGAGAAGGGCCAAGGCGACACGGCAAATTCATGGGTCAGCAACGGTCCCAACAAGCAGATCGCGCCCGGCGATCTCGCCAGCGCACTCGGCGCCGACCAGATCGACGCGCTGGCCTCGCAGAGCGGCATGTCGCGCGATGATTTGCTGCAAGGCCTCAGCCAGTATCTGCCCGACGTGATCAACCATCTGACACCGGATGGCAGGTTGCCGAACGAGCACGAACTGTCAGGCCGGCTTTGATACCGCGATACCGCGGCGCGGTTGGCGCCGCGGCCTGTTGCCATCGGGACATTGGAAAGGGACCACCGCCATGAGCGGCATCATCTGGATCATCGTCGTCGGCTTTATCGCCGGCATCATCGCGCGCCTGCTCTCACCGGGCCCGAACAACCCGAGCGGGTTCATCCTGACCACGGTGCTCGGCATCGCCGGCGCGTTTCTGGCCACCTTCATCGGCCAAGCCGTCGGCCATTACGGGCCGGATCAAGGCGCCGGCTTCATCACCGCCACCATCGGTGCGCTGATCGTGCTGTTCATCTGGAACAGATTGGTGGCCCGCGGCGTGATTTCAGATTCGGGTAACCGGTGACGGCCGAAAGGCCGTCATCCCGGGGCGCGCTTAGCGCGAACCCGGGATCTCGAGATTCCGGGTCTGGTGCTAGCGCACCATCCCGGAATGACGAAGTCTAAATACTTCGCCCTCACTGAACCAGATGCATGCCCGCATCCATGCGGACGAACTCGCCGGTCATTTGTCCTGACGCGGGCGAGGCAAGGAAGCAGACGAGCTGCGCAATATCCTCAGCCGTCGACGCCGACTTCAACGGCACCATTGCGATCACGGAATCCCGCACCGCCTTGGCGCCGGCCTCGCCGCGGCCCTTGGTGAACCAGGGCGTATCGATATAGCCGGGGCATACCGTGTTGACGCGGATCAGCGGCGCCAGCGCGCGCCCCAGCGATTGCGTCATGGTGTTCAGCGCGCCCTTGCTCGCGGCATAGGCCACCGACGAACCGCCGCCGGAAATGCCGGCCACTGATGATATGTTGACCACGGCGGAGGCCCGCCCCGCGGCTTTCGCGCCGGCCTCAAGCTGCGCGCGCGCCGCGCGGATCATCTGGAACGGGCCGATGGTGTTGACGGCGTAGATGCGCTGGAAGTCTTCCGCCGTGAGGCCATCCATATTGCCGTGCGGCACGTGCTTGGTGGTGCCGGCATTGTTGACCAGCACATCGAGCCGTCCCCAGGGCGCGGCGGCCGCGGCGATCTTCTTGCAATCCTCGTCGCGCGAGACGTCGCCCTGCACCACCACGACTTCAGCGCCTGCGTTGCGACAGATGTCGGCGGTCGCTTCGGCCTCGGCCTTGCTGCTGGAATAATTCACGACGATACGCGCGCCGCCCTTGGCCAGAATGGCCGCGGTCGCAGCCCCGAGGCCGGATGCCGAACCGGTTACGATCGCGCACAAACTATCCTTCGACATCCGCATTTCCTCTTCTTGTTTTGAAACTTTGTTCGAACCGCCGGCTCTGGTGCGATCTACCATATCGCGCAGCAATGTCCCTGCAAATCTGCAAAGTTCCGCTGTGCGGAATTTCTTCGCCTGACGATCTTCATGCCGCCGTCGCAGGCAGCCCTGCGGGCAGCGCTTGTCAGGCCTATGGCTTTTCCGCATCATAAAGCGCAAGAAAAGATAGAGCAAAGATCGCAACTGAAGCCCGGCGAAACAGCCGGGCACCAGTGCCAATAAGCAAAGCCAAATCAAGATGAGGAACGCTGTGGCGGAGAGTGAGAACATTGTTGCCGAGACCGCGGAGAAAATCTTCGCCGATCTCGCCGATGCCCAAACCATCAATCGCGACAAGGACGGCGCGTGGAAGGCCCCGCTCTGGCAGGCGTTGACCGAGTCCGGCCTGCCGCTGTCCTGGGTGCCGGAGGATTGTAACGGTTCGGGAGCAAGTCTCGCCGAAGGCTTTTCCGTTCTCAGCGCCGCCGGACGTTTTGCGGTCGCGGTGCCATTGGCCGAAACCATGCTGGCCGGCTGGCTGCTGGCGCAAGCCAAAATCTCCTCGCCCGACGGCGAGATGACCGTTGCGCCCGCAAGCCCGAAAGACCGCATCACGCTCAATGCCGATGGCAGCCTGTCGGGCAAGGCCCGCGGCGTGCCGTTTGCGAAAGCGGCCAAGCACATCGCGGTCGTCGCCAGCGACGCCAAGGGACTTTCGATTGCCCTCGTTGATGCGGCCAAGTGCCGGATCGAAGCTGGCCTCGGCCTCGGCGGTGATCACAGCGATACCGTGACCTTCGACAAGGTGCAGCCGGTCACCACTAAACCGGCGCCGAAAGATTTCGAGCAGACCCATCTGATGCTAATGGGAGGCGTCGCGCGCTCCCTGCAGATCGCCGGTGCGCTGGAAACGATGCTGGAAATTTCCGTGCGCTATTCCAATGAGCGCGTCGCCTTCGAAAAGAAGATCTCGAAATTCCAGGCGGTGCAGCACAACCTCGCCCGGCTCGCCGGCGAGTCGGCGGCGGCCCTCGCCGCGGCAACTTCCGCCGCGGATGCCATCGCCAATGCCACATCCTTCAACGACGAAGTGTTCCTCGAAGCGGTATCCGCCAAAATCCGCTGCTCGGAAGCGGCTGAGAAGGGTGGCGGCATCGCCCATCAGGTGCACGGTGCGATCGGCTTCACCATCGAACACATCCTGCATCGCTATTCGCTACGCGCGCTCGGATGGCGCGACGATTTCGGCTCCGAAAGCTACTGGGCGGTCGAACTCGGCAAGCTTGTGGCTAACCGCGGTGCCGATGAATTGTGGCCGCTGGTGGCCTCGCGCTGATTTTCATAATCGTTTGCCTGCATAGAGACGCACCATGACCGCAGCCCTCCGTTTCGATCCGATCCGCCTGCCGCCCGAATGCGAACAGCTTCGCAAGGAAGTGCGCGCCTTCCTCGCCGAGGAAATCGCGGCTGGTACCTTCGATCCGCACCAGCCCAACCGCGAAGACACCGACGCGCCGGAATTTTCCCGCCGGGTCGGCGCCAAGGGCTGGCTCGGCATGACCTGGCCGAAAAAGTATGGCGGCCATGAGCGCTCGTTCCTCGAACGCTATGTCGTCACTGAAGAGATGCGCGTCGCCAACGCGCCGACGCGGCGCTTCTTCGTTGCCGACCGCCAGAGCGGCCCCGTGCTGCTGAAATACGCGCCCGAGAACATCAAGATGGACATCCTGCCGCGCATCTGCCGCGGCGAAGTCTGCTTTGCGATCGGCATGAGCGAGCCCAATTCCGGCTCCGACCTGTTCGCGGCGAAAACCCGCGCCACCAAGACCGACGGCGGCTATCTGATCAACGGCACTAAGATCTGGACCTCGTCGGCCCATATCGCCGACTATATGATTGCGATCTTCCGGACGTCGCCGCCCACCAAAGAGAACCGCCGCCACGGCCTGACGCAGTTTCTGGTCAAGATGAAGCAGCCGGGCATCCAGGTAAACCCGATCGGCCAGATCACCGGCCAATACGAGTTTAACGAAGTGGTCTTCACCGATTTCTTCGTTCCCGAGGATCACATGCTCGGCGAAATCGACGGCGCCTGGAAGCAGGCAACCTCCGAACTCGCCTATGAACGCTCAGGCCCGGAACGCTTTCTGGAAACCTACTACGTTCTGACCGAACTGGTCCGCGCGGTCGGAAAGAACCCGGACACCCGCAGCGCCGAGGGCATCGGCCGGCTGGTAGCGCAGTTGCATACCATGCGGCGCATGTCGGTATCGGTCGCGGGCATGCTGCAGGCCGGCAAGGAGCCGGTTGTCGAGGCTTCCATTGTCAAGGACATCGGCACAGTGTGGGAGCAGGCGCTGCCGCACCGGGTGCGCGACCTCGCAGCGTTTGTCGAGGAAACCGCCACCAACCGCGAGACGCTGGAACACCAGCTCTCGTTCGCAATCAAGACCGCACCAAAACTAACGATCCAGGGCGGCACCACCGAAGTGCTGCGCGGCATCATCGCCCGCGGGCTCGGCTTGCGCTAGCGCGCGGCCTGGCTTGCGCTCATCAAAAAGGGAAACACCATGAGCAAGTACACTGATATCGGCGTCGAGAAGCACGGCCATGTCGGCCTGATCGAAATCCGCAAGCCGCCGCTGAACTTCTTCGACGTCGCCCTGATCAACCAGATCGCCGATGCGCTGGAAGAGTTCGACAAGGATATCGAAATCCGCGCCTCGGTGCTCGCAGCCCAAGGCAAGGCGTTCTGCGCCGGCGCCAATTTCGGCGATCCCGCCCGGCAAGAGCAGGAAGAAAAAGCCAAGACCGATCCGGCGTCGAACCTGCCGATCAACCATCTCTACGTTCAGGCGGTTCGCATCTTCCGCAACAAAAAGCCGATCGTCGCCGCCGTACATGGCGCCGCCATCGGCGGTGGGCTCGGCCTTGCGGTATCGGCGGATTTCCGCGTCACCTGCCCCGAGGCGCGCTTTGCCGCGAATTTCACCAAGCTCGGTTTCCATCCCGGCTTCGGCCTGACCGCAACGCTGCCCGAGCTGGTCGGCCAAAACAATGCCGAACTGATTTTCTACACCAGCCGCCGCGTCACCGGCGAAGAAGCCACCAAAATGGGCCTCGCCAATATCTGCGTGCCGCAGGATCAAGTGCGTGCCGAGGCGATGAAGCTCGCAGCAGAGATCGCCGAATGCTCGCCGCTCGGCCTGATCTCGACCCGCGCCACCATGCGCGCCGGCCTCGCCGAGCGCGTGCTCGCCGCGACCAACCACGAACTGGTCGAGCAAAACAAGCTCCGCGTCACCGAAGACTTCAAGGAAGGCGTCAAAGCCACGGCTGAGCGCAGGGTTGCGAACTTCAAGGGCCGGTAGCGTCTTTTGACGGTGTCGTCCCGGCCTTGAGCCGGGACCCATACGCCGTGTTCTCTCGGTGAGAGCGCCAGCGTTTGTTACCTTCTTCCACAACTAAAGCCGCGGAGTATGGGTCCCGGCTCAAGGCCGGGACGACATACTGAGAGAGCTACGCCTGCCTCGGCACCACCAGCGCATCCACAATCGTCACGCCCTGCCCCTCCGCGTGCACCAACACCGGATTGATCTCGATCTCCGAAATCTGCTCCGCATGTTGCGCTGCCAGCACCGATACATCTGAAATCAAGCGCGATAGCGCGGCGACGTCGGCCTTCGCCGCGCCGCGAAACCCGTTCAGCAGCGGCGCCGCTTTCAACGACCCCAGCATCGCCGAAGCTTCCTCCGCACTCACCGGCGCCGGCCGGTAGATCACGTCACGAAACAGCTCCGTGGTGATGCCGCCGAGGCCGACCATGATCATCGGGCCGAACGTCTTGTCCGTGAGCGTGCCGACGATGATCTCGACGCCTTTTTTGGCCATCGCCCCGACCAGCACGCCCTGGATCGCGGCCTCCAGCCGGTGTTTGCGCGCATTGTCGAGCAGCGCGCCGTAAGCCATGAAGGCTTCGCCCTTGGTCGTGATGTTGACGCGGACGCCACCGATTTCGCTCTTGTGCGGGATGTCGCGCGACTGGATTTTCATGACCAGCGGGAAACCCGCGCGCGCGACCGCGGCGTCGAGCTCATCGCGCGCCGTCACCAGCATCTCGTCCAGCACCGCGATGCCGGCATCGCGCAGCAGCGCCTTGCTGTCGAACTCCGACAGCGTCGCCGATTGCAGATGCGCGGAAAGATCGCACGGCGACAACGCGGTTACGTCGGACGGCGCCAGCTTGAAATTGGAATACTCGACCAGCCGCCGCATCGCGACGCCGACATGCGTGAGGCCCGACAGCACCACGACGCCGGATTTCGCGAGCTCAGTGCGCGCGAAGAGAGACGGCAGCGTGTAGGAATAGAACACGATTGGCTTGCGTTGCGCCGAGATCACCGGCTTCAGCTCGGTCTCTTTGAACCACATCCGCACTTCGCTCGACAGCGACAGCACCACCAGCATGGCATCGACTTCATTGGAGGCATCGAGCAGATCGATGGTCTTCTGCAGGCCGCCGGTGCTGACGCCTTGCGCAGTGACGTCGATCGGATTGCCCGCCGCGCCATAGGACGGCATCCATTGCTTGATCTGGTTCTGGACCGTCTGCGACAATTCCGGCACCTTGAGGCCCTGCATCGAGACGGTGTCGGCGCCCCAGATGCCGGCGCCGCCGGATACGGTCAGCACCGCGACGCGGTCGCCCTTCGGCAGCGGGCTTGTCGTCAGCACCGCCGCGATCGTCACGGCCTCGTCGAGATCGTTGGAAACGATGAAGCCATATTTGGCGAACACGGCGTCATAGGCCGCCGACCATCCGGCCATGCTGGCAGTGTGCGATGCCGCAGCACGCTCGCCCGCCCCGGAACGGCCCACTTTCGTCACGATCACAGGCTTTCGCATCTCCGCGGCGCGGCGCGCGGCGACGAGAAACTTGTCGACGTCGCGGATGCCCTCGATGAACAGCAGGATCACGTCGGTGGAGGCATCCTGCACCATGTAGTCGAGGAATTCGCCGGCGCCGAGATCGCTTTCATTGCCGGCGCTCACGCAATAGCTGACGGCAACGCCAAGCGCCTTGGCGCGATGCTTGATAGCAAAACCGATGCCGCCGGATTGCGCGACGATGGCGATCCTTCTTGCGGTCGCGATTAGCGGCACATGACCCGGCTTGACGTCGACCGTCGGGCTGAAAGTGGCCGCGACCTTCTGTACTTCACTCAGGAAGCCTTCGGCATTGGGGCCCGAAATCCGCATGCCGCTGCGCTTCGCAATCGCGACGATCTGGTCCTGCATCGCAGCGCTGTCGCCGCCCTCCTCCGCAAAGCCGGAGGAAATGATCACGGCATTTTTGACGCCGACCGCGGCACACTGCTCCAGCGCACCCACCACGGCGCGGGCGGGAATGATGATGATGGCAAGATCAATGGGCGCGCCGACGTCGGCGATCGACGCGTAGCACTTCAGCCCGTCGATATCAGGATAGTTCGGATTGATCGGATAGATCCTGCCCGGATACTCGTTCTTGCGCAGCATCGACAGCAGCCGCCCCGGAATCTTCTCATGATCCCGCGACGCGCCGATCAGGGCGATACTTTCGGGCGCGAAGAAACTGTCGAGCGGATGTGGCATGGTCTCCTATTACCGTTTGGAGTTCGTCATTGCGAGCGCAGCGAAGCAATCCATCTCGCCGCGCAAAGGAAGAATGGATTGCTTCGTCGCTTCGCTCCTCGCAATGACGGCAGAGCGCGCGTCACTCACGCGCTGAGACTAAACCTGACCCCGCAGAGATCAAACCCCTCGCCCGATACTTTGCAGCCCTTCGCTTTCGCCGCATCCAGCACCTTCGCGACATTCGCGACCCTGAACGTCAACCCGCTCATCAGATCGCTTTTGCCCTGGACGAAGCGGAAGCTGGCATTTGGCAATTTCAGCTCCGGCTCGCCGCGCGTACTCGTGCTGACCGCAATTCCGATGATCTTGCCCCAATGCGCGGCCAGCACTTCCGGTTCCGGGCTTTCCATCTCGACAGCGGTCAGCGCCAGCGTCACATCCTTGGCGATCGACTTCTGCCAGTCGGGCCCGGCCGGCGGATAGGTTCCCAAAACATCGTCGCTGCCGGCGGTGTGGTTGAACTCGATGAAGGCGGCGCGGCAATCGCGCGGGTGCAGTTGCACGCCGTGATAGGGTTCGTGCGTGATCACGTTCGCAGTGCGCACGCCCATCGCGTTGGCGCGCTTACCGTAGGCATCGGGATCGTCGCAGCAGAAGATCGCCATATAGCCGCCGCGGCCGCCATTCTTGTCGATGAAGCGCCCCGCCGCGGTGTCCGGCTGGAACGGCGCCACCACTTCCAGCAAAATCGTATCGACCGGCAGCAGCGCGTTCTCCAGTCCATATTTGGCGACGTTGCCGTCGCGGAAACACTCGTTCAGCCCCATGATCGCGGCAATGTCCGAAATCACGGGCTCCAGATGCGGCGCCACCAGGCAAATCTGCCGCAGCCTCATATAGCCGGCCATCGCGCTACCCTCTCAGTGGTTCTGAAATACAGGCTTGCGCTTCTCGACGAACGCCTTCGCGGCTTCCTTGTGATCGAGGGTCTCGCCGGAACGCGAGTGGTGGACCGCCTCGGCATCAAAGCAGGCTTCCAGCGACATCGTCTCGGCGTTGTTGATGTTGCGCTTGATGTAACCGAGCGTGATCGACGGGCCCTGTGCCAGCGACATCGCCAGATCATGCGCGACCGCCTCGACTTCGGCGTCGGGCACCACTTTGGTGACCATGCCGAGATTGTAGGCCTCCT
>Ga0307515_10012058_pt1 | contig 16312 bp, 10 predicted proteins | sample 17_EM_MG_FD_194513 | JGI IMG/M metagenome (GOLD analysis project Ga0307515, IMG submission 194513) | Populus trichocarpa ectomycorrhiza microbial communities from riparian zone in the Pacific Northwest, United States - 17_EM | ecosystem: Host-associated > Plants > Roots > Unclassified | place...
TTGGCGATGATGACTACAAGATCCATATTCTTGACCCATCAGACCTAAACCCAAAATTCAATCCTAACCTAACCAACTAACCTAGTATTTAAATAAAAGTTTTTAGAGAATTGTTTTCCTTTTTTTTCCTTTTTTATTTTCTCTACAGTAACTTTTTCTAAAAACACCAAAGATATTTGTTTTTAACTTAAGGTTTTGGTTTCAAGAAAGGTTAAAGAACAAGTAAGTATCTTTCTTCTTATTGTTATTCTTGATTGTAGAAGGTTTTTAAGAAAAGTGAGGGTTTTTATTATGATTTGATGATTGAATGATTTAAAAGTTATAATTGTTATTTTAGGGTGTTAGTTGGTCTTAAATGAATTAATTAGATGACTGAAATTATGGGTTGTTGAAGAACAAATTGTATTTTTATGGGTTCTTCAGATTTGAAGACCAATATATGAGATTTTGGAAATCATGATCAACCGATAGATTAGTTGTTGACGATTGGTTGGTTGTTCTAAACTAACCAACCAGTTGATTTGTGATGCCGATCGAACGGTTGATCTAAACCAGTTGACTGGTTGACTTGTGATGACAATTGTCTGGTTGGATATTTTGGTCGACCGATTGACCTAGCAGTAGAGTTTTTTCAGGCCTGTTAAGGTTTGATCAATTTGGGTTATGTTCGAGATCGATCAGGTGAATTAATTCAGTTTTATAATTATGTTTTGGTCTTTAAACTTAGAGTTTTAACTATGTTATTTTACTTTGAGTTGTTTTTAAGTGTTTTCCGTATCCGTTATAGGTTCTGATGATGTTCCTCCTAATGATCCTTAGTAGTCTCTAGTTTTGTATCCGTTTGTCTTTTGCTTTTGTTTTTAAGGTGAGTGAAATAATCTTTAATATGCATGTAATATAAATAAATATGTATGTTGATTATATGATGAGTACAACTAGTTAGTTGCTTGAATATTTATATATATTTCTTTATTTTCCTAGTACTCATCAATTCTTGAATTTACACTTGTCTAAATTCAATTCGATATGATGTACATTGTTTTGATAATTATACGAGTATCTATTATGTTCCGATATCGTTATATTTGTCAGTGACTCCATGCTAACAAAATATATATAAATAATTTATGTGCACATAATATTTTGTGTACCAAACTAGTAAGAGAGATACAAGCCTGTGATGACTGATCCTCCTATAATAATCATTTTCGAGTGTCATTTGATCTTTAACATGTATTCTAGTATTTTATGTTAATATGTTTAATTAGTATATATATTTATATCAAGATATATATCAATTTACAAATTATTAATATATGTTAAATGTTATTTGAATTCGCTCTTTAATTTTTAATATTATTTTAAGTTTTTAGTTTTTATTAGGAGATAAATTTTGTTGAATGTTTCTGTTTTATCAATTTTAGTCAGTATATTTTGCTTGTTTGACGACAACAGAAGATGGAGATCTTACAGCAGATCCTATAGCCTGAGGTTGATTTACTGTCGTTTATGGAGGGGAACAATGAAGAAGGACCGTTGCTGGTGATGAGAGCCATGGTGAGATCACATGCATCTCACAGTTATTCCTCAAGACAAAACATTCATGAAGATTCTGAGTTCTCTTCCTCTTAAGCTATGCCACCTGCTATGCTTTCAAGTACATTATCTTGTGTGTACGTAACGGCTTATGTTTTGGAATAATTTGCAGCTTCAATAATGTTGTCTTGAGGAATAATAAATAGAACTCATTTGATTTTGTTTTCTATATTACTTTTATTATTTTCATTTTATTACATTTAAAATCTATTAAAAAAAAAAGCTATTTTGAGAAACTAATTTTTATTTTAATTTCTCATTTTTAGTTTAGCAATATGAGAATTGATTTAAGAATTTATATAATGATTTAAGATTTAAGATTTAAATGATTTTTAGTTAATAGTAACTTATTTAACTAGTACTAACACCTGAGTTTACTTAAATTGATGATCACATGCCTTCCTTCCCATGGGACTTGGGAGACTCAAAATCTGGCTTCTAGATTTTGTGAATCTGTACAGACCCCATAAGAAATTAGAGCATGGGACAAGAGTCAGAGATGCAAATAGTTTTTACCACTAAATTAACAAGGTAGTGGATAGTATGTCCATAAAAGGACAAGGATCCATGTATTCTATTCTCCCACACAACAGTCACTCCTCGATCGAGCCTTAGTGTTTTGGCCAGGACTTCAAGCAAGCATCATTCACTAAAGAGCTGTTCTTCTTCTACTCATAATGGTCTCAGCTCCAAGACCAAGACCTTCAACTTTCACCCCCTCGGAACAATGGCTCCTAATGACAGCCACATTACTCATCTGTGGATTCTTGGGCTATGTAGTTTACGATGCGGTCATGGCCACAGCATCTGAGATGCTGCAAAGGTTACTGGTCGTTTCTCCTTTGATTCTGATTATTGCTGTTCATTTGCTCTCCGCAGGCAGCCAGTTTAACATTCCTATTCCAGGGTCGGAGCCTGGTGCCATCCATAGAGCTGGAGGCTCACCTTGGGGTGTAGCTTTTGTGCTGTTGCTTCTTGTCTTCCTCATTTCTTACCAGCCTTCCTTGCACGGCCTCATCTTCTAGTTTAACAGCACTCCTGTCCAAGCAATAGCATAGTTAAGCATGCTTCGAGGGTGGGTGCAGAATTTATGCAAGCTGGCTTCTACTAGATATGGTGTAACTTTTAACCTACTTGATGAAGTCAAAATGCCCTCTTGTTATTTTCATATTAGCATAACAGGTTCATGATCTTTCGCCCTCTTAGCTACTTTCTTCTTGCAGGGCATGTTGTTAAGAAACTACTGCAATCTATGCTGAAAATGTTAGAGGGTCTTCCATTTCATAATTTTCTGTGTGTTTTCTTCGAAATTGGCAACATGTCTGAGCCTCTTTAATTTGAGGTTTAGAACACAATCTAGCATGGGAGAGCTTAAGTATGAGCATTTCAGTACTTAAATATGGAAATCCAGTTCAATGCCTTCTGCCCCAATGCCAATTCCTAGAAACAAGTAGCACAAGAAAAGTCTTGAAATATATACCGTCTCATAGCTAGAGGTAGAGAGGGTCTTTCAATTCCATGAAAATGTTTTAAGCACTCTCGAATCTATTTTCACCCAAACCTTCTAGCTTATTGCTATAATTTCTTTCCTCTCCATGTCTACCACATTTTAACAAGATAGAATAAGGGAGAAGTGCGTGTCCTCTCTGAACCACAAGATAGGAAGATTTTTTCACCTCTTGGGCCATCTCCCCCCCGCCCTCCATTATTGTCTCTCTTCTTGCCTTCAGTTAATACCTGAACTTGTGATAATCAAATCCTATGCCTATGCCATATTGGACTCTACTTTCTCTATGGCATACTAATATTGGAAATAATTTGAAGAAGCGCTTCATCCTTTTGAGGTGTGAGTCGTGTGACCACTCATCATATAGCTGATAGAAGCATACCAGTAGTGGGGTAATGGTAGAGAGGACCACTTTAAATTGATAATAGAATCTTTCTTGTTTGCCGGGCCAACTCAAACACAGGGACTAAAACTCTAAATATTTCCATAATATTATGATGGTAGAAATATTTATATAACAACGCATATTGATAATAGAATAATTCAATTTATCAATGTTCTTCATATTTATTGAAATCTAAAGTGAAATATTAAACTTGTTATGCACTGCCATGTGAAGCGGAGACACAGCTGCTCTGCCTAACCATTATATTGTACTCAGTGTGTCAAATCTTTCTGTTTGGTACATTTACTTGAGGTTGACAACAGATGAAGATCACAGTCTAAAGAAGAGATGCTTCATGCCATTTTCCTTCTCTTTTCGTCAGGGGTGGGCTGTGACCACACATCTCATCATGGACCACTTCATGCCTACAAGCTTCAAACCAGACTTGGGATTTGCTACAAATCCTTGACTATCAACAAGCCAGTAAAGAATTAAATATGATTTGATATTATATTTTTCAACAAATCATTTGGCAAAGGGTAGCACAATCAATTTGATATATATATATATATATATATATATATATATATATATATATATATATATATATATATATAGAGAGAGAGAGAGAGAGAGAGAGAGAGAGAGAGAGAGAGAGAGAGAGAGAGAACAATTAAGATGAGAGTGACCACATGAACTCATAAATTGTGAATAATTTGATTACAAATTAGTAAAAATACAGAAACAAAAGCAAGTCTTGTATATATACCATGATGAACAGCAAGCTGCCAGCACTTATAGCTAGCACACAACACCCTCTTTATACATATGTAACACTGTAATTAACATTATTTTGTGTACAAAGGGAATTACCAAAGCTCATGAAAGGAAGATTGGTAAGAGATCATGAAAATGAGGAAAACAAGCAAAAGAGCAACACCCCATGGAGACCCTCCAGCTCTATGAAGCGAATCCCTCTCAGGAAATGGCAAGAAAACTGGGAAACAACTAGACAAGCAGTGAACAAGGAGGAGTAAAACTACAGGAGAAAGCATGAGGAACAGTTTCACTTGGTTAATCAAGTCCTCAAACTTGTCCGCATAGTTTATGTACCATGAGAGACATAGAATGGAAAAGAGGATGGAGATAAAAAAGAAGAGGTGGATTGGCATGGAGAAGTAGGAAATATAGTCTAAGAAGGAGTGGTTATTGTAGCTCCTAGCCATGGTTGGAGAATATGGCTTTTTTTTTGTATGTGGATTTATTATGTGGGAAAGACGTGACTTGAGAGATCGATGTTCAATTCTTGAAGTGTATTTTGCTAGAGTGAGCTGGTTTAATTTTGCTTCAGGAAGAAAGTTGATAGACGTGACTATGGTTTTTATAATAGGGAGGAGATGGCGGATAATTATGCAAATTAAGACAAGAGCATGCATAACACTCACTCTTGGAATTGATTAGCAATTCTATTTGTAGTTAATACTTTACTAAAAGGTCATCAGCAACCATGGAAAGGGGAAAAAAATGGGGGGATGTGTAGCTTTTTACTTGGATTACAGGGATACTTCCCCTTTCTGCCTAACCATGAAGATCATCCCAAGAAAAGTGTGTATTTTTTTTACGGGTAAGATTTTTTTGTGTTTGGTATTATGATATATAATAATTTTTTTATTTTATTTTTAATATTAACATATTAAAAACATAAAAAATATTAAAAAAATATTTTTAAAAATCAAATGTATTTTAAAATGTATCAAAACACAATTTAAAATATAAAAACAAACCGCCGCTTAATCTTAAAGATTAGAAAGTAGTACCTACAGCCGACCATGGACCATAACATGGGTTGATGAGAAGAATAATGAAGCAAAAGCATAGAATTTAGTGAAAAAAATATGGAAGGGTCATATTATTGGGAAAGTTGTGTCTAGCTAGCTAGCCATGGTGGTCCACATCAGCTTTGCTAGCTTTATCTATTTACTTTGAGTTCTTTAAAGCCATTGCAAGGAAAGGGATGTGGATATATATTCCTGTTTTTTGAACTATATATTAAAGCTATTTGTTTGTTAATTTGTTGGGTACAAATAATGGGATGCCGTATGCTTGAGGGATTAGGATATTTCTAACATGCATGCTCGCTCTCCTTTCGAGTATAGTATTAAACCCATAATTAAACTCCTGATTATTGATCCACTTTCGGCATCATCAACACGATCAATGAAGTGATGATTATATACATTTTACACGACATTTATTCCCATTTGCAAGCATGTACCAATATGATCTTTGATGGTCCACATGGGATTTCTTTTTCCCAAAAATGGCCCAAACTCTAATGAAATTCCTTAGCCAATTTATAACTACGAACTTTCAAGATGAAGGAGAGGGAATGTGGTGATTATTTCATCCATTTTGTAAGAATTCTACATGCCAATGATCTTAAGCAATGATTAGCATCTCATTACATTGAAGATGATCTGCTAATTATGATCGAATTATTCAACTTTCTTGAAGATGGATCCTCGAATCAAAACTCAAACATGCTTGATGATTGTTCTTTGTGCTGCACCCGAGATCATATATATTACTAGGAGAAGAGAGCATAGAGAAAAACAAATGTTTGGAAAGCTCAAGGTTGCTATGATTACATAGATCATGGACCGGCTGCTACTTTGCCATAACTGGGAATCTATTGTACATCCATAACCTTTATAAAAGAAACAGAAGTGAATGATTTAATACCCGTTTGATATTACACTCCAACTATATTTTGATTTTTTTTAATTTTTAATTATTTTTTTAATGTTTTTAAATCGTTTTAATATACTAATATTAAAAATAATTTTTTAAAAAATTTAATTTTAAAAAATTTTTAAATAAAAAAATACTTTAATAAAAAACTTGAAGCTCACATGAAAATAAATTAATCTGGAGTCAAAGAATTGAGGCCCATAATGTGAGGCCCAGACCAGGCTCATGATGTTAATTGCAATGTCAATTGAGTGAATCCGAGGTGTAATTCATACTGCCACGTGTTTCCCACTTCCCCATAATTCAGGTTATGTCTGCCAACAAAATGACGTCATTTTCCCAGTAACAATCCACTTTAACTCTCCAGACCGAGTGTGTCGGTGAAAACATGCAAGTTGCAGGTTTTAAAAACCCTATGTCAACGTCGTTCGCCGCCGCGTCTTTGTTAAAAATTTAGTTTTTTTTTTTTTAAAGCAACATAATTTGATTTTTTATATTTTTTTAATCATTTTATATACTTACTAATATTAAAAATAGATTTTAAAAAATAAAATAAAAATATTATTTTAATACATTTTATATATAAAAATACTTTAAAAAATAACTATCCTGCAATACTAAACACTACCAAAACATAAATAATAATATCATTCATAAGTCTATGATTATAAATGGTAATTTGACTTAAATACAGAAAATATTTTTTAAAATATAATTAAAAAAAGGTTAAAATATATATCTAATTTTTATATTTTGAATAACTCTGACATAAAATCTATAAAAAAAAATTATATTTTATATATATATATATATATATATATATATATATATATGTTTTTACTAGAGCATTGGTGTTGTATTGCCAAACAAATATCAGTAGTATTTAATTTTTATTACAATTATATAACCAACACATTACATGTGTTGATGGATCTCATTAGCATGCACGGATCATATCTAGCTAGACAGAATAATATTGAATCAATACTGATTTTTTTTTAATTTTTTTTTGTCTTTTAATAATTCTCAAAGGAAAGTGTAAAAACACTTCAAGTACCGATTGACAGTGACAATTAATTCTCCCCACCAACATGGAAGTAATGATCAAAATTAAGTGGTCACCATTATTGGAAATAGATAATAGCACCTCATAAATTAAAGCAAATAGTTGAATAAAAACCAAGAAAAAGAGGTAAAAAAGGACGACCATCAATAATGAAAAACGTAGACATTATACTCAACTGTAGCGTCTCCTGTGGCCATGTCGAGCTTGTGAGTTCTCGCCTGAACATAACCTCTAGCAAACCGGAAAAGTCCGCTTCCTCCGATCACCGGCATCTCTCTCACCGTCGAGAACACTGCGTTCTTCCCTAGAACAGTAATAGTGCTACCATTATACTTACCTTCAATAAAAGCAAAGTTCATGGCCATCAATAACCCAATATCTTGTTGCGACGCTTGTGCATACAACCCTTGTGCCCTTCCTACCAACTTTGAGCTCATTTCAGGCCCTAAGGTTAATGGGTTATCGATCATTCTCACTAACCCAAAAGCTGTTCTTGATGTGTTCGATGGTGGTGGCACAACTTGGACGGCGCTGGGGTTCTGGCCAGTAAGGATGTCATGCCAATATAACTTGAAGTGGCTTAGCTTTTCTTTCTTGAGCCCTAGTAGCTTCCTGTCCAAACTTCTCACAAATTCATGATCCTGGTCTCCAGTGACCAAGATTGTGGCAAAGGAAGAGAGGAGTAAGAGAGTGATGAATTTGGAAGCAAGGATGGGAACTGATCTAGCCATGGAGTAAATTATGGGAATTGAAAATTAAACTTGGGAAAATATCTTAGTGGGGTGATGTTGGAGTAGCTGGTGTATGCCTAAAACTTTTATATATATATATATATATATATATAGTGAATTCTGCATAAATTCTTCCAGAACTGTTGATCTACTATTATGCAACTCTTTTTTTTTTTTCCTTCCTGTCACTGTAGTTACCAACCACAAACTTTTCGTGACTGACTTCCACTGCCATATTGATGTCTTGATGATGTTAAGAAAAAAAAAACAGAGAGGAAAAAAGTGGATTAGTTTTCTTAAGAAGGACGTCAAATTAAGGTCATGATTGCTTGGTTGTATCCTGGATATGTCACTGTTTGTATTTTATTTCAGTAATTTTGATTTAAAAATATTTTTTTAATTTTTTTTATATTCTTAAAGTACCATAAGTACCACAAAAACTATTACAATACACGTGAAATCCTTCCATTATAATTCTAAATCATACCCTAAATAATGATTTTTGTCAATTCTAATGGGTTTGTTAAGTATATATATACTCTGGTTTATTGTAGTGTGAAACATTGAAACTGGTGCCAGCAATTGTTTGATTTGGTAAAAACTTTCGATCTCACCCCCTTTGTCTATATTTATGGCTCTATATATTCCAAGTTTTGGCATAACAACAAAGGTGTAGAGATGGATTTTTCTCAAAATCATGTGGAAATATGGTAACATATCAGTGCTAGATTTGGAAAAGTCCACCACCAATCTAGGTTATATATCTCAGTCATTTCATGATTGTTTGGAAGCATAGATTTTAAAAATATATTTTATTTTAAAAAAATTATTTTCATGTATATATCACGTACCGTAATAACAATCAAGTCTATAAAAAAACATTCTCATCAAATTTATTTTATTGTTGTCACATTTCATTAATTCAACTCAGTTGAACTCGTGAATTGCAAACAAATCATGATATCTTTGTATTGTAGGTCAAATCCATCATGGTTTGTTTATAATTTAATACAACAATCAGATTGACTTAACAAAAATGTAATGGTACTGAGGGGCTCGTTTGTTGGACCAAACATTTCCATGTCGGTGCTAAAACATTCAAAAGGGTCTGATGATTCCATTGTCGAAGTGGGGGGGCAAGACGTTCCAGCCAGTTGGGACCCACCGGCCAGCCCTTCACGTCTGGCAATCGGGGCCGGAGTAACATGTTGATTTCTCATACAAGTCTTGCAATTGACGTTAGAATCTGTTCAAACCTTCTTGCTGTCTTTCTGGAGAATTGTCCATGCTCAAGTTAATTTATACCACTGCATGCTGTCTCTTGATGCATTTCTATTGGTAATTGTCCTTGTGTCTTTAGCTTTTTTAGCCAATCAGTACGTTATGGTTGGTGGCGTACAGTGAGTTTTGTGGCCTTTGATCATACGGTGCCTTTTCTAGTCTTTTGAACCCAGGCCGAGGACTCGGTGCATTAAAGCTCAAGCAACTTCCTGGGATGTGGGGTTGGACATCATAATATCACTTTCTGACGTGTTGTTTTTAACCCTTTTTTTTTTTCCCCCATAATGATATGATATTCTAATGCAGAGCTTGCATGAGATTCTTGAGATTATTTTTTGAAGTAATTTTTTATTTGAATGTATGTTAAAATATTTTTATTTTTTGATGTTAGGATGTAAAAATGATAAAAAAAATACAAAAAAAAAAGTAATTTGAAGTTTTTTTAAAAAAAAATTTAAAATTTTAAAAAGCATGATTGGAACGCAATGCCAAACGATATCATAGTTTCGGGTTACAATCTTAGTGTGTGTTTGGTATATTATGCTTTTTAAAAGTGTTTTTTTTACAGTTTTTTTATATTAATATATCAAAATTATAAAAAAATGCTAAAAAACACCAATTTAATTTTTTTCAAGGCAAATACATTTTTGAAAAGCATTAAAAAACAAAAGCTACCGCATTTTCAGACAATAATAAATATAAATCATGCTTTTAACTTTTTTAAATAAAAATAGTCATTTAATATAGTATTAAAGCTTTAATGACCAAATAATTAAAAATTCAAATATTTTTTAAAAAGATTTGTGTAAATTTTAACTTGAAAGAATATGTTAAAGAGTAATATAAATTATACTTTGAAAATTTATTTAATAACTTAAATTTTTAGATTAAAATGATTTTTTTAACAAACAAAACTATTTTTTTAATCAAACTTAATATGATTTTTTTATATTTGAATTTATAAATTCATGGAAAAATTACTTTTTATTATTTAGATTTAAATTTGAAGCTAAAATGATAGCCCATAAAGTAAGTCCAACCAGATCTCAAATTATGACATAATCTGAAGCTGCAAGTGTTCTAACCAGTCATCCTTGCAGGGCTGGCTGATAAGGCTTTGAACCAAAGCCTACGCAAACTTGATGATGAAGTTATTGCTGAAACTCTACAACTCAATATTCTATCATTTCCCCTTTCCTTTTGCTGTGCTGTTTTACTCTTGGAATCAATCACGAAAGCTAGGAATACCATAACCTTGAAAGGGCTATTGCCCAGCTTCATGGAAGACAGAAGATTAGGAATGTAGATCCATCAAATTCTTGAATTTTCTTTTTATTTCCATCATTTTCAATAAGGCCTTTTCTTTTCTTCTAATTTAGAAGAACATTACTTATTTTTTACTCTCTCCTCCATCTTTCTAATCACTTGAAATTTCAGTGGCTGCCTACACAGACTTCTGCTATTTTTTCCAAGGGCCTGACTAGTTTTTTTTATTTGTTTATTTATTTATTTATTCCACACTTCTCAAGAACTTTGTACATGACCCAATTGCCAGAAAATTCAACCACTTCACAACTTGATTCGGTATCGTATACTCCTTTATTATACGTAGGCAATGGACTAAATGTCAAGAATGATTACACCACTTTCAACTGGCTGCAGGAGAGTGGGAATCTCAAACCGATCGTGGGATCTTACGCAAGATTGCTAGTGCAGTAGGTCCAGCAAATCTAATCTTTATAGCGATGAAGAAAGGCACAAACAAAATCCAAGGAAAATAACCCCTTCTTCCCCTTGAAGATGAATTGAGCTCGGACATTGCTCACTGTTTGTGGAAGGCCCGGAGGGTACATGACTGAAACCACTGGGTCCAATATGGTCGGAGCTCACAGAAGCAGGGTTACAGAGCGTTTGCCTTTCATGTCAGGCCTACCAATTTCTTTACTGTATTGGGATATGTTACAACTCATCTAGATTCTCTCTTGTTTAAAAATGAATGATAAGATTAGTAATGGCAAGGCAATTTACAAAAGCGAAAGCACTTGCCTTGTTTCCATATTTTGGTACTCCTTGTCAAGACGCCGCTTACCAACTTATACATATACACTCTTCCAATTTGTCAAAGTCGTATTAATTAATAGCAAGGAAACTATCTTGCCATGATTAATTTGTCTTGTGAGGGAATTGTAAGAGTTGTGCTATTTGTTAATGATTTAGACTTTAATTAGGCTGCCTGCCATCTATTAATTATTCTGACAAATATTTCATTCTATTAATTCTGCCATCAATTGGGAATTTTTCTTCTTGTGATGCTGATCCACAAAACCCTTGAGCCCTTCCTACCATGCAATTTCTCCAAGAGTTGCTGATGAGTTGTTTGAGCTCTTCACTACGGCCATGACTGAGGGGTTCGAGCCACTATAAATATCATGCCAAAAAACACGAAAATGGGTTAGCTTTTCTTTCTTGAACCCATGTAGCTTCCGGTCCAGGCTCTTACAAAACCTTGATTTTATTTCTTTTGTAGCGTGAATAATGGAAAAGGAAGAAAAAAGGGTGAGAACGGTGAATTTGAAACCATATGTTGGGGAAATTCTAGCCATGGAAATCGGTGCTTTGTTCAATAGCGTGGTGCAATTTTTATATATGGGACCTTAAGATTGGGCAAAACTTGCCTAACTGTGCAATTTTGGAAGTCAATTTCGGTAATCTTAATTTTCTCATTAAGAAATTACGACTTCATGACCATGACGATTATGTTGAGAAACAGGGTTAAATTAGCAAACACCGTCTCTGACTTTGCCTTCCATTAGTTGACTTCCAAAATGCACATATTTTAATTAAGGATTGCTTTAATAAATAATTGTTCCATGATACAATTAAAGGAAACCGAATAAATATAAAAATTAATTCTACTCCTATGTAAAAGCACTTGTTTTTTGTGTACTATTTGTTAAGAAAAACAATGATAATCTTGTTTGATTTTATTTAAATAATACTTATGGACCATATGTCAACATTAGTGGGTGGGTGATGCCTTATGGACTGAAGACAGTAAGCCCTTTCTCCTTAACAATTTAGCCTTTATTTATGTCAGGGACCGTCCATTCTCTCAAGACCCAGCATCACTAGGCCGCTTCCTGACTTAGCACACCCATATGGAAGGTTACAATGGACCAGCTGTGATGGCCACTCTTGAAACATTTTTATTTTGTATTTGACACCAGCCATACGGTGGTTTCTTCCGAAGGAAAAAAATCCCATTAAAATGGTGCACGAACAAGTTTTTGTACTTTGATTTCAAACCCTTACTTCAACAACAAGTCTTCTCTCATTGATTTGCTTTATATCTTCAAATATGAACACCAAGTTTGAAGCTGTGTATCTTCAATCCCTTGAGCATCCAAATCGACTACATTCCAAGTGAAATATCGTCCAATTCGAGAGGAAAAATCTATAATACAAAAGCAAGCTTTTCACTTCACCAGCAAGATGAGGGGTTACCATGACCTCGATCCCTCCTCTTGTAACATACAAGTTTTTAAGCTCAGATTCTATAAAGAAGTTATCTGAATCAATGGCCTCTTGCAAGTACGAAAAGAACTTATTATCACCAGATCAGAGACCCATTAGTGAGCTGGTTTGATATTTGATCTCGTGTGATCATGAAACTTATTTTGTAGCTCACTTGATGATGTAACTAGTAAGCCATCGTCATTCTCAAGACAGAAAAAGAAGAAGCTAGGCCTCATGTGCTGTTTATATTTTCATGAAAGTTAGTCTCCTGCTCCATCTTTTTAATTCCTTGCAGCTAGCTGCATGTACATTATACATGCATATATATATAATGATAGGCCAAGGACAACAAATTGTACACAAAATTAAGCTGGGCAAAGGGTAATGATGGAGATTTTTGTGCAAGTAAGAGGGGGAAAATGATTTAGGAAGCTGCTAGGAAGCTGCAGCTAATCAGTTAGCTTATTAAGGAATGAGCACTTGTGGACTTGTTGAACAGTTTGTTCTTGCAATTACAATATGTAAAGGAATATGATGAGGAGAAGATTTATTAGCACTAAGGTAAGGTTCTGGTGAGAGAAGTCAAGAGGGAGTACTTTGCTTTCACATATTTGCTCTTTGAAATATTCTATGTTACTTTATACAATTGGTTGAAGGCAGGAGCTAGCATGCGTTTTAGGGATTGCTAAGCTCTTTAATTTCTTCAATTTAGACTACAAATATATTGGAAAAATCTAAGGTTAAAATATAAAAGAGAATCCACACAAAATTATAAAATTACCCAACCTTTCATACTCACAAACCTCTGAGCAACTCAAAGAGAACTCAGTCCCTCTTATGACCACACGGCTGACTTGGTTACTGCACCAAGATTTAATGCTTGTTTAATTTCCTTTAAGACTTCCCTAGTAACAATAAATATTCAAGTCTGTTAGGTGGCCTGCAAGAAGTTCCTGCTCGCTAGCCCTCATCAAAGCAATCAAGTTGCTTGGTGTTTGTCGTAATTTTTGTTTTTTTATTTTAGGAGTTTTTTTAAAATATATTAAATTAATATTTTTAGTGTTTTTTTTATAATTTTAATATATTAATGTTAAAAAAAATAAAATTATTGTCATATATTTTCAAATAAAAAAATATTTTAAAAAACTTCAACTACAATTCTAAAAACTCAAGATATAATACCTTAAGTGCCCTATATTATTATACATGCCACTAAACCCGTCAAGTACTCACGGTCATATGATATTAAGCCAATATTCAACAAAATATTTTTTTTTATAGAACCTTTTAAATTTATAAAATACCTTTAATTCTAAAATCTAGATTAAAATTCAAGTTCTTTATGCTTTAAATTAAATTTAATAATTGATTTTTTTTCTTTTCAAAATATTTTAATTTTATAACTCATGAATCATATTGCTTAATTTATTTCATTTCCGTAATTTATTCTCAACCTTATATATTATTTTTTTTTATTAATGTGAGTGTCTGGGTTAGCTTGCGCGCACCTCGACTAATCCCACGGATCTTGAAATTAACGATCATGTAAGCCTCTAGTAACCATCATATTAACAACCACATGGCTCGAACCTGAGACTACAGGAGAAATAAACCTCTTAGACCTTATATATTACTTTGTAAGTGGGATGATTGCTCTATCTTATTTCTCCTTCACTTCCAGCGTATTTTTTTGAAGTTTATCAAGCAATTTAATTAATTAAACTTTAGGATGTAATGAATTTTTTGAGGTTTTGATATCATACTAAATTTAAAAAACAATTACAGACCGATCTAACACGATTTTGTTTTTTTTTTTTTTTAATGATGGGTTTTTAAACTTAGAAAGGAGCCATACCGTAACAAAATTACATGCATATGGCATATAGAATCAAGGCAAACGTTTTAAAATCTGTTAAGCAATCTAGACTACGTACGGAAACTAATTAATAGTTTTTTTAATTAAGCTCTCATATATCATATTGAATTTAATAGTTGATTTTGAATTCAATCCAAAAAACTTTAAACCTTTTCATGAAAGATCCATTCTCGACTTTTCATATTATTTGGTACTGTTATATTTATTAAATATGAAACAATTCATATAAAACTTTCAAAGAAAAGTACTATAAAAACACTTGTAGATCACTCGTCTCCCTCCCCATTCCAAAAGAATCTGAACTTCTTGCACTCACAGTCGCAGAGATGGGCAGTTTGATAGGGCATGTATTACCAGGCATGGCCTTCTTCATACTAGGTTTATGGCATCTCTTTAACCACGTAAAACTCCACTCTCTACACCCAAACTCTTACACTTCCTCTCCATGGTTCCCCGTCACAAAACCAAGGTATCTAGAGCTCTATTTGATCATGTTAGGAAGCTCCATTTCCATAACAATGGAACTCTTCATTGGGCCAGAAAAACACCAACCCTTCGATGTTGATGGAACCATACCATCAAACCATCTCCGAAACTTTGAACACTCTTTCATATCAATGTCTTTCTTTGTCTATGCAACTTTCGCTCTGCTTCTTGATAGAATTGGAGCTAAAGCAAAATGCGGTCTAACACATCTTCTAGGGGCAATAGCCTTTGGCCAACAACTTCTCATGTTCCACCTCCACTCGACTGACCACAAGGGTCTTGAAGGTCAATACCATTTGCTTCTACAACTTGTCGTATCTATATCTTTAGTCACCACTCTTATGGGAATTGGCTTCCCTAGGAGTTTCTTGGTTAGCTTTGTTAGGTCTCTTAGTATTTTGTTCCAAGGAGTATGGTTCATGGTAATGGGCTTTATGTTATGGACTCCAAGGTTGATCCCCAAGGGTTGCTCACTTTACAACGATGATGGTCACAAAATAGTCCGATGCGCTAGTGAAGAGGCCTTGCATCGTGCAAAATCATTAGTGAACATTCAATTTAGCTGGCTTGTTAATGGAATCACCATTTTTGCTATAACCTTGTATTTGGCTTTGGTTGAAAAATATAGCAAGAATGTCAAGTACTCGTCATTGGCAAAGGAACTTGAAGAAATGCCCGAAGACTCTAGCGACATTGAAACAGAAAAGAAGAACAATTTGAGCGACTCGAAGTGTTTGGTTCGTGGGGAAAGCTTAAGAGGGTTTGCCCCTTTTGACATGGATGGGCAGAGGATGTGGAAAAATTGAAGTCATAGTGTTTTTCCTTATGCTTACAAATTGTTTCTAGCTTAATGGTATACTATATATTATTTATTTATTTATTTAATGATATATACATATGTGCTGGTAGGGTGCAAAGTGTTTGGTTTGCACTAATGGCTTGTGCATTAGGGGTTATTTACATCATGAGCTTTGTTTCTTTTCGTTTTCTGTAATGGATCCATCATAATTAATAATTTTTCTTTTACCAGCCTTTTTTTTTTTTGGGTGATTGTTACCATAATTTCAAGTAATTGGTGATTTAATATAACACTTTTGTTTGAAAAAAAATGAATTAG
>Ga0307515_10012059_pt1 | contig 16311 bp, 17 predicted proteins | sample 17_EM_MG_FD_194513 | JGI IMG/M metagenome (GOLD analysis project Ga0307515, IMG submission 194513) | Populus trichocarpa ectomycorrhiza microbial communities from riparian zone in the Pacific Northwest, United States - 17_EM | ecosystem: Host-associated > Plants > Roots > Unclassified | place...
CGAGCCTACAGACCGCTCGCCGCCCCTCGCCGCGATGACCTTGACTGGGGGCCAGAGCCTGAGGTCATCTGCAACCCCCAGCCACTCACCTTGACCACCTTCTGCCGCCCTGTTGAGGACGTTGCCCGGTTGGAACTACTCGGAAGTAGTGGTCGGGTCCAACCTCCACTTCGTGCCACCTACACTATGCGATGCCACCCACCTCACCGCTTTCCACTCCACCGCCTCCTGCGGTCTCGTAGCCGCGTGTTTGTAGTTTAGACGTTGTATTTAACCTTGGACTCGATGGGGAATGTCCCTCACTCGATGTCTCAATTATAGATGTTTGTTATTGCGCCCCACCTCGCTCGCTGTGAATCCCGACCCGCTCGCTCACCTCTCCTCCCCTCGGACTTCGGACCTCAAGACCGGTGGTTCATTCCCCTGCCCTCGTGTGCTAATTCCCACCCACAGCACCGCCGGGCTAGCCAGCCGGACTGAACCCCCGCTTCAGTCAGCCCCTTCGGAGTTGTACCTAGTCGGAGTGTGTAGTCGCCGAGACAGATTGGGCACCCATTGTGCTTTTGGGCAGTCGCTTGGGAATTAGGTCCAACAAGCCCGTAAGTCGTCATACCCATTCCCTCCCCTTCCCTCCGGAGATTGTATTCCCGCCGGCGTGCGTGGACGAGAGGAGTTCCTATTTCCGTCAGCGAACGGACTAGCCTCAAGACCCCTTCTATTCCTTTCAGCTTCCGTTCGAATAATCTCTGTCGGAGATTATCGGAATTACCGATTCCATCGCAAGTCGCGGAATACCCACTAAACCTGTGGGGGGCCTCCTGTCTGGCATAGGCATTGATGACCTCTGTCTGCGCCTGACAGAGCTAGCCGTACCAGACCACCCAAAACTTGTTTAACGTCCCTCCCTGGGGCCCTACCGTCTGTCCGCAAGCAGGCTCAGGCAGGGACCACTATCCCTCACTTTACAGCCGGAGTAGAACCAGCTCCCAGAGAGTGAGGGAAGGGTGATGGGGACAAGCACTAGTGTGTGTTGTATATTTGTCAGTCAAATACGAGAAGGGGTCTCGCTAGCTTTGTGAGCTAGGCGTAGGCCCCATCTGTGAGGGCCCGCAGGATTCTCTCCCTCCCAGTGAGAGAACGCGTGCCCTCTGGTTGTGAGTGCATTGTTATGGCGTGTAAAATCGACTTTCCTTTCGTTGTGAGGCGCCTCGCTGGCTCATCACCCACAAGAGCAGAGACAGGGGGGGGTAGCCAGGAGGCGTTCTCCACTCGGGCAGTTGGCGCAGGCTTGGTTATTGGCACCTCAGCGCGTGGAGCTATGTCGCTCTCATTCTCGTTAGATTTTGTCAGTAAGTGGTTAGGCAGCGGCATAAGCAGGATCTCGCGGAGGGCCTCCTCGCAAAACAGAGGGACAAATTTAAACTTGTCGTCATGAATTTCCTTCATGCGCCACTTCCAGAGGGCCCAGTAATAGTTCCCTATGAGCCATTCCTGGCGCCGCCTAGTTTCTTTCAGTTTCTTGAGGAGGGCTTTTCTCCCTTTCTGGATAGGGAGCGCGTTCTCTTCTATGGCTTTCAGTGCCAGCAGTGGGTACCAAGGGGAGTGTCCCCATTCATCTGGGTGAAGCGTTTTGAACGCGTCTCTAGGGGAAGACTTGCGCAGAGTAGCCGTCAGCATGTCCAAGAGGCCCTGTAATTTATAAGCACTGCAGCCTAGCAGGATGTGCCGCAAGGACATCTCCTCCTCACAAGCACAAAACCTAGCCATATCAGACTTCGCCGATCCTGTGCCATAGTATCTATGGCCTAAGACCTGTGCACCATTCATCTCTTTCCAGAGCACTTCCTTAAGACCTTCCAGAATGGCTAGGCCCCATACTTTGCCTATGTAACTGCCCGGGTCTAGGACGATGCCGAACATGCTGCCGATCGTCACCGTCCATCTGTCCGAGAATGCGCTGAACTTAATGGTATTAGTTGGGGTCTGCACCGTAGCTCGCACGGTCAGCTTCGTTAAGTAGTCTAAGGGTTGGTGGCACAGCACGGGGGCTGTGTCTACCCATCCGGCTGGGGTTTGGATGGCGCCGATATCAAAAACCCTGCCAGTCATGCGGCCTTCATTGGCCAACGCATCCGCCAGGTTATTCATGACATCATTGCCATGGGCCTTGGCCTTCATGAAACTCAGCCTACCTGTTCTGTCTCGCAGCAGGTACAACATGAGTTGGAGGAGCGGCGTGGGGGGCCCTCTGCTCATATGCCTAGGGGCATCTCCTCACCCGTCTCTCTCCATGGCTAGAAGGCCCCCCTTGAGTAGGCCTAGCACGTAAGTAGAATCAGTGTGTATCACTATGTGGGCATTCCGCCAAGCTAGCAGGCCCAGCACCACCGCCGCTACTTCTGCGACGTTGTTTGACAGGACGGCGCCCACAAGGGAGACTTTGTCGCTGATTTGCAGGTCGGAAACCCATGCTGAACCCGCCGTGCATGTGTCCTGCCCATTGTTTTCTGCTGAGCCATCCATCCAGATGTGTATGTCCCTGTCATATACGATGTCGTCCTGTGGGCGTGATAGCATCCTAGGCACTGGTGCATAGTCCTCTACGGGCCGCCTGACCCTGGACGCTTTGTAGGCGTCTCGGACTATCCTACCAGCTATGAGGGACTGTGGGGCCATGAATGTCCGCACACAGCCCAGTGGGCCAGTCATGTTGGGCCACACATTGACGCTCTTGTCTCTCTGACCGCTCCCATAGCTTTCCAGGGGGGACCATGTTGATCCCTCCAAAGGGTCTTACCTAAACCTGTTCCTCGCATAGGGGGAGGGGCATAGAGGTGAGCCACTTTACTCACCCCAATCTGTCGGAGCTTCAGCACCTTCAAGAACCGCTGGGAACTCGTCCTAGGTAAGGCGGGGTGGTTTAGCACGGGGGCCTTCATCCGGGCTAGCAACGATGGTGTCGAGCAGGCCAGATCCACTCCGAACCTTCGGGCGGTCAGGAATGCCTGCGAGACACGGTCTTGTAGTAGCGATGGTTTTGTGTAAGCCAGTTGTAAGAAGGGGTTCAATCCGCTGTATGTGCCTGCCCTACTAGTGAAGGAGGCCATTTTCAGGTCCGCCCACATCCACTGCTTCCATGGCACCTGCTGATTTCCGGTAACCAGATCACCCAGGAATTTCAGGTCCATAGCATATTTCCTGGTAGTAAGGGAGGGGGAATCCAGGCCCCCTTCGTCCAGAGGAGCCTCCAGTGTTTTGAAGGCCATCGCAGAGAACTTCCCTCGCACGAAGTTCGAGATCTTCCCACTTATCCTTCGTAGCATGTGCGGCGGGATACCGTTTCCATCCATCAGGAAATGGCACCTGGACAGCATGAGGGCTTTAGCAAGGAGGGATCTGTTCCTCACAGAGGCTCCAATTGCTCGCCACTGGGATATTATTTTCTTGATGTGGGCGTCTATTTGTGTCCATCACTGAAGGGCGTTGTCCCTACTTCCTACCCAGACTCCGAGTACCCGCAGGGGGTTCGCCGGTGGGAGGATGTGCGCACCAGGAATGGAGGAGTCCCCCATGCTCTGGTCGACAAAGCATTGCAGCTGGAAGGCGTGTGGCCCAACTGGCTTAACATCCGTTTTTTCCAGGTTAAATTTCGAACCTATAGTGTGTGAGACATCCGCTAAACAGTTCGATATTTCTGGGATGGAGTCCCGGCTGCACAGAAATAGGTTGACATCATCGGCATACAGCATCACCTTCACTGGGGGCAGGCCCTGAACGGAAAGTCCCAATATCTTGTCTCTCAGCTTAATGGCCAATGGTTCTATAGAAAAGTTAAACAGGAGGCAAGACAGAGGGTCGCCCTGTCGGACACCTCGCTTCATCGTGAAATAAGGACTATACCCTCCATTAATTCTTACACGTGATCTGCAACTGTTAGTGAGGTCACTGATAAGGAGCACCAGGCTCGCTGGTAGCCCGAAAGCTACCAGGACTCGCAGGAGCCAAAATTGGTCCACTCTGTCATACGCCTTCGCCTGGTCCAGGCCGACAACAAACCCTGGCGTATCTGTCGCATTGCAGAGGTGCACCACCTCTGATGCTAGTCTGGTGTGCTCGTTCATGAGCCGTCCAGGTACGAAGCCTTTCTGGTCCAGGTGTAATTTAGAGACCACCCAGGGCGCCAGCCTGGCATTAATTAGGTTAGTGTACATCTTGCAGTCTGTGTTCATGGAGGATATAGGCCTATAGTTCGAGACCAGTGTGGGATCTCCCTTCTTATAGAAGAGACTGATGTTTGCATTTTTGAACCCCTCTCTGGAGGATCCTCATTCCACAATGTCCACCGTCAGGTCCGAGAACACGCTCCAGAAAGTGCGGGGGGGCGAATCGCTGTCTTGAAGGCTGGCGAGAATCTTGATCAGCCTTTTCCAGAACGCGTAAGGAAGACCGTCAGGCCCTGGGGCTGTATTCGGCATCTTCGAGAGGAGGGATATCATCTCCTCCTCCGTGAAAGGCCCTTCCATTGTAACATCCGGCTTAGGATCCGGTCGTGAACGACCATGGAGCCTAACTTCCTCTAGCAACGCATCTTGAGCCGCCGCTCTAGCGTCGTCTAGAGGCTCTGGGGTGTGCAAGAGGTGGAAGTAGTCTCTGGCCACTGCGGTCATACCTCCCAGGTCCGTACGGGCAATGTCTTCGTCTGGCCTTCGGAGGCCCTCGACCGAGATGGATGCTCTGCTTCCTCTTTCGTCCAGTTCTTTATTTGACGACTGCTTGAACCATTCCGATGAGTGTGTTCTAGTCATCTCCTCCCACTTATCTTTAGAGGCCTTAGCGAACGCGGCGACCCTGTCTTGTAGGATGGCGGCCACTGGCTTGGTGTTGGTGGGTTTCACGAACTTGGGAAGGGCCGTGGTAGTCCCTCGCGGAGCGCTGCTGGACTGCCTAATCGGCGTTTTCCACGGGGAGTCTCTGCTTGGAATGAAATGTCTGCTCGGCCTCGGCAGCACCTCATAGGCGGGGATAGCTGCTGGCCACTTGGCTGGCGTCCTGGCTGGGGGGGTACGTTTGCTCCAGATCTGTCTATTAGCTCGTGTGACAGCATCCATGATCTGTTCCGGGGGCACGCAGTCGTTTTTTAAGGCTTTCACCCAGTCTTTCTTTTTAGTGGCTTTCATGGCGCTCGCTTCTCTTATCCCAGCTGCGAGTGCTTGGTCTTTAAATACTTTCCAGCTTTCCAGGGAGATGGCCGCGTTCTCCGTCAGGGAGCCCCAGCACCACAGGTCTGTGGGCCAGAAGTCTCGTGATTTATCCAGAACCTCCAGGCTAGGGAGCCTTGGCGCTGGGACGGCTTTCTCAATTCTGGGTGTTCTTACGTGCACCTCAACCATTATCAGTCTGTGGTCAGACTTCCCGGTGTCCACAGGGACCACAGCGCTATTTGACCAACCACGAGACGGCCTGTATACTCTGTCCAGTCTCGAGTAGGCCCGCCCATGGAATGTCTGCTTGCTATAGGACCAGAAGGAGGGGGCGGGGTCCTTCCCCGCAGTATTGTGTAGACTACACAGGTCTTTGATTTTATTAAAGCAGGTTAGTAGCCTCTCAGGGGCTGCGTCAGCCCGTGCCGTGGGGAACCTATCTTTAGCGAACTCCACAAAGTTCCAGTCACCGGCCGCAAAGCAGCCACCCCAGTGGGTTCTTGCCTGCCTCCGCACAAAAGCGGTCAAACGTTCTTGTAACCTTTCATAGAAATCCAGCAGCGAGACCTGCCCTTTGGAAATGTCCCCATAGACCCCCAGTAACCAGAAGGACTCCCTACTCATGCGGTGCGATAGGTGCACCATTACTGCGTGGCCAGGCACAATTGTCTCCCTGTGCAGCACGTCCCAGCCCGCCCCTGCTTTAGTTAGTATGGCCACACCAGCTCTCGCGGCCAGGCCGGATTGTTCTACCACCTGCACCCTACGGCTGCTCTGCAGGGAAGTCATGTGCATCTCCGTAAGGACAATAATGTCTATGTTCTCTACCGTTAGCATTTGTTCAATGAATCTCAGCTTCTCCGTGCTGTTTTGCTTTTCTTTTGTACCCTGGCCACACATGTTCCACGTGGCTATCCTAAAGGACCTCCGTGTTAACTGTATTGGGGGATCATTGGGCGCTGCCCCGGCCCCATCTGGGAGCTTCCCTCTAGTCCTGTTAGGGGCCGAGGTCTGTCCTATGTTTGGAGAGGGGGGCGGATTGCGGTTGGAGCCTGCAGCTCTCCGCCTTGAGGCTGCAGGGTGGGGGATTTCGCTTGTATGGTTGTTTGTGACACTGGCAGCCACCACACCAGCCAGGGAGGTACCCGCTGTCCCTCCACCGTCACCGTCAGCCCCTCGGCCCTGAGCCGGGTAGCCAACAGCCTTTGCAGGACGTCTTGAGCTTGCAAGTTTGTATTCCATGGAGCTGTGGAGGGGGATTGCCCCATTAGTGACCAGTAATCCTGTGGGCAGGGGAACGCTGGAGGGCCATGGCTAATTCCCCTCTAAGTTTTTTGTTGGATGTGTATCAGTCAGGCGGGGTCCAGCCACCCGCAAATGAATATAAACAGACAGCCAAGGTACATACGCCCCGTTTCGGGGTCTTTGAGACTATTCGACATAGGGGGCCAACATCAGTCAAACTAAGTAAAGAAGCGACGTGTAAGTCCATTCAGTACAAGGCAGGGCAGGACACGTTATCAGTCGTTATTTCAAAATGACCTCCAGAGTGGCGCTCGCGGTTTCTTCCGGCATATTCTCCGCTTCTTCCGGGATATCTGCGTTCAGGGAGATACCTCTGATTCTTTTGCTCTTCTTCGAGCCTCTCGATTCGACGGACGTTTTGTCCGCTTTACTTTTACCTTTGGAGGCTTTGCTACCCACAGCCTGTTGCTGTCTCTGTTTCTCCAGGGCGTGTCTGATGGTCCCCGGAACATTGCTCGCGTATGTCTCTTTCGCCGCAGCGGCGTCTATTCTTGAGGCCTTGGCGCTCTCCGGCTTGCTGGCTGCCTCAGCACTGGCCGCTAAGTGGAGGTTTCGGTTATTCCATACCTTTCTCCTGATAGCTGAGAAGCCGTAGAAGAGGGGAACGTATGCGTCATACATGTCAGGGTCTTTGAAGACACATAGTGCATGCCAGGCTGCGGCCGCTGGTGAGGCCAGGCCATCTCCAACAAGGACATGCAGGGTCGCCAATGCAGGGTGATGGTCGTTGTTGTCCTTAAAGTGCGGTCGGGGCTCTCCCAGAAGAGCTACCAACCCTTCGAAGTCTTGTTGCGCCCGTAGAGTGCCCACTGCTTTCGTGAAGAGCGGCCTGTTTGTATTGTAGTTCCCAAGGTCGTTGACGTATTTCAGGAATCTGGGGGAGATAGGCCTCGGCGCGACCGCTATTGGGGTCAGCTTAGGCCATAGCGCGTCGACCTTTGGCGAGTGGGAGACTCTGTGTCGCCTTATCAGGATGCAGGTCTTCCACCATTGATTCTCGAAAGACCTCGTCGCCGCATCGTCGTACAAGAAGTCTGGCGCGTCCATCCCTATGTCCATGACACCCCCCTTCTTGCAAAGGCGAAGTCCATCCAGTCCTCCGTGGGCTTGTGCTTGCTATCCAAGAGGTTGAAGGACAGCATGAAGTCACCTCTGAATTGTTTGACGGCCTCCTCTACGTCCAGGACACTGGCCGTGGGGAAAGCCGACAGGAGCATTCGACACAGCTGTTTCATGTCTGCTATCGTCTGCATCCATGCCAGTGAGGTGGGGAGGTCGTTTTCATGTTTTTCGAGGGTAATGGACAAGTGCTCTTCCGACATGTCCGGGAAAGCCAACACCATTTTCCTGAGGTTCTGCGAGAAGGGAAGGTCCTCGTAGGTGTCTGAGGTGGAGCGGGTGTCATAGGCAGGTTCCTGCGTGTGGGGTGTGATTTTCCCGGATTCAGGGGGCGTGACTTCGCGAATGACCCAAGAGTTGCTTCTCCGCTTTCCCTTGTTTGCTTTCTTTGGAGGCACCATGGGCAAGTCGTCTGCTGTGATACCGGCAGCGGCGATAAGGGCGGCCCCTTGTAGTGGTTTGATGTGAGAGAAGAGAATAGATTCTTCCTCATTCAGGGGTACTAGGGACGGGAGCAAAGGTTCGGAGATGACAGGGAGTGGGACGCCGGCCATGATATCGTCCCCATCTTGGCTGACAGTTCGTCCGAGCGCCAATGAGGTCAGCGCTCTTTGAACGGCTGGGTGGGCAGCGACGCTCTTATCCGGCAGGAGTGTAGTGCGGGCTGGTTCGTCGCCGCTCGTCATATCGATATCCAGGAGGCTATCCGGCCAAGTATACTCCGTGGTAGCTCGTTCCACACTAAGGGCGGTCACGGCCGCCATAGTCAGTTTGGTAGGACTAATGGTTATCTCCTGGGATGTGGGTAGGGGGGCCGCAGGTGCAGTGTCTTGTGTCCGTGCTACTTCCTCGGGAGGTGGGGTGTCACTGACATGCGATTTGCTCTTAGACGAGGCTCTCGAACCGCTCGCGAGGGCATGCTGGGTTATTGGGACTGCTTGTAGCAATATAGGAGTAGTGTCTAAACATTTGTCAGGTGACACGAACATTTCTTTTTTGGGCATAAATTTTTTCGTACAGGTAGCTGTGGCTAAGCCTGCGTGGTCCACTTGGTGCTCAGCACCTTGTGTAGGGATAGGCTTAGAGCCTGGGCAATTATGCGTCATAGACGTAGTCAGTATCGAGTTGCTTTCTCATGTGAGAAAACGCCACCCACCACTGGGCTGCGGGGAGGGGGTACCCATGAGGAATCTGTTGTACTCAAACGACATAACCTGGTCTGAGACCGAGGCTGGTAGCCATCCTTCTTTTCTGAGCGTCGTAAGGACTGTGGGCAGGGAGCCTTTATGGGATTTACAGAGGAATTGTATTTTCGACTCTGTTAGGCCTAGTCCATCTGTGATGTTCCCGTGGAGCTGTAGCATAAGGAATTTGATCAGGTTATCCACGACACTATAAGGAGGGTTCTCGTGGGGGGGGGGCGCAGCGAAGGACATTCTTGCGTCGCTGCCTGCCGATGAAGTGTCGTCAGCCATTGCCTTCTCGCTTCTTTCTTCCACCACCAACAGGGGGGCGGTCTGCAAGGGCCTCTGGGGCCTCGTCGCCGGTCTGGAAGGGGATGCGGGGACGCGCAAAGGCGTGCTTGGGACTTGTGGTATCGGGAGTTCCCACGAAGATTTCTCCAGGGAAATAATCCTCTCCGCGGCCTTCTTACTGATGACTAGGGTTCTGGCTGGATGGCTGACCAGGCTGTTACCGCCGACTTTCATGAATGGGAGGGGGCATTCTTCTGTAAAGTGGTCCGTCGAGTAACAACACTGGCATGCGTAGGGACGCCTAGCACTCCAAGTAGGCTCGAAGTTAAGGAGCGGGGAGGATTCCGGAACGGAGCCGTGCTTGTGTCCCCAGTTCATGGACCAGGGCCAGTAAACCGATGTGGATTCTAGGACAAACGTACCCCTGAACTTGGAGGTTGCGCCGGCCTTTCTAACACCCATAACGCGCCAACCCAGCCTTGTCTCATCCATCTTGAATTCCAGCAGCCTCTTGTGCATCTGCGTGTAGATGGTGTTATCGTCTGCTAGAGAGCCTTTGACGACCCACTCCAGGTCCCTAGCTCTCCCCACAGGCGCGAATCTTCTGATGACATATACCGCGTTTCCCTCAGACAGTTGGATGAGGTCGTATTTCAGCATGTCTTTCTCGCCATCCGAGTTGCTGGGGACTGTGCATAGCATCCAGTCCTGCCTTGGGTCCATCTTCTGCAGGGTTACCGAGCATTTCCATCGAGCGGTGAGTTTAGAACGGAGCGTCGACAGCTTGGGGTCTTTGAATTGGGGGCTGACCTGTGCTACTCTGGCAAACATAAAGTGAAAGCCTGGTGCGTTATATATTTCCGAAAACTCTTCCCAGGTCCAGCTTTTCGCGGGCTCCATCAGGTCTTCGTACCTGTTGTTCCACTGAGACATGCCTTTCAGCACCACCTTAGAGAGCTCCTCGACTGTGTACAGTTCCAGCGGGCGTGGAAGATACAACTTTGAGTCCACTGGCTCATCCATCTTTACGAACAGGCTATCAAGGGGTACCTTCCCCTCCGGCACAGGGAACAGGGGGGCTACTCTCGCAGCGTAGTCCTGGTAGTTGGTTTCGGGCCATAGCTCCTTAGCAGAGGGGCGAGGGGCCTTCTCAGGAGGTGCTTCTTCTGCAATGCCAACAAAAGAGGCGTTGTCCGCAATGGGGTTGTCTCCCATTTCCGTATCTGCGGGGTTCACTTCACCATCTAGCATATCCACCACTTTCTCCTGGTCTTGGATCTGCTGCATCAGTTCTCTAGACAAGGCACGCGTTCGGTCTACGTCGAGGCCTGGGGTAGGGTTCTCTAACGTCGCTTCCACTTGCTTGAACCTCTCCAGTAGAGCTACCAGTTTCTCGGACTCCGCCGTCAGGGTCTCCTCGCACATCCTCTTGTCTTCCTGGATCGCATTGTACTCGGACTTTACTTTCGCCATGACAGTGGAGAAGAATTCTGTGGTGGCCGGGACACATTCCTTACGGTCAAATCCTGGCTGCTTTTTCCTGTCTTTTAGCCAGGCCATCATATCCTTCCAGGCCGGAATGGCTAGGGTAGAAGGGAAGATGTCCAGCTTGGCCTTCAAGGAGTTCATGGTATCGTCCAGAGGGTCTGTGAGGGCTCTCTTCCATTGTGCCGCTGGGGAGCTAGGTCGCTTCTGAATGGGGGGAGCAGCATATGGGTGGAACAGGCCTCTGCTTTTCTTAGGCTTACCCCTATTCCATGGTTTTGGGGCAGGGACGCCCAGAGGGACCGCAGGTGCCAACATAGACTGGGGGGGCAATGGGGCGCGCTGTTGTGGGGGATGAGGTTGCGGCCTCGTCTCGGGGCGGGTCAGTGGGCGTTGTGGGTAACCAGCATTGTGGCCTGGGTGAGGCCTGTGAGGCAGGTGCGCGCCTACTTTCCAGCGGGGTGTGGCCTGGAAGAGCGTTATCGCGCCTCGGACAAATCTACCCTTCATGTGGTAGAGTCCTGGGCTCTGCTCAACCAGGTACGTGCTGAACTTCTCGACCAGGGGGCTGTGTAGCAGATCAGTGACTGTGGGGTAGTAACCCAGTTCAACCGTAGCACTAGGCCAGTTGTGTTCCTGTACCGCTAGTAGGTAGCATAGTCCTCTGGGGAACGACAGGTTTTTGCAGGGTTGCCAGAGTTCGGGGACAGGGCGTTTGTTTCTTGGCGCGGTGGCGCGGGTGACCGGGGCGGTTGCTTGTGGGGTTATGTGCTTCCGGAGCACGACGTTATCCAGTGGGCAAGGTGATGCGGGTGCGGTGACCAAGGGTGTGGGCGTGCGGGTAGGCTTCCTCTGTCTTACCGTTTTGAGGCTTTTGTGCACAAAGGGGCGGGTTCGTGTTGGCCCAAATAGGCAGTAGTCAATGATAGCAATTGCCTTCGCTTCATCCACAAGGGTCGCCCCCAGAAGGGACACTGTTTTCATGTTGGCGCAGCGTCTGTGAGATTGCTATTTCTGAAGAGAAAAGAAAAGAAAATAATGAGGGTAAGTGAATACCTGTAGAAAAAATTAGTCAAGCACGCGAGGGTATCCAGGACCCAAGCTCGCCGTCTCCGCATAGGCCTGGCTAGGGCCGATCTCGTTAGTACCGGGTGTCAATTCCGGGGACACCCGTGATCTCACGCCAGGGATAAGGTGGCTGTTATTTCAGGTGGGGAAGCGTCCACCGGCGTTTAGTGTGTATGCCCGCACATGGATGGTATCCGGGGCAGAGAGCCCGTGGGCCCTACTGTTTCACATCGGAACTGCAATGCGCTCCCCCAGGTCTGCCAGCCATGGGTCAACAGCGTGGTGAGGCTCGCTGGGGTGTTGGATATGTACACTGGGGCGTCCGAAGACCATCCAGTGCAGGCCCAACCTAGTCCAGGCAGGAGACGAAGGCTTAGTGGGTAGGACTTCTACACGCAAGTCGCAGTAGGTGTGAACATGTGGGCCTGGAGAGTAGAACGTGTTGAGACGCTCCACAGGTCCAGACAGGGTTGCCTAGTTTCAAGTGGGGCTATCCACCAGCGTTTAAGTGTTTATCCTGTGGTGTATGCCCGCACCCAGGGAGAGAAAGACTCTCTCAGTGCGAATGTGTCCCTGGAGGGCGTTGTGTCTATGCTTTCGCAGTTATGCACAGAAGGGAAAGGCTCCCAAGTAAGAGTAGTTCCCTGGCGGAACATTTACCAATCCGGGGCATCGCGTCTTGGCACACCAGCGGACAAGCGAAGCCGATCGATGCAGCAGTGGCTTTTCCTCCACCCGGGGGTTAGCACCAGTGCCCGCCATGCTAGGGTATCGGCCCCAACAGATGCAGCGCACGGTTCTGGGACGTGCGATAGGGGTTAACCTAAAACTCGGCTAGTACAGGCCTAGCACACGTTGTTTCAAGTGGCACTACCCACTGACCAGTTAAGGGGAGGTGTCTCCCCCAGGCCGCAGAAGGCAGGCCTTGTGGACCGCCGTAGCGAGGCACGGAAGATAGCCTGTGGGTGTCCGAGAGACACCCTCGAGTAACCCAGGACGTTGTCGTCCGTGTAAGAGTGCCGTCCAGACGGACGGCTTATGTCACTGTCGCCCCTACTCCAGGTCAGAGGGGTGCGGGCGCCCATACGGGTGGTGGTGCCCAAGCTCTGCCTATACCTGGGCTGTCTCATGTCTGACCACCAGTCCGTCCTGACTAGCGAGCTAGTGTGCGTGACTGGCGGGGACTAGACCGAGGCCCAGGCGTTTGGGGGCGGCTGGCTGTGACGGCAGTGCTAATGAATCCACAGAGGTCAGGGGGTGGGACGCAGGGCCCCCGCACTCTAAGCGGGTGGGCTTCTCCAGCCAGCCGTACGACCATGCCCGACGTGTGGGGAATACCCCGGAGGGTGTGAGCTCTCTCCAGCGCAGGGCGCAGCCCCGAGGGACAGATCGCACCGTACGCGCTGAAGGGGAAGGGGAATCTTACTCACAGGTGTGTATCGCAGGGGGGGGTAATACGAGGATGTGAAGGGAATGTGAAGTGGGTGTGAAGGGTGGTGTATGTGATGCGCAGGAGGGGGTGTGACAATGGGCGAGACAAAGGGCGCGACCCGGTCACGCCCTGGGAGATTAGGAAGTGGGGTTCGAGTGCGCATGGAGGGGGCACCGGAGGCGTGGTGAGCTCATAAAATCGCAGAAAATACGCACTATCGGGTGAGGACTCTGAGAAGATGCCATGGGTGTCCGATAGGGTTGTTGTCCCGTCCCACGGCCGAGAAGGTGGGGAAAATTGCTCGTAGAGCGGATGGAACGAGGGGGAAGCCCCGCTGGGGCAGCGGCGGCGAGCTCAGTGACCCGGGAGCAGAGCCAGAGGTCGTCTGCACTCCCGGGCCTTGTGTCCATGACCACTATTAGCGAACTCAGAGAGAACTTACCAGTCGGAACCTCTTGGCGGTTGTGGTCGGGTCCAACCTCTGCTTCCTTCCACTTTTTTTTTTTTTTTTTTTTTTTTTTTTTTGGGTAAGGGAGGCGGCTCTGCTGCCGACTGCACGATAAGCCAGAGAGGGGAAGTGGTCTCCCAGCCCCTCAGCTGACAGATCTGTGGAGTGGCGCCCCATCATCTGGCACTGCCTGTTCTCTAGAACTCTCCCTACCGTCACCCGCAGGAATCTGGTTTAAGACCCTGTTGCCTGTTGGAGGCACCAATACAGCTCCGCCCACGACCGTGTGCATGAGTGAGCTGGTCTCCCGGCACTCATGCGCAACGGACTGAGACTCCAAAGCTTCAGTGGCCAGGAGTGTGGGGGTCGCCAGCGGTCGGAACGACCATGGAATACCCACTAAACCTGCGGGGGGCCCCTAGTCCGACATCGGTGATGATGACCCCTGCCTGCGGCTGGCAGGGTGCACCTTACCGGACCGCCCAGAAATGGTTTAACGTCCCTCCCTGGATCTGCTTCCTTCCACTTTTTTTTTTTTTTTTTTTTTGTGGGGCGGGGAGGCGGCGATGCCGCCGACTACACGATAAGCCAGCGAGGGGAAGTGGTCTCCCGGCCCCTGCGAATGACAGATCTGTGGAGTGGCGCCCCATCATCCGGCACCGCCTGCTCTCTAGAGCTCTCCCTACCGTCACCCGCAGGAATCTAGTTTAAGACCCTGTTGCCTGTTGGAGGCGCCAATACAACTGAACTGCCGCCCAAGGGTGAGCTGGTCTCCCGGCACCCAAGGGGAAGGCTTCTGTCAGTTTCAGAGGCCGGGAGTGTGGGGGTCGCCAGCGGCCGGAGCGACTGTGGAATACCCACTAAACCTGCGGGGGGCCTCCTGTCCGACATCGGTGATGATGGCCCCTGCCTGCGGCTGACAGGGCGCACCTTACCGGACCGCCCAGAAATGGTTTAACGTCCCTCCCTGGGACCTTGCCGTCTGCCCAATGTGAGCTCAGGCACGGCCCGCTATTCCCCACCTTACGACAGGAGTTGAACCTGCCCCCAGAGGGTGAAGAAAGGGTGATGAGGACGATGTGGGATGTCTCTAGCGTGTAATCCGGAATCAATCGTACGTTACGCGTACGCGTCATCCGTGAGGGCTCGCAGGATTGCCTCTCGCCTAGGGAGGCAAAGCGAGCCCTCATTTGTGAATGGCGCCTGAATGGCGCGTAGGATAGACCTACCTTTATTAGAGAGCCGCACCTTAGTGTCCTGTTTCAGGAGATGGGACACGGGGGGTGGCAGGTTCCTAAGGTCCCCCACTAGAGGGGCGACCGCAGGGTTAGGGACAGTATCAGGCGGCTTCTCATCGCCTTCATCCGCCGCCTTCCGCTTCAACATGTGCACTGGGACCGGAGTGGACAGTACATCATGCAGGGATGCTGCGCAGTTCGTGGGCACGAACTTGAAATCCGCGTCGTGGATTTCTTTCATGCGCCACTTCCACAGGGCCCAGTAGTAGTTACCTATTATCCATTCCCGCTGTTGTCTAGACTTTTTCAAATCCTTGAGTATTTTCTTCCGCCCCTTCACTACGGGGTAAGCCGTGTCCTCTAGCGCCCCCAGCGCAAGGAGGGGGAACCAGGGTGATGCGCCCCAGGAGTCAGGGGAGAGCGTTTTAAAGCTAGAAGCAGGGTGCAGGGCGCCCAGGACCGTCAGCAGACATTCCATCAGCGGTTGTAGCACGTAGGTGCTGCACCCCAGAAGAATGTGTCCTAGAGTCATCTCCGCTCCGCATAAGCAGAGCCTTCCCATGTCGGATTTAGCGTGCCCTTGGCCATAATACCTGTGACCGAGGACCTGCACCCCGTTCATCTCTTTCCAGAGCACTTCCTTCATGCCTTCGGGAATGGTCAGGCTCCACACCTTCCCGACGTAGTTCCCAGGATCCAGTGCCACCCCAAACATATGGCCCAGGGTGACCATCCATCTGTCAGAGAAGGCCTCGAACTTCAGCGTCTTCGCAGGCGCTCCTATCCGTGCGCGTACCACCAGCTTGGTCAGGTAATCCAGAGGTTGGTGGCAGAGGACGGGGGCGTTGTCAATCCACCCGCTCGGCACCGTCAGCGAGCTAATATCCAAGGATCTGCCTTTCGCACGACCCTCGTTGGCGAGCTTATCAGTGAGGTTATTCATGGCGTCGTCTCCGTGAGCCTTGGCCTTCTCGAACCGTAGCCAGGGTACAAATGTCTGCATTGCTACAGTTAACTCTACGGGACTGCTAGGGGGTAGCCTACATGATCACAACGTCGTAACCAGATTTAGCACCGAAGCGTAAACTACTAACCACCCGGGAAACATTACATGGTCAAAGCCGATTCAAAAACCGGGGCTGGCGAGGCCTCACGGCCGGCTACACGTTACCCTGGAAACAACTTATGCAAGCAACCGGATTGTTATTCCGGGCTCACCGACGGCAGATTATTCTGTCCTCTCGGGCCGGGATCCATTTACTATACAGTTCCTGCCACGGTCCGCCCCGGGATTCCACCCCCGGAGTTTCCCGTTCCACGGCAGGTCGGTTCAGTTTGCCTATCGGCGAGCCTAAGCGATTGGTTAGAACGCGCGCTCTAGCCAGTTCTAGGCCCGGATCCCCGTCCTAACCGCAGTTGCCGTCTCGCCTCAGTAGACCAACGCGAGGCCAGCCAGGGTCACAGGCCCGATCCCACGGAGGAACACCTGGCGGCTCCACAGACTCCCCGGGGGTCACGGGGTGCCAGGGGGCTTCGTTCG
>Ga0307515_10012060_pt1 | contig 16311 bp, 15 predicted proteins | sample 17_EM_MG_FD_194513 | JGI IMG/M metagenome (GOLD analysis project Ga0307515, IMG submission 194513) | Populus trichocarpa ectomycorrhiza microbial communities from riparian zone in the Pacific Northwest, United States - 17_EM | ecosystem: Host-associated > Plants > Roots > Unclassified | place...
CGGCCGTGCGTGATCGTCGGCGTGTTGGCCACTCCGGTCAGTGTGTTGGCCGTTCTTGCGGTGTCCGGGAGCCGCTGCACTCTGCCTATGAGCGGTCGAAGCGGCGCAGGTCGTAGAGGTCCATCAGCCTGATCACCTTGTTCGCGTACTCCGGGTCGGTGGCGTACTTCCGAGCCACCGCCCGGATGAACGCGTCGGGATCGGCACGCACCGGCAGCGCCGCCGCGTAGTTCGAACTTGTCGTCAACAACCGGCCGTAATCGCGGAACGAGTCGTCGACGGACGCGTACGAGCGGAAAAACGCGTCCACCGGGTGACACGGCGCCGGAATGCACTCCGTGGTCGGGTACCGCGCGCAGCGCAACGCAAGAGGCCCCGGGCTCGTCGGCCGGACGCACTTGAAGCCGAAGTAGTTCAGCTCGGCCGTGGACAGCTTGCTGCGGCCCCAGTTCGACTCCAGGATCGACTGCGCCACCGTGACCGACGCCGGGATGTCGTACGCCGCCCGGATCCGCAGCGCGATCGGACCCGCCGTGCCGACGTACGCCTCCTGGTAGCCCGCGTCCAGCGCCTCCGCGCGAACAGAGCCCTGGTCGATCGGCGGGACGAGCAGCAGGACCGCCGCGAGTCCGAAGTGGATCATGGCGGCAAAGCTGCCCGATCCCCGCGGCCGCGGCGACCCGCGTCACTCCAAAGAGGCGTCAGCAGTAGCCGAGCTGCACCAGGGTGTCCACGATGATCTCGGACGGGTGGAACTTGTCCATCCAGGACTCACCGCGGCGGTTCTGGTACGTGTCGAGGAAGTTCTGCAGCTTGTCGCCGCGCATTTCGGTGAGCACGACGGTCTCGCCGAGGTGCTGCGGCGTCTCGGTGCGCTCGCGGTGCACCGCGCACGGCAGGCCGAGGTAGTAGCACTCCGCCGAGAGACCACCCGAGTCGGTGACGACGTACTCGGCGCGCGCGACCAGCGGCAGGAACTTCAGGTACCGCATCTTCGGCTGCGCGATGAACTTGTCGTCGAACAGGTTGTCCAGGCCCAGCGAGCGGATCTTCTCGCGCTCAGGCGCGCCGGCCATGTACAGGATCGGCATCTTGCGGCTCTGCTCGCGCAGGATCTCCAGCGCTTCGCGGTACTTGTCCGCGCGCGAGACCAGCTCGAAGCGGTGCAGCGTGGCCAGGCCGAATTTCTCCGGCAGGTTCGGCACGTCCAGCGGCTGGTTGATGGCCAGGCGCATCGCGTCGATCGCGGTGTTCGCCTCGGTGTCGACGACGACGCCGCGGGCGCCCGAGAGGTTGTTGACCTCGCGGATGCTCGGCGCGAAGTGCATGTCGACGATCTTCGCCGCGATCTTGCGGTTCAGCTCCTCGGGCAGCGGCGACAGGATGCTGCCCGACCGCGCGCCCGCTTCGACGTGCCCGACGCGGGACTTGAGGATCCGCTTCCCGATCAGGGCCCCGTACGGCGTGGTGAACGTGTCGCCGTGCACCAGCACCAGCGGCGGACGGCCGTCCTCGGTCAGCGCGGCGCGCAGCTCGTGGCGACGGCTCCAAGCGGTGCGCATGACCTGCGCGGCCCAGCCCGGCACCTGCGCCGGCGACTCGAGGTTGTGCGCCTTCTCCTCCGGCACCAGCCAGACGTCGGGCGCCGGCATGTCCAGGTCGGCGAGGACGTCGGCCACCTCGTCGACGTGCTGCGCGGTGAACCAGATCTTCGGCCGCATCCCGCGCTCGCGGATCCCGTGGTAGACGGGCGCGATCTTGATCAGTTCCGCGGTGGTGCCGAGAATGAAGGAAATCACCGTGAGGCCCATTTCTGGTCGGGTGCGGTGGCGCAAGGATACTGGCCGACCCGCCGCCGGAGCCGCCGGGTAGCCTCGGCCCGGTGAGTGCGAACCCGCTCCTCCCCTCGCTCAGCGTCGTGATCCCGGTCTACAACGAGCAGGACTGGATCGAACGCAGTGTCGGCGCGCTGCTCGCTTCGGCCGAAGCGGCGAACTGGCCGATCGAGGTCGTCGTCGTCGACGACGGCAGCACCGACGCCACGCCGTCGCGGCTCGACGAGCTGCGCGAACGCCACGGCGTCACCGTGCTCAGCCAGGCCAACGGCGGCCGGTTCGAGGCCCGGCGGGCGGGCATCGCCAAGGCGTCCGGGGAGCAGATCCTGCTGCTCGACAGCCGCGTGGTCGTCGACACCGGTTCCCTGACGTTCCTGCGCGACCAGCTGGTCGACCACCCGGAGCGAACGGTCTGGAACGGACACATCAACGTCGCTTCGGAAAACAATCCGTACGCCGGGTTCATGGCCGGGCTGGTCAAGATTCCCTGGCGCCGCTACTGCGCGGATCCGCGCCTGATGTCCTTCGGCATCGAGCAGTTCGACCTGTTCCCGAAGGGCACCGGTTTCTTTTCCGCTCCGCGCGGGGTTCTCGAAGCGGCCTCGGACGCGTTCGTCTCGCTCTTCGACGACGTGCGCTTCGCCAGTGACGACACCGGCGTGCTGCGCTGGATCGCCGAGCGCCACCGCATCTTCCTCGCCCCGGAGTTCTCCGCGACCTACCACGGGCGCGACAGCTTCAAGAAGTTCTTCGCCCAGTCGTACTTCCGCGGGACGACCTTCGTGGACTCCTACCTCGGCTCGCCCGGCCCGGCGCGCAACGGCCTGTTCGCCGCGTTCGGCGTCGGCCTGCTCGGCCTCGGCGTGGCGTTGCGGCGCCCGAAGACGGCCGTCGCGCTGGCCGTCGCCGGGTCGGCCGCGGCCGGGGTGGCCGTGACCCGCTTCGGGGCCACGACCGCCGAGGCCAAGGCCGTGGCCAGGCTCGCGCCGGTGTTCGGCGCCGGGTTCGGCGCGGGTGCCGTCCGCGGTCTCGTGATGGCCCTGCGTGCCCGCCGCAACCGGCGATGAGCAGCCCGGTGACCGGCGATCGCGAGCTCGCCAAGGAGACGGGCCGTTCGGCCGGGAAGATCGGCATCTCGCTGCTCGTCGCGATCGCGCTCGGGTACGTACTGACGCTGCTCGCGACCCGCTGGCTCGGGCCGGTGAACAGCAAGGTCTACCTGTCGTTCTGGGGCATCCTGATGGGCCTCGGCAGCGCGCTTTCGCCGCTCGAACAGGAGCTGTCCCGCCAGTCCGCGGTCGCCGCGCTCGAGGGTGAGCGCGCCGGCCGGCCCGCGCTGCGGGCGCTGGCCGTCGGGGCGGTGACGGTCGCCGTCGTCGCCGGGGTGACGCTCGTCGTGCCGGTGCTGTCGGACCGCCTCTACGCCGGCAACACCGCGCTCGGCGTGATCGTGCTGTGCGGCGCGGTCTCGTTCGCCTGTCAGTTCGCCGCCCGCGGCCTGCTCGTCGGGCAGCAGCGGATCCGCCCGTACTCCTGGCTGGTCGTCGCCGAGGCGGCGGTCCGCGTGCTGGTGCTGTTCGGGATCGTCGCCGCCGGGCTCACCGGCCTGACGTCGTTCGCGATCGCGGCGGCGGCCGGGTCGTTCGCCTGGCTGCTGTTCGTCCGGCCGATCGCCGGGCTCGTGGACCCGAGCCAGGACGGCGAGGGCTGGCGGCCGGTCACCGCGCGGATCCTGGTGCTGATGGCCGGCGCGGGCCTGACCGCCAGCGTCATCACCGGCTACCCGGCGATGGTGAGCCTGCTCGCGCCGGGCGGGTCCGACGCCGACGTCGGCGTGCTCTTCGCGACGCTCACGGTGTCCCGGGTGCCGCTGCTGCTGCTTTCGCCGCTGCAGGCGCTCGCCGTCCCGACGGTCGTCCGGCTGTCCGGCTCGGCCGAGGGCATGCACCGCCTCCGCCGCCTGCTGGCGCTGGGCGCGGTCGGCGCGGTCGTGGTCGGTGTCATCGGCGCCGTGGTCGGCCTGTTCATCGGGCCGTGGCTGGTCAAGCTGCTCTACGGCGCCGACTTCGTCGCCCAGGGCTGGTGGGTGGCCTGGATGGTCTGGGGCGCGGTGGTGCTCACGGCGCTGCAGCTGATGACGGCCGTGCTCGTGGCCCGCAAGCAGGCGAACAAGGTGCTGGTCACCTGGGCCGTGGTCGCGGTCGCGACGGCGGTGACGCTGCTGGTGGTGCCGGGTGACCCGATCCTCAAGGCCGTCGCCGGCCTGGCCGCCGGTCCCACGCTGGGGCTGGCCGTCGTGCTGGTGTTCGTGTTGCGACGTCCGGGCAACTTGCAAGCCGCTTCGGACGTCCCAGTAGGGTGACCCGGGGCCGGACCACCGGGACTGGATCGGCGTGAAGCGCCGGTGAGGTTGGACAGCGTAAAACCATGAACGTACTACTGGTCGTGCTCGCCTTCTGGCTGCCGGGCCTCGTCCTGGGTGCGGCGATCCGGCTGCGCGGGTGGCTGCTGGCCGCCGCCGCGCCGCTGCTGACCTTCGGCGTTGTCAGCCTGGGCGTACCGGTCCTCGGTGGCCTCGGGATCCGCTGGAACACGCTCGACGTCGCGCTGTGGACGCTGGTGCTGTCCGCGGTCGGCTTCGGCCTGGCCTTCGCCGTGCAGCGCCTCACCGCGCGCCGGCACCCGGACTGGGCCGAGCGGGACGCCGACACGGCCCGCCCCCGCCGGACACTGCGTGAACACCTGCTGATGGGCGCCGGTGTCTTCGTCGGCTCCGCGATCGGCGTCGCGACGTTCCTGCGCGGCGCCCGCGGCCTCAACCAGGTCCAGCAGGGCTGGGACGCGCCGTTCCACGCCAACCTGGTGCGCTGGATCGCCGAGCACGGCGACGCCCGGCCGTCGACCGTCGGCACCATCGCGAACCTGCCGAACCAGACCGACTACTTCTACCCGGACACCTACCACGCCCTGCTCGCGCTGGTCTTCGACAAGGCCGGGCTGGCGATGATGCCGACGCTCAACATGGCGGCGCTCACGGTGATCCTGTGCGTGCCGATCGGTGTGGCCGCGATGTGCCACGTGTGGCGGATGCCGCCGCTGGGCGTCGCCGCGGCCGCCGCCGTGTCGGTGTCGTTCACGAACTTCCCCTACGACTCGCTGTGGCGCGGCCCGCTGTGGCCGTACGTGGCCGGTGTGGCCCTGATCCCGGCCACGCTCGCGCTGGGCCGCCTGCTGCTGGAGCCGCGGGGGATCGCCGGGCCGGTCGCGATCGGCATCGGCGTCGCCGGGCTGATCGGGCTGCACACCAGTGTCGTGTTCGTGGTCGTCGTCTACTTCCTGCTGATCCTGCTCGCCGTGCTGTTCCGGTTCGAGCGGATCGACTGGCGCCGCTCGACCCCGTCGCTGATCGCCACCGTCGGCCTCGCCGTCGTCTGCGGCCTGCCGCTGGCCCTGCCTTCGCTGTACAACGCGGGCGGCGTGACGAGCGCGTTCTGGGGCTCGGAAGCGACCGTCAGCGGCGGTCTCGGCGAGACCATCACGTTCTCGCCGATGGCCCCGTTCCCGCAGTGGTGGATCGGCGTGCCCGCGTTCATCGGGATCTGCCTCATGGTCAGGCACCGGCGGATGCTGTGGATGGTCGCGGCATACGTCGTCATCGGCGGGCTCTTCGCGGCCACGGTGTCGATGGAGACGCCGCTCATCCACACCCTCACCGGCATCTTCTACAACGACCACTGGCGGATCGGCGCGCTGGTCCCGCTGGCCGGCGCGGTCGCCTTCGGCGAGTTCGCCGACACCGCGGCCCGCTGGTTCGCGCGCAAGGCCGGCGGCCGGCTGCCGAACGTCCGCCCGATCGCGCTCACCACCGTGGGCGTGGTGCTGCTGGCCCTGGTGGTCGGCGGCCTCAGCCGCGGCGGTTACATCGGCCGCAACGCGGCCCGGCTGCAGCTCAACTACAGCGGCGGGCCGACCGTGAGCAACGACGAGCGCGAGGCCTTCACGTGGCTCGCGGCTCGCGTCGCCCCCGGCGAGCACGTGATGAACGACAAGTCCGACGGCTCGGTGTGGATGTACGCGCTCAACGGCATCCAGCCGGTCGAATGGACCTTCTACGGCGCCGAGTACAACACCCCGGCCGGGTACCTCAGCGTGTACCTGAACGACATCGACAAGTACCCGGCGGTGCGCAAGATGCTCACCGACCTCAAGGTCCGGTACGTCTTCCTCGGCAAGGGCAAGGTGACCACGACGACGCCGAGGAGCGTCGGCCTGGACCACCTGGATTCCGGTACCGGTTTCAAGCTGGTCTTCAGCAATCCCGGTGCTTCGGTGTACGAGATCGAGGGCCAGCAGGGTGTTGTCGCCGCCGGCGCCTCGCCTGGGTCCGCGGCAGCCAACGGTCGGTGAAAGGCTAGAGTGATCGCGTGTCTGTGACCTCCGTGACCAGCCGCCGGGTGCTGATCGTGATGCCCGCGCTGAACGAGCAGGCGAGCGTCGCTTCGGTCATCGAGCAGGTGAAACAGGCCCTGCCGGACGGCGACCTGCTGGTCGTCGACGACGGCTCGGTGGACGACACCGCTCGCCTGGCCCGCGCGGCCGGCGCCGAGGTGGCCCGGCTCGCGGTGAACCTGGGTGTCGGCGGCGCCATGCGCACCGGCTTCCGCTACGCCGCCGCCCGCGGGTACGACGTCGTCGTGCAGGTGGACGCGGACGGCCAGCACGACCCCGACGAGCTCGAGGCGCTGCTGCGCGGCCTGGACGACGCGGACATCGTGATCGGCTCCCGGTTCGCCGGCAAGGGCGCCTACAAGGCCAGCGGGCCGCGCAAGTACGCCATGGTCGCGCTCTCGCTCGTGTTCTCGCGGCTCGCGAAGACCAAGCTCACCGACGTCACCTCGGGGTTCAAGGCGATGGGGCCGCGCGCGATCCGGCTGTTCGCCGGCTACTACCCGGCCGAGTACCTCGGCGACACGGTGGAGTCCCTGGTCATAGCCATCCGGGCCAAGCTGACCATCAAGGAGATCCCGGTCATCATGCGCGAGCGCGTGGGCGGCACGCCCAGCCATTCGCCCGTCAAGTCGGCCGTCTACCTGGGCCGGGCGGGTCTCGCGCTGCTGCTGGCCCTGGTGCGCCGCCGGCCCGCGGTCGACTCCTCGGATTCGGCGTAAAGGGGAACTGGAAATGGCCGGTTGGCGCATCCTCAGCATCATCGTCGCCTGCGTCGTGCTGTTCGTGGTCATCGAGATGATGCGGCGGCGCAAGCTGCGCGAGAAGTACGCGGGCGTGTGGCTGGTCGTCGCCGTCGGCGTCGTCGTCCTCGCGGTGTTGCCGCAGGCGGCCGAGTTCCTCGCCAAGCACACCGGCGTCCAGACGCCGTCGAACTTCGTCTTCCTCCTCGCCGGCGTCGTGCTGGCGCTGGTGTCGCTGCACCTGTCCACCGAGGTCGGGCACCTCGAGGAAGAGGTGCGCACGTCGATCGAGGAGATCGCGTTGCTGCGCTGCGAGCTCGAAGACACCAAGCGCGACCTGGCGAGCCGGATCGCCGACCTGGAAGCGAAGACGGCGGCCCCGGACGACGTCAAAGGACTGCCCGAGGTCGAGCGCGTCAGCAAGTGACGGCTTGATCGAAGCACTGCTTGCCGCGCCCGCCCGGCTCGGCGGGGTCCGGCTGCTGGCCGTCGACGGCCCGTCGGGCGCCGGGAAGTCCACCCTGGCCACGGAAGTCGTCGCCGGACTGCGTTCCCGCGGCTGCCGCGCGGCTCTCGTGAGTACCGACGCCTTCGCGACGTGGGACGACCCCGTCGGGTGGTGGCCGCGGCTCGTCGAAGGCGTCCTGCGGCCGTTGGCGGACGGCGTCGACGGGGTTTACCGGCGGCTGGACTGGTCCACCGGGGTCCCGCGACCGGGTGAGCTCGTCCGGGTGAAGCTGCCGGACGTCCTGGTGCTGGAAGGCGTTTCGAGCGGCCGGGCTTCGGTAAGACCCCTGCTTTCCCACCTCTGCTGGATCTCCGGCGGTACGGAGGCCGAGCGGCTGGCCCGGTCCGTGGCGCGTGACGGCGAGGCTTCGAGGGCGGAACTGGGCCGCTGGCAACGGTTCGAGCGCGGCTGGTTCGCCGTCGACGGCACCCCCGAGGCCGCCGGCACCCGACTTTCGTAGGGAACGGACCGCTCACACTGCGTGTCCACAGTGGTCCGGATCGATCAAGCGAGACCGAACCGGTCAACACGGGTGGTCTAACGCGGGTACCGCCATCTGAGTTATGGATCCGGCACCCGGCGCAGCCAGAGCCCACAAATGGTCACATTCTGTCGTGATTTACGGACACATTGCGGTCAAATCGATGCCCACGTAGCGCGATCGTAACCTCACGTGCTTAAGTGCGAGCCGAGTTCCCGCTAGTGTCGGCGAGCACACCGATCGTCCGGCGTGTTCCTGACCGACCGGACGGTGACTTAAAAACCCGAACATCTCCCAAGGGGTGCCAGATGCAGCAATTGCGGCTGACCCGAACACGCCGCGTGGCCCTGATCGGGCTCGCCGGCGCGCTCGCGGTTTCGCTGTCCGCTTGTGCGGATTCGAAGCGTGACGAGGGCGCTGGAGGTGGTACCGGAGGCACCATGATCTTCGGCGCCGCCGGAAACCCGAAGATGTTCGACCCGGCGTTCAACGACGAAGGCGAGACCTTCCGGATCACGCGTCAGATCTACGACACGCTGATCCAGAACAAGCCGGGCACCGCCGACCTCGAACCGTCTCTCGCCGAGAAGTGGGAGTCGAGCAACGAGGGCAAGACCTGGACGTTCAGCCTGAAGTCGGGCGTCAAGTTCTCCGACGGCACCCCGATGGACGCCACGGCCGTCTGCTTCAACTTCAACCGCTGGTTCAACATGAAGGGCGCCGCCGCCCAGAGCCAGATGATCTACTACGGCGACGTCTTCGAGGGCTTCGCCAAGAACGAGGGCGACGCGACCGGCGAGCCGGTCTACAAGAGCTGCGAGGCGAAGGACCCGGCGACCGCGGTCCTGACCCTGAACAAGGCCAAGGGCGCGTTCCCGTCGGCGTTCACGCTGCCGTCGTTCGCCATCCAGAGCCCGACCGCGCTCCAGGCGCACAACGCGGACACGGTGACCCAGAGCGGCGACTCGTTCACCTACAGCGAGTACGCGAACAAGTTCCCGGTCGGCACCGGCCCGTTCAAGTTCGAGAGCTGGGACCAGGCCAAGGGTGAGATCACGCTGGTCAAGAACGACAGCAGCCCGACGCCGCCGAAGCTCGACAAGCTGATCTTCAAGGTGATCCCGGACGAGAACGCCCGCAAGCAGGCGCTCAAGGCCGGCGACATCAACGGCTACGACTACCCGAACCCGGCGGACTACGGCCTGCTGCGCAACGACGGTGAGCAGGTCCTCATCCGCCCGTCGTTCAACGTGCTGTACCTGGGCATCAACCAGGCCAACAACCCGAAGCTCCAGGACGTCAAGGTCCGCCAGGCGCTGGCCTACGGCGTCAACCGCGAGCAGTTCGTGAAGTCGAAGCTGGCCGAGGGTTCCGAGGTCGCGACCGAGTTCGTCCCGAAGGTCATCTCGGGTTACACCGACGACGTCACCAAGTACCCGTACGACCCGGAGAAGGCGAAGAGCCTGCTCAAGGACGCCGGCGCCGAGGGCATGACGCTGAAGTTCTACTACCCGACCGAGGTCACCCGGCCGTACATGCCGAACCCGGCGGACACCTTCACGGCGATCTCCGAGGACCTGAAGAAGATCGGCATCAAGATCGAGACCCACGCCGAGCCGTGGAACGGTGGTTACAAGGACGACGTCCAGAAGGCGGGCAAGCAGGACCTCCACCTGCTCGGCTGGACCGGTGACTACAACGACGCCGGCAACTTCGTGGGCACGTTCTTCGGCCGTGAGAAGAAGGAATTCGGGTTCAACAACCCGCAGCTGTTCTCGGCTCTGAGCGCTGCGGACGCTTCGCCCGCCGGTGACGCCCACGCCAAGGCGTACCAGGAAGTCAACAAGCAGATCATGGACTTCCTCCCGGCGATCCCGATCGCCTACCCGACCCCGGCGATCGTGGTCGGCCCGAAGGTCAAGGGTCTGGTGGCGAGCCCGCTCACCGACGAGCGTTTCAACACCGTGACCGTGAGCTGATTCTGGATTTCAGCCAAAGGCAGGGGGTGGGTGCTACCGCACCCACCCCCAGCGCCCGATTACCCGGGCCGGCAACAAAGGACTGCAAGTGTTTCGTTTCCTCGTGCGTCGGTTGCTACAAGCGATCCCGACGCTCTTCATCCTGTCCATCCTGATCTTCGCTTGGTTGCGTTCCCTGCCCGGTGGTCCCGCCGCCGCACTGCTGGGTGACAAGGCGACGCCGGAGAAGATCGCCAACCTCAACCACGTACTCGGGCTCGATCAGCCGATCATCCTGCAGTACTTCGGGTTCCTCGGCCGGGCGTTCACCGGCGACTTCGGCAACTCCCTGGTGTCGACCCAGCCCGTGATGGGCGAGATCATCACCTTCCTGCCGGCGACCATCGAGCTCGGTCTCTCCGCGATGATCATCGCGATCGTCGTCGGCATCCCCGCCGGTTACCTGTCCGCGCGGTTCCGCGGCGGGCCGGTCGACAACCTGGTCATCGTGCTCAGCCTCATCGGCGTCGCGGTGCCGGTGTTCTTCCTCGGCTACATGATGCAGGACCTGCTGGCCTCCCCGCTCGGCTTGCCGTCGCAGGGCCGCCAGGCCGCGGGTCTCGACGCCACCGCGATCACGAACTTCGCCATCCTCGACGGCATCATGACCGGCGAGTGGGACGCCGTCTGGGACGCGATCAAGCACCTGATCCTGCCCGCGTTCGCGCTCGCCACCATCCCGCTCGCGGTGATCACCCGGATCACCCGCGCGTCGGTGCTGGACGTCCTCAACGAGGACTTCGTCCGCACGGCCAACTCCAAGGGCCTGACGCAGCAGGTGGTGCGCACCCGGCACGTCCTGCGCAACGGCCTGCTGCCGGTGGTCACGACGATCGGCCTCCAGACCGGCGCCCTGCTCGGCGGCGCGGTGCTGACCGAGCGGGTGTTCAACTTCCGCGGCCTCGGGTTCCTGCTGGCCGAGGGGATCGAACGGCGTGACTACCCCCGGCTGCAGGCTCTCCTGCTGTTCGGGGCGGTGGTGTACGTGCTGGTGAACATGCTGGTCGACGTCTCTTACGGGATCATCGACCCGAGGGTGCGTGTGCGATGAACACTCTGCTGAACAAGAAGAAGGAACCGATCGACAAGCTCGCCGCGGCGAGCGGGCGGAGCCTCGGCGGCGAAGCCCTGCGCCGGATGCTGCGCAGCCCGGTCGCGATCACCGGCGGTGCCATCACCGGCCTGTTCCTGCTCCTGGCGATCTTCGCGCCGCTGCTGGCCCCCAAGGACCCGCTCGACCGCACGTTGCAGGACCAGGTCCAGCTGGGCCGGGGCATCATCCCCGGTTCGATGCCGGGTTACCCGCTCGGCGTGGACGACTTCGGCCGCGACTTCCTGTCCCGGCTCATCGTCGGCGCCCAGCAGACGCTGCTCGTCGGCGTGCTGGCCACGGTGATCGGCGTGCTCATCGGCGTGCTCATCGGCGGGATCGCGGGCGCGTTCGGCGGCTGGGTCGACACCGTCCTCATGCGACTCGTCGACGTCATGCTGTCGTTCCCCTCGCTGCTGCTGGCGATTTCGATCGCGGCGCTGTTCGCGAATCCGAGCCAGTGGACGGTCATCCTGGCCGTGTCGATGGTCGGCGTGCCGATCTTCGCCCGGCTCCTGCGCGGGTCGATGCTGGTGCAGCGCGACGCCGACCACGTGCTGGCGGCGACGTCGCTGGGCGTGAAACGCGGGGCGATCGTGTTCCGGCACATGCTGCCGAACTCGCTCGGCCCGGTCATCGTGCAGGCCACGCTGACCCTGGCGACGTCCATCCTGGAGGCCGCGGCGCTGTCGTTCCTCGGTCTGGGCGACCCGGACCCGTCGCGGGCGGAGTGGGGACTGATGCTGGGCAAGGCCTCGCGCCAGTTCCTCGACATCCGCCCGGAGCTCGCGTACTACCCGGCGATCGCGATCATCATCGTGGCGCTCGGGTTCACGCTGCTCGGCGAGTCCCTTCGTGAAGCCCTCGACCCGAAGAACAGGCGGTGAGATCCCATGGCACTCCTTGAAGTCCGTGACCTGACGGTCGACTTCGTCCGCCGTGGCGAGCGGCCGTTCACCGCGGTGGACAAAGTCAGTTTCGACGTCGAACCGGGCCAGACGGTCGGCCTGGTCGGCGAGTCCGGCTGCGGCAAGTCGGTGACGTCGCTGGCGATCATGCGGCTGCTGGCCCGGCGCGGCAACAAGGTCAGCGGTTCGGTGCGCTTCGAGGGCACCGACCTGCTCACGCTGTCCGACCGGGACATGCGCGACCGCCGCGGCCGCGACCTCGGCATGGTGTTCCAGGACCCGCTGTCCTCGCTGAACCCGGTCATCCCGATCGGGCTGCAGATCACCGAGGTGCTGGAACGTCACCGCGGCATGTCGCGCAAGGCGGCGTCCGTCGAAGCGACGGACCTGCTGGACAAGGTCGGCATCCCCGACCCTGCGCGCCGGCTTTCCGAGTACCCGCACCAGCTTTCCGGCGGGATGCGGCAGCGCGCGCTGATCGCGATCGCGCTGGCGTGCCGGCCGCGGCTGCTCATCGCCGACGAGCCGACCACCGCGCTGGACGTCACCATCCAGGCGCAGATCCTGGCGCTGCTGCGGGAACTGGTGCAGGACACCGGAACCGCGCTGATCATGATCACGCACGACCTCGGCGTCGTCGCCGGGCTCTGCGACGAGGTCAACGTGCTCTACGGCGGCAAGATCGTCGAGCGCGCCGAGCGGCACCAGCTGTTCGGCGAGCCGCGGCACCCGTACACCCACGGCCTGCTGGCCTCGATCCCGCGCCTGGACGCGGGCCGCGGCGAGAAGCTGGTCCCCATCCGGGGTTCGGTGGCCGACAACATCCCGTGGGACGGCGGCTGCGCGTTCGCGCCCCGCTGCCCCAACGCGCTGCCGGTCTGCCGCGAGGTCTCGCCGCAGCTGGTGCCCGACCACGGCGGGCTGCTGCGCTGTCACAACCCCGTGCGGCCGGCGGTCGTGGCGGGAGGAGGGGCCCGATGAACCAGCCTGCTGGTGACGTGTTGCTTGAGGTCAGCGACCTCAAGGTGCACTTCCCGATCAAGAGCGGCGTCGTGTTCGACCGGACGGTCGGGCATGTGTTCGCGGTCGACGGCGTCGACCTGGCCATCCGCCGCGGGGAGACCTACGGCCTGGTGGGCGAGTCCGGGTGCGGCAAGTCCACGCTCGGCCGGGCGATCCTGCGGCTCAACGAGCCGACCTCCGGTTCGGTGAAGTTCGACGGCACCGACGTCGCTCGCCTGAAGGGGGAAGAACTGCGGAAGGCCCGGCGCCGGATGCAGATGATCTTCCAGGACCCGATGTCCAGTTTGGACCCGCGGCAGTCGGTCGAGTCGATCCTGGTCGAGGGCATGCACGCGCACGGCCTCGACAAGGACAAGGAGGCCACCCAGCGGCGGCTGCGTCAGCTGCTGTCCGCCGTCGGCCTCCCGGAGACGTCGCTGCGGAAGTACCCGCACGAGTTCTCGGGCGGTCAGCGCCAGCGCATCGGCATCGCGCGGGCGCTGGCGGTGGAGCCGGACCTGATCGTCGCGGACGAGCCGGTGTCGGCGCTCGACGTGTCGGTGCAGGCCCAGGTCGTCAACCTGCTGGAGGACCTGCAGGACCAGCTCGGCCTGACGTACGTGGTGATCGCGCACGACCTCGCGGTGGTGCGCCACATCTCCGACCGCATCGGCGTGATGTACCTCGGCGCGCTGGTCGAGGAGACGGACGCGGACTCGCTCTACCGCGACCCGCTGCACCCGTACACGCGGGCGCTGTTGTCTGCGATCCCGGTCCCGGACCCGCAGGTGGAGGACACGCGTGAGCAGATCCTGCTCGCGGGCGACCTCCCGTCGCCGGCGAACCCGCCGTCGGGCTGCCGCTTCCACACGCGCTGCCCGTGGAAGCAGGCGAGCCTGTGTGACACGGACCGCCCGCAGCTGCGCGAAATCGGCAGTGGTCACCGGGTGGCGTGCCACTACGCGGAGGACATCCGCGACGGCCGCATCCAGCCGCACGAGGTGAAGCCGGAGCTGGTGGAACTGACCGGGGCGTTGAACCCGGATCTGGGACCGCCGGACATCGGTACGTCAGCCGAGATCCTGTGACGAACGGCCGGCCGGGCTTTGTGCCCGGCCGGCCGTTTTCGTTTCAGGGCTTGCCCCGGTGAAGGTTTCCCGGTTTCCGGCTTTTGCCGATGGAGGTTTCGGGACACTCGACGTCCCAAGACCTCCATCGACCCGCCCCACCGGCCAGAAATCCACAGGCCCACACCAATGTGGACAACTCAGGCTCCCGAAGCCCGATCAGCGCTTCCTGTCGGCGGGCGCCGATAGACTGGACTTGGGCACGCCCCCCGGAGGAGGGTGGGGGCACGGCAAAGTCGCGGTTCAGCCAGCCGATTCCCGCCGATGCCACCAGACGAGTCACAGCCCGCCCGCACCGCAAGCGTCCTGAATGGGTCATTCAGGACCTCCGACGTCCCCAATGACCCATTCACGACAGTGAAACCCGAGCCGAACGCAGTCTTCACCCCTGCGACCTCGCCCCAGCGCGCAAGGAAACGGACTTTGCCGGGGCCCTGCCGGAGGAGGGCGGCGGCCGCCATCTTCTCGGGGGCTCGCCCAAGCCGAGCCGGCCGTCCGGCGAAACACCCGAGCATCTCTTGCTCCTGTGTGCGTCTCGCGGCATACGCTGCCGAGCGGTCATCGACTTGGAAGATCTTTCGGGAGCGTTGATGAAATATGTGGTCCTGATCTACGGCAACCCCGAGTCGCGCACGGCGTGGGAGGGGATGAGCGACGAGCAGCGGGCCGCCGGGCTCGCCTACTACCAGCAGCTCAACGACGACCTCGACGCGTCTGGTGAGCGGATCGTCTCCGAGCGGCTCGCCTTCCCCGAACTGACCAAGCAGGTCAGCGTCGGCGACATCGGGCCGATGACCACGGACGGCCCCTTCGCCGAGGCCAAAGAGTTCCTCGCCGGCTTCTACCTGCTCGATTGCGAAAGCTTCGAGCGCGCGGTCGAGATCGCCGGGCGGATCCCGGAAGCGGCGTTCGGGGTGGTGGAGGTGCGGCCGGTGATGGGCCTGCACGGGACGGAGATGTGACCGAGGTCGAAGGCCTGCTCCGCGAGCTCGCGCCGCAGGTCCTCGCCGCGCTGGTCCGGCGGTACGGCGGCTTCGACACCTGCGAGGACGCCGTTCAGGAGGCGCTGCTGGCGGCGTCGCTGCAGTGGCCGGTCGAAGGCGTGCCCGAGCACCCGAAGGGGTGGCTGATCACCACGGCGTCCCGGCGCCGGATCGAGCAGTGGCGCAGCGAGACGGCCCGGCAACGACGTGAAGAGGCACTGGCGTCGGCCCCGCCACCGGAGCCGGTCCCGGGTGTCGACGACACGTTGACGTTGCTGCTGCTCTGCTGCCACCCGTCGCTGACCCGGCCGTCACAGGTGGCGCTGACGCTCCGCGCGGTCGGCGGCCTGACGACGGCGGAGATCGCGCGCGCGTTCCTCGTCCCGGAAGCGACGATCGGCCAGCGCATCAGCCGCGCGAAGCGCTTGCTCCGAGGCGAGCGGTTCACCCTGCCGGAGGCCGAGCGTCCCTCGCGCCTGGCCGCGGTGCTGCAGGTGCTGTACCTGATCTTCACCGAGGGGCACACGGCAAGTTCGGGCGGCGAGCTGAACCGCGTCGAGCTGACGACGGAAGCGATCCGCCTGGTCCGCCAGCTACCGCCGGGCGGTGAGGTCACGGGCTTGCTGGCGTTGATGCTCCTGACGGAGGCCCGCCGCCCGGCCCGCGTCGACGCGTCCGGCGCGCTGGTCCCGCTGGCCGCGCAGGACCGTTCCCGCTGGAACGCGGCGTTCATCGCCGAGGGCGTCTCACTGATCACGACCGCCTTGTCGACATCGCCGGTGGGCCCGTACCAGCTCCAGGCGGCGATCGCGGCGGTCCACGCGGAAGCTTTGACGGCGGCGGATACGGACTGGGCGGAGATCCTCACGCTGTACGACCTGCTGCGGGTGGTGGCGCCGGGCCCGATGGTGACGCTGAACCGGGTGGTGGCGTACGCCCAGGTCCACGGCCCGGAGGCAGGCCTGGCCGAACTGGCTTCGGTGGATCTTGAGTCACATCACCGGGTGGCGGCGGTCCGGGCCCACCTGCTGGAGCTTTCGGGGGACGTGGAGGGGGCGCGGGAGGCGTACCTGACGGCCGCCCGGCGGACGTTGAGCCTGCCGGAGCAGGCCTACCTGCAGTCCAGGGCATCCAGGTTGAGCCGCCCCTGACGCACCCCCGCTCTCCCTG
>Ga0307515_10012061_pt1 | contig 16310 bp, 1 predicted proteins | sample 17_EM_MG_FD_194513 | JGI IMG/M metagenome (GOLD analysis project Ga0307515, IMG submission 194513) | Populus trichocarpa ectomycorrhiza microbial communities from riparian zone in the Pacific Northwest, United States - 17_EM | ecosystem: Host-associated > Plants > Roots > Unclassified | place...
CTATAACTATAAGGTATATGTCTAATATTTATTAATAGGACTTAGTCTAAGTTTATTGGATTAGTATATACGGTCCCTATAGTAATAGGTAACGTCTTAATATTTATAACATTTATTACTATAGGGGAAATGTTATATAAGGTAATACTTAGTAAACTATAGTTAGTAAGGGCTAGACTGGTAATAAAACAAACCGTAATAGGTTAAGTATCTTATATTATTTAATTAAAAGATAGTAGGTTAAAATAAGGTTTTCAACATCCTATAAAAATATAATATTCTTTAAACTAGATAAAGGTATTAGTATAGAAAATAGTTTAGGAAATATATAGCTAGTATAACCGCTAGGATTATATCCGGGGTTACTTATAACCCAGCGTATTAGAATAAAAAGGATATTAAGAATAAAGAGGAGGGAAATAAGGTGCGGCTTTAATACGGATATATACCGTTTTAGATATCTACAAGATAGAGCTATTAGCAGAGAGAGGAACGTAATATTAGATAGAGAGAGCTTAATAGTAAAACGTTAAAGGAAGTCCTAAAGAAATACTTAAGGAAGAATTGGAAGCTAGTATTTAAAGTAAAAGCTAAGTCCCTAATATATTAAATATTAAAGATAATAAATCTATTTATAATGTAAATAGAAAGCTAGTAAAGTAAGGTCTAACTTAACGCTATAAATATAGCAACTGTATATAAATGGAAGGCAGATAAAGTCCACCTAGTTAATTTATTAGCACTAGATAGAATAGTTATAGGAGGCATAGTAGAATGGCGAGAGGTGGCTTTATATTAATAGAAGGCGTCTATCTAAGGATTACCTCTTAGTCCATATATAATTTTCTTAAGCCATAATATACTAAGCTAGCCTATAGAGCGTAATTAAAGCTAGAATAACTAGAGCGCATAATTATAGGAGATATTTAGCTAAGAGAAAGAGAGATCATTAAGGCCATATTATTTAACTAAGAAAAGGCTCTAGTACAGGAGTTCTCTAAGATAGGTCGTGTTAGTAGGGATATAACTCCACTACTAAAGATTAAGACCGTGCCGTATAAGGTATAGTAAGTACTAAACTTTCCTGTACTAAGGGCCCTATAAGGAGAAGTAATAAATATATTACGAGAACGATTAGCTTAAGGGATTCTGGAATATTGTAAAAGCCTATATAGAAACCTATGGTTTCTTATAAGTAAGAAAGAATATAAAAAGTACTAACTAATTAATATAGTAATAAATATTAACTAAGTAACTATTAGAGATGCAAATCTGCCGCTATATACTAATAAGTTTTCTAAGGAATTTATAGGGTGTAAGGTTATATCTCTAGTGGACTTTTTCTCTAGCTATAACTAATTAGAGCTAAATATAGAAAGTAGGAACCTAACGGCTTTTATAATACCTCTAGGACTTCTATAATAAATAATAGTACCTATAAAAGGCATAAATTCTATAGTATAGTTTATACGGACGATTATAAAGATCTTAAAATAATATATCCTATACTATACCCTACTATTTCTAGATAATATTATAGTAAAAGGCCTATAGATAGTGTATAATGGGGAGGAGAGCCTTCTAGGTGTTTGTAGATATATTTTAGAATATATTATATGGCTAGACGGAGTGCATATAGACTTAGAGTAAGCTAGGTGTATAATTTTAGGCGCAAAGTCTTATTTCTGTAAAGATAAGATTATAATGGTTAGTTACCGCTATAATAGAAAGGGATAATATCTAGAAGAGTTAAAGGTCGCAAAGATTATTTACTAAAAAGACTGTAAAGACGTTATATCGGCTTAAGCGTTCCTAGGAGTTATTATATATTATTAAATATAGGTAAAAGACTTTGTAATTAAGGCAGAGCTAATCTTCTAACTACTATAAGTAAATATTCCGTTTATATGGGGTATAGAGTAAATAACCGCTATAAGGACTTTAAAGTATATAATTACTACTACACCCGTATTAGTTTAGCTAGATTATAGTAAGGGGGCTAGACTAATTATTCTTACTATTAATGGATATAAGAATAGATAGGGGTATAGCTTTATATAACTAAATGTATAAAGTTATTATTACCCGTGTTAATATAAAAGCGGTATCTCGTCTTAAGCGGAATAGAAATATAACTTAGAAAAGCTTAAATATTGGGCGTTGCTATACGCGTTAAAGAAGTGTTATATATACTTATACGGCGTTTAATTTACAGTAGAGATAGACGTAAATACCTTAGTTATATAGCTAAATTATATTGCCACTAATTTACCTAGAGCCTTAATAATAAGATGGCTAGCATAGATCTAACTATAGGACTTTAATATTAGACATATCCTAGGGAAGAAGGATAGCCTAGCTAATAGACTTTTACAATAGCCGCCTAATAGTAAACGGCCTAATAAGCCGACTAAAGATATTAAAGAGTTTATTAACTATAAGCTGAGTGCCTTAAAATATATAGCTATCCCTCTTAAAATGGAAGCGGATCTGCTATTAGAAGACTTATATTTAAAGAAATCTTAGAAGATAGCGAAATAGCTAGTAGCCTTATAACGCCTAAAGGAGATAAATATTAAGGAGTTTAAAAGGTTTTAATAATATACGCTAAAGTTCCTAGTGTGTAATTAATAGCTTTTCTACTAATAGTTTTAAAAAAAACATGCTAATACAAAGAGTAGTTAATAATAAGGATGCTTAGTGGGAGATTATTAAAAGCCTTTATAATTAAAGTGGATATTATAAATAGGAGGAAATATATTAGAGGGTCTTAAATTAATATTGGTGGCTAGGGTTATAGGATTAGATATTATAGCATATTAAGTCGTGCCTATAGTGCTAGGAGCGATAGTTAGGATAGAAAAAAGAAGTAATATACCCTACGTAGGAGTCTACCTTGTGGCAATAAGTAATAGTAGATATTATATTTATACCGCTAAACCGTCTTAAATTCTAATACCTAGCTATTGCTTAAGAATATATATCTGGATAGGTGGAAGCCTAGGCCCTTAAAAACAAAAATATAAAAAGTATAGCGAAGTTCCTCTATAAAGGCGTTATCTGTTAATAGGGAGTATTTAAACAGCTCTCTATAGACGGTAGAGGAAAGAATACTAATATTACCGCTGAATTTATAGAGCTCTATAATATAAAAAGGGTTATAGCTTCTATATATTACCTATAGGGGTAAGGCGTTATAAAGTAAGGTTATAAACCTATAATAGACGCTTTGGCGAAGATAGATGGCTTATAGCTAGATAATCTTTATGCCGTTTTATAGGCTAATAGAATAACTATTAAGCGGTCTATAGGAATAACGCTAGTAAGAGTTATATACGGGTATAAGTATATCCTTTTTATATACCTACCTAGTAAATATTGCCTTAGTAAACGGTCTAGACCACTATAGAGCTGCTAGCACTTTACGTAAAATAGTTTAACCGAAGAGACGCGGATATGCGAGAGGCTGTAGCGCGTATAAGACGACTAAGGGTACTAAATAAGGAGTATTTTAACAACACCTATCCCATTCGCTAGAACGGATTTAAGGTTAGAGATATAGTTATGCTCTATAATACGCAGCTTAAGTAAGATTATTCTAGTAGTTATAAGTTAGATCTAAAATGGCTAGGCCCGTTCCGCGTATATAAGAGTTATCCTTATAGAGGATAGTACTTAATTAATGATCTTAATAGTACGTTATTCCGCAATTAAACTCTAGGGAATAGATTAAAGAAGTTTTATTAATAACAGATATCTAAAGTCCGCTAAGAGGACCGGCTTAACTAATTAGGCGGAACTATGTTATAAGAAATAACGGCAAAGCTAGAGCCTAAGGAAGATATATAAAATCCACTAGTATCGCAACGCCGCTGTAAGTGTTATTTTGGCCCTTACTCGGCTGCATCGCCTAGGGGCTCTTAGGGGTCGCCAAGGCTAGCCTTCGGCTAGCCCTTAGTACCTCCTTATAAGCACATTAGGCTTATAGCCCTTTCCTCCTCATTAGTTTATCTCTCTCTGTACCTAGGCTATTGCCTACCCTTATTACTATATCGTCCTCTTCTATTAACTCCCTATATAACTTATACTCGGCTTGCCTGCTCCCTACCGTATACCCTAGCAATGTGCCTTACAGCCGCGTAGTTTAAGAAGTGTATGTTTTAGAAAGATTGTTTAATAAAACTAAGTACGAGATATTTAACTAGGGGACAGTTAAGTTCTAAGGTGGGGAAGGGGGTATAGATAACAGCTGTGTAATCCAACCGTTTATTTGCTGTATTTCCTAAAACTCTTTCTATTACGCTTTTTTATTTGCTTTTTTAATTATAGAAATCTAATGCGTATTAACAGTAAGGTAAGGGCAGAAGAATATTTACGTATAACTATCTAGTATTGTTTACTGTAAAGATATTAGTTCCGCTTACTGCCTTTACTAAGCTAATAGCGATTTTCTATACCGGGTATAGAAAATTATAATTAGTTTATTTAATAATTAGAGCTAATAGAACTCTATACCGCTACCTAGATTTAGTAGACTATTTAGATTGGGAAACCCTATTTAAAACTTTACCTTTTCGCCCTTAATAAACCCTAAAGATAGCCGCGATTAGTTAAAGTATAAACTAAGTAGAATTAATAATAGTATACTTATTATATCTTTATCTAGTAAACCGTTAGTACTATATAAAGGAGCTAAGCGATAGATTAGTAACGTCCTTACAGAGGTTAGAGGCTTCGCGGTTAATTAGCGCTGGGTAGTACTTATCTAAATCTATAACAAGATTTTGCTCTTATAAAAAAAACCACACAGATACTGCTAGTGTAGTAGTTAATTTTATTAACTATAATAATAGACTATAAGTATTTCTAGGAAAAGACGCGTTTATATTAATCTTTAGGGATATCTCTAATATTAGTAGAATGGCTAAAGATTAAAGATACCGGTGTAATAAAGCTAGAGAGACTATCTAAAAGGCCTAGGGATAAGATATTCTTAGCGGGCCGCTTAAATACGCAATCTCCTATAACTTCCTATCCGCCGTCTAAAAGCTTATAGTTTACCTACTTCCTAAGGTTATAGTAAGAGTTAATAAAGCTCCAATTAAGAGGCTTAATTATCTAGGATGCGGCATTAAAACTACTACTTAATTATAACTAGCTAATTTCGCGCTCGCGTTTATAAAGTTAGGAAGAGCAATATTAGACTAGGTGGTAAATAAGCATAGTTTAGGAAGATACTTAACTGGCTTCTTTATTCTAAATAAGGACCTACTATTAAAAAGTAGGAGACTGGCTACCGTGGGACTAGAAGTTATTAATATTAGGATTAAATAAGTGGGAGAGAGCTTAGCTTTTATACTGCGAATATATTTATAATATACTTCTAACGTAATAAATTCCGTAGCTTTTTAGCCATTAACACCTATTTAGGGAGGAGGCGGTAATATTATGCTAAGCCCGTCCTAATAAGGATTACCTATATTAGTTAACTCGCCTTTATTATCTATAAATAAGAGTATTTTCGTAGCTAGAACGCCTATTAGCTCGCCCCCGCGTCTGCTAGTATCTTTATTAAGAAGGAATCTAAAAAAAGGGCTAATAATTGCTTACCTAAAAGTAGGAGGGTTAGGGGTAGAATTAATATTTAATAAGAATATTATAAAGCTAGGAGATAATGTAGAGTATATTAAGGAGGCTATAGGTACTATAGCGGTACTCTGTATAAAACGAGGATATAACTATAAGGATAATATACCGGCGTATTTTAAGGCGTCTCTAAACCAAATTACTAAAATTAAACTAATAGAGATTATAAAGCTCTTACGTAGCAAGTATAGGGCGGCTAGTTTTAATCTAAAGATATATAAGGTCTACTAGATATATACTTAAGTAATAGGAGGATATATAGGTTTGGCGATAAAGGGTTTAAACTATACCGCACTATATTACAGACTCTGTTTAATATATTACGCTTATAACTACCTTAGTACTATAAAGATTAATCCTACTATATACTCTTAGTTTAGAAAGACTTATAAACCTCTAGTTCCGTCCAATTTCTTAAAACTATATAAATATATTTATAACTTAGCGCTAAGGTTTTCCTATAATAGAGAGGCTTTACTTAATTAGATAATGTTACTAAAAGACTAAGAAGTATAGCAGTAAGAAGGATCCGTAATTTTAAATATATTTAGATAGTAGTAAGATTCTAGTATCTCGGCAATAATTAATAAGGAAATATATATATACCGCCATTATTAGCGTCTGATTAATAGGTGGCCAAATTATAGCTAGTTAAGAATAATAGTTTACAGTCTCTACCAATAGCTAGTAAGACAAGATCTTTAGTATTATTGTTTTTATTGCACTCTTAGGTCTAACAGCTAGTGGCGACTTATTTCCTACCCTTATTATATAAAATTCGCGGTTAAAGGAGACTCTATAGCTTTCCGCCATATTAATATTAATATTCCCTCGCTTTTAAAAAGTAGACATAGTGCCGATATAATTTAAGGGAGCGTTTCTTTAAATAATAAGACTAAGGACAACTGTACAATTATCCTATCCGGCATATACTATTACTTAAAATTATAGTAAGCAAATTTTAAAGCGTAAGGATTGACTAAGGGTAATAGATTTATATATAAAATTTTAGACTATAACTGGACCGCTAAGGACGTAAAGAAATATGTAACTAACTAAGTAGCTTAGCTATGCGAAAAAGGAGATATATGTATAACTATACCTTACCTTCATTATAGAGTAAAAGGAACTTTAACTAGAACTTAATAAATAATACTACTATAGTTTATTGGTATTTAGGACGATTATAATAACCTTAAGGTTATAAAAGGAGGAACCTAGGTAGAGCTAGTAAAGGCTTACTAAGACTTAGAAGCGCCGCCCCGTATATTATCCAAACATACTAATCTTTACGGCGCAATCCCATACTACTTCCCTGCTATAGTTAAGCTTATAGCTGCCAGCGCCTTATCTAACGCCCTTCTAGGTAGACGACAATGGGATTCTCTAGCGGTAATTCGAGATTATAACCTCCTTCTTAATGGCAATAAGAATGAAGTTAGGAAATGGATGCATTCCTACCGTCTTCGGGCTATTAAGGGCTGTGGGGATGTGTTCTATCTTATACGCGCAACTAAAATAGAGCGCTTTAATAGCTACTTCTACTTCTACTATATTAACAATAAAATTAATCCTTTAACTATTACGGTAGACCTAAGTAAGGTACCCCCTATTATTGCGGAAGGCTAGAGTTATATAGAGTTACCTAAAGAGTTGTGGTATAGAATTAAGCAGATAGAAAGACGCGAAAGAGCTATATTATCTAAAAGCCATTAGTCTAATACCTCTTGTGCTACTTAAATAGGCGGATAAGAGCGGTCTTATTTAACTAGAATAGAGTCCCCTTATTTACTATCTTAGGTTTATAGTAAGAGTAAGGAGCGTATACGGTTACCTACTACGCCTTTGTTTTAAAAATAGGGAAGTATAAGGAGTAAGGAGTTTTGGAGGTCGTTAGGGGACAACAACTTAAGTAGGGGAGGTATATAGTAGTGTAATTTGGCCCCCTAGATTTAATATCTAGATTAGGTATAACTTTAGGCGAGCCTAGGCCTTTTATAAGTTATATAGATCGGTCTAAAGCCCTAGAGTCTTTAATAACTTACCTAGGATAAACAGACCGACAGTTTTCCTTTAATACACTCTTTTCTTTCCTTCTTACTAATTGCTTTTTTACTGGCTAACTATGACTAACCAACTAACTAACTACACCGTAACTTCCTATCTAAGAGAGGTCGTACCCTCCCACAATAATAATGCTAGTACCCTAGAAGCCCCTAAGGTTATATACGCCCCTATTAGTATATAACCCCCCTATAGTAGACATTACCGTAATTAGCGCTATAGTATTTTACTTTAATATATACTAGAAGGATAATAAGGTCTTTATAATAAGCTTATATAAGATTAACCAAATTATTAATAATAGGGAGGAAGAGCTAGCTAATGAAACCGACGAGAAACTAGTTAAATACCTCCTCTCTACTATTTATATAAACTATAAGGATATATTTTTAAAAGCGGCTTTAGATAAGTTACTACCTTACTAGATATATAATTATAAGATTTAATTAGAAGCTAATAACTCGCTAAGCTATAGCCCCCTTTACTAATAATTAATAGATAAGCTAAAAGTAATAAAGTAGTACTTAATTAATAACCTGGATAAAGGGTTTATTAAGCTAAGTTAAGCCCCTTTTACTTCCCCTATTCTATTTATAAAAAAGCCTAGTAAAGGCCTTTATTGTTATATCGACTATTAGAAACTAAACGCTATTACCTAAAAGGATTAGTATCCTATTCCTTTAATTAATAAAACCCTTATATATCTAAGCTGGGCAAATACCTTTACTAAACTTAATATCCGCTAAGCTTTCTACTAAATTAGGATAAACCCTATATCTAAAGATTTAATAATATTCCGTACTTGTTATAGTTCCTATAAATATAAGGTTCTTCCTTTTAGATTAATAAATGGACTGGCTATGTACTAAAGGTATATAAATAACGTTTTCTTTAACTACCTTAATGAATTATACACGGTATACCTAGATAATATTTTTATATACTTAGATAATATACTTAAGTATTATGTTTATATTAAGAAGGGTTTAAAAAGACTACGGAACGCAGACTTATAAGTTAATATTAAGAAATATAATAATAAATTCAATTTACCGCCCGTCCCGGTCCCCCTAGTGGGTCCACACAGGCTAATACTTTCTATAGGAAAAACTCTAACTTAGAGAAAACCCAGTCGCGGGCCGCGCTGGAGAGATAACAGCGTTTCGATATCGGGGCGCTGGCGGCTCGCCTTCTACCTATCTAAAGGTCTGCATCTTAAGCCGACTAACCGCGTATCGCGGACGATCTCACCCTACCCCTTCTTCCCTTATCCTTTTACCTATATTCTTCTACCAGTCCTCTAAGCTTTAGAAGGGCTAGTATCTACTTATATCCTCTATATCCATTACCTTTATAGCCTAGAACTGGGTTAAGGCACCTAACTATACTAGCCATTTTACGGCCGCTTAAGCGCTTTTTTTATTGCTTAAGATATCCTAAAGGCGTTTAGACGCGCATTTTGCTATAAAGTCTGCCCTTTAGTAGCGTAGACACTAGAGCAATATATAGTAAACTATCTGTCTTATCCAGCTGTATTTACACTATGGTAAAATTGCTAGTACTCTAATAGATATAAGCTATGTATTAAGCCCTATTACCTCTATATAAAGAAGAAACAGTACTATAGCCTCTGTTTTTGTTAGGTCTTTATATAGTAGTATTATAGGTTTACCCTATAGGGTCCTCCATATGGTTTCTATGCGGTCTTTAGCCTTCGCCTACCACTGTCGGCGCCATTCTAGGTCGGCCCATTTCGCAATAAGGGTGGTTGCCTGCTAGTAGTGCTAGTGACCTCCTATATGTCGGCGGCGCTCCGTTTACGTTCTGCCGGCGTTCCACTGGCTACGCCTATAGCGATTTATTGCAGCTTCCTACTCTATATAATCCCTCTAGTATACAAGGAAGCCCTATATCTTATTCTTATAGTCCCTTACGCGGTCTCTAAGCACTTCTAGTGGTACTAGTAGCCGTTTTATTTTTCGCTAGCGCTTTACTAGTGTTTTTTAGATACTATTAAGTGCCTCTACTGATTCCTTTTCTACCCTATTAGGAGCCGTCTTAGCGGCTCTTTAAAGGGCTGTCGTTTCTATATAGAGCTATATTAGGGGGATGGCTGCTTCCTTCTCCATTATAGCTATTAGTGTTCGCTAATATACCCCTATAATCCTACGGAGATACCTATTCTAGACCATTTATAGCGGTTTAATTAGGCTTTTTACTAGCGTTCCGCCGTCGTCCCGTACTCCCCATACTTAGGCGCCATATAGTATCGCTAGTTAAACCGTGGCCGTATATAGAAGGCGCGAGTAGCGTATTAATGGGCCCTATATGGACGTAGTGATCCTTAATATTGCTTTAAAGGCTGCTAAGCCCTTACTTACAGCCTTTTTAACCTATTCTTTCCACTAGAGCTTAGGGTCTACCTAAATCCCTAGAACCCGCATGCTGGTTTTCTAAGGAGCTATCTCGTAGCTAGCGATGCGCACGGTAGACGCAAGGTCTATAACGGCGTGGCGCTATCGCCTTATAAAGTGTATAAGCTAGTATTTTTTTAGGGCGAACGTCGCGCTGTGTCGGTTTGCCTATACTATGTAGTAGTTATAAGCGGTCTCTAACCGTTAATAGTTCTCTGCTGTAGAGCCCCCCTAGGTAATAAGGTTTATGTTATCTATAAAGCTAAATCCTAGCGTGCCGTTATTAGGGCTCTAGAATTTCTCTAGGAGCTTTAATATAAAGAAGAGAAATAGGATTAGCGATAGGGGAGACCCTTAGGGGATACCTATCTGCGTCTAGATTTAGTTACTCTTATATCCTATAAACTTAATATAGGTCTTTTATACTATTAGAAAGCTTTATATAACGTCTATAAGCTACTTTAAAAAGCCCTTTCTTTTTAGGATATATAGAAGCCTTTTATATAAGATATTATTAAATGCCCCAGCTAGGTCTAGGCTTAGCATTAACACTATATACCTGTAGCGCGTTTGCCACACTATCTATACGCAGAAGCTAAGTAGTCTTACCGCTAATAGTATAGATTGCTTACGCCTTACTCCTATCTAATTTTAGGGAAGTAGCCTATACTCCTCCGCTGCCTTAGATATAATATTAGCTACGTGCTTTTTTAGGACTTTTACTAGTATATTTTTAAGAGTAATTAGTCTATAACTGCCTAGGAGAGAATAGTCTTTTTTCCCCTCCTTTTATAAAACTATAGTTATAGATTCTTTAAGGCTTTTTAGTATTGTTCCGCTAGCTAAGTAGTGACTAGCTATATTTGCTAAGTCTTTTATAATAACTAGGGCAACTACTTTAAGAACCTTATTTAGTATACCGTCTAGTCCTAGGGCTTTTCTATTTAGGAGGCTCCTAATTAGCTTACTAAGTTCTTCTATTAAGATAATTAGGCTAATATTAAGTACCCTTTATTCTATTATTGCTTCTATCTTAATATTATTTAGGTCCGCTGTTCTTGTTTTAGGGAAGAACTTAGCTATAAGAATCTTAGCTTTTATAGTGTTGTTATCTATTAGGGGGTCCTTAGTAGACTTCCTAAGGTCTAGTAGGTAGGGGTCCGCCTTTACTACGCTTACTTTTCTACTCCACTTTAATAGAATCTAGAGTCCCTTATTATAAGGTTTTATCTAGTCCTTAGTAAGTTTATAGATAAAGTGCCTTTAGTTATCGCGACTAACTCTTCTAGTCTCTTTTTACAGTTAATTACTTAGTACTAGATATCTTTAATGGTCCTAGGGGTTGTTATAAGCTTAAAGCTGTCGTTACGCCTAGCGGGCGCTAGCGTATAGCTATATAGCGTATAGCGACCATTCTTAGCAGGCCTGCTTACTAGGCTGTGCTTATAGGCAGTATTCTTTAAGTGCTTACTTAATTCCTTCCTAGAGGGTATAGAGGAGATCTTTAAATATAGCCCAGTTAAGCTCCTAGATGCTTTAGAAGAAGTCTTATAAGTTTAGCTTCCTAAGGGTAAAGCGCTAGCGTTCTACTAGCGGACAGCCTACGTTATTAATTTAAATGTGGATAGGTATATTATCTCTTATAAGGGCCTATTCCTTAACTATACTATAGAAATTAACTTTCCTATATAGGTCTAGTGATATAAATGTAAGGTTAATTACACTCTCCTATTGCCCTCTTTTCTATATAGGTTCTCCTTTTAGTATAGTAAGTATAAGACCTCTAGCATCGATTTTAGCTAGGAGGCGTTCCGCCTGCTCTTCGCTAGCTATATATTTCCCACCTTACGTTAGGTAGTAGGTATTAAAATCGCCTAAAAGTATAATTTCTCCCTTAGCCTCCTTAATAGCCGTTTTAACCTCTAGCTATATCCTAATTTAGGGGCCATCTCCGTATAGGTTATAGACGTTAATAATTATAGTCTTTAGTCCTTTTAGGCGCAGTTAAAGAGCTATAATAAAGGGGCTATACTATCTGCGTTTCTAATACGCGGCATTAATATTCTGGCTAATTATAAAGCAGACCTTTATTATAGGGAGAGCGTTATATATAAGCGTAAATCCCCTAGGGCAGTACGTTAATTTAGTGTATCTATTATATACCAGCTCTTAGACTGCGAGAACCTAGTAGTTTACTAGCGTAACGCTATTAAAGAAGGGGCGACACGCCCCTTGGTTTACATTTCCGTAGTTATATTAGATAATTATACACCTACTTATTTTAAGTGGGTATAGGCTTACCTATATCTATATTCTATTCCTCTTTATTTTTACTAGTAATTATTATTACTCTATTAGCGCGAAGCTAGAGCCTTACTTATAATCTATCTCTACTTACTCTTTTAATAAACGATAGTTTACCTAGTCCCCGTTTAAGTGGTTATTCTTAAGTCCTTAGGTATAATATTTCCCGTCCTCTTTTCTTATTAATAATAATTATAAAATTTCCTAGTATTAGGAATTGGTGTATTATTTCTATAGCTTTTTATATGCGGAGCAACTGCGTTAAGAGGGCCATTCTTTTTATTTAGATACCCTTAAGGTAGCTTTAAAAGGTCCTATACTCCTTTCTTTACTATACTTTATAGGCTTTACTGCAATTAACGCAGGATACCCTCTCCTTAGGGCAATCCGTGGTGCTATATAGTCCTATATATTACCCGCATTTTATTTGCTTTCTATATACGCTTTATATATATCCCTATTAGTTATAGCGGTAGCATTACTTTATAATTAGGCTGTTTTTAAATAGCCTAGTTTTAAAAAGCTAGGAGTTAATAACTATCCTACTTTTTATAATTTTTTATTAAATTACCTAGGTTAGGATACTAATTATAATTATTCCTCTAGTCTTCTTAGGCTCTCTTTAGGTGCTGCTAGGGTTTACCTATCATTTCGCCTGCGCTTTAGGGTTATATAGCTATTAGATTTAGCTAATAGCTATCCCAGGCATAAGGCGCTTTATAGCTTTATAGATAGATTAGGTTAATTCCGCATTATTTACGTTCCTTCTACTATTAATTAGGGTCTTAAGTAGGACCCTAGATACTTCTAGGAGGTAGTCTTTTCTTAGTATCTTTAGTCCTAGCGCGTTTAGTCCATTTAAGATTTAGTCCTTTATTATTTAAGAGGGGATATAAACGTCTACGTCCCTACTATTAAGGGTACGTACCATATATACGCTTAGTATTATCTTTTAAATAGTCTTAAGGAGCTCCCCTAGTTTATAGCCCTAGGGCTCCTTAAGCTAGACGCGTACGGTTACTCTCTATAGTATTGTAACTATATTTACCGTGCGGGCCGCCTACGCAGCGACGGCTGCCTAGGTCTAGCCCTGTATTAAAGGGGCTCCTAGGCCTAAGGGTCCTCCTTTACGCATTTCTTTTTAGATTTTTTTAATACTAGCTTTAATCCGGTTAAGCTAGGCCTTAGCCTCTTTTTCTTAGGTTGTTTAGGGGGCTAGGCGCGTTAAAAGGGCTTTAATTTATTATATTACCTCTTAAACAGAGGCGAGTATCTAGTGCCATAGAGTTTCTTTCTCCTCTTTTATAAGATTATCTTTAATTTATCTAAGTATTTCCTTTAGTTTTTACCACTGCTAGTTAAGCTAGCAGCTGTCCTTTTCGCGTTATTGCCCACCTAGTTCGTAGTTCGGCTCTATCGCGTTATAACTTTCGCGACTCCAGCGGGGAGCCTACGCCCCTCCGTCGTCCCCCATACTTTGCGGATAGGGGCGACGTAGTTTTATAGGGTTTCTTAGTGCGGGGAGTAGGATTCCGATATCGGATTGCTTTATTAAGTAGTTTTTAGGCTGGTTTTGCTGCTACTGCGGCTTTTCTAGCTTCTTATTAAGAAATATAAGTTTAGGATAAAACGTATAAAATACCTTAGGTTTATTATAACTATAAAAGAAATTAAGGTCAACCCTAAGAAGGTAAAGGCAATCTGTAACTAGAAGCCCCTTTATATAGTAAAAGGGATCTAATCCTTTCTTAGCTTTTATAACTTCTACTACTAGTTTATTTATAACTATAGAATTATAGTAAAACCTCTTATATAACTAACTAGGAAGGATACACCTTTTATCTTTAATAATAACTATATAAAAGCCTTTAAAGAGATAAAGGATTAGCTTATCTCTTCCCTAATCCTTTATTACTATAACCTAGACCTTAAATTAATGCTAAAAACGGACGCTTCTAATAGGGTCGTAGCGGGAATTCTATTATATTTATATCTAAATAGTAAATAGTACCTTATTGCCTTTTTCTTAAAAATAATAGACCTAGCTAAGTATAACTATAAAGTATATAATAAAGAAATGCTAGCTATTATTTAATTACTTTCCTAATAGCGCGTAGAGCTTAAAGGTTTAGAGTACTTTATAACTATAAAGCAGCTTACTAAATAATAGGCCTAGTAAGCTAAAATACTCTCCTAATTCTCCTTTACGATTATATATCGTTCTAGTAAGTAAAACTTTAAGGCTAATACCTTAACCTAAAGAGAATAAGATATAGGACCCTAGAATAAGCTAAAGACCTAATATTGGATACGCACCCTCCTCTATCTAGAATAGCTTAACCTATAGATCCTTAAGGAGCTAGACTCCTAGTAAAACAAGCTAGCACTAATAAAGGAGTCCTTAAATAAACTAATAGGGCTAATTAACCGCCTCCTAACTGCAAACCGCATGGCTAACGCCCTAAGGGCCCTTCGTAATTAAGCTATAAAAGAAAACCCTAATTCTAAAATAGAGGAAGGATTGCTCCTATACTAAGAGCGGCTTATAATCCCTAATATTAATAATCTACGGATGGAACTAATCCGAGAAGCTTATTGCTAAGTCTCTATAGTACACCCCAGTAAGAATAAGACCTATAAAATTATTAACTGCCACTACTACTAGCTAAGAATAGTTATAGATATTAATTAATATATATAGAACTGCGAGAACTGCTAGAGAGCTATAACTCTACGAGATAAAACCCTAGGACTACTTAAGCCACTCCTAATACTAGAGCGCCCTTAATAGCATATTTTTATAGACTTTTATAAACTACCTATAGACTGTAACGGATATAATATAGTTATAGTTATAGTTAACCGCTTTAGCAAACGCCTATTCTTAATTCCCTATTATAAGAACATTAATGCTAAAGAGGCAGCCTGGCTATATATCCACTATATCTACTAAATTTATAGACTACTAAATACTATTATGTCTAATTAAGGGCTATAGTTTATATTAGCCTTTTAGAATAAGTTTACCTAAATCCTAGGTATTAAGCTAAAGCTTTTTATAGCTTACCACCCCCAAATAAACGGTTAGACGGAAATTATAAATTAGTACCTAGACTAGAGGTGTTATAGGACTTACACGTTCTCACGTTCCTGCGCATTTTAACATTCTTAACCCGTGCTTACGTTTGTCCTAAGACTAGACCTACGGAGGATAAATTATCCTATCCGGTGGGGCGGATAATAATCCTATTTAAGGATAGCTTGGATATTAAATAATATCCGGATATATCTAGATAAGGCTTAGCATCCGTAGAATTTTAACTATCTTTTATTTCTATCGTACGACGCTATAAATATAGCTAGTACTAGTGAAATTCACTCTGCGGAGGCTCTATACGAAGCTCTACACAAAGCTCTGCGTAAAGCTCTGCACGAAGCTCTGCACGAAGCTCTGCACGAAGCTCTGTACTATATAGTCATCACCGAAATACAGTCGTTCCGAAAATATCGGTAAAAATCGCCAAGCTGCACGACACGCATCACCACCTCTCTATTTAAACAGTATACCCCCTATAGCTCCACTAATATAGCTTTATATTTTATAAATAAAGACCTATTTTATAGCTCTATTTTAGGGCTATAAAATAAGCCTTTATTTATATAATTTAGGGCTGTTTTTGTGAAGTTATAGGGGGGTGCTTATTTCTAGGAATTGAGGGGTTAGATTAGTCAGCGCAGAGCCTTAATTCAAGTTTCACAGCCGCCCCCTACCGTATTTTATCGGCTAACGCACGGTCTCACCTAACGCACGATTTTTCTACCTTACTACCCTCTATAATATAACAACCTTATAAGCTATAAGGCTAAAATTTTTATATATTA
>Ga0307515_10012062_pt1 | contig 16309 bp, 13 predicted proteins | sample 17_EM_MG_FD_194513 | JGI IMG/M metagenome (GOLD analysis project Ga0307515, IMG submission 194513) | Populus trichocarpa ectomycorrhiza microbial communities from riparian zone in the Pacific Northwest, United States - 17_EM | ecosystem: Host-associated > Plants > Roots > Unclassified | place...
ATTTATTTTAAATCACAACTAGAAATATTTTTCTTATATCACTGTAAAACAAACACTAAAAGTTATATCTTTTACTTCTACCATCCCTCTCTTTCTAGACTAGGCATTAGCCCCACCTCCCCCCCCTATATTTCACCTGTCCCGTTAGCTGGGAAACCATTTATCTGAAAGTATACTTGTTGGGAAACCATCCAGAGAACACATGTTGTCATGAAGGTCATCATGTCTCAATCGTTTTTTTTATATATAAAAAAATAACATTATTTTTTTAAAAAATTTTATTTAATGTTAAAATGAAATTACTAAAAATTTCATCCTTCACCGAGTCAATTTCTTATATAATAAAAAAAAAACTAGGTTTTGAGTCCAAACATAAATAAAATGGTAAGAAAAAGTCTACACCATGAATGGCAAAGTTTAAGGATTCAGAGTTAGAACACCATCACTGACACTCAAGGACTCCCCAGTTCTACTAACAGGCTAGGATCCTCCATGAACAACATGGAGAGGATACTTCTTAAGCATTGAAGTAGCAGGCTGTCCTTGGATTTTTTTTTTTGGATTCGAGGAAATCCCACCTCTCAAAAAATGTATTTTGTGAACCTAAATAAGCGAGTAAAATCCCGGCTATTTCAAGCTATTATAAGAGGTGCTCTTACCCCGGCTGTCCTTGGACTTGTTTACAAGAGAACTACATCTCACCTTAAGAACGACATAAATTATCGAATACGGCGAGCCTGTGGGCAGAATTAAACATGCAAGCGAGTTTTCAAACTTCCTTTTAAGACACATACATTTTTATAATCTAATTTTTGACTTTTTTATTTTAATTATTATTATTATTATTATTATTATTATTATTTTATTTGTTGAAAAATAATAAAAAATAAAATAAAAAATGATGATAAAAAACAAATAAATAAAAAATGAATTAAAATTCGAGTTAAGGGCATCATGATTGAAAGTTTTGGGATTTAATTAAACTTTGGATTAGTTATAGTCGCCAAATCAAGAGCTTAATTGAAGAATTGATAAGTTTTGAGACTTAATTGAACTTGAAATTAGTTTAATTTATGAAATCAGGGGCTTAATTGATGAAATACTAAAGTTTGGGGCTGATTTGGGTTAAAACTGCAAGACATTGAAGTCTAAGGACCATTATGTAAATAGTGCTAAAATCTAGGGGCCAATTAAAGTTTATCCAGGGAGCTTGATTACAAAACCTTCAAAACGTCAAGGACCGAAACGCAAATGGCCATCAACACTGTTCATCTTCTTCACCCGACCGGAAAAAAACGGATGGCCAACGATGCATCGCCATTACTCCTGCAATAACAGTCACTTTATTACCTGGTAACGGTGGCATTCTCTGGCTATAAAATCCAGAGAAAGAAAGCAGAAAGGGGGGAGAGAGCATACGGAAAAAAACGAACACAGGGGGAAGAAAAAAACAGAGGGGGAGGAGAAACGAAAAAACGAGAGAAAAAATCAGAGGGAGCTTCCATTCAACCAGCAGCACATCATTCCTTTACTACCATCATCTTCGTCCTGAGCAGGGGGTAACCGAGAGAAAAAAAACAAACCCAGAACACGAGGAACCAGGGTAGCAGACTTTTATTCCCTTGTTTCTTCTCTAAGAAACAGAGGCCGTCCTCTGGCTTTATAAAAGACAGAGAAGGCCACGGAGAAACAGAACTAGGAGGGGGAAGACGAACGAGCAGGGGACAGACACAGACGAAGAAGGGGACCGAGAGAGAGTTGACTGAAAACACAAACCACAAGCAGAGAGGAGACGAACGAACAGGAGAAAAAGAGAAGGAACAAACGCGAGGAGAAGACATAACGGAAGGGAAGCCAGACGCAGGGAGTGGCATCATAGCTTCTTCCCAGAATCCCAGTGACAAGCTCAGGAAGGATTTCACCCAGCGACGGCTGTGAACCAGGTAAGCTTTTCACTCCTTCTCCTTCCATTTATAAATGCACAAACACTGTGCATGTAAAATATACTTACGTGGTGGCTGTAGCAAGCGTGCGTGAATTGTTCACGCACGCTTGCTGTTAAAAGCCAGTCGGGTCACTGGCTTGGGCCAGTGACCCAGCTAGGCCTGCTGGGTCCAGCCCAGCCCATACGAGCTGAGCTGGACCCAGCCCCCAAAAAATATAAAAATAAAAAATAGAAAAAAATAAAAAATATGCATGTATATATTTAAATTTATTTTATTGATTTATTTAAGGACGTCAGAGTCAGGAACACCATTCATTTTTGTTTTTGGTTACATAATACTTACTAACCCAGAGTTGGAAGTATTCGTAGTTAAATATTCACTGACGTCAGAGTCAGGAATATTACAAGCAAACTATTATAGCATACACCAACAAACTTTTAGCAATTTAAGACAAAATCAACAATGCAGTCTGCCACAGGCAGGACGTTTAAAAAATAATAATATTTTTCTTTTTACGTAACTAGTCCCATACCATAAAATCTATGTTGATCATTTAGGGTTTCTAGTAATAATAATTATTTAAACAAGACTTTTTTTTCATTAAAGAATAGAATGTTCAATATTTATATTTTTAAGATGAATTTTTAAGGTCACCGTGACGCTGGTTGTGACAAATGTTTAAGGGAAAAATGAATTATGATAGCATACCAGCTCTATTATGTTCTTGTCACTCTCTGCATATTACACGTGGCGGGTATGAAGGCAGGTCAGGGCTGGTTCCCTGAGCCTGAAGGGTCACTATACAAGGACTTGACAATCTCAGGTGAACGGATTCCACCCATCAACATCTACTTTACTAGCTGACAAATTAGCCAACTGGGCACGGAGTGAATTTGACCTAAACTTCTCACACTTCCATGACATGGTAATAGCAAGTAACTAAGGACAAACCGGGAAGGTTTCAAGAAGTAAGAAAAAGAAAGGGGCTCGTCTTGATGGCCAACATCAACATGTGATATCACAAAGGACAAATTGGGAAGAGAAATCAAAAGATTTTGGATAGAAAATTCAATTTACAATCTGACACAGAGCTAGAAGTACTTCTTGAACTTGTTTTCAATTCAAAGATTCAAGTAATGCTGAAGGGCCTTTTGGCCTTTCATCCATGTTTTACACCTCAAAAATCACACCAGCTTGAATAGTAAAGCCAAAGAAGGTAAACAAATCATCATTATATAAAAGAAAAACAATCGTCATAAAGATGAACCAAGCTACCAAAAGTAGAAGTACAAAATGTTTCAATCCAGGAATCCTATTTCAGTTACTACCATTGCCGCATTATTTACATCATAGCATCATTTTTGTTGGTTTTAATCCTCACACAGCCTCTCAAGCTTCTCGTCTTCTTGTTTTCCTCGCCATTTAGGCATTTCCCTCTGTTGCAACCTCACTCACTGATACTAGTCTATTGCCTCGTCTTCCCATTTTCTTGATACTTCAGCTATATATTCTTCTACATTTCCCTATATGCCACTGTAACCCTCGTCTCCTTACCCCTCTTATGCTATATATATATATTCTGTTTATCCTCGCTTTAACGTTCCCATTCTTTTTCACCGCAGTCAGCTACCTTTTTTTTTTTTTTGCTCTGGCTTTAGACGCACATCTATTCTTTACCTAGTCCTTCCGCTTACTCTCATCTTGGTTGTGACTCTCTCTCTCTCTCTCTCTCTCATATTACACCAACTGTTCATATTCATATTTCCTTTCATGGGGACCTTAGAGGCAAGATTAAACGATCAGTTGACACCAGCAGTCCAGCCGCCACCAGCAGTGGCGAAACCAAGCGGCAATACAAATCATTCGATCGAAACCCTTGTTGTTGTCTTAGCTGTGATCACTATAGCAGCTGTTATTGCAGGGATTATTGCACGGTTATGCGGTGGGCGACACTTTGGCGGCAATGGAGAGCATGACATAGAAGGTTGGGTAGAGAGCAGATGTAGGAATTGTATTGATGGTGGAATCCCCGCCGCGCCACCCCCGCCAGCAGAGGCAAAGCCAGCAGCGGCGGCAGCAGAGGCAAAGCCAGCAGCGGCAGCAGAAGAGGCAAAGAAGTGAATATGGTCATAGAAGTGCTGAACTAAGGCATCATAGCAGAAAATATCTTGGAATATTATCACATATTAACATTGTTTTAGCTTATTAGAGAGTGATTACGCTTTTGCTGCTTCAGTGTAGTGCCATTCATCATCATATGCTAAGTGTCATTTAACAGAACAATTAAAAGGGATGTTGAGTAATGATTTCAGCAGAAACTTAATAGAGTGTATGCTTGTTTATCTTCAATTAGACCGATCAGTTTGCAGTTTTCTCAGTTTCCTTTTCTCTTTCAATTAGACCAAGTCTATCTCTCGAGTTCGATTAAAAGTTAGGCCATCCATGCCAGAACAAGGGGATTCATTCGCACTTCATCGCGGAATGCACGCACCGGATTTTTCACCAACTTTCTGCAATAAATAAAGGGAAGCAACATCATAGCAATCAGAAGTAATGCAAACAATTTCACTGTAAAAGCAGAAAGAAACTTTTTCACAATCTGACCGTTGCTCTTTTAAAAGCTAAACCTCTTGCAAGCTATATTATATGCTTGCATTATAAAGCTTTTAGTGTGACCGTTGCTAGTTCTTCTAAAGAAATATTTATAAACAAAGTAAAGCCATCAATTATGAGCCACTTTGAGTTTCTAATGAAACCATGACCTTTCTCCAACAGAACTTAAAATCAGGAACTCAATGCTGGAGTTCCAAACCCACTAACTATTCTACTGCTTCAAGAGTCATTACCGTTTCAAAATATAATTTAAAATTTATATCATCCTACATTCTTATATTTATATATGTGTAATGTGATGCTGGCCTTCCTTACGTGTAGTGATAAGAAAGAAATTAAGTCTTCAAGTCTTAAAATTACAGTTCTAAATTTTAACACCGTTCTGAAAATTAATATGAAAAATTGCTTAAATAGGAGCTAAATAGACCTAGCTAATTAAAATCAAATCAATTAAAAGTTCTGAAACTTAACCAGTAAATGGATGGAAAAATAACTAGGAAAAAAAATTCCAAAAAAACAACTTTCGGGTCTGTTTAAATATGATCCCAGACTCAATTAGTGTGATTGGTCGACCTTGTAGAAAATCAAGTTTGTAGAACACGCTTGTAAAATTTTAGCTCGATTTAATAGTTAGATCTAAAGCTATGCTTATCTTCGTAGGAAAACTTCGTAACTTATCAGATTTGAATTTGTTGATTTAGTCCATGAACAATCTGCTAAACTTTTCATGTTACGCTTACTGCATCACCCAGTCACTCCTCAAGTATAATGAACCAATTTCATTGAGAAATGGGAATTTCGCTATCCTGTGCTAGTGATCATTAACACCCTCCATAGCCTCCCTGAGCTACTTCGGGAGGTAATCTAACCCCCTTATCGGACGATAAAATAATGGTATTTGTGACATAAAAGTTCGAAATAGTTAGATGTTAAGAAAAATAGGAAACAAGAAATCCAATATCATGTTCAAGCTATCCATAAAGGGCAGGAAGTAGTAGCCAAAGAATAATATTCTCATTTCAGACAACATTTCTCATTTCTTACAACATATAAACCTCAGGGAAGAGATGAACAGTATCATCTCCAACAGCCGACCTCTTTGGGATTGGGGCCACTAACTTATGAGGTGAATCAACTCAGGAGACTAATAAACTTGTCAAAAAATGTAGAGAATAACATAGAAATGAACCTATAATTATTTTCTGGTCTGACTATTTAGACCAGAACAGAACACTACACCAAGCAGAAGAAAAACAGCCCTCTGGTTATGATTTTGTTCTATATTCAATCTACAAGTTCCTCTAGCAGTTGATGCCGCACTGCTCAACGTCTGGTCCAGTCACCCTTGTTGTAAAAGGATCCACACGTACCCAGAGCAAGGAGAAAATAGAGGCAAGGAGAACCGACCATACAACAATGATAGTAGGTGTTCGGTTCTGGCGTCCCATCAGACCCTTGAGGAAAGGGTAAAGATGAATAATCACCCAGAAAGCAAAGAAAAGCTTGCCAAAGAGGGGACCCCAAGATTGATAACCACTGTTTATGGCGTAGGAGACTCCAGCAACCACTCCAACTAGATTGATTATGAGGAGAGTAGTTGGTGGGATAAGTAAAGTTGTCCACTTGAACATATATAGCTCGGTAAAATCACCATCTTCATCGGATGCTTTTGAAGTGACAGTAAAATTGGTATCTATTCCAGCAAGGACTTTCAGCAGGCCTTGGAAGACAGCAAATAGATGAGCTGACACACCTCCAATAACCCAGAACTGCTCATTTCTCCACCATTCGTCAATCCCAACACCACTCCATCTCATTTCCAAAATACCAGTTGCAAAGATTGATAGAAAGAGGGATATGAACCAGATACTGGCGATGTTACTAATCTGCAATACAACAAAACACAAATCAGGCAGTAAACTCCCCGGAATATTACTTTTCAAGAGAAAACACAGAAGAACTGTCTTTTTTCTGCAGACAAGTTCTCGCAGTTCAATTCGAGTTAGAAAAGAAGAAAACTACATTCTCATTCCGCAGTTAGCAACAAAAATATTACTCTCAGGCCAGGATCTTGTTGTTCCATAATGTCAAAAGTTTCATACTTAACCAAAAGCAGAGACGGCGAATGCAACTATTTTCACCTGTGGAATAATGAACTTTCCAGTAAGAAGGCAAACGGCTGGCAATGTACAATAGGCAAGAAGAGGAATAGAGGTGATTGGATAAATGGTGGTATTGATATATGCAAATCTCTCGAGCCATTTTAGCCTTCCACTATAGCCATACCATATAGGGCAGTGACGACTGAGAAGAATTTCAACTGAACCTAAAGCCCACCGAAGCACTTGATTTAGACGATCAGAAAGATTAATAGGAGCAGATCCTTTAAAGGCAGGACGCTTTGGCATGCAATAGATTGATCTCCAACCACGAGCATGCATCTTGAATCCTGTAAGGATATCTTCTGTAACTGAACCATAAATCCATCCTATCTGCAAAAAGAAAGAACAAAATGTTTATTAGGAACACAAAATTAATGTGTCGACATAAGCTACAGGTAGGGATGCATATAAAGCTCCTTCTCTTCCATTTTTTTTGGGGCTGAAGAAAAGAGAGTCTGTGGCTTGCAGTATATTCGTCCATATTTACAGCATAAAAAGAAATTGGTATCAGCACGAGGGATGAAAAAGGGTTAACGTACTTCACTTCCCCAGTCTGTCTTGTCTTCATATCCACAGCTGATGACATGAATAGCTTCTTTTAGAAGAGACTCTGGGGTGGCAGATCCAGGAACACCGCCGTTCTCCATAAGGGTGGAAGCAACAAACACGGTTGATTGACCAAATCTTTTCTCAAGTGTCATTTGAGACATGAGCAATGACTTTTCATCATCGAATCCAGTACCTTTTGAAGAAAGTTACAGAATATCAGCATTGCAAGCACAGAGAAGAGGTAACAAAAAACTATCAGACAACAAACTACCATCTATTTAGCACAACTAAACACTTATTGGAAGTAACTTCTTTTACGTGTCAATAAATCTTTAAACCCTATCCTGAAGACAAGTTTCACAAGATTACAGTCATTTAGGAAATGAATAGAAGTAAAATAATTTCAACCTAAATTATATTAAGTTTGAATCATTAAAGATAGAAGGGAGAACCATGTGTTTTTTGACATGTCACCAACTTATGTAAGTATATATTCATGTCTGAAGAATGAACATGTGACGGATCTGGTGCAAGTTGTATCCAAGGAAAAAGAAAAATCCATGCTTACCTTCAACCCCTTCTTCTATATCTTCTAAATTGAATACGGGCAAAGCAGGGTCAACATGCTTGCTCGATTTTTTCTTACTTTCCTTTCTACCTGATCCTGAACTCTTCTTCCGGGATCCACCAAAGCATGAAGACAGAAATCCTGGTTTCTTATGCTTAGGCTTGAGAGGAGGCTCATAGCCATACAAGGCTGTTCTATTGAAAACACACCCTGTACCCACGTATACAGGGCCTTGGATTCCATCCAATCCTCTTAAATTTATCTACCATCGCATAAGCATCAACACAATATCAAGAAGACAAAACATATATGAATTTCATTTTCTGTAACATGTAATGAATAGTTCTGCATGCCACATACATCATGAAACAATAAAAGAGGACAAATTTGTGCCAAAGGTTGCAGTAAGTACTTACATCAAAGAAAACCGTGTTACGGTTGGCATATCGATCATTTCTATCAATCCCGTCAAATCTCTGGGGAAACTGGACATAACACACTGTTCTTCCAAGATTAGGATCCATTAGAAAACACATAGCTTCTCTCAATGCCCTGCTGTTGTTTATGTAATGATCACAATCAAGATTTAACAAGAAGGGCCCATTGGTGAGAACTGCTGAAACACGAACCTGTATGAGATACATGTTAGTTAGTAGTAAAACCTTAGTAGATTCCGATATTGATAATACTGAGAACTTACAAGTGCATTCATAGCACCAGCTTTCTTATGATGCTGAAAACCAGGACGCTTCTCACGAGACACATACACCAGTCGTGGAAGTTCATTACCCTCAGTGTCAAGGCCTCCACTATGGCCCAAGAAAACCTGCAAATTATAATGTACATAGGATTAGACACCATAAAATGTGTTGATGCCAACAAGAAAGTATGATCCAAGAGAAGTATCAATAAAAAACAAAGGCTGCTTAAAACAGTCACTCCTGTGTTGTGACGCCCGGATCACAATCAGCAAGTGGAATAGAAAGGTTATATGCAGAAGTATAAACAGAACTATCCAATTGCCATTTACAGGAGTGCAGTACACAAGATCATCCCGACATTGCGGATTTTGTGTGGGGTAGTAGTTATCCTAAGAAGGCATTTCTTACTGAGGAACATCCTAACTTAGTTTGAAAATGGACAAACCTGGATCATTCCTGGATGATCTCTGGTATTATTTCCAGGCCAAGGCGTACCATCTTGCATGACCCATCCTTCATCAGGAACCTTTTGTGCCTTTGAAACAAACCCATTGACACGAACTTTAAACTCTTCATATTCTCTCTGCAAGAAAGTTATTAGGAGTAAGACAAGTAATATACATGCTAAGTTTATGAGTAACAAAATCATTCAATAGAACCTCAATTTCCTACTTTCATAGCTCTGCGTTCTTTAACAAATGCTGGATGAACCTTGTCTTTTAAGTAGTCAATCTTTTGAGCGAAGTACCATTCTGGAGCTCGCGGCTCAATATCATATTTCTTGCAGAAAGGAACCCATTTTCTAGCAAATTCAGACGTTTCAGATATGGCTTCAAATGTCAACATAGCAGCTCCATCATCTGAAACATAGCAAGAGACTTTGTCGACTGGGTAATCTACTGCAAGAATAGATAGCACAGTATTGGCTGTGACCAGTGGAGGTTCCTTTAAAGGGTCGACTGTACTGACAAAAATGTCAACAGCAGCCAATTGAGACGGCTCTCCTTCTTTCTCATATCTGTGAGGTATTGAAAACTTAAGAAGTTACATCTTCGTAAGGATATTAGCAAAATTTAACAACATTAATGTAGATTGTAGGAAAAAAGAAAAACTACCTGAGAGATAGCCTGTCAAGATATGTCTCACGATTCACTGGAAGCCATTTAGGGAATTGATCCAATATCCATGATATTGCAAACCATATCTCACAGATAACAGATATTAACCACAAAGCATAAGCATCCCTCACTGGATTTGTTAGACGGTAGTGTAAGAAAATGCAAAGGACAACAAGCCGCAAAACTATGACCATCCTGTAAGGGTTAATCCTAGAGGAAGGAATTGAAACCTTCCTTGAGAGGGGCTGGCGGGCTTCATCATTTCTGCATTACAACCATGGGATCAATACAAGAAAACAATGACGAAAAAAATAAAATACAAATATCAACTGAATTAAAATCATGGATTTGCAAAGCTAAAAGGGAGAAAGCCATAGAGGAAAAACCGGTGGAGGAGAGGGAGGAAAAGCCACAGTTTCATATAGGTAATATGTGAATGCTGTTAGGCAGATGATAAACGGACAATCTGCTTAAAAGAGCCAGTTTCACACTCTGCTTCAGGCACTTACAGTAAAGAATCATCCATGAGCACATCGGTGCTGGCATCAAAATCTCCACCACCCCTGCCTTCAGATGGTGCATTACTAACACTCATTGGAGCAGTATTCTTCTCAGGCTTCATCTTCCAACCATCAATCCTCTCTCTCCAGGCTACATTGCCAAACCCCAGTGATCCAGAATCCCTTGTTGGATCCCTCATAGTAGCTGCAGAAAGTCCAATACTGACATTAAAATCTGAACTAAACGATATTTATTTTAGCAGATATACATCCATACCTCTGATGCCACTTTCAGGAGAAGCCAATGAGTAACGTTCAGGAGATGCAGCTGAAAGATCCCCAGAAACCTGAAATATAAATATTATCAGCAACCATTGTCGATGTTAAAGAGAGAAGAGAAACTAGAAGCAACGAATTGCTCCATCACCTACCGAGCGTCTACCAGCTAGATAAGGAATATGGTTAAGAGAAACATCTCTGTCATAGTTTGTAGTTGCAAGATGCTCTTTTCGACCAGAACTTGAATCCCAAGCCATCATACGCTCTATCTTTTGTTTCTCATCTTGAACACCTGATGTATGATGATTTGACTTGTTTTCTACTTCATCAGAATTAGCATCTTCACCTTGAATTGGAGGGCTTCCTGATGAGAAACCAAAATGTGTCACTGACACATTATCTACGTACGCATGCATAAATTGTAAAAGCAGCAACAAATGGTGTTGGATTAACCTTTATGCCTCTTGTATTTGGTCTTGCATTGAGGACAAGACTGGTTACCATCCTTCCTCTCATACTCATAACATGGACGGCAAACTGGAAATGAACATACATGGCAAGCAACAAAGGGCTCTCCATCTACAGTCTTGTCAATATCATCACTGCAGATCTGGCACACCTGGATTTTTTTTGGCTGAACAACAAGCAAAACACCCAAAGCCAAAGTAAATTCATAGATAAGAAGACCCAGGAACAGATTTCATAATCACTATCGCAAATCTCTAAGATAGCACAATTTCCGAGCAGTTCAAATGTATTAGATTCAAAGGAGAGAGATTATCTTCCTTGATTCTAAACTCAGCAAACAAACAGATTCTCCGACGAACAAAAGAGAGAAACAAAGAACTGCTGACAATCAAACATACAGATTTGGATTATCACACCAGCGAAAGTTCAGCTGTTGGCATCTAGAATAAAGCATCATGATCTACACTTAACCAAAACTATCTCATAAACAAGTCAGACATTAAATCCCCTTCGGATCTGAAAACGCTAAGCAGAAGGAATATAAAATGCAATGAAATGGTTTCATGTACAATCATATATTAAAGTAAACAAGAACAGGAACAAAATCCCATTTCCACTTTTCCTGTCATTTTCTTTCAAGGATCCAAACATGATGGAATAGAGAACAAAGCTTCCAACCCCCCAATAAAAAAAACACATAAAACAATTCACCAGAAAGCATGCAGCAATGCATTTGTACAAATTCCACACCCTTCATATAACAATCCAATCAATTGAGTGTCTACTCTCTATCTATCAATCCCAATAATAACAAGCAAAGTTATCAAAATGTTACTAACCCCAGTAGCATCTCCTTCTAAATCCATTACTGCCCCTTCAAGCAATCAAGCAAAATGCTCAATCCCAGTTCACAAAATCTTTAAAGCAGCTATTTTTAAAGGCAACCCTCCATTGATGAACCAATGGAGTTCCGATGATGCCACACAAAAATAAAGCCTACTAGACTATAAAAGCTTTAAGTCCCTCACCGACACTGACCGACAGATCCACAGTGTCTGTTTCCATTATTTCACTCCATTCCCATTCCCTTTTATTTCATTTTCATTTTATAAAATATTCAGAGACGATTAAAAAAAAAAAGGCTGCCAAAAAAAGGAAAATGTGTATCTGAATTTTATGTCAAGGTATAAGTGGAACTTGAAGTGCAAGTTTGGAGATACTTATGTTACAGTTCTTTTCTTCGATCAGATCTTGCCACGCAAGCATGAGTTTTGACGTGGCAAAATATGATTGGATGTTTAAATCATCCGGTTCCTGCGAGCGGTTCCTTTTCTCTTCTGTGCAGTGAGACAAGATCCAAACAAATGTAAGTAACTCTTCTGAACGGACTACGCCCAAGAGTATAAAAATTAATATACTCGCGTTTAGGAGCTGCTGTTTGTGTGAATTTACTCATATGCCACGAGTTTTGGAATGAGATATGGAGAGTATTGGCTCTACATTAACGCTTGGAGTGTGTAAGAATGGTGGGGTTTGACATGAGAATGATGAGCTGGCAGTAACTGTTACATCAATTGGATTTTTTTACTGCGAGGACTTGACCGAAGTAGTGACTTTTACTAAGGGATTAAATGGTCAATTTAATGGCCCTGAATTTATTTTTCTTTTTTGAGACTGGCCTTTTTTAAACCTTTTTTTCCCCTCAAGGGGCCAGCCTCGCTGTTCGAAAATAATAATAATGATAACGGATTAGGGCAAATAATTGATATGAGATGATCCAATGAATAAAGTTAGTCTTGCCCATATATTTCACTATTCACTTTTCTAAAATGTTAAGCTATCAAAAAAAAAAAAATTATTTTAAAGAGAGATAGATACATAATAAAAAAAAATCAAATCAGGGATCCATTAGAAATAATACCAATATTTTTATTTAAATAATACCAATATTTTTATTTTGGATAAAAATAATTTTTTATTCCGACTTTAAATTTTTTGAATTTTTTAAATGAGACCTATTCATTAAATAAATGAGATAGGAAATGAATTTTTGTGTTTGGGTAGCATGTGTACAACTTTTTTTATAGCAAGAGAAATATGCATAGATTTTAGTTACATAAATTGCTTTAGATATATACTTTTGGGATGATTTTTGTAAATTGTTTTTTTTTTTAACTTAAAGAAAAGTTACAAGTATATTTGGTTAGAAATATTTTTTGTTTAAATTAAAAGCTTGTTATAAAATTAAGTCAAAATTAAATATTTTGATTTAATCAAAAATAAAAAATTTTAACTTTTTTTTTATGGATTATAACTTATATACCTTTATTTCTTCAAAAAAATTGTTTCAAGTTATTTTTACCAAACATGTTAATAAGTTAAAGTTATTTTAACTTATTTTTACCGCAACTTATTTATGAATCATATCAAATGGACTATAAAAAAATATTTTCATGTGAACAATAGACTTTTACTTATAGAATTTAAAAAACATATAAGAAATATTGATAATTTTTTATTTTAATTTTTAAATCGAGTTAGAATTTTACAAGTATTTTATAAGCTCGGATTAGCTTACTATAACCAATTTACATCGTTTTTTATATCCAAATTACGTGTGGAAGTTGTTGTTTTGAAATTTTCTTTATTTTACTAAAACAAGTTGTTTTAGGGATTTTTTTCTCAATTAGGTTAATTTTGTTTAATTTAAGTTTTATTAGTTAAATCATTTTAACTTACCATTTAAACATTTTTGTATGCTATTGGCATAAGAATTATTGACATTCGAAATTTATCAAATCAGAATGCTCTTTTCAATTCAGTTGTAATTTAGGGTTTATATAACTTTGAATTTTTTCTAATCATGTCATCAATCAATATACAATGACATTGAACTTTTATTGGTAATGTATACAACCATTGATTAATTATGATTGACTATGTATAATTAATAAATAATCCATGCGGTCCTATTGAAACCTGAGAAAATTAAAACAAAATGTTAATGTCAGGTAACCACTTGAAAAACTCAGTAGTTCTCTAATCACAGAACATAGATGATGCTCTGGGAAACTTTTGCTTACCTTGTTCTAAGTTTTTTTTGGTCCATCAAGGACATTTTGGAGAAACAACTCCCAATTCAGCTAATTTGACATTGTTGCACGAAGCTATGGCTGTTCCCGCTCCTTCTCTTTCAAGATTAACATCGTGCATCAGAATCCCTTCGCATGGATAAGTCTTGCTGCAATCAAATTTGATAGCCACCTCAGAAGCACCAGTCCCCTTTATGTTCTTGTACACCACATTTTTCACTTGGACTGCTGACCTCTGCATGCGTCATAATCAAGAAAACGTTTTAACAACTAGATTAAGGGGGATGGGCACTGCTTTTAAATGCTAATTGTTGTTAAGGTCCTGTGGGATAAAGTTCTTCACCTGTTCTTCGCATGGTTCATCTTGGTCACAGTAGTTTTGATCTATTATAATGGGGTTGGTGACATTGTTCATTTCAATATTCAGAAACTCGATGTTGCGTGCACTTCCAGACCCTCCCTGCATATTAATTAAGATCACAATTGGGCTTAAATCTTGATTAAATGATATATAATGCACATCAATACTGTTGATGAAATGAAGGATAGTAAACATTACCTGCCATGTTTTGATCCTAACACCATTTGTGGTACCAGAAAACTTGGCACCATTGACAGTAACTCCTGAAACGTAGTCTTCTGAATTATGAACTCCCAAGCTTCCAATACTGTGCACAGAAAGGAAATTGAAAGAGCAATATTAGTTAATGCTTACAGAAACTCATAGTAGCTAAGGAAACAAGCAATTCATATGAGAGAAGAAGTGTCAGTTCAAAGAAGGTTAGAGTTTGATGTTTGCTATTTCAGACCTGATTCCATGACCTGGTCCACAAGTTATGTCCGAGGCTTGAACATTTTGGGATCCACTTACAATGGAGATACAATCATCACCTTCATTAACCAAAGCGATTGCACATGACAGTCATAATAAAAATTGTATGAATCTGAAGAGATGGGCAATAAATACGTGGATATATAAATACCTGTTCCTATGACTGAATCAGTAATCTGAATGTTTTGGGTGCCTGCGACATGGATTCCATCAGTGTTAGGGCTTCCCTCCGGTGAGGTTACTGTGAGGTTGGAGACTTGAACACCATTGCTTTTCTCGAAAGAAACATGCATTTGTTGTGCATTTTGGATTTTGAGGTTCTTCACAACCAAATTCTGGCATTCATAGAAGGTTATTGCCTGCAACAAAGCATACATGGTTTCCCAAAATGATGATTTTGTAGCTTCGCAAGATGAGAACCAGAGAAAAAAATTGCAAAACTTTTCAGACTAAGAGCATAAATACCGTAGGCGCATCTTTGCAAGGCTGCAAAAATCATGAAAGAAAGCAAAATGATCAGCTTCTCTTGTTCAGCAGAAAAATGAGAAGATGAAAGTCAATTACTCCTAAGATTAACAGTAAGAAATACAGAGTTTATATACATGACTTACAAGATTTTTATCGACTTTGCATGAGTTTTGCCACCATATCTTCCCGTTTCCATCAATAGTTCCACCACCTTCAACTTGCAGATTCTGAATACTATCAAAGACAAGCCAATGTCTGCCATCTTCTTTGTAGTCCGATAGATCATCAGATGCTTCAATGACTCCATTTACCTGAGATCATTTTTCTCAAAAATGGCCAAATATTTATCTCGTGCAAATAGCATGATCTATCTCTCCAAAAATATTTATGCGTTTAAATCTATATATGTAGTTAAACTCACCTGTAATGTGATATTAGATTTGCAAGGACCCTGGAATGTAATCGGCTTAAGACGATATGTATAGCGGGGCACAACAACAATAGCTCCTTCAGAGGAAGAACAAGCTTCCTTCCAAGCCTTTTCAATTGTCTGAGAGAATTAAGTTATTAACTATTACTTGCAAGAAATATAGTAGAAGGTATGCAAAATTTCTACAAAGCAAGAGAGGAATTAAGCATTCTAAAAAAAAAAAAAAAAAATTAATTAAGGGCCTTGAAAAAGAAATGGCAAGAGACGCGACTGGGATTGCTAAGAAATTACAAGAGTGTCCTGTTCTTGTCACTAAATTAAAGATTTAAAAATCAAATAATTGATGACTGCTAAAAATATTTATCTACAAATTAAGGTGTTGATCATTGGATTAGAATATATGGCATGAATTCCCCAAGTTTTTGCACACTGAAGGCATAATCAGTTCAAATCTTAATTATTGTAATTAAGAATAGATGGTCGGATATGGAACACATGTACAATATATGATGTAGGCTGTTTTGATTATTCACCTGTCATAACTGAGCTATGTAAATACGATATTTATGGATAGATAATATAA
>Ga0307515_10012063_pt1 | contig 16308 bp, 8 predicted proteins | sample 17_EM_MG_FD_194513 | JGI IMG/M metagenome (GOLD analysis project Ga0307515, IMG submission 194513) | Populus trichocarpa ectomycorrhiza microbial communities from riparian zone in the Pacific Northwest, United States - 17_EM | ecosystem: Host-associated > Plants > Roots > Unclassified | place...
ATATAAGATACCTTTAATTTATGGTAAATGTTCATCTTAAATGCAGGCCTATCACATAAATCAAAGGATTGATTGATGAGTTTAACTACTGAAATTGAGAAGACAAAGAGAGGGTTAAGCTTAGAAACGAGATGCTGGTTCAGTCCAAACTAGAACACCATTCGGTTATTGGATCATAACTGGAGCTGTAGAACTTGGATTTAGGTCTAGTTTATATGTATGGAAATCTAAGACATATGTAGGCCTAAAACTTTCATTAAGAGTTCAAGATTTAAAAGTGCCATTTTCGAGTTCAAATGGTAGCAACAACGGAGAAGTCAGAATCTGTCCTGCAGCCCAAACACTGTTCAGTGTTCAACCCATATCTAGAGTTCTGGAAGTCCAAATGCACAAATTCTTGTTTTGTTGGAAATCTGAGACAATTTCCCAGAACTATCATGAAGACTATTTGTTCAAATTCTGATGTTAGCAATGATGTTTTCTGCAAACAAGAAGATAAGGATTGTTACCAAGTCAAGAGGTAGCCACCCACTCAACAATTAGTCATCAAATCAATAGTTCTGAATTTTAGCCTATAAAAAGAGGCATTTGCCATGCATTTAGGCATCTTGGTTTTCAGATCAAGATCATGTTCTTGCTTTCTTTCTTTATATTTTTGTAATGCTTAAGTTTTGCTTTCATTAATCTCTTGCTTATGCTTTTCATTTCCTATACTATACTTAGTTAACTTATATCATGTTTATGTTCTTATATAGTTTATTTATGTTTCTCTTCTTAATCATGTTTAGCTAAGTTTATCATGTCAAAGTGAAAATGGTACACTAATGGTGTAAGAATAAGTATAATATAAACTCAACATGGACTTTAATGTTTGATACTAACATGTTTTGTATTTGTTATCTTACTCACTCTTAATACCTTGCTTGTTAGATGATTAATCTAGATTTGTGTTGTACAACCCTTGGTACAACAAATACTTGGCACTTTCATAGCCTACTGTATGGTATAACCGACACTTGTGCTATGAAAGAATTTGATTTGTTGTTAACATAAATTAGCACCATGAATACCTGACCACATTTACAAGTATTGGCATTAATCAAATAAGATAATTAATATAATCATGTTAATAATTTATAATCCGCTTGGAACCTCCTTTGTGTGTGGCTTTCAGTTGCGTAATAAAAAGAGTTTATAATATACTTATTTGAAATACCATTAGTGGATCCTCTAACCTTGACAATTGTTTTATCCTTGTTTAATCCTTACATCAATATCACATCTCAAAAGTTCTCTTCAATTCCTTTTCATTTATTGTTTATAATTTTATATAGTTAACCTCCCTATGGTTCGACCCCGATCTTGTCGGGTTATTTATTACTTTGACACTCCTGCACTTGGGAGAAGACATCAAATCTTTGATCGTGTCAAAATTGATGTAACTTTTTTATATGAAACATGTAGAGGAATGAGTTAGCTAATAGTTGGCACTAGTATGGCCTTAATTGGAGTTGTATAACTCTAGATATGAGCAAACTACCATTAAGAGGTCAAACTGTCTGTAACAGGACAATTTGGTTCTCAAAATTAAAACTACTATTAGACATAAAGGATGATAAAAATTTATGTAACGTTGTATATGAACGTTGTAGATGAATGTATTAGCTAACATTCAGCACTAGTCTTGACGCAATTGGAGTTGTATAACTCTATATATGGGCAAACTACCATCAAGAGGTCAAATTGTCTGTAGCAGGATAATTTGGTTCTCAGAATTAAAACTATTTTTAGACAAATAAAATTATCAAAAAATTTTGTAATATTTTATATGAAAGATGTAGAGGAATGCGTTAGCTAACATTTGGCACTGGTATTTCCTCAATTGGAGTTGTATAACTCTAGATATGGGCAAAATACCATTAAGAGGTCAAACTCTAGATATGGTCCTCAATTGGAGATGTAGACTTTTACGAGGGGCGAGAAGAGAGCCCTTTGGAAGATACTACTTCACATGCACCAGCAGTATCAACTCAAGTTGGGCATGAAGAATCAACGAGACCTTAAGTCAGACAGGCACCGAGGCAAACAAAGGATGTTTGGTCGACCGTGTCAGCCCCACGAAAACGAGCAGAGGAGCCCCTTCAGACTACACCTGCTGGGCCATCTGTTTCTTATGTTGATCTAATGCTCTTGGACCAGCTAGTCAAAGCAATAATGGAAGGTATGGCTAGTGTTGCCACTCCTATGCCAGCACCCCCACTGCACCAACCGTTTCAGAATCAGCTACAACTACTAATAATGTAGTACATCTAGTTTGATTGGTGAAAAGTATGAGAGAAGTGGGTTGTGAACCCTAGTTAGGTGAACAAGATGCTGAAGGGCGGGAAGATGGATTAGAAAGGTAAAGAAAATGATGATTGAAATTAAGATATCAAATGATCTACATATCAAAAATGCTACGTGGTCTGTTTTTTTCACAGAAAAATAGAAAAGAACTCCTCTAACTGATTTAGCTACATTATGTTGAGTTGGTTAGAATATTGGTAAAAATCTATCAATTTTGTTTAATCCTAACTATCAGAGTTTGCATCAGTAACTTGGTAGTTCTCTAGCTCTTTTATTGTTTATCCACATGATTGGCTTTTTTGATTGCTTCTTTTCCATGGATAGATGATTCACCTTGTCAAATTTATGTAGGTAGGTGCACCAGCAAGGACAGTTTGGTGGCGTTATCCAGCATTTATACACACAAGTTTTATGAAGGAATTATGGCCCCATGCAGTGTATGTCGTACCTTATCTAAAAATAGAGGAGGTGTGGGATTGTTGAATGTTATTATGAAGGAAAAATACGAAGAAATAATAGGGAGACGGAGAAGAAGAAAAGTCCATAAATGAAGGTGTGCGTGATTGTTGGCTGATTTTTTTGAAATGGACAAAACAAAATTGCAAAAATGATGGAAAAGGATAAGACAATCATGTTTAATTTAATTTGTCGCTGAAAATTTAAGAGAGTTGAGGGTTTGTATTTAATTTTTTAACTCACATCTCTTGTTTTCAAAAGAAAATTGTATGGATTAGTTTGATGACAAAGTTATAATATATATATATATATATATATATATATATAAGTGCTTTCAGTTATTAATTTAATTATGATAAAACTTTTAAAACCACAAGATTATCTGGTGATTGAAATCAAAACCACAAATATCTCTGTGACTAGATATGATCGTGAAGCCTTATTGTGACTATTCAAAGCCTTTTCTTTCAAAACTGGTTAACAACTGCCATCGGAAATTAATTTTGTATGTCTTGACGTTTGTCCTTATTTTCTAATTCTTCAGATGCGTTTCCCATGTAAATAATTAATTTTCTGGTAGAATATTGTTGCTGGTATCTGTCATGATTAAAGCTATGGACCATGATCCATCACTAGTCTCTCCCCATTCAAGTGCTATCCATTTAATTTGCTAGGTTGGAATCCTTAAAATGTTTTTGCCACTTGTATTGTGTGGTGTAATTTAACTAAAAACTAGGTATAGGTTAGATTCCGAGTCTATAATTTCCCATATCAACCCGAAGAATTACGCCGGTTTAACAACTATATCTTTTGCTTACCTTGGATATGTGTTCCTACTTTATCCAATTAACATCTTCCAATACAGTAGGTTTCCCTTAAAAAAAACTTACTTCATTCGTCTTTTTTAAAAATATTGTACATTTGGTTGTAAAAAATCAATTTTTGTTTTCATATAAATGTAAGTGCTATGTTCTTTTATTGCCAACCTTTTCATCTAATTTACTCTCAGTTAGCCAAATAAGTCGTCAATTAAATTTAAAATGTAATTTCACTTCAAATTCTGAGACATTTCAAGATCGAGCCACAGAAAAGACGATTGATGAAGGAATATTTATATGAAAACATTGGTTGCTCATATAAACAAAATTAAAAAAAATCTTATTTATGAATGTTGTCATCTATTTTGGGCCTCACATAAACAAAAAAATCAAAAAAGAAAAGAGAAAATACAAAACATAAATAAAAAATGTTGGAATAAAATAAAAAAAACATATCAATAAGAAGAATATATCAAAACGCCCTGGAAATTGCTAAAGACTGGTTGAGGAAGATCAAAATATAGAAGATTAGAAAATTTAACAGTGTATTTTTTACTGATGAAGGCCCTGTCGGCAAAAAAAAATTCAATTTTAGGAGGCCAATTCAAAATTGAAAGTTCAAGGACTCAATTTGATTTTTTCAAGATTTAATTGAATTTATTGAGGGCTTAATTGCAAGAAAAAATAATTTTTGAAGTTAGTTTAGGCTTTTATTAGAAAACATTAAAGTTTGGGGGTAGAATAGCAAATTTTAAGAGTTAATTTCATCAAATTAGGTCTTAATTGCATAAATATTAAAGTTTGATGGACAATTAGGGACGTGATTGAAGAAATCCAAAATCAAGAACCAAACTGAAAAGGACGTGTGAATATAAAAGCTGAAATTGACAAATTCAGGTGCCATATTGAAGAAATTAGAAGTTTGTTGGTCAATTAAGGGTCAAAATGCAAAACTTCATAACCAAGGATCAAAATGAAAAAGGCGATCAACTTTGGGGGCTGACAATTGAGTTTGACAAGGGTGAAATTGCATGAAATTAAAAGTTTGGAGGTAATTATAGTTGCAATTAAAAGCGATTGAAAGAGCAGGGACTTAATTAAAATTAGCGAAATCCCAAATTAAAAACCCTAAACAGCGCGTCGTTCAGACTCAATGAAAAGAAGGTGAGTGACACGTCGTTCAGTTGACTGACCTCTATTTTGATAGTTTTGGTTATCGAGTTAACAACTTCAAACGAATAAATGTGGAGCTACAGAACTTCAAATTGAGCTAGGTTGGTGTTGTTACCCATTTTTGGGTCCCCGTACAAACAAGAGAAAATCAGAAACATTATCGGAAAAAAACCAAAAAAATATATAGCAGTGGGAAGATGGTACAAGGACGCCCAGAAAATGGCTAAAGATTGGTTGAGGAAGTTCAAAAATACAAAAATTGAAATTTAACAGTAAATTTTTTACTGATGAAGGCCTTATTGACAAAGAAAATTCAATTTGGGAAAGAAAAGTAAAAAATCAGATATTTAAGGACTCAATTAGATTTTATTAAGAGATTAATTGAGTTTATGAAGGGTTTGATTGCAAGAAAAATTGATTTTTAAGTCAATTTTGGCTTTAATTGGAAGAAATTAAAGTTTAGGGGTCGAATTACAATTTTTAAGAGTTAATTTAGTCAAATCAAGGGCTTAATTGCATAAATATTGAAGTTTGATGGGCAATTAGGGACTTGATTGAAGAAATCCAAAACCAAGTACCAAACTAAAAAAGGCATGTAAATACAAGGGCTAGAATTGACCGAAACAGGGGCTAAATTGATGAAATTGAAAGTTTGTTGATCAATTGAGGGTCAAAATATACAAATTCAAAACCAAGGATCAAAGTGAAATAGGCTGCCAACTTTAGGGCTAATGTTTGAATTTGGCAAGGATGCAATTGAATTGATTCTTAAAATCAATATCTCAATTGAGGACTTGATTGAAATTTGAGGACTGATTTGGAAATATACACTTTTTGGCGCCATTTTCTTTTAGATGAAATGGCGTGTTTTGTTCAAAACGATGCCGTGTCATTCACTGTTATTTTTTTAAGAAAAAAAACTCAAAATGGTGTTGTTCTGAATGACACTATACATCTTCTTTTTTCCCTGGACGCACTGTAGGCAGGGGAAGAAGAAGATTATTCCCCGAACACAACCCACACCAATGGCCTACCACCAGACAAAAAAGCAGAGGGAACAAGCCCTGCAGGTGGCCCTAGGGCGGCTGCCCAGTGGCCGTCCGGCCACCCTACCCTGCGCCATGAATAGACAGAGGTAGAGTAGCTCTCTCTCTCCTTTTCCCCCTTATAAAGACCAGGGGACGAAAGAGGACGAGGGGGATTGGACGGAAAAAAAATGAAAGCAAAAGAGAAAGAAAGAAATGAAATAGAAGAGATACAAAAAGAAAAAAAAAGAGTAAAATAGAGAAAGAATAAAAAAGAGAAAAGGAAAGAAAAGGGAAGAGATAGAAAAGAAAGAAAGAAGAGGGGAGGAAGAGAAACAAACAGAATCGAGAGAGGATAGGAGGAAACGAGAACAATAAAAATAGAAAGAAGAAGAAGCAAAGAGAAACAAAAGAGAAAAGAGGAAGAACCACCTCCCGTCTTCCTCGTTGTTGCCATCAGAATCGCCGTGAGCCACCTCCAGATTAGCTTACCCTCTCCCCTCTCCTTCTTCTTCTTCTTCTTCTCCTTCTTTAGCTACTCAACTATTCTACATGAACAATGGAGAGTGAATTAATCCACTCTCCACTATTCACTAGGCTGGACCAGTTCTGGACCAGACCAAAATGGCCGAGCCGGGTCCAGCCCAATCAAAAAAAAAGAGAGAAAAGAAAAATACCTTTGGACCGTGACACCGGCCCAACACTCTTTTGGGTCGACTTCAGTTTAACACCTTCGGGCTGACCTCGACCCAATTTCTTCTAGGCTGATTTCGGCCCAGCCAGGATGGACTTAACCCATATAATTGGGTCAAGCCCATCCCATTATATAATTATAATAAATAATATTATATATTAAAAAACAACAAAAATTTTCAAAAATCCTTTCAAAAAATTTGTGATTTTCTCGTGTATTTTTCTACTAATTTTAATTAATATGGGTTTGTATTTTTATACTATAAAGATACAAATCCGATATTAAAATACCTGGTTTTCTCTAAAATGTTGCAAGACATTATATAGAAAAAAAAATATCTTGTTTTCATGCATACAATTAAGTCTCTCAAGCTTTTAAGAAATTTTCATATCATATTTTCATACAAAAATAAATTCAAAAAAATATGTATTAACATGCATTTTGAGTTTTAATAACCAGTTTATTAAAGCCATGAGAACTATGCTAATATTTCAAAAATACAAAAAAATTTATTTTGTTTTCTTTTAATATCTAAGATTACGAACTTATACGTAAGATGTATTCCCGATATTAAATAAAAGGTAGTTCTTTTTTTTTGTTTATTGACGTTAGAATGGTTAGAATTTACCTGATAAGATTAGGATATCCTTACCGAGGAAGACTTTTCTTAAACCTTAGACAGACCAACAATTTGAAAACACGACAACACCTTAACATACATCAGACAATTAAACAATGCAGCTTACCTTAGGTAAGGCGTATGAGGGGTGCTAATACATTCACTCTGCGCAACTAGTCCTCGTGCCCAATCTCTAAGATCAGTTAGGGTTCCTAGTGACCAAATACTAGGTAGCGACTCTTATTCCCTCTTTCCACTGATAAAAGCCAAGAAATCCTTATCTCCCTCATTTCCTGATTACCTAGATACCACCTAAGAGGATGATCGTCGCGACGCCGCACACGTGTGACAGTTGGATCAAAATGAAAGGTGTGCATCCCCTCTACCAACTTCAGGTGGTCTCAGATGATGATGATGTCAGAATTTCTCTGAAAGGACCTCAAAACTGAGCAACTTAGTCAACCATGACTGAAACATAATTGTGCAAGAACCGACTTTTTTTTTCCTGTGTGTTCACTCACAAAAGCTCCTCAATGGGTTCTTATCAACGATTTACAACACTTCTCTCAAAATCAAAAGGTCAAAAATGGATTCAAAATATCCCAAAACCCTAGAAAAACCTTATAAATACCTCCTAAGAGAAAAAGGAAAAAAAGATGTAAAGAGAAAAAAAAAAAAAAGGAGGAATGTCTTGATTACAAACCTAAGTGTGAAGGTTCATAAGCCGAACATAAAGGTTTCTTAGGTTTTGAAAGGGTAGTAAGTTGTTAGAGACAAAGTTTTCCAAAGGAAAGTAAAGAGGGAGTAGTTGTTCTAAATATACCTTATGATCTAAAAGCAGACCCTTATGGCCTACTTTAGGTGTTTTTTATTTGTTTTTTATTTTATATTTATGTTTACACGCATAAAAAAGTGGTTTGGAATGTTTAACAAGTGATGTTGCATTCACCACTTTGTTGTTGTGTTTTTATTTAACGAAGTTCTTTTGAATTTTTTTTAATGTTTTTGATATATAAAGTTGTTGTTTTTTATATGTAATGTTGTTTTAGTTTTTGTTTAATTTAATCAATGCATGTTAAAGTAATAATGTTTATCTTGGGTTTGCTAGGTTTGTTTATGCACAAAATGGGTTAAGAAAACAAATTTTGAATCCATGTTGTATGAATATATAATTTTCTAATGATTAACCATACACAATAATTACATATTATTAATAAATTTTATTTTTAATTAAAGACAATTTGTGTTAAAAGAATATTTAAAATTCTGCATACCAAAATCTTAAAATATCAAATTTTATGTATTCATTTTTTTGTGACCATTTATTATACACGGGTATGACAACACAAAGTAATATGAACGAGAGAATTGAAGCAGACAAGCAACCATTGACACTGCACAATAAATAGAAAAAAATTGCCATGTTTAAATTTTTTTATAACAAGTTTTAATGACAAAATAGAAAAATTCTTTAAATCTCTCTTGAATAAAAAATGATGAACCATACACAATAAATACATATTATTACTAAATTTCATTTTTAATTAAACAACATTTTTTTAAGAAGGATATATAAAAATTTTATATATGACCATTTATCAGTCATAAATATGAATGAGAGAAGTGAAGTAGACAAGCAACCCTCGACACTCCACAAATTGGTAAAAGCCAAGCCGACAACCTACACCATTTCACATTGCATTATTCTTCCACCATTTCACATTGCATTTTTCTTCCATCATTGTAAGAGTTACTAAGTCACAATTTCACAATGCATTATTCTTCCATTAAATACATATAATTTTTAAATTTAATTTAATGTTTGGTTGTGGGAACTCTAATTGATAATATTTGAATCGATTTGTTCTAGTTTCATTGTATTTGAATGTGTAAATCTGTAATAAATATTTGGCTTTTATATTAAAATAATTTATTTTTACATACTTCAATTTTATACAAATTTAATTCTTTTAATTATTTTCCTTTTCTATTCAATATATTTTTTCCAAAAATAAATTTTATAATTATTATGGACGGGGATACCGACGGAATTATTCGATTGGTATATTCCAAAAAGTTGAAAAAAAATACTACAAATGCCACTTCATTTGTTACATCACCAATGAAATTATTCTGTCAATATATTCTAGCGGGTAAATTTCTTTTTTGGCGCACAATGTCCATCTATAAAACCATTGATTTTTTTATTATTATTACCGATGGACTTTCTAATAGACCATAATTTATCAACGAGGGTTTTTTCTATGACCCTTTTTTGTTTGTGAATCTGTCGCTAATTACTCACTAACAGAATGATAGAATAAATACCGATAGAATATTTCATCAGTAAAACTGTTAAATATAGTAGTGATATAAAAAAATATTAAAAAATTAAAAAATTAAAAAAAAATACCTACCTTGGACCCCAAGTTGAAATTTTAATTTTCATCTTTATTTTTATATATAAAAAAAAGACGGGGAAAACTCCACTCAGCATTATAAACATGAATTTAACATTTAAAAACACTTTTAAACAACTAATCCTTACACATGTTCAATTTTAAATTTTTTAGATATAGAATTTTAAATTCACATCTCTCTCAAATTCGACAATAAAATTGACCAAAATCAGTGTGTATAAACTCCTTGCGATGAGAATATTCATTTGATGGTGATCTTGTTCACTAATTTGGCTTGATTCCATCTAGTCAACATTTTCGCTCTATTCTCTCTTCTCTCTTTCCTTCTTTTATTTATATTTCTTAAATTTTTAAGAATTTTTGCTTTTATATTTTGTAGTTTTCAGATATAACAGTGAAAACTGAGTTAATTAAAATCAATACTTTAAAAAATATAAAATGTTTAAAGGGATATTTATGAAAAACATTAATGGGTTATCTTTGTCTCTCCTTTTTAGAGGAATAAAAAAAATTGATAAGAAATAACTCGAGACAGGAAAAAAAAACCAAAAATCCAATTTTGTGTCATTTGTGGCGTCTTTTTCAAAAATTTTGATCTAATCTTTGACCTAATCTTTGATAAAAAAAAATTTAAAAATAAAACATAAAAAAAAAATCCTAAAATATATTTTTGATACATTTGCGTAGTTTGCGGCATCTTTTCCAAAAATTTAAAATAAAAAAAAAAGAAAAAATATATTTAATTTTTTAGTGATCTAATTGTAATTGCGGAAGGAAGAAAACCAATTTGAAAATTGGAAACCTTCTCATCAAGTAACCAATTTTTTTAATCAAATGGTCTACAATCAATTATCTTAATCCAACGGTTTATTTTTCTTTGCTTTGTCTCCAAGTTAGCAAATGAATAGTTTTGATTTATTATTGAAATCCAGTGGTTGATCTTGGTTTATTTTGCTTTCAACCCAAAAAAATATGCACCTATACATAAGTGGTTACACATATTTAAAGAAAATTTATCTGTATCAAAAGGGCCAAAGAAAAAAGATAATGAAAATAAAATAAAATAAGTTAGATTATAGAATCTTATTAAATTCACAATCCTAGAAGATAAGTTAAATGTGAAAAATTAAATCTTACATAAAATAAATATAAAAATATAACGGAAAATGTTAAGAATGAACTATTTATTATAGAAATGCTTGATTGAGAGAAACATTATACATAAAGTTAAAGGGTGTGGGGAAATCATTGTTCACCCACACTCATTGCACTGCGAGTGTTTTACTTTTTTGTTTTTTACTTTTTCTTCTTTTTTCACCTTTTTTTTTCACTTTTGTTTTTTTTTATTTTTTTTTCCAAAATTATCTTTGTCAATTGTACTTTTTTAATATTGAGCTGGTTAAAAATTTCGCTTTGTAATTTTTTTCCTTTAAAATACTGTGGATTGCTACTATGTTTTCCCACATGGTTTTTCTATTTGATTTTTTTATTTTTCAAAATTATAATTGTCAATTTTATTTTTTTAATATTGAGCTGATTGAGAATTTAGCTTTGTAATTTTTTTTCTTTGAAACATTGTTGATTGCTACAGTGTTTCTCCACATGATTTTTTTTGTTTTTGTTTTTTTATGATTTTATCCAAAATTATCTTTTTTTTATTTTATTTTTAATATTGAGCTGGTTAAGAATTACAGTTACAATATGTGAGGAAAGCACTGTAGCTTTCCTTGCAAATTACTGTGGATTGCTACAGTGTTATTTCCCACATGTTTTTTTTGTTTTTTATGTTTTTTTCTAAAATTATCTTTGTCAATTTTATTTTTTAAATATTAAGTTGTTTAAGAATTACAATTACAATTAAATACAAGTAAGGCTAAATCATGTGAGGAAAACACTGTAACTTTCCTCACAAAACACTATGAATTGATACAGTTTTTTCTCACATGATTTTTTTTCCAGTTTCTTTTGTGTTTTCTTGTTTTGTAATATTTTTTCTAGAATTATATTTGTCGATTTTATTTTTTTAAGATTGAGCTGGTTGAGAATTACAATTATAAGTCACGAAAATAAGGCTAAACCATGTGGGGAAGCACTATAGCTTTCATCACAAAACACTGTGAATTGCTACAGTGTTTCCAACATGGTTTTTTCCCCTGTTTTTTTGTGTGTTTTTTGTTATATTTTTTTTATAAAATTGTCTTTGTCGATTTTATTTTTTTAATATTGAGCCGATTGAGAATTTAGGTTTGTATTTTTTTTCTTTAAAACACTGTGAATTACTGCAATGTTTTCCCATATGATTTGTTTTATGATTTTTTTCAAAATTATCTTTATCAATTTTTTTTTGAATTTTGAGTTGGTTAAGAATTATAATTACAATAAAACTAAATCATATGGGGAAAGCGTTGTTGTTTTCCTCACAAAACATTGTGGATTGCTACAGTAATTCTCTAAATGGTTTTTTTTTATTTTTTCTAAAATTGTCTTTGTCTATTTTATTGGGGAAATCACTGTAGTTTTCCTCACAAAACATTGTCAATTGCTACAACGTTTTTTCTCATGGGTTTTTTTCCTTCCAAAATTATCTTTGTCGATTTTGTTTTTATATTAAGTTAGTATAGAATTTAGCTTTGTAATTTTTTTTATTTTTTATTAACAGAAAAGTTAAATCATGTGGCGAAAGCACTGTATCTTTCCTCATAAAACACTGTGATTGCTACAAATTATTTTGTTCAGTCTCTAAGTTTTTTATCACCAACACAACATTTTTTTTTGTCGTGAAATATTGGTTTCATCATACCTTTAGTTTCTATTACTTATATAGCGCTGATTCACAATTATAACACTATTAAGTACCTTTATTTTATAAGTCCGCGGCAATACATGTACATGCCATCTCGTGTAAAACATAAGAAATGGGATGAAACAGGAGATGGGATGGACTTATGTTTAGTGGTGGCACGCGAAACAAAGTGAATGGCGCTGCATTTTATTTTATTGATAAAGGATAAAACAAAATAAACTTTAAAAAATTATATTTTATCTTTCGTATGAATTATCATCAAAGTTATATTATTTGGAAGAATAAATAGATATGATCATTTTTAATTTATTTTACAAAGAGCATTATTTTTTTAAAATTAGATTAAAATAATAATTTCTATATATACTTGTGAAAATCATGCTGAAAAAAATATTTGTAATCATCATTAAAAAAGATAATTTATTCCTAAGAACATATAAGTTTCAAATTAGTTAAAATTAAGAAACAAATAAAAATATAATTTATTTCTAAGAACATATAAGTTTCAAATTAGTTAAAATTAAGAAACAAACATATCTTTCGAAGTAATAAAACCCGCAATTAATAGCCGCTAACCAACAAAATAAATTGAACAAGGAGGTACAAATAACGGGTTCAGAATGGCATGCCTTTGTATTTAAAGCGTGTATCTACTATCTGGTCAAATATTTTCTCAACTATTCATTCTGGTGATTAGTCTCTTTTTTTTTTTTTTTTTGGAAGATAGCTTTATATTTCAAGTAGGGATGGGTAATAGAGTTTGGTTTTGAAATGATATTGGATTGGTGACAAGTCTTCTTTTTTTTTAACTCTATTCGGAGTTGTATTAAATATTAGCTCAACAACTTAATTAGTATTATCAATAGTATGGGATTTTGGGATGATTGCTGTTGGCATAAGAACTTAACATGGAATCGATGCTTTAGAAACAATGGAAGGAATCACTTCTTCCGTGTCCTCGAATTCCCAGAACATAATAGTTAGCTGGTGAAGACTGTCATGCATACCTCATTGGATGATTTGTTTCATTGGTGGCAAGGATTGATTAAAGAAAACTTCTAGTGGAAGGCTGGAATTTCCATCCGCTAGATGGTCAGCTTAATTTATTTCTTTGATATCCACAAAATTGAAACAAGTAGGTAGATGAAGATAATATTAATTATGTTCAAACCATATTCAAGGACAGCGTTAAAAATACAATATTATTGTTGCTAAGCTACAAGACGCAACCTAAGTTGTCTATAAAAGGGGGCAGAGCCGATCCTTGCTGCTCAACTTGTTGTGTCACAAACAAAAAAGTCCTATTTCAGTTTTCACAAGATGGGTGAGCACTTCATTAACCCTATTACTAGAGTTGAAGTCATAGATTAGACTCTATAATAATCAATGCTAATTTTGTTCTTGTTCTTGATTAAATAATTAGGGAATGGAAGTTCGAGTGGATCAGGTCCAGATGATCATCGCTTCACAACAATCCTTAGCATTGACGGGGGAGGAGTGAGAGGCATCATTCCTAGCGTAGTCCTTGCTGCTCTAGAAGCTAAGCTTCAGGTTCTTGAATAAAAAAACTTTAGCGTTACCTTCATGTTACTTTTAACAACATCCATCAGAGAATCCCTGATTGTTACATCCTAATTGCCATTTTTGTTGTTTGTATATATACATATAGAAGTTGGATGTGGACAACAAGGATGCGAGGATTGCAGATTATTTTGAATTTATTGCCGGGACAAGCACAGGTGGTCTTATGACTGCAATGCTCACTACTCCGAATGCTGAAAAACGACCAACTTTTGCAGCAAAAGATATTGTCAAGTTTTATCTGGAGAAGAGCCCACTCATATTTCATCAAACCACCGAACAAGATGAAGAAGACGAACTTTTCGATGATGAAGCTGCGATCAAATCTGTCCTGGATGAAGCAAGAAACCAGATCCAGCAATATAGTTATGAAATGAGGTGAATTAAATCAAAGGGTCGGGATTGTGCACTTAATTATTTATTTAAACGCTATATATCCTGACAAAATACTAACATAATTTTTTTTCAGAAAAAAAGATTAAATTTCGCATAATTAAATCGATGTGATTCTCTTAAACAGGAATCATATCATTGTAGATCCTCTCATTTCTGTATTACGGTTTCTTTTAAAGTGGAGATTGCTTCCTAACTTTATCCGTAAGAAACTTCGGAGTCTAGTTTATCCAAGGTATGATGGTGCCGAACTACATAAGATAATTAACGAAGAATTGGGACAGAACAATCTCAGTGATGCTCTGACTAACGTGATAATCCCCACTTTCGACATCAAGCTTTTTCAGCCAATCATATTCTCCAGCTTAAAGGTCATTGATTCTTTTTAATTATGTAGCTAATAAACAAATACCAATATTCCGAAAGGTGCTTCACACACACACACACACACACACATATAGTGATCTCATGCATCATCTATTGTGAATAAAATTGCAGGCACAACGAGATAAATCAACGGACGCTCGAATAGCAGACGTTTGTATTGGCACGTCTGCAGCGCCATATTACTTCCCTCCATATTATTTTAGAACAAATGTTGATTTCAACTTAGCTGATGGCGGTCTTGCAGCCAACAATCCTGTGAGTTAAGGGTTGCTATATGTTGCAATACAGGTGTTGTTAACGTTGTTAAGTGGATCTAAAACTCTCTGGAACACTTGGGTTGAGTTTTGTGTTGCTTGACAGTCAGAATGCTTTCTTTCAATTAATGTTATAAATTTTATCAGTCATTGCTAGCCGTGTGTGAGGTGATGAAAGAACAAAAGATGGATGGTCGTAAGCTTCTTATTCTTTCACTTGGAACTGGAGCAGCAGATGAAAGTGGCAGGTATGAGGTTGGATCAGATCCCAGCAAATGGGGCCTCTTAAGATGGCTTTGGTATAGCGAGAACAACGGCAGCCCATTGATTGATATCTTGGAAACTGCACCAGATGAGATGATTTCCACTAATATATCAACAATCTTTCAATATTGTGGCTGGGAAGATAACTATTATCGGCTTCAGGTACGAGTGACTCACATTTGAAATATTTTTCCAACTACATATATTTTCCCTATGCATGTCATTAATATTTCGAATTAAACATTTATCTATTTGCAGCTATGTGAAGAAATTAAGGAAAACATTTCCAATGATTTACCTCAGAACTAATTTACACTGGAGAGTTTCAATCATACTCTTTATCATGCACTTGTATTTCATGCTCAAATGATGTCCTGCAATTTGATAATTAATACAATATTCAGGCTGAAATAAAACTCTCTGAGGCCAAGATGGACGATGTAAGCCAAGAAAATCTGAAAAAACTTAAGAAGATCGGTAAAGCTCTTGCAGCAAAGCACAATGCGGAACTTGAAGCGTAAGAACTTGATTAAATGATAAATTTGTATTACTTTTTTTCTTTGGTGGTTTTGCTCCAAAATTAATAGCCTTGAGCGTTATGTGAGTCTAATTTTGCAATCTTTGCATTGATTTTTTGCAGCCTTGCGCAAAAACTGATTAAGAACCGGAAAGCTCGCTCGGCCAGAAATATTTCTGGTTGATACATTCTGAAGTATACAAGTGTTTCTCCTCTGAAGACACTATGATATCTAGTATTTTATATGATCTTTTTTATTTGAGAAATAAATAGAGGCCTGCAATAATGTTAGTGCTGGAGTCAACATGATGTCGAGGCCGGCATCGTTGACCAAAGCCATGCTGTGTGTTCTAAATTCAGGCTTCTTTTGTGAGTTTGTGTGGAGTGATCAGTTTGAAATTAAGACTACTTGACGGCTTTGTGTAAGAAAAATAATGTATTTTTTTCTTGAGTTTACCATAAAACGAAAGAAAAAGGATCTCCATGGTCGTGTTGTGTAAAAGTTCATGTGTTTTGAATACTAGGTGATGAAGTTCTGTTTGGGTGTCTGAGACATGG
>Ga0307515_10012065_pt1 | contig 16306 bp, 11 predicted proteins | sample 17_EM_MG_FD_194513 | JGI IMG/M metagenome (GOLD analysis project Ga0307515, IMG submission 194513) | Populus trichocarpa ectomycorrhiza microbial communities from riparian zone in the Pacific Northwest, United States - 17_EM | ecosystem: Host-associated > Plants > Roots > Unclassified | place...
GAGCGGCTCGGACACCGTGTGGTAGTCGCCCTTGACCCGCGACCTGAGGCCGATCGTGTACTTGCCCTGCCACGCGAACGCCGGATCTTCGATCACCAGCGGCGCGTCGCCGCGCCAGTCGCGCCACATCCCGCCGTCGAGCTGGTAGGTCCACTCGAGCTCGCGGCCGCCGGCGTCGCGGTGGTCGACATCGAACGTCACCCGCGGCATCGCCCCGCCCGGCTGGTGCATCAGCGCGCCGCGGACCCGGTCGATCTCCGGGGTCTCGACCCCGACCAGCCGGGCGCGCCCGGTCGACGGCGCCTGCACCGGCGGCAGCGCCGCGTCCATCGCCGCGACCGCGCCCGAGACCAGCGCGTCGCGGCCGGCGAGCTGGCGCATCAGGCTGCTCGCGCCCAGCGACGCGTAGACCGCCAGGAAGTCGTCCTGGCTGGTCGTCACGTGGCGGATCGACAGGTTGTCGAGGCTGAATCCGGCGAACGACGGCACCGAGATCGTCGGCAAGTTGCCGAGCAGCGGCGTCACCAGGTTGAACACCGACGGCAGCACCGCCTCGAGCTCCGCGGGCGTCTCCTTGACGAACTCGGTGTTGAGCGCCTTGATCTGGACGTGGTTGGCGTCGATCCCGACCAGCGTCGGGCGGATCTGCGCCGGCTGCCCTGCCGCCTGCTCGAACTCCAGGTTGACCCCGGCCGCGAGCGTCAGGTCGAGCGTGAACGCCCGGACGTAGCGCTCGTAGACGAACGCGTAGAAGTCGACCTCGAGGTGGTCGATGCCGATCGTCAGCGCCGGCGATGCCGCCGTGTTGTCGCCGATCGAGAAGTCGAGCGCGCGCTGCGGCCGGGTCACCATCAGCAGCGGATCGTTGTGGGTCTCCGACGCCAGCTGACCGAGCGAGCGCACGAACAGGCCGATCGTGCCGAGGTTGAGCTGCTTGACGAAGCTCGTGCCGACGCCCAAACACAGCGCGCCCGAGGTCACCAGGTGGTGGCCGGCCAGGTCGAGCGCGGTCTCCGACACCCCCAGCGCCACGTCGGTCGCCGGATCCGGCGCCCCGTTGAACTGGTTCGCCACGTCGAGCAAGTAGGTCGACCGCGTCGTCGCCGGCAGGCTGGTCGGCGCCGCGCCCAGGTTCGGCCGGGCCAGCGGCGGCGAGCACCGCGCTGGCTCGCTCGACAGCCCCGGGCTCCGGGTCGACGGATCGCGGTCGGCGTTGAGCCCGGTGATCACGCCCAGGCTCAGGCCGCGGTTGTTCAGGTGGACGTAGCCCCCCGGGACCAGCCGGCTCTCCAGCAGCGCCTGGGTGTTCGACGACAGCCCCGCCAGGAGGTTGCCGACGTCGAGCATCCCGGCCAGCCCCAGCGGGCGCGGCAGGAACCCCTGGATCAGGTTATCGACCGTCGGGGTCAGCAGCTGGACCACGAACTGGCCGATCGCGCTGTTGAAGATCGCGACCGCGACGCTCGCCAGGTCCGAGACGATGCTGCAGCCGTCGAAGTGGGTGCCGTTGAAGCTGAACTGGTTGATGGCGCTGGCGTGCACCGTCAACTCGCCCGTGGTGCCGTCGACGCCGAACACCACGTCGCCGTCGGCGATCAGGTGGTCGACCGACACGCTCAGCGTGCAGTCGCCGAAGATCGGCACGTCGAGCGGTATCCCCGTGCTCGCCCTGGCATCGACGTGCAGGTGCAGCGACTGGTTGCCGGCGTTGACGTTCACCGCCAGCGAGTTCAGCGTCGGGACCACGCGGCAGCCCTGGTGGCACTGGCCCTGGTCGCGCTTGCAGTAGTCGATGCCGATCGCGCTGTCGCCCGGGATGCAGAACCCCGCGGTCAGCTGCTGGTTGATCAGCCCCGGCAGGATCGACGTCAGCTTCGAGAAGCCCTGCTGGGTCACCCGGATCTGCGCCCCGCCCTCCACCGTCTGGTCGGCCGGCAGCTTGCCGCCCGGGAGCGGTTGGACCGCTGCGCACGCCCCGCATCCGCCCGCCGACCCACACGCCCCCATCGCGAACACGAACAGCGCCGAGAACACCAGGTTCCATCGAGCGGTGCGGGTAAACACGATGCGGCTCCTCCCCCGGCATCCTATACCTGAACCCCGGTCGGCCGGGGTAGTGCATATCTCACGTAGCTGCTGAATAGACCTACACTTTTCCGGTCAGACCCCGTGCCGGAGCTTGCCACCCTCGCCGAGCGCGAAGATCTCGCTCACCGGGGTGCCCGCCCCGGCGATCCGGCCTTCCGCGGCCGCCACCGCGTCGTCGCGCGGCTCCGGACTTGACACCCCCCGACCGCAACCGCTATCTACTGCGCCCGCACTGGGTCCGTAGCTCAGATGGATAGAGCGCCGGGCTTCGAACCCGTAGGTCGGGCGTTCGAGTCGCCCCGGACTCACCTGAAAATCGAATCGCCGCAGTAACCGGGGGCATAGCTCAATGGTAGAGCATCGGACTCTTAATCCGCTGGTTGAAGGTTCGAGTCCTTCTGCCCTCACCCCGTAAGCTCGAAGATGGCGGCTGTCTCTCCTCGGAGACGGCCGCTTTTTTTCGTCCGGAACGTCGGCGCCGCAACCGGGCCATGAGCGCCATCTGCGCCAGGAATCGCCACCCAGGTTTGGCACACCACTGGCACACGGTTCGGCGACCTCGGCGGTGGCGGTTTCCGACGGAAAGAGCGCCGGGAACCGGGGCAGCCGGGCCATCGCCTCGCTCTTGCTCGTTGGAGCAAGGCTCCTAGCTGTCCTTGTGGCCCGTCAGCCTACCGACCACGAGGGTGTCGACCCCGGCCTGAACCAGCCACGAGCCGAACGTGTGGCGAAAGGTGTGCGGCGTCACCCGCTCGATGCCGGCGCGCTTGCAGGCGGCGCGGAGGTCGGCGCACGCGTTCGCCCACGAGCGGAGCACGGGCCCGATCCGACGCTCGAGTGGCACGCGCCGGAGGGCGGCGGCGAGCTACGGATCGAGATCGATCGTCCGGTCGCTATTTCCAGTAGCCAGGTTCGCGCTTCGCCGGGGCCACGGACACGATGAGCACCGTGTGGCGTGGCTCGTCGATTCGGTAGAACACCACGAACGGGAACACGTGGACCACCGCGCGCCGGTAGCTGGGATCGTCCGGCCAGCGCTGGAAGTGCTCGGGCCCCTCCGTGAGGCGCTCGATCGTCGCGTCGATCTCGTCAAGGAACCGATCTCCGAGGCCTCGCGCTTGAGCGCGTACTTCGCGGCTTCCACCTCGGCCTCAACCGCCGCGGCCGGGGTCCACTCGATTCGCCAAGCCACAGATGATCACCCGCGGTTCAGCCGCGCCCGAAGCCGCCCTCGCACTTCCGGCCAGGGGATCCCCGGCTCCTCGCCGGACTGGTACGCAGCCCACCGCCGATCCAGCACGGCCTTGAAGGCGGCCACCGCCTCAGGCGAGTCGTCGGACTGTGTCGAATCCAAACTCGCCAAGAGCTCCTCCGCAACCGCCGCACGTTCCTCGTCGCTCAGGGCAAGCGCTTCGGCGATAACCTTGGCGGCAGCGGGCGTGGCCATGAAGGCAGGATACCGGGGTCGCGACATCGCCGGTAGCGCCAAGGCTCGGTGCTCAACGCCATTTCGATTCCCGCCGCCTCCACGTTGCTTCGCCTCGACGGTGACCGCCACGTCAGCGTGCCGCGCGTGCCCGGGCGGCGCGTTTGGCGCGAATCTCGGCGATCGCCTGCTCGACCGGAATACCGAGGCCGGCCTCCGACTCCCTGATCGATTGTTCGATCACCGCGTCCAGCTTCTTCTGGTTCTCAGCGCTCAGGTCGTCATCGACCCAGGTGTCCACGCTGTCGAGTAGCGCGTGGCCGAGCTCGCGCCGAACATTCTCGTCGAGTGCGAGGAGCTGCTGAAGGAGCTGTTGCGGCACGGCCATGCCCCAAGCCTACGCGATGACGGTCCCACTGGTCGACCATGGCTCGCGACGGGATCGCGTGACACCGGCGTTGCAGGGCTATTTGACCAGTCGGAGTTTCGGTTGCGATCCCAGCAGGTTAGGTGGCGGCGGCAAGGGCCTCTCAATCCGCTGGTTGAAGGTTCGAGTCCTTCTACTACAGCATCGATGCCAGCCGGTCCCATGTTTCTGCTGCCGGTGGGGCGAGGCGCTCCTCCTGGCTCCGAGAAAAAGATCAACCAAAAGTTGATCTTTTTCGGAAGATTCGTCAGATATATCAATACTCCCGCGAGTTATTCGTTCCGGAGGTCAACGAACATCAACTGATCGTTGTTCTTGCCGGGAGATCGCCAGAAAAAGATCAACCAAAAGTTGATCTTTTTCGGAAGGAATTTGGGTCCTACCCGCTCCCGCCTTTATCCTTGGCCCCATGGGGACTTCGAAGGCGAGCCCTTGGGCCGCCCTTTTCAATATTGCCGTCGGCCAAGAAGGCTTTTTTAGCGCCGCCCAAGCCAAAGAGGCCGGCTGCTCACAGCAGCTTCTCGGCCGATACCTTGCCACTGGCAAGGTAGAGCGAGTCCACCGCGCCCTCTACCGCATCGTTCACTTCCCGAGGGGCGAGAACGAGGACCTGATCGCGCTTTGGCTCTGGAGCAAGAACGAAGGGGTCATTTCACACGAGACCGCGTTGTTCCTGCACCAGCTGTCCGATGCCCTCCCTGCCCGTGCGCACCTGACGCTTCCCAAGGCGTGGTCTCGGCGAGAGGTAAAACTTCCGCCACGGGTGACCGTCTCCTACGACGATCTCGCTGATGAAGATCGTACCTGGCACGGTCCGGTGCCGGTCACGACCGTTCGCAGAACGCTTGCGGATTGCCTGCACGCGAACGTTTCGGCTGAACTCGTTGCACAAGCGTCAGCCCAAGCCGCCGGACGAGGACTGATCGCGCCAGCGGAAGTTCTCACGGCACCAGCGATTGGCCTCTGGCGGCACAGGGCTCACACGTGAGCGGGAAGACGTATAGCTCCCCCGCCGCGTTCAAGGCCGCGCTCGAGGATCGTCTCCGACGAGATTCCGCTGGTGGCATCGACATCCAGCGACGTCGTCAGATCGTGGTCTTCACGAGAATGATCGCACGCACAAACGTTGCGTTCGGTGACGCGACGGTTCTCAAGGGTGGCTTCGCGCTTGAAATCCGGCTCGAGCTCGCACGCACGACGCGAGACATCGACCTCGTCCTTCGCGGATCCGACGCACGGCTACTCGAGCGCCTCCAGGCGGCCGGACAACTCGATCTCAAAGACTTCATGACATTCGAGATCCAACCTGACAAAGACACCCCGGAAATCACGGGTGACGGAGTGCTCTACGGAGGAAAGCGGTTTCGTGCGGAGTGCAAGCTCGCGGGCAAGCTCTACGGAGCCCGCTTCGGTCTGGATGTTGTCCTGGGTGGAACCATGCTCGGCGACCCATCTCTCATCGCAACAGCGCCGTTCCTTGATTTCGCCGGCATCCCGGCGCCCATCGTGCAAGTCCTGCCAGTCGAAACACATCTCGCGGAGAAGCTGCACGCGTACACGATCCCCCGCACCACAGAGAACGCGCGCGTTCGAGACCTTCCGGACATGGCCCTGTTGGGCACCGTCAAGGACACGCGCCTGGTATCGCAGAGATTGAGGGAAGCCTTCCGGCTCACCTTCGATGCGCGAGCCACCCACAAACTTCCAACCGCACTACCAGAGCCTCCAACGACGTGGACGGAACCATACAAAGGACTCGCGGAGGCTCACGCCCTACCGTGGACATCGCTAGCCGAGGTTACCGGTGCTGCCAGAGCGTTCGTCGATCCAATCCTGAGTGACCGCGACCTGGCTGCATGGGATCCGGCGGCTTGGGTATGGCGGTAGATCGAGCCGTGGGGCGACGACGAACGGGAGCGATGTCGGGCGTGTCGGACGCCCACGACCGGATCCAGGTCAACGCCACTGTGGCTCTGGCCAGCCGCCTCCGGGGCGGTCCGTGTCGGGTTCGCGGTGCCGATCTACGGGTTCGCCTCGACGAGACGGGCCTGTATTGCTACCCGGACCTGACCATCGTGTGCGGCGAGCCCGCGTTCGCCCCCACCCGTCCGGTGACCTTGCTGAACCCGCGGGTCGTCATCGAGGTCCTGAGCGAGACCACCGAGGAGTACGACCGCGGAGCCAAGGTCGCGCACTACCGACACCGCGCGTCGGTCGATCTGATCCTGCTCATCGACTCCCAGCGCCGGATGGTCGAGCGCCAGCAGCGCAATCCGGACGGGACCTGGACCTTGTCGGAGCACACGAGCGGCATGGTCGTCGTGCTCGAGCACAAGGTCCCCCTCGACGAGCTCCACGACGGCGTCGCCCTGGTTGTCGCCCCGTAGCCGCACGGACGGCCACCTGCGGGTCGAGGTGCACCAGGGGGCTTGACCGATCCGCGTTTCGGTCGATGCAGGTGTTTGATGTGCGGGATCGCCGGGACGCACGACGATCCGATCGCCGAGCCCGCATTCCGGGGATTCCGGGGGATGATCGGTGCGCGGCCCAGCGGGGGCGCGACGAGCAAGAGCGCGCTCACGATGGCGTCGACCGCGCGCGTGAGTCCGCGCCCACCGCGCCGAACCGCCTCACAGCGCGGCACCTCGCACCAAGCGTTGCATCTTGATCGATTCCGCGGATGGCCGAAGACCTCGCGTGAGCATGACAACGAGGTGGTCGAGCGCTTGTTCTCGCCCTTCGCCTTCGGGGTCGAGTTCGACGCGCTAGCACAGCCCTGAGTTGCCACCAGACTCGCGGAGAGCGTCATATGGTCAAGGTCGTCAGCATCGAACTCAACGAGCTCGATTTCGCGCTACTGCAAGGCTACGCGCGGGACGGCTCGCTTCCCACGTTCCAGCGGTTGCTGAGCACGCACGATCTGATCCCGACGATCGCCGAGACCGACGCAACGCACCTGGAGCCATGGATCCAGTGGATCACGGTACACACCGGCCTCACGTTCGCACAGCACGGTGTGTTCCGGCTGGGCGATATCGTGGACACGGATCTGCCGCAGGTGTGGGAAATTCTCGAGGAGCGTTTCGGACTGCACGTCGGCGCGATCTCGCCGATGAACGCGCGGAACCGATTGCGACACCCGGCGTTCTTCGTCTCGGATCCATGGACGCGCACGCCGACCACCGGGACGTGGGATCTGAAGCTGCTCGCCGAGGCAGTGGCCCAGGCCGTCAACGACAACGCACATGGTCGGATCACGTTCGGTTCGTACTGCCGCCTCGCGGCCGGAGCGCTCGTGAATGTCGGCGCGGCGAACCTCCCGACGTATGCCAAGCTCGCCGCAAGCTCGCGAACGAAGAAGTGGCGGAAGGCGCTACTCCTCGATCTGCTTCTCGGCGACGCCTTCATCCGGCAATGGCAGCGTACCAAACCGGACTACGCAAGCCTGTTCCTGAACGCCGGTGCCCACATCCAGCACCACTACATGTTCTCGTCGCGTCACTACAGGGGGCCACTCGCGAACCCGTCCTGGTACGTAGAACACTCCGTCGACCCTGTGGGTGAGGTGTATGCGATCTACGATCGCATACTTCATAACTTCTTGACTCGCCTGCCGGACGTGCGACTGCTCCTGTGCACGGGCCTCAGTCAGCAGCCGAACGTGCGCGTGATCCACTACTATCGTCCGAAGGACCACGGTGCTCTGCTCCAGGCTCTCGGAGTGTGCGATGTCGTTGGCATCGAACCACGGATGTCCCGCGACTTTCTCGTGGTGTTCGCAAGCGATGCTGCCGCGCGGGCCGCGCAACTCCAGCTCGAGTCGTTTCGAGCGCCCGACGGTTCCGGCGTGTTCAGCGTCGAGAACCGGGGGCGCACGCTGTTCTGTATGCTCGCCTACACGTCCTTGATCGAGGCGCCGTTTTCGATCAGCGGCTCGGGGTGCGTCGTGTCCGAGTTCGAGACCATGGTCTCGCACGTGTCGATCGAGAACGCGGTCCATCGCTCGCAGGGCTATTTCCTTGACACCGGTCTGCCTCGCAGCGGCAGCGCCACCGCCGTGCCACTCAAGAACGTCTTCATGCACACACTCGGGATCTGGGACACCTCGCGCGAGAAGCAGGACACCAACCTGAAGAAGGAGATCGGCTCGTGACCCAGACCTCTCGTCCCGACGTCATGACAATCGCCGATGTGCCGGTGCACACGGTCGATACGCGCGGCGCGCTCGCGCAGATCGACGAGTTCATTCGCACGCGCGCGCCGCATTACAACATCGCGATCAATGCGTTGAAGATCGTGGGCTATCAGCACGACATGGCGCTGCGCGAGGCGATCGACGGCGCGCACCTGCTCACCATGGACGGCCAGCCCGTCGTGTGGGCCGCGCGCGCGCTCGGCCAGCCGGCCGCCGCGCGGGTGTGCGGCGCGGACCTGATGCAGGATCTGCTCGCGCACTCGGCGCGGCGCGGTTACTCGGTCTATCTGCTCGGCGCGAAGCAGGACATCGTCGAGCGGTGCGTCGCGAACATGAAACAGCGCTATCCCGGGCTGATCGTCGCGGGCTATCGCAACGGCTACTTCCAGCCGAGCGAGGAGGCCGCGATTGTCGGCGCGGTCCGCGACGCGCGGCCCGATATCCTGTTTCTCGGATTCGGTAGTCCAAAGAAGGAATACTTCATGAAGGCGCACCATCGCGAACTGGGGGTCCCGTTCATGATGGGCGTTGGCGGCACGTTCGACGTGCTGGCAGGGCTGACGCCGCGCGCACCGATGTGGATGCAGCGCTCCGGTCTCGAGTGGAGCTTCCGGCTGATCCAGGAGCCGGGCCGGATGTGGCGGCGCTACCTGGTCAGCAACACCCGGTTCCTGTCGCTGGTCGCGCGCGACCTCGGCAAGCGTCACCTGTTCCGAAGCAAGCGCTCCACCCCCTGAAAAACTCCCGGTGATCGGCCGATTCACGGGGCACGATGCTGCTCCTCGCGTTGGGCTATGGCGGAAGCGCGCTGGCGACCCTGCTGCTGTCCGTGGTGGTCGGCCGCCGGCTCGGCGCGGAGGCGCTCGGCCACTTCGCGCTTGCGGTCGCTGTCGCACGGGTGTGCTACGCCGCCACTGACTTCGGGATCAACGCGCACCTGACCCGGCTGGTCGCGCGCGACCGCGCGAGGGTCGGCGCGGAGACCGCGCGGTTCCTCGCGGTCCGTGTCGCGATCATTCCGCTGGTGATGCTGATCGCGATCGCTGCGGCGCACGGCGAGGGCGTGGGCCTGGCCACCGTGTTCGCGCTGGTCGCGTTCACGCTCGGCATGGTGACGCTCCAGGGCATCTACGAGTCGGCGCTGCTCGCGCAGGCACAGCGGCGGCGCGTCGCGGGTCTGAACATCGCAACGGCAACCGCGGTCATCACGGCGTCCCTGACCTGGTGGCTGTGCGGCGAGCACCTGATCGCGTTCGCCGCCGGCTATGCCGCTGCGGGGCTGTTCGCCGCCGTGATGTGGGCGTACCACAGCCGCGGCCACGTCCGGTTCGGGGTTCCCCTCGGGTTCGATGTTGCGTCGACGCTGCGCGAGCTTCGCACCTGCTGGCCGATCGGCGCCAGCACCGTGCTCGCGATCGCCGCGCTGCGCGCACCGGTCCTCGTGCTCGGTGCGTTCTCGGGCCCGCGCGACGTCGGCACGTTCGTGGCGATCGATACCTTCGTGACCGCCGCCGGCATCCTCCAGGCCGCGCTCACCAACGCCACGTTCCCCGGGCTCGCGGCGAGCTTTCGCACCGACCGCGCGGCGTTTCGCGCCCAGCTATGGCGCAGCAATGCCCTGCTCGCTGGCATCGGCCTCGCGACCGCGCTCGGCATCACGCTGTGGGGCGGCTGGGTGTCGACGATCGTGTTCTCCGGCCGCGACTTCGCCCGCGTGCGCGACATCGCGCCGATCATCGCCTGGTCGGCGCCCGCGCTGTTGCTCGTACACCACAACATCTACGTGTTCGCGGCGGCCGACTCCGAGCGCCGGAATCTCCAGATCATGCTGGTGTGGTTCACCGCGCTGGCCGGCGCGCAGCTGGTGCTGGTGCCGCACTACGGCATCATGGGCGCGGCGTGGGGGCTGCTGATCGGCCGCCTGCTCGGGCTCGGCGCGCTGATCGCGATGCTGGTCCGGTTCACCGGCCGCGCGCCGGTGCCGGTAACGGCTTGACGCCGCGCGCCGCGGCGACCGACCAGCGCAGCGCGGTCACGTGGTCGACTCGGTTCGTCATCGGGACCGCGCCCACCCGGCAGGTCGCGACCGTGCACGGTCCGGCGTAGACGATGAAGTTCGGCACGCGCACCGCGTCGGCTTGCACCAGCGTGCCGACGCGATTGCCCGACGAGTCGTTGCCGAAGTAGACCAGCCCCTTGAAGCCCTGGGCGTCGCTGCCCGACGAGTCGCTGTCGGCGATCGTCGCCTCGGCGATCACGTTGTCGTGGCCCCACTCGAACCGGATCGCGTTGTAGCGCGCACCCGAGATGTAGACCTTGCCGATCTGGTTGGCGTTGCTCGGCGTGTCGGCGACGAAATCGTTCTCTCCGATCCGGACGCCGACCGAGTGACCGAGGATGCGGACCGAATCGACCCGATTGCGATCCGAGCCGGTGGCGAACAGCAGACCGGGATCGCAGTCCCACGATCCGCGCGCATCGAGCTCGACGTGCCCAACCTGGTTGTCGTCGGAGTCGTTCGCGATCGCGAGGCCGTAGCCCGCGGCGTCGGTAACGACGACCTCGTCGAGCACGTTGCGGGTGTTGTGCATGAACAGCTCGACCCCGGTCCCCGAGCGGTTGCGCGCCGTCAGCCCGGGCGAAACGACGTGCACGCTGTCGACGTGCCAGTTCGATGCGCCGTGATCGAGCAGCAGGCCGAACCGGTCGTCGTCGTGCGAGTGCAGCCGCGCGACTCGCCCGCCGTGCAGACCATCGAGCAACACGCCGACGCCGTTGCGCGCCGTCGCGCCGTCGATCACGGTCGCGCTCGACGCGTCTTGCGAGACGAAGAACCCGGCGTACGTGTTCGCCTCCGCCGTGCAGTCCTCGGTGACGAGCGCGCCGGCACCGACGCGAAACCCGATCCCGAATTCGCCGATGAACCGCCGCGCGATCACGTTGCGCGCAACCACGCTCGCCGCCGGCAGCGAGACGGACAGGCCGGTCGCATCGCCATTCTGCAGCGTGACCTGCGTCAGCGAGCCATCCTTGCCCTGCCAGTCGATCAGCCAGCCGTGCGCGCCGGCCTCGCGCGCGCCGTCGACCGTGCCGCCGCGGAGCGCCACGTGGTCGGCGAGCACGCGCAGGAACGGCCCCGGCGCCGCGCGATCGGCGACCTTCAGCGTCGCGCCCGCGAGATCGAGCTCGAGCGGCGCGGCGATCGTCAGCTTGGAGAACCGGCACACGCGCCCGGCCGGCAATGCGAGGCGTCCGCCGCGATCGAACGCGCGCTGCAGCGCGGCGGTATCGTCGGTCACCCCGTCGCAGGCGAGGCCCGACGGCTCAGCGCTCGCATCTGGCATGCAGGCAACCCCGAGCACCGCCGCCACGAGGCGCGCACGCCCCAGCATCACGCCGCCCGCGCGGCTTGCGCGCGCACCCGGTGCTCGACGGAGAGCAACTGCCACCGCGCCTGCGCATGGTCGGCGCGCCGTTCGTACGTGCCTGCGATCCCGCACATGCAGCGACTCATCGACCGAAATCGCGATCTATCAAGGGGCCCGCGGTCCGCGATCCGGTTTTCGACCAGGCGGCGGCGTCGATCCCCTGCCCGGGATATCCCGTCGCAGGCTTGATCGATCGGCGTTTCGGTCGATGCAGGTGGTTGATGTGTGGGATCGCCGGTACGTACAATGATCCGATCGCCGAGCCCGAGTTCCGGGGGATGATCGGTGCGCTGGCCCATCGCGGGCCCGATGCGGCGGGCCTGGCTCGCGCCACGGCGCCCGTGCCGGTGTGGCTCGGGCATCGCCGGCTCGCGATCATCGATGTCAGCGAGGCCGCCAACCAGCCGTTCGAGAAGCACGGCCTGGTGCTCGTCTACAACGGTGAGATCTACAACCACGTCGAGCTGCGCCGCGAGCTCGAGGCTGGTGGTGCGGTGTTCGCGACCCGCTCCGATACCGAGGTCCTGCTGGAAGCGTGGCGGCAATGGGGTCCGGCCGCGCTCGCGCGGTTGCGCGGGATGTTCGCGTTCGCGATCTACGATCGCGCCTCGGGACGGCTGGTCCTGGCCCGCGATCCGTTCGGGATCAAGCCGCTGTTTGTCGCGCGCACGGACGGCCGGCTGGTGTTTGCTTCCGAGCTCAAGGCGCTTGTCCGGTTGCCCGGGTTCCGCCCTGCGATCGACGACGCTGCGCTGGCGGCGCTCCTCCTCTACGACTGGATCCCCGAGGACCAGTCGATCTACCGCGGGATCGAGAAGCTCGCGCCGGGGAGCTACGCGACGATCGATCCCGACGGGCGCTACCAGGTCCACCGCTACTGGGATCCCGTGACCGCATTCGGCGAGCGGACCTCCGAGCCGGAGCCGTCGCTCGCGACCGCGCTCGAGAGCTCGGTGCGCGCCCACCTCGTGGCCGACGTCGAGATCGGAGCGTTCTTGAGCGGCGGCCTCGATTCGAGCCTGCTCGTCGCGATGGCGAGCCGTCACAACCCCGCGATCCGCTGCTACACGATCGGGTTTCGGGCGGCCGACCAGCAGCTCGAGGCGATGCCCGACGACCTGCGGTACGCGCGGCGGCTCGCGAAGCAACTCGGCCTCCCGCTCGAGGAGATCGAGATGAGCTCCGACGTGGCCAGGCTCTTGCCGTCGCTGGTCGCTGTGCTCGACGAGCCGCTCGGCGACGCCGCCGCGCTCAACGTGCTCGCGATGTGCCACGCGGCGCGCGCGGCGGGCATCAAGGTCCTGCTGTCGGGGATGGGCGCCGACGAGCTGTTCAGTGGTTATCGCCGCCATCGCGCGTGCCTGCTCGGCACCATGTATCGCCGGATCCCCTGGCTCGGGCGGCGCGCGATCGAGACCGTGGTCGATCACCTGCCGGTCGCAAGCAAGACGCGCGGTCTGGTCGCGGCGCGGTGGGCCAAGCGGTTCGTCGCGATCGCGCGTCACGACGAGGAAGCTGCCTACCGCCGGAGCTACACCTACTACGACCCCGAGGACCTCGATCGGCTGCTTCGCGGTCGCGCCACCACACACGTGGTGGAGCTCTGCCGGCGCCACGCACGCATGTACTGGGCCGCCGGGCGCACGCGCGGGCGCGACGCCCAGCTCGAACGGATGTGTCTGACCGATCTCCAGATGTTCCTGCCGGCGCTCAACCTCGCCTATACCGATCGCGCGAGCATGGCTGCGTCGGTGGAGGTCCGCGTTCCGTTCGTGGATCGCGACGTCGTGGCGGCGGCGTTCGCGCTGCGCGGGCGTGACCGCATCCGCGGTCGCGTCCAGAAGGTCGCGCTCAAGCAGGTCGCCGAGCGCTGGCTGCCGCACGACCTCGTCCATCGGCCGAAGTCTTCGTTCGGTCTGCCGCTGCGCGCGTGGACGGCCCGCGACCTGCGCGGCGAGCTCGAGGCGACCCTTCCGGACGGCGCGCTGGTCAGCCGTGGCTACCTCGACGGCGCGGTCATCCGGCAGATGATCGATCACAACGCGAACGGGCGAGCCGATCACGCACAGGCGCTGTGGCAGCTGCTCGCGATGGAGCACTGGATGCGGGCCCAGCCCGCCGCGTGATCCCGGCGCGTGCGGGTCTCGTGGTTGCGCTGATCGGCACCGCTTGCCAGCCGCGCGTCCGGAAACAGATCTCCTACACGCCGCGCTCGACGCTGTCGCGGCCGAGCTCCGGGGTATCGCCAGAATCGCCGAGCGCACCGTGGCACGCGAGCCCATCCGCTTGCGCGAGCCCGATGCCCCGCGCGATCGCCGCTGCGAGATTGTGCTCGAAGTGCTCGAGCGTGTACTTGCCGAGGTACCTCTTGCGTCCTTGCGCTCCCATCTCGCGGCGGCGCCGAGGGTCTTGCAGCAAGCACGCGATGCGATCGGCCAGTGCCCCGGCGTCCCGTTGCCGCACCAGGAAGCCGGTCTCGCCCTCGATCACGATCTCCGGGATGGCACCTTCGGGCGTGCTGATGACCGGCAACGCCCACTGCATCGCCTCGAGCAGCACGAGGCCGAAGGTCTCGGGCGCATAGAACGTGGGGAACACGAACAGGTCGCTGTCACGGAACAGGGCGTCCTTCGCCTGGCCGTAGACCGGGCCCAGGTATCGCACCTGCGAGCCGAGTCCGTGCGCCGCGACCGTGCTGCGGAACTCGGCCACCGTCCCGTCGTGAGGGTCGGCCCCGGCAAAGGTCGCGTCGAAAGCGACGCCGCGACGATGCAGCGCGACGAGCGCCTCGAGCAGCACCAGCGCTCCCTTCGTTCGCAGCATGTTCGACAGGTACAGGATGCGAGGAGGTCCGGTGCGATCGACCCGGCGCGGCACTTCCGTCACCTGGTCGCGAATGCCATTTCCGACGAACGTCATCCGGTCGGCGCTCACCACGTCCTCGATGTCAGATGCGAGCAACGGCGAGAGCGCGATCACGTACGCACCTCGAAACGCCCATCGATAGACCAGCCTCTTCCAGCCCTGGCCCAGCTGGGAGGCGACTCCCTTGCCGTGCATGTGATAGATGCGCGGGACACGCAGCGCCTTGATGATCGCGACGTACAGGCAATCCCGGTAGAACGCCGCGCCCTGGGGCGTGAGCGCGAGGTAGACCGCCTGAGGCCGCTTCGCGACGAGCGCCTTCGTCAGGCGAGCAGCGACTGCGATCGCCTTCGGCACCTTGCGGAGCGAATGCTTTCCGACGTCGCCCAGCGTCTCGGCAAAGTGCATGGCTATCACGTCGACCGCGAACCGAGAGTTCAGCACGTCGCTTCGCGCCACGGCCTCGTTCATGATGCTCGAGCCGTGAACCGGTGGTGGGAGCGTCATCAAGCACAGGACGCGGGGACGAGGATCGCTCACGTTGACTCCTTGGTCACGTCAGTGACCGAGCGCTGCGGCACCGAGCTCGCAGCCGACCACCACCGACAGCAGCCGCTTGTCAGCAGCGCTCATGCGATACGCCAACACGAGTGACCGCATGCGCTACGCCCCGAATCGGCCGGTCACTCCGAAGATCAAGGGGGACGATGCTTCCGACCGTGGCCACGCAGAACCACGACGACTCGCAGACCCGACGGTCGACCGTCGCACCTACATTCTGGACGCATGTCGCAACCGTCGCGTCCCCGGCTTGGCTCGCCGAGCTGACCGGTCAGGGCATATCGATGCCGGTCGTGAACAGGCCGGCATCCCACATCGGGATCAGGAACTGGAGCTCGAGGTAGAACGCGTGCTCGTGCGTTGGAATCTCGATGGAGACCTGGCGGATCCCCGCCGCGAAGGTCTCGCCGACCGAGAGTCGAACGTCGGAGCGCACGTAGCGGATTCCGTAGTACGCATCGAACACGGCCCACTTCGCGCCATCGAAGTACTCGAGGAACTGATGCTGCGGCGCGGCCGCGTGGATCTGCCGCGTCCGCACACCGTACATCGCGAGCAGCTCGGCGAGCGCGAGCGACGTGCGCTGACACCACTTCGCCCGCGCGTCGGGGCCGTCGGGAGCGAACAGGGACTGGTCGAGGTAGTACGGCAGGGACGCCGCGTACGCGTCGTGGTGTGCGATTCGATCGGCGTGGGGCGCCGCGAGCAAGGCCGTCACGTAGTCGGCGAGCTGCGGCACGAGATCGTCGACCGGCTGCGCCGCGATGCGGATCACGTCGCGATAGGTCGTCTGGTACTGGTAGCGGAGGGCTGGATCGTCCTCGAACATGCTGACGCCGTCGTAGACCGCCGTGGCGTTCATGCCCGACGGGTAGCCGATCTTGACGGCGACGCGCGTGCGTTCTCCGCTGTCGAACGTCACCGACGCGATGCGCCAGCCGTTGGTCGGCCGGTTGGTGTCGTCCGTACCGAGCACCGCTCCGTCCACCGGATCGACGACGTAGAGGCCGCCTCGACACGAGTCGCTGTCGACCACCTGGAACACCATCTGCGCGGTGTAGCGGCGACCCGGCGCGACCTCGACCTCCTGCGACAGGAAGTGCTGACCTTGCGAGTTGCGGACCAACCGGACCGCGCCGCCGCGCCAGCCATCCACCGGTGCAAACATGCCGCGGTAGCCGTAGATCTCGTCGACCGACCAGCCGGCGGGAACGTTGGGATCTTCGTAGTCTTCGAAGTCGCCGTTGACGATCAGGTCCGTCGGGGACTTGTCGTAGACGATGTTCGCGGCCACCTGCGGTGCGGACGCCGTTGAG
>Ga0307515_10012066_pt1 | contig 16306 bp, 14 predicted proteins | sample 17_EM_MG_FD_194513 | JGI IMG/M metagenome (GOLD analysis project Ga0307515, IMG submission 194513) | Populus trichocarpa ectomycorrhiza microbial communities from riparian zone in the Pacific Northwest, United States - 17_EM | ecosystem: Host-associated > Plants > Roots > Unclassified | place...
TATACATATATCCACGTCACGGTCTCCAATAACTAATCATTCGCTCCTACTGGACTACATACCAATGTGCATCCAAGACGAGACTCTGGATTGTAGCTGCGATCCAGAGCCTCGAGTCTACCGCCGAGGGATCGTGTCCAACAGTATATCATCTCCCTCCAAATCTGTACCTCTCTGAGAGTGGTAAAACACCGCGGTCTGGGGGCCAGTACTGTCCGGCAGTGGCTCCCCAGAGGTCCAACCTTTTTGCTGCTTGCTCGCGGTTTTCCTCAACGAGATGGTCAATCGCGATATCATCACGGGAAGAAACCTGAGACAGACGTTGGTCTTTCAGATAAGGGGAAACAAGCCAAATCTAAAACTCACACGACATGGCCACTGATTAGGGCGACGAAAAGCACGATGAGCGTGGTTGTAATCGGGGACGGCGACGACTTACAAAACCGGAAGGGGTTGTATCGTTTCCTGGAGACACTGAGCGTCATTCATTGGCTCTAGTCGAGGGAGTTGCACTTACCCGTCCAAGAGTCAAGGTCATCTCGAGCACGAAATGGGAACTGAATATGACCATGAAATACCACGTTGCATCCTCCGCGATGGCCCCCAGAAGGGTCGGGCCCCTGAAATCTGATACCCTCGACTTTGCTGCCAAGAAAGTGATCAACGAGAATGCGAAGAAATCTGGTGTGTACATATTACCGCAAGGGTCAGTCGAAATGAGAACCATCAGGTGCATGTTCGGAGTAATCCTGACGCACCGAATAGGAGTAGAATGCTTGTGTACGCTATTTCTATGGGTCTGTGCCGTATAATCATACACAGACGGTATGCGTCAAGAGGTATTGGTGGGAGTGGTTGAGCTGCACATGGACACTCTGAGTGAGACATAGTTCTTCCGAGTCCGGAGCTGAGCCTTACTTCCCCCTTCCACCGCGAGGGTTATCAAACATATGCCGGTCGCGAGTTGGGCAGCGGCAATAACCCCAAACCCGACCGTGATGAAAGTGTTTTTCATGGTCACGGCGTATATCCTATGACGATGTTCAGAGATCGACTCGGAGTCGTTTAACAACCAGGGAAACCCCACCTGGCAGTCAACACCACCTGTGCGAGGAGGGTGCAAACGATGATCGTAAGGGTGGAGTAGAACACGGATTTCTCGCAGCTATTCCACGCGAATGAGAACGATGACCGCATCCAGGGTTTATCGAAGTAATTCGTACCCCTATGATACAGCGGGCGTCGTATCTGGTTGTCAGCAAGTCCTCGGTACGATCTTAGGACGGATCTGACTCACCTTCGATGGAAAGTGCGGACTGTAGGAAACTGTGATTTGGCGGGCAATATTCAATATACTCCCGAAGTCCAGGTGACGGGATCATGGACTAACATGCTAGCAGCCAAACCTGAAACGTCATTGGAAAGTATCTGTTCTGCAAGCCTCGGTTAGAAGAGAGTGTGATTCAGAAGAGCGGGCAGGACACACAGCAACGAAGACCCAAAACACTGCTGAACGTTAGCAGAAACGAGTATCCATCGTTCAAGGGTTTGCGTACTCCGCGATTTCCTTACAGACCAGACATATTCGATCTTCAAAATAACGTGGTCTCAGCAGCGAGCGCAAGATGCAGAAGAAACTGGACGAACCTCGTCCGCCAGCATCAACAGATAGTCGTGAAACAGGAGCGTGCAAGCAGCTATCGCGTAGTACTATGAAATATAATGTGTTAGCTTGGCTAGTACGGGGACCATTATTAAACAAGGGCGGGTTACCTTTGTTGCGGTTCTGACGAGGCTTCCATGTCAGTAGTCAGCACAAGACGCACGTAAAATACAAGTCACATATCATGTCCGACTGCAATGACGGAGTCTAACTCGGAGGACATGGAAAACCTGGGTTGTAAGAGAGAGGGAGGGACACAATGGGGGAGGAAACTGGAGGGGAATGACGTCCTGGTGGGTTTAAAACCATATCCAAACCCCTGTGATGCCTCTTCGAGGCCGTTCAACGTCCCAAATGCCATCTTCCGTCAGGGCCAAGCGGCTCGATTGGCAGAGCGCATCTCGCAACTGTCAGTGTGACTATTAATATCTCCGACGGTTGGCACTACAAACGTCGTAAAGGAGCTAGAAGTCGAGTTGTGAAACGGAAGCTTTTGTAACTCCGCCCCTGACTTCTTGACGACAGAACTTGGGACGCCCGTCTCCACTGCAGGTAAGTAGGCCGTCGCTTTGTAAGTGAGTGACTGTCCATGAGCCTCAAGAGTTAAGCACTACGTCTACGTTTTGGTTGCTTTTATAGGTTCAGTTTCGGAGGATCCCCTTCGCCCTTTTCACAACCGAGTTTCACGGCGCCAGACTCTAAGGCCCAAACTAAGTACATCTGGATCTAGGGACCTGACAATTTCCTTTTTTGCCCCGGAAATCACTGTTGAAGACGTTCGCTTAAGCTTAGGACAGCCACCCGATGAGTGACTCTCCGTAAGGGTATAGGAGAATGCCAGTAGCCGACTCGGGTTTATTGGCAAATAAGTACATCGGAGGCTCCCCCGGGCATCGTAGGTCGATAAGACCGGGAGTTCAGCTATAGCAACGTCGACACCAGCACCAAGTGAAGTTGGAGTAGGCGGGGGGGCTGTAGTCCTTCCCGTCTGAAATTTGGACGGTTGTTCGGCTGTCGACCTAAACGGCCCTAGCACCGCAAATCCAACTAAGCGGTTTGGAGACAATCTCCATCACCCGACACGACAGACAGGGTCCTGACGGTTGGTTCCCTTATAAGTCCGCGGACCGTGTACGCATTTTACAACCTTACGGACTGTTTACCCACCGTTACGGGTAGTCACCTGGCATTCCGAACATGCCTGAGCGCGGTATTGGGAGCGTAATCCTTATCGGGTTATGCACACCCCGGCATACGCACGAGATGGAGATGGATGGTCAGGAACAGCCTGCGAACCAATCGTCGACAGAGTTTGGCAAGCGTAGGTCAGGAACGAGAACCCTCGCTGAAAGAGTAAACTTGGCGACGCATTACGCAGTGCCGCTGGGAAGCTGGGGGAGGGGGGGGTTCGCCATCTCTTGAAGACCGTAGAATGACATCTGTGAGCCCCAGCCTATAACCTCGAAAAGGTCAGTGCACCTCGTCTTCCTGGTGAGTAGCCTGGAGGCGCTTCACCCACGAAGGGAATTGCGTCCATCGGCCGCGGAAGCTGATCAAAGTAGATCAGGCCCAGGAACTGACACCAAGAAACCTTAACTAACGTCCCGCGTCGATCAGCGCCTCGACCGCCGTCAGTCCTGTCACCAAAGCACATCGCTCCCAATCGCAGATATGGGAAAAAGTCGTATCACATTAGGAAGCTATTCTTGTACGAAAGCGTGCGTACGTCAGTATGGGTATAAACAAACGTGCAATCACGGCTCCAAGCTATCAGAATAGACGTATGGTTTCAGAATCATACTTGCCTTACAAACCAGGTGGATCGAGAAAAATAAATTGAAAAACGTCCAAGCAACTGTTCAACGTGTCCATCGACATTAAGCATGGACGTAGCAGAGTGTATCACCTGCGGTGTCCATCACGTCCCAGACCGTAAACCTCGCTGTCGACTTGGTGCTCTTCTGCTGCCGATCATGCCAGATTGTCAACCGTCTGCACAACTATATGGCAAGATAAAGGGAATGTGGTGAAACTAGTGGCAGAAATAATACGAGCGCCATGGTGTATGGGTAACGAAGGATCGTTCGGGGTCCACTTTGGTCCCGCGTAGCAGTCTGGAGGTGCAGCGCGATTTTGACAGAGGCCAGTTATGTTACACGGGGGGTCAGGATGGCCGAAGAATAAGGAGCGGAACACCAAACTCACGATCGGAGACTCAGCGTACGCTTAGGATCCGATAAAAATTGTCCATCAGATAGTCCACGTTCTTCTTGGTCATAGTCGTTTTCATCCTGAGGCCCACCGGAAGCGGAGGAGCTGCTGGATCACCGTCGAACGGGGAGGTCATATTAGGGTTGGAGAACGGGAAAAGCGAGAAGTTCCTCCTGATGTGGTGAAGGTTTTGGACACGCCCTGATCTGGTCTTTGAACCTGCCCGTATAGATCAGATAATCATTGGTGGGATCGCCCCAGCTGCCAACGCCGGAAGAAGTGTTGTCAAAGAAGGGTGAATTGAACGTCTTGCGCGTCTGAATGGAAATTGATGGGTTGAGCCACCGGAAGCTAGGAGATCCTAGGCGGGCAAGTGGAGCGACATTACCTATGGTCCAATCCCAGTAAGACGTCGCACCCTTGTAATCGCACTTTTGAATTAGCGCATCTTCAAAGTACTGAAGACAATATCCCTGATAGCTGGAAGCAGGGATCAACAAACTGTTGTGGGTGACGTTGAGTGAACTGAGAAGGTCATCCCTGTTTCAGCGGCGAGAGGTAAACCTGTGATATCTCCGAGCGAATTCATTGAATATTGGGCGAATAAAGGCATTCCCGGTACAAGCGTGGCCGATGGAAATGCGAAACCTGTGTCCATGAAAGTGGAGATGGAGGTGCCGGTCTTCCGAACGAGCCGCTTGGCGAAATGAGATCGTGACTTCGGTTGAAGGACAGGGTGGAGTATCGGGTTTGGGAGTGCTCCTGGGAGAACAAAGGAGACCGGCTGGGGTCAGCAAGTGAGCGTTACGGAAGGTCATTCATATCCGTGCAGATGACACGCAGGGTTTGAGGTGAGGGTTGCAAGTCATCTGACACAAAAAATCGATAGACGCGTCACCGTTGGGGAACAAGGCGTCATTCGTACGCACAGATACCTGCCGGAGCAAGACGGACTAGGAAGAGCAGACAGCTGGGCGGCGTTACCTACGTAACTCGGACGACCGGGTGATAGGGAGATGGGAACGAGGAAGCCCTTCTTGTCTTGTCGGAGTGGGATTCGCTTTGGTCGGGCGGCTTCTGTGCAGCTCGATTTGCGAGGATTTCGGTGGAACCGGGACGGATTGCCAGCGAGTAGACTGGAGCTCCACGAGGAGGATTTACAGGAGAGAAAGTATCAGCTGAGTATGATAGGCTGGTGTTGTTGGAGCTCACGCGACCTGCGGCCTTCCGAGACTCATGTGCACGCCCCCCCGCACTCGATCAATATTCAACGTTGCAACCATCGACCAGTGACCGAACTCCCATTCTTTCCTCATGATCAGTTTACGCCCCCGCTCGGCGTCGAGAATTGGTCAATTTTTCAATACATATAGACCATTTAAAGCCGGGGTTCGGCAAACAAACGCGCTCGCAGGTTCTGAATGAGGCCAGCCATACAAAAAAACGAAACCCGACCAGCTGCAATTGGCACGCTCCTTCTCGTACGTTTCGCACAGTAGACAACATAATCCAGTACACTCGTCTTTCCACCATCACATTCTCCCCTTTCAGTTATCTGCACGAGTGATGAGGAAGCATTCTCTTCCACCGCTCTCATCCCCTTACAGGCCTTCTGAATAATCTGACCAGTCTTCTCTCAGTGGGTAGAAGAATCACAATACCTCCCACGGACAGATGGAGGTGGCCTTGAAATCCATACATAAACGCACGTAGCTACGGTTGTCCCCCCACTCCCCCCGTTCCTATCACCACTGACGTCCTGGATGTTCTTCGGTACCCTCACCCTTCTCGCCGCCTTCCTACAGGTTGGTGTTCGCGCCGCCGGTCCCCTCGTCAGCCTTGACTACGCAACGCTCGAAGGAGCTTCGATGGGTGGGGTAGAAACCTTCTTGGGGATTCCTTATGCCCAGTCTCCGGTCGGAAATCTCCGTTTCCGCCACCCTCGACCCCCACTTCCTTTGTCCGGCACCACTCTTGTGAGTGGTCTCGTGCTCCTGTGCGCCCCCCCGCGCAGATCAGACGGAGAGTTTTGACGCGTATTATTGCTTTAATGGTTCGTAGGTCACGGCCTTTGGAGACGGTTGTCCGCAACAGAACCCTGGCGCCCGGCCCCAAATTCCGGGCATCGACTACTCCGTGTTGGCTATATTTTCCTCAAATGCAAGTTATTCCGAAGATTGTACGCGTTCTACCAATCCCAAAATTGGGGCAAGACTCATGGCATTACAGGTCTTTATGCCAACGTGTTCCGTCCAACCGGTGTCACGGAACAAACCAAACTCCCGGTTGTTGTCGTAAGTCCCCCGTACCCGGAATGGTGTTCTGGTGGCCTCCGGCTGATTCTTCGCAGTGGATCTACGGTGGAGCGTTTGCCTTCGGTGACGCATCTCCCTACAACGGCAGCAATTTCGTCCAACGTTCGGTAGAGCTCGGAGAACCGGTGATTTACGTCAGCTTCAACTATCGTGTGAACGCTTTCGGTTTCCTCGCTGGAAAAGAAGCTCTCGCTGGAGGAGCTGCCAATGTCGGCTTGTACGATCGTAGGTATCATTTCGATGATCAGGACCTTTCATGAGTTCCGGCCCTTGATTGTTTCATTCTGAACGCTGACGGTCCGGGGATCCGCCAGAAAAGTTCTTCCTGACCTGGGTCGGGACTCACATTTCCGGGTTCGGCGGTGATCCGAACAGGGTTACTCTGTGAGTTTCTTCTCTCCGGACCCCTCCCGCCATCGGTCGCTCATTATTATTGCACACGCAATAAAGATGGGGGCACAGTGCGGGAGGTATTTCTATTACCGCCCACATCGCCACGACCCCCGTCAACCCTCCGTTCAAGGCTGTCATCCTAGTGGGTCCTTGCAATCCCAGAACCAGTTTCGATGTCACTGATAACCTTATTCAATTATAGCAATCGGGCTACACGATTCCCATCGACAATACTGACAGCCAGAAATACCAAGCAATATACGACCAATTGGTAGAGTTCACCGGATGCACGTCAGCTCCGGACACTCTGGAATGTCTCCGTGCTGCCCCATACGCCACCCTCATGGATGCTGTAGACACGACCCCTGTACTCAACTCCCCCAAAGGGATGGATATCACTTGGAGCATCAGCGTCGACGGAGACCTCGTCAAGAAGTCCCTGAGGCGGTACGTTCGTGAGGGATGTTACGCTAGAGTTCCCATAATTGGTAATCTGGTCGATGATGAAGGAACGTAAGTTTGGTTCCGTTTCCCTCAACCGTGAAGATGATGGACTCAGTGTAATCTTAATGTTTCTAGCTTGTTCTCCCTGGTCGACCAATCGATTACGTGGGTCCCCTCACAGGCTAGACACCTGGGTACACGGGCTTAACTTCATTCCTAAAGCACCGATGCCGATCTCAAGACCTTCTTGAAAACCCACCTTTACCCCGGAGCAACCGACGGCCAAGTCAACTCGATCGCTGACAGGTATTCTGAAGATCCTGCACAAGTAAGGCGTCACTCCCAACCTACCCGTACCGCGTTCTGACTCTGGATCCTCGCAGGGTTCTCCATTCGGTACCGGGGGCCGTAGCGTTTTGACGTGAGCTTGTATGCGTTGAGTTTGCCATTCGATGCTGACCTGTACGCTCCGCAGTCCTGAATTCAAGCGTCTATCCGCCATCCAGGGCGACCATGGCTTCCACGCTGGTCATCGCTCTGCATTCTCGAAGTTTGCTGCCACCCAAGATGTCTGGTCATCATGTTTGTGTTCTCGCATTAAATAACTATGGCCTCCGAGTACTGATTTGGGATGTGGGACATCTAGTGTGGAAGCGTAGGAAGGACCTCCTGTACCTCGGCTCCTTTCATGGCTGCGACCTTCCTGAGTACTACGGTCTCACCGGTGACCACGTCGGTACGGATGCCCTGAGTATGTACACCTTCCTGCCTCCTCCCTCCCCGGTCTTGGTCGCTGATGAGGACTACACCAGTCAACTTCATCAATCATCAAAACCCCAACCATCCGAAGGGTTCCAACGCCACCAGCCCGTTGTCAAATATAACTTGGCCGAGATACACCCTGGAGAGCAAGGAGATGCTGTTGTTCAGCGATAAACCCGGTGAGGGGTACACCACCATCCCCGACACTTACCGGGCCGATGGGATCGGTGCGATTAATGAGGTTGAAATGGCATTGGGGGTCTAGAACACTTCAAGAGTGGTGCTTCCTTTTTTTTTTCGTCTACCTTGTTTCGGTTCATGGACTATCACGTCGACAGTTTGGATGCAGGTACATGTGTACCCCCACGCGCCCACCGCAATTCCTCGTACTTCGCAGTTGTATAATACTGGTCATCTGGGAGACTAACCGCTGGAGTGCCGGTTTGGACAACCAACTGTGTCTCAAGAAGTTCACGTTGACAAGTAACTACTCTTCATTTTCTGAGTTAATGTAATACAAATACACGAATTTGGGACACGAAGAAAAGGGAGTGACATACAACGTTGTGCATAGGTTTTCTTCCATCTCATTCGGTGGGGGATTCGCCACTCTGGGATGGTAACATAGGTTGCCGGGACGATAGCGGGAGCCTCACTCGTAGCCCAAATCATGGAGTTCCTCGAAATCTTACTTAGCGTAGGAAATTAGGGAGCTCTAGGTTTAATAACCACAAGAGAAAGCACGTCATTCCTTGACTTCTTGTCTTTCGAAGACACGTCGAGAGATTGAACCGATACAGGGCCTTTTACGGTCGGGAACTCTTTAAAAAAAAGATCGAGAACTTGGAGTTCCCGAGTCTTGGAAAGGAATAGGGACTCTACATTGAGCGTCCAGGCTTCCAACAAACGGTATCACGGGGTTCCGGTGGATATGATTTGCTTCCGGATGCGACTGCGTCCCCCATTCAGATCCCCGACGATCGAGACATCCTGAGATATCTTAATCGGGTCACTACAGCGGAGTCGACGAGGGTGAGTTCGAAGGGATCCTGTGTCGAGTTTCACCCCTGGGACCAAGTGGTGGACACGCGGAGGCTAATGAGACCCCCCCCCCTTCGTGCAAGACCTCGTCCTAAGATGAAGAACTATGACGGGCCCACGTTTGGCGTCTGCATCCTTCACGGTACTGGTAATGTGTCTTGAGACAAAAAAACTCGACCAGTCGGTGCCATAGCATCGCTTCGTCCAGGATCCTGGTGTCGCGTCTCGCGCGAAATATGATTGAACCAGTACGGCCCACCCGGGCGACGTCCCTGATCACTCGCGAACTTGCCGGGCAACGCTGGATAATCTAACGAGTTTTTTTATCCTAAGTCCTAATCCAAGCTTTCCGAGAAACGCTCGCTAGCTGAAAGCCCATGTACCCACCGACCTGCTCGCCATGAGCGCATAATTTCGCGCTCTTTTCAGGAAGGGATCGGTGTTTTGAGTTTTTATCTTGCCGTGCATAGTCTGTGATCCCGACGTCCCCTGGGTTCTTCGGTTTCAAAATTGCTGTCATCGCTCATTAGCCCTAGTCTAGTCCCAAGCCAGTCGGAGGTTCATCTGTGATCGCGGCAAGCGCGATCGGTCGGTTCTGGTTGCAGATTTCGCCTCTAGACCCCAGACCCAGACGGTCAGGAGCCCCATCCCGTAGTGTGATCGTAGTGATCTGCCCGGATGGAGCCGAGACTACGGGTTCAACTTTCGACTCTGGCGCGGACCTTGAAATCGGCGTGACTCACCGCACTTTCGCTTTCACCCTCTTCCACCCCCTTTGTTGACGACTGTCTCCTTTCTTTCGCCATGCAGAGCCTTCATCCCCCTCGTCAGCTGGACCGTTATAAGCGCCTTCTGGATCAGACTCATGAGACAGGCGAGCGCATCGGCGTCCGTCTACCATGTATCAACACTAATCACTTCTTCCAGATCCCAACTGGACCTGGCCGGGCGAGATATACTGGAACGTAGAGCCAGAGCTTCAGGATTTCTACGATCGCTGGCACAATACCTCCAAAAAGATTGAGGCCCACGAACCGTTCCCCTACGTGTTGAATCTCGGAGTGCGCCAGGGGGGCGATCCTCTCCTACCTTTCCGCTCCCGCGAAACATCGGGAGACCAGATTCTCATCACCAGGTCATTTGACGACATGTTTTATCGTTTATTGTACATCCGCATGTTTGATAAGGGACACCGCAGAGGGGCAGTGCTAACTGGGCAGCCCGGCGTCGGTGCGTCTGTATGACCAGGCCCACACCCCGTGCAATAACTTACCGGCACACCTGTTCTCCAGGAAAGACTACATTCCTGAAATACATGCTCGTGCGGCTGATTTCAATTGGCCAGGTCGTGCTCCTATACAACTTCCCTAAGATCTACCTTTTTTACCGCGGCAAAGTCTATTTTCAACTGGCGACATCTCCCTTCTTGGGACTTCCTAAACGCAAGCTGATGGGGTATTGTCCAATATGGGCATTGATTGATGTGGACATGAAGAGCGAGGAGCCACCTATGCCGTATGATTCAGTCATCTGGCCGATCCACGCGACTTCTCCAAAACCTGATCGATGGAAAGCGTGGTCAAAGCAGGCCAGGGCCGCACTGTTAGGGATGCCTCTGTGGAGTGCGGAAGAGTTGGTGCAAGGGTATGTCTTTAATTTGTTCCCCCTTTCTGCCATCGACCCCGGTTATGCCATTCGATAGAGGCTCATCACTGACTGTCCTCCGCCTTTACTATAGTTTCAGTCTTCAACACGACTACGACGACTTCCGAAATGGACTGGCTCGGTCCCTCCTACCCCCTGATGTGTCGACGCATCCTACAACCGATGACGAGCTGGAGTTGCCTGCCCCCTGTGAAACGGCGATTACCAATGCGCTAAAAATTCTCCAGATGGCGAGAAAAGCGGGTGAAGATGAGGATCGCGGCGAAGCGGGCCAGTCACAGGTCCCGACGGAAATTGTGGGCAATGCGCTCAATATCTTGGTGCAAAACGCCACCGAAGAGTTTGGTTTCATTCCCCGTGCCGTGTACAGTGGCATCCTCCAAGCTAGAGACACGATGGATCAGCACGCCAATGCGGTGAAACAGCTCACATATACCGGGCTGCAAGACATCGTTTCATCCTTCTCTGTAAACCGTGGACTCGATTCCGAGATCTCGCATCGGGTGGTCACAGTGTTCCCTCAGCCATCTACGGATCTACTCAGCTCCGATCGTTGGGAAATCGACTTCAAATCCGTTCGGATCGCAAGGAAAGTGATGGACTCGATGGAGAAGCACGAGAACGAACGCCTTCGGGAGCTGTACAGCTTCTTCCACGGTTTCCCAGAGAGCTCTAATTTGGCGGGATGGTTCTTCGAGGTGATGGTCCATCGCTTGTTCTCTGGGGGCTGGGAGCCAGGACCCGTGCCGCAACCAATCCACATGGACAGCAAGGTCGCTTCTAGCCCTCCCATCTTCTCTACAGATCCCCCTTCCTCCACCAACACCACCTCGTTGTTGCCACCATCTGCCTACACCAGGACTGTCAAGCGGGTTGACTTCGACCTCCCCCTGCTCAGTGTCACGCTCGAAAAAGACAAATACTACATTCCAGCCGCATCTAATCATCCCCTCTTTGACTCATTCATCATCAATGCCAACGGACACATCGTTGTGATCTCTATTTTCCAGATGACGATCACCAAGTTGCATAAAGGATCAGCTAAGGGCTACCCCCTCATCCGCGGAATAATGCGCCGTGTACGCGAGCTTTTCGAGGGGAGCGGTCTCGAGCCCGAAATCACAGTCGAATACTTTCTAGTCTGCCCAAAGGATCAATCCGAGCGCCAGTGGGCGATGCCTGCCGGCTGGGACGACAATGCCATAATCAACAACCATCGTGGAAAGTGCTTCTGTATACGCATACCCATCCCAGGACATCACGGTGCGTCGCGTTTACTCACTCCTAATTTCGACCGGGCTGAATCATGGCTAGATATAGCTTCCGACTAGATGTCAACCGTATCTGTCACATGCCCACTTCTCTGCGTTCCCCCCTTTTCTAGTCCACTCGTCTCTCCACTTTCATCATCTCAACCCTCTTCTCTGTCTTCTTCGCATTTTGATCGTTCGCAACTGTTTGATGTGGCATTCTCTATATGTAATCCTTCATTGTACAATAGCAAGGGTACACGTGTACCTTGAACTACGATTTTCCGAGAAACACTGATTGATTTTGAAACGTCCGTATCGCTCTGATGCATATGGGTATCATCGGACCCCAGAGTTTCAATAAGCACGGTTCATCGGCTATCCAGAATAGATCCTTGAATTTCGGATGTGCAGGACTCGAGGTCTTCCCTCATTTTTAGATGAGACTTGCTCGCTTGATTCACGTCATGAACTGCAGCTGCATCTGTCTGTACAGCTGGTTACAATATAGATCGATTGCGTAGTCTTCCCACTCCCAGTGACCGCCATCACACCGAACCAAACCGTGCGTTGGCACTTTCACATCACTTGGGTGTTGCGAGAAGCAGGCTACTCATACGATGAGAAAAAGAGGATCTTCGGTGTATTCCACCGTTAGAGGCTGCCCGCTTTAGGTTTTGGCATGAGAGTCGCTACCGGTTTAGATTTAGTTAAGGTTTATCTCTGCTTCCCCGCCGCCTTAGGCCATAGGGGTCCAGCTACACGCTGGAAACCCGGGACCTCCGGCCCCGGGCAGCCCTCGCTAAAGTAACACCCAGTAACTGCACGTATTGAACACTCTATAAAAAAACGGAGCCTGCAATACCCCGTTCATCATATCTGAGGCATCAAGCGTTCCCATTGACCGGAGCCTCTGAGACAAACCGAAAGCGAGAGCCCGTTCCCCGAGTAACATCACGCGTTTTACCCTGTTTTACCCCCCCCTGAGTTCCGCATGATCACTGTCGTGCTTCAGTTTTGCAACTGACAGCAGGGGCTGAAAGGAGACAACTCCCGCAGTGACGGTGACTGTATCCACAGCTCGCCATTCTGTGGATGAGGGAGCACGAGCGTCAGAAAATCCTCCCCGAAAATTAGGCAGACATTGAAGGAGGTTCACCGGCCTGAATAACGTCCCCAAGCACTATTGTCCGCTCAGGGCCCACAAAGCTAGCACAAATGCTGAATATGTTTCTACCCTCCCCGGATTCTTTAATCCTTTGTATCACCGTACGCCTCGACCTAACTTACCCCCTTACGCCAGTCCGACAACACACACCCGTGCCCCACGCTGATGAGCGGTGGGCCTGCCAGCCCCGCTCGAGGCACCCAAAATGAGGACGCGTGTTTATCGGCCCTTCGTTGAACTTTGTGTTTTCTGCCCCGTCATTCACCTATGTGGCAGAGGGTGATCATGGTGGTGGGTACTGCGCCAACTGCAATAGCGAGGTCTCACCTGGGGGTAGCTTCGTGTGGTTTAACGGGAAGAGAAGCGCCGAGCTGGGGACCACGCAAGGTGACAGGATAAGTTAGGCGCCGTGCGCGAGCCTAGGGCTGTGCGAGGGACGCACCGTCATTTTATCCATAACAGCCTGTCATACGAAAAGGGAGGGGGATGTCGCGTCGTAAGTCGCGTCACTTGTATAAGATACACTGTTCAGCGTACAGCGTATCACACAACAGCAATGTGATGGGTTCCCCACGAACCCGCCGACCGACTTGGTACTAAGGCGGTTTGCCCATGTGACACCCTGAGAAAGTGTTTGCGACGGCGACGGTGGGTGCAAAGACCTATGAGACGTGATGCGCTTTAACCATGACACACCAAAACCAAAATGGAACTCACATGCGTGGGGGCGTTATGAGTTTGTGCAACAAAAAATACCGCAACCATCCAACTTGTGGTGGGTTTGAGATTCGGTGATAGGAGCCACCGTCGCGCAAGCAACACCGCTTCGTACGAACCCATCCCATGGTGGTGGTCTGTTCGAGCGTTTGGCGTCACAGATTTGAGGGGCCGCAAGCACCGATCCCGAAACCCACCTTCGACCGACCGTCGACTACAGTCGACACGTCCCCACGCAGCCAGCACAGTTGACGATGCATGTCAGCTTGCAAACTACGGTTGAATGCCCGGGGCCTGCCGGAAAAGCCCTATGATCAGGCCGGATGATGCCCCCTTGCCGTTGCACGGAGGCTTGGGTGTGGACCCACAGAGCGAATGGCATCAAAGTGAAAATTTGATAGGTCGAGATGAACGTCTCAACGGCAACGCCCGAGGATAGCGGGAAAAGTATGTAGTACGAATTAATTGTGGTATTTTATTCTCAGCAAAAGCTACCTGAGGTATTACATGCATCAGCAAAACGAGATTCACTTTTTCAGTCTTATAAAGACTTTTAAAGTGACCAAAAGTCGCAAAGTGCGCAAACGATCATGCCCTCTTTAAAAGTCTTTAAAAAAGGGCGGGCCTCTTTCAAAGCACTTTAAAAGTGTGCCGCAAGTGCGGCAAAGTGACCATTGCTTTCCGTGCCTTTTCATCACTTTTCTGCTTCCGGCTTCACACAATGTTGTGAGTTTCAGTAATTTTATTGGAAGTCGACTATTTATAATGAATTACAAAGCGCGACTACAAGAAAGAGCACAAACTCGAGGCTAATCGTGTTGAGATGAATGGGGTGGTGTTGTTGAGCCGGAATTTGCGGACCCGGGGGGCGGTGCACTGCGCTAGTTTGTGGGGAGAGGTGTGTCACACGAGGGGCGGGAGGAAGCAGGGTCAGGGAAACGAACCTTGCAGGATATCCTCGGAGTCAACGTTCGATTCGTTCAGTGTTGGCCGCTGGTCTTGAGCCCGGTTGGTGACGCGATTTCTGTTTCCGAGTGTGGGAGTGAGTAGGAGGACCGGTACTCGAGTCACAAGGCACGACACAGACTTGGAGTGGAGAGTGGGGAGCGGACAAAGGGGACACGGTGTGGTGGGTCCGATCAGACGTCGGTAAGACTTGCAACACAAAATATATAGGGTCATTTTACGCGGGCTCATGCGCACGTTCGGTGACACCAGGAAATAGTTGGTTGATATCAGACCACCGCTTTTTCCGCTTTGTGCCACTTTGCCGCCGATGGATCACTTCGCGGGAGTTTTGGTTACGATCCGATTTCGGCATTTTCTCACTTTTGCACGCTACTCAAACGGGCCAAAAATCCGATGAAACTGGTTACGTGAAGTCCTTGCCAAAGTCCCTCCCCAAGACCCAAGCACTCCGATCATCGAGGTGCTGTTAGGATTTCGGAGAACTCCGCGACCTGAGTTACTAGTGAGGCTCCCACTATCGCCCCATAGCTATGTTATCGCTTCAGGGTGCCGAAAACCCTTGAATGGGATGGAAGGAAGCCCCGGATACACCGCGCTGTGTGCCGTTCCCTCTTAAAATATCTCAAAATCATGTATTTAGATTACAATATAGAAAATGAAGAGCAGTTACTCGTCAACCCGAACTTCTTGAGACATAGTTAGTTGTCCGAGACATCACTCCAGCGGTCAGTCTCCCAAATGTCCAGTGTTATACAACTGCGAGTACGATAAATTGCAGTGGGCGCGTGGGGGTACACATATACTTGCATCCAAACCGTCGACGTGATAGTCCATGAACCGAACCAATGTAGACGAAAAATATATAAATGGAAGCACCGCTCTCGAAACGTTCTAGACCCCCAAAGCCGTTTCAACCTCATTAATCGCATCGATCGCATTGGCCCGGTAAGTGTCGGGGATGGTGGTGTACCCCTCACCGGGGTTGTCGCTGAACAACAACATCTCCTTGTTTTCCAGGGTGTATTTCGGCCAAGTGATATTTGACAACGGGCTGGTGGCGTTGGAACCCTTCGGATGGTTAGGGTTTTGATGGTTGATGAAGTTTACTGGTGTAGTCCTCATCAGCACCAAGACAGGGGAGGGAGGAGGCAGGAAGGTATACGTACTCAAGGCATCCATACCAACGTGGTCACCGGTGAGACCGTAGTACTCAGGAAGGTCGCAGCCATGAAAGGAGCCGAAGTACAGGAGGTCCTTCCTACGCTTCCACACTAGATGTCCCGCATCCAAAATCAGTACCCAAAGGTCGTAGCTATTTAAACGCGAGGGCACGAACATGATGACCAGACATTTTGGGTGGCAGCAAACTTCGAGAATGCAGAGCGATGACCAGAGTGGAAGCCATGGTCGCCCTGAATGGCGGATAGACGCTTGAATTCAGGACTGCGGAGCGTACATGTCAGCATCGAGAAGCAAACACAACGCATACAAGCTCACGTCAAAACGCTACGGCTCCCGGTACCGAATGGAGAACCCTGCGAGGACCCAGAGTCAGGACGCAGTGCGGGTAGGTTGGGAGTGACGCCTTACTTGTGCAGGATCTTCAGAATACCTGTCAGCGATCGAGTTGACTTGGCCGTCGGTTGCTCCAGGGTAAAGGTGGGTTTTCAAGAAGGTCTTGAGATCGGCATCGGTGCTTTAGGAATGA